>Ga0209342_10006809_pt1 | contig 11540 bp, 9 predicted proteins | sample RifCSP16_2_FD_184023 | JGI IMG/M metagenome (GOLD analysis project Ga0209342, IMG submission 184023) | Soil microbial communities from Rifle, Colorado - Rifle CSP2_sed 16_2 (SPAdes) (version 2) | ecosystem: Environmental > Terrestrial > Deep subsurface > Rock core/Sediment | place: Rifle... | reverse complement strand
GCATCCCGCCGACGTCGCTCGCTTCGGCGAGGTGGTCAAAGTGTACATCCTCAGCGTGGATAGCGACCGCTCCCGCATCGCCCTCAGCCTCAAGCGCCTGCAGCCAAACCCCTGGGCGACGGTTGAAACCCGCTACAAGCCCGGCCAGATCGCGGAGGCGACCATCACCAGCATCGTCCCCTTTGGGGCCTTCGCCCGCCTGGAGGAGGGTCTGGATGGCCTGATTCACATCTCCGAGCTTTGCGGGCACGATGAAAGCGTCTCGCCGAAAGACCTGCTGTGCGAAGGGCAGGCGATTAAAGTGCGCATCATCCACATCGACGCGCCCAACCAGCGCCTCGGCCTGAGCCTGGTATCCGCAGCGGATTGAGCGGGGACGGGGCACTCCAGCGTATCCCGGCGAGCTTGTATCCGCCTCAGGTGAGCTCACTGAGGATCAAAACTCAGGCAGGAGGGCGATTGTGAAAGCCGGATGGAGAGCCGCCTGGCAAATCAGCTTCGGGATTCTCATCGGCATTCTCGCCGCCGGCGTCATCGCGCTGCTCGCCAGCCCGCCGCGGGGGAAGGCCATCCTCCTAGCTCCCCCGCCAACGCCCCGCCCGCTGACAGTCCATCTCAGCGGCGCGGTGCTTCAGCCGGGCGTCTACAGCCTGCAGCCGGGCAGCCGCGTCCAGGATGGCATCCAGGCTGCCGGCGGCTTGAGCGAGGAGGCGGACGCCAGCCTGCTCAACCTGGCTGCGCCCCTCCAGGATGGGGGCAGGGTGCACGTCCCCTCCAAATCATCAACCCCGCTTAATTCTCCAGCCGCGAGTTCCACGCTGCCCCAGGAGACGAGCCCAGCCGGCGGGTTGATCAACATCAACACCGCTTCCTTGAGCGAGCTGGAGAGCCTGCCCGGCATCGGCCCCACCCTCGCTCAGCGCATCATCGACTATCGCCAATCCAGTGGCCCCTTCGCGGCGATCGAGGACGTTCAAAACGTCTCCGGCATCGGGCCTACCAGGTTCGAGCAGATCAAAGGACTGATCAGCGTCGTGGATGTGCCGTGAGAGGGCGACCTGCGGAGCGGGTAGGGTGCGTCATGACGCACCCCACAAACTTACTCTTCCAAATAGAACGACTCGCTCACTTCAATAACCTCGGTCGTTCCTGTGTCGGCTAACGCTTTCTTCACTTCTGGAAGGTTAAAGTAGTTTGAATATGGCTTCTCATCGTCCCAATCAATAACCAGATAGACTTCGTTGGGATCCTTGGCACTTCGATAGACGGTCATGCCTTTAGACCCATACTCCTTGCGTACGCCCTCTAAGTCTGAAACGATCCTCTTCCAGGAGTCATAATCCTTCAATTTGCGCTTAATAATAATATTCATTTTCAGCTCCTTAACTGCTTATAGGGGGTCTTAAATAAAATAATGCTCTTTATTGTCTGGTTATTTTAACTTGATTCAATCGAAAGGTGAAGCAGATCCGACAGGAGAAAAGCACGTAGGGTACCGTTCACTCGGGGAAAAATTCGGAAAAAAGCCCTTCGACCCAAGTTACGAACTAGACATGGCACACTTGTCGCATATTTGCTATACTATATCCACCCTTGAGACGGATCAAATACGCGGGCACCTCAACATGAACAACAAACTCCTCTACCAGGCCTCTGCGGCAGCCGCTCTGGTCGCATTCATCTGCACGATCGTGATGGGCTTCGTCGTGCGCTCGCCCGACCCGGCTCTGAGCCTGCAGCCCAGCACTCCCCGCGGAGCGGAAAGCGAGTTCATCCGCGTGATCAACGATTATCCGCAGGCCGTCCTGGGCTTCTTCACCGCCGATTCGCTGTTCGTGATGAGCTACCTGGTGGTCTTTCTGGGATTATTTACCGTTACCGCCGAACGCGCCCGCCCCCTTGCCTGGCTCGGCTTGGGCGCGGGGATCCTGGCAGGCATGCTCGACGCGAGCGAAAATGCGTTCTTCATCAATTACGCCCTGCTGGCTGCCAACGGCGTGCCCCTGGTCGACCCCGAGCTGCCGCTCATCTACCACCTCGCCAATCTCAAATATTGGGCGGCTTTTGCCTCGTTCTACGCCTTCGGGATGGCCTTCCCGCGCCAAAACCGGCTCGGCTGGGTGATCTCCGCCCTGATGCTGGCTTTCCCGCTGGTTGGCGTGCTGGGCATCTTATCACCGCTGCTCTACGAACTGCGCGGCCTGTTCTTCCTGCTCGGCATGCCGTTGTTTTGCGCCTATTTCTGGCAGCGCGCTCGTTCCTGAAATGCCCACGGAAAAAGATCTCATCCGCCAAATCCCCCTTTTCGCTACTTTGCCTCCTGAAGAGGTGCAACTGCTCTCCAGTTTGTTGCGCCCTGCTAGTATTCCAGCGGGAGCGATCCTTTTCTATGAGGGTGATCCGGGCGACCGGTTCTCGATCATCACCGAAGGCGAAGTCGAGATTATCCAGTCTTTTGGGTCGGAAGAGGAACGCATCCTGGCCCTAGAAGGGCCGGGAGATTTTCTCGGTGAGGTTAGCTTATTCGATCCCGACCATCGGCGCTCGGCCACGGCACGCGCCCGCACCTCGGTTCAGTTGCTCGAGGTGACCTCTGCCGAGTTTGAATCGCTCATCCATAGGCAAGTCCCGCTGTCCGTGGCATTGTTGCGTGGGATCAGCCAACGCCTGCGCCGTTCAGAGAACCTGACGATCCGCGATCTCCAGGAGAAGAACATCCAGCTCGCTCGGGCGCTACACGAGCTTCAAGCAGCCCAGGAACAATTGCTGGAGAAGGAGAAGCTAGAACAAGAGCTGCGCCTGGCGCGCACCATTCAGGAGGGGACCTTGCCGAAGGTGCTGCCAGTGCTCCCGGGTTGGCGGATCACTACATACTGGAAACCGGCGCGCATGGTTGGGGGAGATTTCTATGACTTTATCGCCTTCCCAGATGGGAAACTGGGCATGATCATTGGAGACGTGACCGGCAAGGGCATGCCGGCTGCCCTGATCATGACGACCACGCGCAGCCTGTTGCACTTTGCCGCCCTGCATGCGACCGGCGGAGGGCTAGCCCGGCCGGGAAAAATCCTTGCCAGGGTTAACGAGATATGCTGCCTTGAAATTCCGCCCAATATGTTCGTAACCTGCCTGTTCGCAGTAGTGGATCCTGAAAGCGGCCGGACTCGCTTTGCCAACGCCGGGCATAACTTGCCCTTCCAACGCACTTCGCATGGACTGAGCGAGTTGTGCGCCAGGGGGATGCCGCTCGGTTTGATGCCCGGTATGGTTTACGAGGAAAATGAGACAGTGCTGGCAGAGGGAGACAGCCTAGTGATGTACAGCGATGGCCTGACCGAAGCACACAACCTCCAGAGGGAGATGTATGGTTCGGGACGCCTGCAAGCGCAGTTATTGGTCGAAGCAGGCGGTGAAGGGCTGATCAAATCCCTGCTAACCAAATTGGCAGAATTCACCGGCTCAGGCTGGGAGCAGGAAGACGATATCACCTGCGTCATACTGGATCGGTCCCTCCACAAGTAGGGAGGCTTAGGCCTTCCTGTTACTGTACAATGGACAAGGGAAGGCCGATGAGGTAAATATAGGTTGGAGGCAATCACTCCGAACGCTTTCTATTTACAGTATAATACATGGGATATTAGTTCCCCGTATTGTTAATTTCAATTGAATAGCCTCTAAACTTTACACCTGAAGGAGGGAACGATGGCGTTATTTGAGTTTTCTGCAATGGCAGCTACTTGTGAGATTGATCCGGGAACGGAGCAGGCTCTCGCAGATGGCGCGCTTCAAATCAACGGGCGTGTCTTCACCGACAAGGTCGAATCGCATGATTCGAGAATCGCTGGGACGAATATGCCCACGCTCAACATCACTTTCAATCCAAAGCTGGGGGAAGGCGAGCTTCAGGGAAAGTTCATATTGACGCCAATTGCGTTCGATGGTGCATGGGAGGGAGAGCTCCACGGGCGCTTCGTGAATGGCATGGTTACCTCTTGGGGCATCGCACGCGGATCAGGCGCATTGCAGGGCTCCGTGTTAAGCGTTGACTTTCAGCAGGTGGCATCATATCCTGGAACACCACCGTGCGATGAACCCAAGGCATTTTTCGAGATGAGAGGACTGATTCTCGAACACGATTAGCATGCAGATGAGGGCAGGGAAGTGAGTGCAGCGTTATATGGTTAATCCGACCGAGGGTACCTATACTTTCCTGTTCACCGACATTGAGGGTTCGACTCGCCTGCTCCAGCGCCTCGGGAATGATTATCCCCAGGTTATTGAACAACACAACCGGCTGATCCGCGAAGCAGTCGCAAAAGCTGGCGCTTCGGAGGTCGACAATGCTGGGGACGGGTTCTTTTTTGTCTTCCCGACGACTTCCCAAGCGCTTGAAGCTGCGGTTGAAGCTCAGCGTTCGCTGGCCGATTACAAATGGCCGCGGGGCGGTTCGATCCATGTCCGCATGGGGATTCATACGGGCGAGGCGGTATTTTCGGGGGGGAACTACCTGGGTCTGGATGTGCACCGTGCTGCGAGAATCTGCGCAGCAGGACACGGAAGCCAGATTCTCATCTCTTCTTCAGCTCATGCATTCATTGGGCATGCGCTTCCCACAGACGTCTCCACGAAAGACCTTGGATGCCACTTTCTGAAAGATATTGAGCAGCCAGAGCACCTCTATCAAATCAATATCACAGGTCTCTGGAGCGATTTTCCTCCCCCGCGCGCACGAAACGCGCGACCGCACAATCTGCCCAGCGAGCTCTCGGACTTTGTGGATCGAGAGAATGAGCTCGGCGAGATCACCAATCTGCTTGCGGAGAATCGGCTGGTTACGCTAACCGGCCCTGGAGGGACGGGCAAAACCCGCCTGGGCCTGCGCGTCGCAGCTGAAGTCTTGCCCAGGTTCACCGATGGTGTATTTTTTATTCCACTGGCGTTGATCCAGGATGCTCAGCTGGTTGCCTCTACAATAGGGAAGATCCTGGGTTTGAGCGAAATCGAAGGCCGCTCAAACTCGGATGTCCTCGCAGACTATCTTGCCAGCAAAGAGCTCTTGCTCATATTAGACAACTTTGAGCAGGTTCTCGGTGCTGCAATCCTGGTGAGCAATCTGTTGACCGCCGCTCCAGGCCTGAGAGTCCTAGTAACCAGCCGTACTCGGCTGATTATTCGCGGTGAACAGGTCTACCAGGTTCCACCTTTTGACACTCCACAGGAAGGGGAGTACTCAAACCTGGATCAGCTTGCGAGAGTTAATGGTATTGACTTGTTTGTCCGCCGAGCAAAGACAGCCGACCCGAATTTTATCCTCACGCAGGAAAACGCGGCATCGGTCATACAAATCGTCAGGCGATTGGAAGGATTACCACTTGCGATTGAGCTGGCTGCTGTACAATGTCGCATGTTCGAACCTAAGACATTAGCCAGGCTTCTTGATCAGAAATTTAAAATACTGCGCGGCGGTTCCAAGGATCTTCCGGCACGACACCAAACGCTCCGCGGCACGATCGCTTGGAGCTATACATTGCTTGATCCGACCGAGCAAGCGATATTTCGCCGTCTTGGAGTCTTCGTTGGTGGATTCTCCCTGGACGCAGTCGAAGCTGTCGTAGATAGCGATCTGAATGTAAATGTCTTGGAAGTGCTGACCTCTCTCCTGGACAAGAGTTTATTGCAGCGCCGTGTCCAATATGGGGAAGTGCGCCTATCGATGCTTGAAATGATTCGCGAGTTCGCACTGGAAGAGCTGGTTGTAGCTGGGGAGACGCAAAGACTGTCTGCTCTCCACGCCTGCTATTTCCTAAGTCTGGCGGAGGAAGATGAGCCTCATCTGACCCGCCAGGAGCAAGCGGCAGTGATCGACCGTTTATCCGCTGATCTCGACAATTTCCGCGCCGCAATTCGGTATTGCCTGGAAAATGGAGATTTCGAGACAGGGCTTCGCATTGAGAGCGCTTTGTGGAGGTTTTGGCACGCCATTGGCCAGATCCGAGAGGGGCGTGACGGGCTTGAAATGCTGCTGGCCCGGGTGGAAGGACACCCACGCGTCCGGGCAAAAGGGATGGCTGGGCTGGCTGGCCTGGCCTACTGGCAAGCGGATTACGACCAGGCCTTGGCCTGTTACAAAGCTGCGCTCGCTATTTACCAGGAGATCGGGGACAAATATTCCGAAGCGGATATCCTCTTATCGATGAGCACTACCTATACCTGGATGGGTGACGTTCAAACAGGCGGGCGATTAGCCGACCAGGCATTGGATGATTTTCAAAGTCTTGGAAACCGGGAAAAAGAGGGCATGGCTTTCATGGCGAAAGGATTCGCTTTCTGGAAGGGAGGCGACCTTGACCGAGCTCGTCCCTTCTGGGAGGCGTCGCTCAATATTGCGCTGGAAGTAGGAGATTATATCGAGGCAGCCACCAAGCGTTTAGCGCTCGCTTCGATAATATTTCAACAGGGGGAGCGCCTTCAGGCTCTAAACAACTCCCTGGATGTCATGCAAGATCTCGTCCGGCTTAAGAATGTCACCTTTACCATCATGGCCCTCGATTGGATTGCCGCGATCGCAGCGTATGCCGATCCTGAGGGCGGTGTGCGATTAGCAGGAGCTGCCAACGGGCTTCGGGAGATTTTAAGCGGTGGGATGAGACCAGAAGCGAGTGGGCTGGAGAACGCCCGCGTCACCGCCGGACGGGAACTCGACTCAGAGACGATCGAGCGGTTGTGGGCAGAAGGTCGGGATATGAACTTCAACCAGGCCATTGAATATGCAAAAGAGGTTGGAGAAGCTCTTCTTGCCGGCCACATTTTGAATTGATGTAGCAGCCCCCAGATCCTTAGCGCTAGGCAACCTGAATCCGGTTTTTACCTCGCTTACAGCGGGCATTCGCCCCCATTCCCGTGATAGAATTGCCCATCGGCAAAATGCCGCTGGCAAAATGCCGCTATTAATTCGACACTATCCAGGGAAGGACTGAGCGTTTTTGCACCCCAAGCACCTCCGCGAGGGCGAGGAAATATCCCCGACGCACGCTTGTCCGCTGTGCGCCAAGCCGATCCCGCCTGAGCTGCGCCGACTGACCACGGAGATTGCCGCGCCCGTCAGGCGTAAATTGCAGCGCGATCATCCGGAATGGGATTCCGGTCTGGGCGCCTGCCCGGAATGCGTTCACCAGGCCGCCCAGGCAGCCCTGCGCAGGCGCAGCCAGGCAACCATCCAGAATGAACGCCTGCTGCCGTATCCCATTTACGCTGCGGATGACACCCGCCTGATCCCCGCGCATCGCCACGTGGAAGCCAGCCCCCACTATAGCGGTCAGGGGATTACCCTGGCCTTCCTGGATTCAGGTTTTTACCCCCATCCCGATCTAACCCAACCCGAGAATCGCATTCTCTGTTATGTGGACGCCACGGAGGCGGAGCCCGTAGAAAACGCCCGTTTCAACCTGCCGCAGGCCACAAGCTGGCATGGATTGATGACCTCCAGCGTGGCAGCCGGCAACGGCTTCATGTCCGACGGCCTGTACCGCGGCATCGCCTACCGGGCGAGCCTGGTGCTGGTCAAAACCGGGCATGCCTCCAGGCGGGGCATCCGCGAGGCCGATATCGCCCGCGCCCTGGAGTGGGTGATCGCCAACCAGCGGCGCTTCGATATTCGCATCGTCAACATCTCCCTGGGAGGCGATATCCCCACCAACGGCAAGTTAACCGAGCTGGACCGGCTGGTCGGAAAGGCGGTCGCTCAGGGCATGGTCGTGGTGGCGGCAGCGGGCAATCATGGCCTCGAGCGGCTGGTCCCTCCAGCCAGCGCCCCGGCTGCGATCACCGTCGGCGGATTGGATAACCGCAACTCATTCGACCGCAGCTTGTGGCGCATGTACCCCTCCAATTACGGGCGCGCCGCGAACTCGCAGCCTAAACCGGAGATCATTGCCCCAGCCAGGTGGCTGGCTGCGCCGATGCTGCCGCGCACCCGGGTTCACTACGAAGGCATGCTTTTATGGCGGCTAAATAAAACCCTGGAACGCCTGCTGCAGGCGGGAGGAGGTGCGCCAGGATCAGATCCAAGGGGCAGGCACCTGCGGCTGGAGGCGCTTCAGCGCAGGATACGCCAGCGCATGCGCGATCAGAAGTACATTCATCCTCACTACCAGCACGTCGACGGCACCTCCATGGCGGCCCCGCTGGTGAGCGCCGTCGCCGCCCTGGTGTTGGAGGCCAACCCGGGTCTGAGCCCGACCCAGGTAAAGCAAATCTTGCTCACCACCGCCGTCCCCCTGGAGAAATTCCCGCCGGCAGTGACTGGCGCGGGGCTGGTCAACGCCGGTCGCGCTGTAGGCGCAGCCAGGCGTCTCGCCCGCGGCATCCTGGATGCGCTCCCCTTTTCCCCGCACGTGCAGGCTGACCAGATTCACTTCTCTTATTTCGACCCGCTCAATCGCGCCGCCGAGGTGGCTTTGATCGCCAGCTTTAACGGCTGGAATCCCGCGGATTACGCCCTGAGATCCAGCTCGCCGGGGCTCTGGCAGCTCTCCATACCCCGCCTGCCGAAGGGAATTTACCGCTACAAATTCCTGGTGGACGGCAAGTGGGCCCATGACCCCGAGAATCCCGAGCGGGTGGAAGATGGCTACGGCGGTTTCAGCTCTATCCTGGAAGTGAAATAATGAATCGAGAATACCATCGCTGGTACAGCCCATCCCTCGGGCGGGATATGGAGCTGCTGGTCTTCGGGCACGCAGGGGCGCGCCTTCTGGTCTTCCCCACCTCGAGAGGCAAATTCTACGAATGGGAAGACAGAAGTATGGTGGCGACCATGGGCGAGGACCTGGAAAGAGGCTGGGTCCAGATGTACTGCGTGGACAGCGTGGATGAGGAGAGCTGGTACGCCTGGCACAAGCACCCAGCAGAGCGGGCCTGGCGGCACGTTCAATATGATAACTATCTCCTCCACGAAGTCCTGCCCCTGGTTTCCCAGAAAAATCCCACCCCGTACCTGATCGTAAGCGGCGCCAGTTTTGGGGCCTATCACGCCATGAACTTCGCCCTGCGCCACCCGGAAATTACCAACCGGGTGATCGCCATGAGCGGCATGTTCAACATCGAACGCTGGCTCGGTGATTACAGGGACGACAATATCTACTATAATTGTCCCTGCCTGTATCTCCCAAACGAACATCAAGAAAGCCGCCTGAACCTGCTGCGGCGCCTGGACATTATCCTGGCAGTCGGCCGCGATGACTCAAACTTTGGCAACAATCGCTGGTTTTCGGATGTGCTGTGGAGCAAAAGCATCTGGCACGCGCTGCGCATCTGGGATGGCTGGGCGCACGATTGGCCCTGGTGGCACCAGATGATCCGGCTGTACCTCAGCGGGCACGATTGAGCCCACGCCAGATGGGGCTTTTGCGCATTAGCCTGATCGCTCGAGAATCCTGGAGGAGGCGCTATGCTTAAGATCGGTGTGATCGTCGGTCGGGAATGGTCGTGGCCCCCAGCCTTTATCGAGGAGGTCAATCGGCGGGATGAAGGCGTCGTCGCCGAATACGCCAAACTCGGCGGGACGCGCATGGATGAGCCCTGCCCCTACGCGGTCCTGGTGGATCGCATTTCCCACGAAGTGCCGTACTACCGATCATACCTCAAGAATGCCGTCTTACAGGGCAGCTACGTGGTCAACAACCCGTTCATGTGGAGCGCGGACGACAAGTTCTTCGAAGCCAGCCTGGCGACCCGCCTGGGGGTTTCCAGTCCCAAGACAGTTGCGCTGCCGAATAAAGACTACGTGCCCGGAATTGTGCTCACCGAGAGCCTGCGCAACCTGGTCTACCCACTCGACTGGCAGGGCATCGTGGGTTACCTGGGCGGTTTTCCGCTCATCCTGAAGGACGCCCACGGCGGAGGGTGGAAAAACGTGAGCAAGGTGCACTCCTACGAAGAGCTATGGAGGCGTTACGACGAGAGCGGCTTGCTGACCATGATCCTGCAAGAGTGCATCGAGTGGGAACCAGGTCAGTATTCCCGCTGCATGTGCCTGGGACAATCCGAAGTGCTGGTGCGCAAATACAACCCGGATACGCGCCAGTACTTGCCCGCGGACTTCTCGGCGGAGCTCACCGAGCGCATCATCAACGACTCGCTCAAGCTGGTGCGTGCCCTGGGTTATGACATGAACACGGTGGAATGGGCGATTCGCGACGGCGTTCCGTATGCAATCGACTTCATGAACCCCGCGCCTGACATGGACATCAACTCGACCGGCTATGAATACCACCGTTGGTGCGTTGAGCGCATGTCCGAGATGTGCATCCGCCTGGCGAAGGAGCCACGCCCACAAGCCGTTGAAGGGGGCTGGGCCAGGTTCTTCGGCGCTAAAAACTAAACCGCGCATCTCATGGAGGCGCATGGTGTCTGAGCTCGGAGAAGCGATCGATACTTATCATTCCCTGCTGTCAGATGAGGTTGCCAGTCAGAGCCAGGGTCAGCTCACCCAGCAGCTTCACCGCCGGCAGCTTTTCTTCGGAGAAAGGCCGCTGTGTACCGTGCTGCGCCCGCGCTTCCTGACCGTCCGGCAGTACCAGCTCTTGCAGGGGGCGATCCGAGAGGTGATGCCCGCATTCGCCAGGGCTCACCAGGCGGCGCTCGCCGACCCGACCTTACGCCTCCAGTTCAGGCTGGCCGATTGGGAAGAAGAGCTGCTCCAGGTCGAGCCGCACTTCAACGCCTCCAGCCCAACGGCGCGCATGGACACTTTCTACTCGGACGAGGCGCACGCCGGAGAGGGGCGCAGCGGGCTGAATTTTGCCGAATACAACGCCGAAACCCCGGCTGCCGTCGCCTACAACGATGCGCTCTCCGAGGTCTTCCTGGCCCTGCCCGTGATGGGCGCATTCCAACGCCGCTACGAAGTGCGCCCGCTGCCCGGACAGCAGCACGTGCTGCACGCCCTGCTCGACTCTTACCAGCAGTGGGGCGGGCGCCAGCGGCCGCGCATCGCGATCCTGGACTGGCGTGAAGTGCCCACCTACAGCGAGTTTATGCTCTTCCAGGAATATTTCCTCTCTCAAGGTTACGATTGCGTGATCGCCGATCCGCGCCAGCTAGAATATCGGGACGGTCAGCTCTTGGTGGATGGGATCACCCCGCTGCACCTGATCTACAAGCGCGTGCTGCTCAGTGAACTGGTGACCCGCGAGGGGTTGAACAATCCCGTCATCCGCGCGGTCAGGGAGGGCGCGGTGTGCATGGTCAACCCGTTTCGCTGCAAGCTGCTGCACAAGAAAGCCAGCTTCGCCGTGCTGAGCGATGAGAGAAACGCCTCCTTATTCAGCCCCGCAGAACGCGGCGCCATCGAGCGCTATATCCCCTGGACGCGAAATGTGGAAGAGAGGCGCACCTTCATTAATGATCAGCCTATCGACCTGCTCCCTTACCTCAGCAGCCACAAAGATGATTTCGTGCTCAAGCCAAACGACGAATATGGCGGCGCGGGCATCGTTCTCGGCTGGGAAACTGAGCAGAGCCGCTGGGATGAAGCGCTG
>Ga0209342_10006808_pt1 | contig 11540 bp, 6 predicted proteins | sample RifCSP16_2_FD_184023 | JGI IMG/M metagenome (GOLD analysis project Ga0209342, IMG submission 184023) | Soil microbial communities from Rifle, Colorado - Rifle CSP2_sed 16_2 (SPAdes) (version 2) | ecosystem: Environmental > Terrestrial > Deep subsurface > Rock core/Sediment | place: Rifle... | reverse complement strand
ATAATATTGAGCTGTCGGACTTAAAAGAATGCTGCGTGCCGTTCCCATGGTGTACGTCCCAATCGACGATGGCGATTTTGGAGATGGCATATTCGCTCTGGAGGTATCGAGCCGAAATCGCGATGTTGTTAAATATGCAGAAACCGGCTGCATAGTCCCGTTCCGCATGATGCCCCGGCGGTCGAATGGCGCAAAACCCGTTACGGGCTTTCCTTTCCATGACCGCGTCGCACATATTGAGGGATCCTCCGACGGCCTTGAGCGCCACATTATAAGAATCGCTGCACACCGCGGTATCCATTGAATCGAGATAAGAAATTCCATCTTGGATTTCCTTTTCAACCCGCTGAATATACGATTTTGAATGAATAGCCTCAATGTATTTCATATCCGGCATTGAAGGCCTGATCATAACAAGGTCTTTAAAGTACGGGGCGGCTCTGACAGCATCATTGATGGCTTTTAAACGTTCCGGTTTTTCCGGGTGGCCCCAGCCTGTCTTGTGCTGCATGTACACTGGATCGAATAAATATGCGGTAGTCATCGGGCGCTTCTTTTTTGATATGATTGAATGTGAAAATAGTATGGAGGATGAAAATTTATGTCAAATTATAAATTTATTATGTTGTTATTGCGGCACCACATCTCCACTCTATCTCCCCGATCCCCTGATCTTACACATACTTGTAAGCCGGGACAGCCTCTTCAATTTATTCTTGACAGAGGGTCACCGGTGCATGAATTGTATCAATGTTAATACAATAATACAAACAATGCAGAAATGAAAAAGATCAATCTCGATAACACCCACATTCCGTTGCATTATCAGATAGCGGATTATCTGGAGGATATGCTGAAACGAGATGAACTTCTCACGGAAGAGCGGGTTCCCCCTGAAGAGGAGCTCGTTAAAATTTTCGGCGTGAGCAGGACCACAATCCGCCGTTCGCTTGAGCATCTCCTCGGAAAGGGTCTATTGACGAGAAAGCAGGGAAAGGGCACTTTCTGGACTGATGCCGCCCGGAATCTGAGGCGTGAAAAACTGGCCGGAATTAATAAACAGATTTTCAACATAAACGAGAAAACAACGGTCCGGGTCAAGTCCAAGAGCATTGAAAAAGGCGGCCGCGAAGTATGCTGTTTTTTTGACGTTCATGATGATACGGATTTTGTCGTGTTCAGGCGCGTCCGCTCTTTTGGAGGCGAGCCGATGAGCTATACGATTAACTACCTGTTGGAAAAGAACGGCGTTCAAATCGAGAAGCAGCACCTCGAACGGATGACCATGCTTGAAACGTTGGAATCGGTATTGAATTTGCAGCTCGGGACAATCGAGCATGAAGTGGAGATAACACGAGCAACGGCCGGGATCGCGCATGTCCTCGGCATACGGATACTTGAGCCGGTTCTTACCATTAAAACATCGGTTTTCGACAAGGGAGCTAAACCGGTCGAGATAGTGTGGACCCATTTTGTTGAAAACAAGTACAAGTTCAGGGTTGTGCTGGAGTAAAATATTTCAGGAGGATATACATGGGCGGATATCAGAAAGCATATGATGAATCAATTAATAAGCCGGATATTTTTTGGGATCGTGCGGCGCAGGATGTCGTATGGTACAAAAAATATACCTCTGTATTGGATGAATCCCGCAAGCCTTTTTATCGTTGGTTTGTCGGAGGCGAGCTGAATACATGCTATAATGCAATTGATTATCATATTGAGAATGGTCGCGGGGAACAGACGGCTATCATCTACGACAGCCCGGTAACGGGAGTAATCAGAAAAATCACGTATCGCGAGTTGAAGGATGAGGTGGCCCGGTTTGCCGGCGCATTGAATGATCAGGGCGTAGAAAAAGGGGACAGAGTTATCATATATATGCCGATGATCCCTCAGGCTGCGATTGCCATGCTCGCCTGCGCCCGGATCGGTGCCATTCATTCGGTGGTTTTCGGAGGTTTTGCACCGCATGAGCTGGCTGTAAGGATCGATGATGCAAAACCGAAGCTCATAGTATCGGCGTCATGCGGAATTGAGGGTAAAAAAACAATTGAGTATAAGCCGCTTTTGGACAAGGCCATAGAACTGGCAAAACACAAGCCGTCGCGTTGTATTATTTTTCAGCGGGAGCAGGTACATGCATCGCTCATATCCGGGAAGGATATCGATTGGGCTGATGCCATGAAGAAGGCCAAGCCGGCAGAATGCGTGCCTGTCAAAGCGACGGATCCGCTTTATATCCTGTATACTTCGGGTACAACCGGTCTGCCAAAAGGGGTTGTCCGTGACAACGGCGGTCACGCAGTAGCCCTTAAATGGAGCATGAAGAATATTTATGGCATGAATCCGGGAGAAGTCTATTGGGCCGCCTCAGACGTCGGGTGGGTTGTGGGCCACTCGTATATTATTTATGCGCCTCTCCTGTACGGCTGCACAACGGTTATGTTTGAAGGAAAACCGGTTGGAACGCCCGATCCGGGGGCGTTCTGGCGGGTGATCACCGATCACGATGTAAAGGTACTTTTCACGGCTCCCACGGCCTTCAGGGCGATCAAGAAGGAAGACCCGAATGGTGTGTACTTTAAGAAATATGACCTGTCGAAGTTCAGATACCTGTTTCTCGCCGGGGAGCGTCTTGACCCGGACACGTATCACTGGGCGTCCGATATTCTCAAGAAACCGGTGGTCGACCACTGGTGGCAGACAGAGACAGGATGGGCAATAGCAGCTAATTGCATGGGACTCGAGAAGTTTCCGATCAAGCCGGGATCGCCAACGAAAGCGGTTCCCGGATATCGTGTGGACATCATCGATGCTGACGGGAAACAGCTGCCTCCGGAGACAGAAGGACTTGTGGCGATACGGCTCCCGCTGCCGCCAGGCACGCTGCCCACCCTGTGGCAGAATGACGACAAGTATAAGGAATCATACACTGATCCGTTCAAGGGATACTACTTCACCGGCGACGGAGGCTACACTGACAAGGACGGCTACCTGTATATTATGGGACGGGTCGATGACGTCATTAATGTAGCCGGGCATCGGCTTTCAACGGGTTCAATGGAGGAAGTCATATCACAGCACCCGGATGTGGCTGAATGCGCCGTTATCGGCGCCGCCGACGATTTTAAGGGCCAGCTTCCCCTGGGATTCGTGGTGCTCAAAGAGGGGGTGAAGAAGGACGACCCAAGCATAATAAAAGAGCTGGTGGATATGGTGCGGGATCAGATCGGCGCGGTAGCGGTGTTCAAACAGGCCATTATCGTGAAGCGGCTGCCGAAAACGCGGTCGGGCAAAATCCTCCGGGCCACCATGCGGAAGATTGCGGACGGCCAGGAATTCACTATTCCGTCGACCATTGACGATCCGGCAATTCTGGGAGAAATTGAAGGAGCTATTCAAACCCTGGGATACGGAAAAAAACAATAGTAATTCTTCCATTGCTTTATATGACAGCGCGGTGGTATGCATATGCCCCCTCCGGCAGAAATAACCGGAGGGGTTTTTATAACTGCTCATAAACGCGTTTTAATTGTCATTTCTTTAAAACATCATTGACATACCCTGTCAAATTGTAGCATAATAACAAATGTATGTAAGTACTCAATGCCAGAGGGGATATTCTTTTTTCCGCCCGCCGCAGGCGGGCGGAAAACATGAGAACCCCTCTGTTTTTGAGCATGTACCAAAGCATTATTTACAACACAATGATAGCACGACTTTTTATATACATATATGACAGAACATCTTTTGCGTTTGCCATCGCAATCTTCACAACAACCTGGTCATGGGTCGCTTCTTTCTACGGATTCTTTTTTGTCTACGCCACAGTAAATTTTAAAAAAGAAGAGATATTATTCCTGCTGATTGTGCTGGTTATCTGCACCGGCATCGCGATTTTCCTGCACCTGTGCCATTTCGGTATGTTTCATAGATTTGGCTTTTCCGGATTTTCAAAATCGATTCGCCGTATAAATAAATACTTAGATCATAAATATATCTTTAAGCATTATAAGACCATTGAAAGCAGGGAGATTGAAAATGTCTACGCGGCAATATCATCTCTTCCCTCAAAAAATTTATTTACCGGTCTGATTTATACCATGCTCGTACTACTCTCCCTGGTCGTGCTCATGTACCTGTATACTGGAGAGTTTGAGAAGATAGTATTTATCCTTATCGGCGGGATATTCGCGTCGACAATCATCGGCTATTTTACATTTCTTCTGACAGAATACTTGACCGGACCGTATAAGATGCGGCTTGAACAGATACTATTTGCACGCTCCATTCAGGTAAAAGCCCGAAATCTATTGAGCTTTAAATATAAAGCAATCAATATTTTGATCCTGATATTATTCAGCATGATAAATCTCACCATATTGTTACGACAAAGCGAAAAAACACTGTTCGAGATTATTTTTTTTATTGCCCTCAGCTTGGTCAGCGTGGGATTATTAATTTTTCTCATACTTAATATTGTCAGATTGTCGCTGGACACCATTAATCGTTCCACGAAAAAACTCGCGCTCGGAGGGACTGGAATGTTCTTCCCGCCGTTTTCCGATAAGGAATTTACCACCTTCTCGGATAATTATAACCTCGCGGCAATGGAAATAAACGAGATACGGGCCAATCTTGAAAAGAAAATAACTGAACGAACCGAGGAGCTGAGCGGCGCCTATGAAAATCTGAACAAGGCGTATGGGCAGATCCAGGCCGATCTGAACCTGGCAAAAAGAATACAGAAGAGGATCATGCCGGAGAATCTTGATTCTATCGAAGGCCTAGACCTGATCATTCATTATTATCCCATGGCCGATATCGGCGGCGATATATATGATATCTTTCAGCTCTGTCCGGGATATATCAGGATATTTCTGGCAGACGCGATCGGACACGGAATACAGGCTGCCCTCATAACCATGATAATAAAGGGAGAATACGAAAAGGTAAAAACGATAGAAAACACGAAGGAAGTGCTAAAATGGCTGAATAAGTCCTTCACCGATTTATATATCAGCCTTAATGCATTTTTTTCATGCATTCTTCTTGATATTGATATCAAAAGCAAAAAGTTACGCTATGCATCGGCGGGTCATCCGGATCAACTCCATATCAATAACGGGTCCATTTCATTGCTGAAACATACGGGAAAATTGATCGGCATAAAGAGGGATGCTGACTATGATTTTTTCGAGAAAGATATTAAAGAACATGATAAAATCCTTCTCTTTACCGACGGTCTGTTCGAACAATTCAATGAACATGATGAAGGATTTACCGAGCAGCATATTTTTGATCTTGCTGAAAAATACAAAGACGCATCTATTCGCGTACTGGATAACGCGGTCATCAGCAATCTTCGGGAATTCATGGGCGGCGGAGAGGTCATTTCGGTACGTGATGATATTACGCGGATCAGCATAGAAATTAATGGAAAGTAATATATATAATGAAAGATATCTTCAGCGCAAACGGCTATCTCTCCAGTATCATACCTTCATTTGAATTCAGGGACGAACAGCTTCGGATGGCCGAGTTTTTGCTCGAGCGCCTGTACGATTCTGAAAACGGCATTATAGAGGCCGGAACAGGAACCGGCAAGACCCTGGCTTATTTATTGCCCACGGTGCTGTATGCGCTTGAACAGGACAAAAAAATAGCCGTAACAACCGAGACGAAGACCCTGCAGAAGCAGCTTGTTGACAAGGACCTGCCCATCGTGCAGGAGGTCATCAAAAAATATTACAATATGGAATTATCATTTTCTCTCTGCCTGGGCAGTTCCAATTATCCCTGCCGGAAGCGGTTTGAGGCTGCGTTGAAATCCGGGAAACTTCATCCCGGCGAATTAAAAAAATTGAAACCGGTGGGGCGTCTTTTTGGCGAAAATAAAATTTTTACTCATTTTGATACGGCCACGCCCGGCTATCTCTGGAATGAAATAAACCGCGAAGGCGACTCATGCGACTCGTATAAATGCCCCTATGCCGCGGTGTGCTCATACCAGCTGTCGCGGAAAGAATGGGGCCGGTCGAATCTCCTGGTTATGAACCACTATCTTTTTTTCACCAATATCGCCTCTGGTAAAACCTATCTTCCGCCTTGCGAAATCGTCATTTTTGATGAGGCCCATTCCCTTGAGGATATTGCTGCTTCGCAGATCGGCTTCAATATCGGATACCGGGAGATTCTTGATATCATTAATCTATTTTATAATGAAAAGAAATATAACATAGCTAACAGCATCAAAGATGAATCGATCAGGATGCAATGGATTACGGCAATAAAAAAAATTATGCCGGAGATAAGCGGATTCTTTGAAGGACTGAGAACTCTGGTACCGACGGAAAAGAATTATACACGGCTAAAGGAGCCGTTGACTTCCGGGAACGTGCCGGTTGAGTTGCTGAAGAATTTTATGGTGCTTTTGGCAGAAGCGGAAAATATTTTTGATGAGGAAAACCCCCGCCGTATTGAATTTGACATAGCACGGGGCAAGCTGTTTACATGTATTGAAAACCTTTCCTTTTTCGTGAACCAGACAAGCGAGAAGTACGTATACTGGATCGAGCGGGAAGCAAATGCGCTGCTGGGCGACCTGTTTTTAAGGGGCCAGCCGGTTGATATATCGGAGCTGTTTCAACGTGAAATCATTACCTGTTACGATTCTTCCCTGTTCGTTTCTGCCACGCTCTCGATCGGCGGCGACTTCTCCTACATCGCCGGAAGGCTCGGTATCGAAAATTTCAAGGCTCTCTCGCTTCAATCGTCGTTTGATTACCAATCTCAGGTAATTCTCTATATTGACCCGGAAATAAGCGATCCCGGAAAAGAATCCTACAACTCACAGGCGGCAGCCGACGCGGCTGAAATCATAAATCACGTACAGGGGAATTGTCTCATGCTGTTTACGTCATATAAGACCTTGCGCGACGTTAAGAATATACTCGGAGGGATGATCGATTATCCTGTTTATTCGCAGGACGTGCTTGCTTCGACTGACGCCTTTGAACGATACGTCGCCGACACCAATTCAGTCCTCATGGGGACCCATTCCTTCTGGCAGGGGATCGATCTGCCCGGCGACCTGGTGAGGGGCGTGATACTAATGAAACTTCCGTTTGCCGTGCCTGATTCCCCGCCGGTAGAAGCCAAGATGGAGCGAATTGCCGCCATGGGGAAAAATCCTTTTGCTTCGCTGCAGGTGCCGGAGGCGGTGATACGGTTCAAACAGGGATTTGGAAGGCTGATACGAAGCAGCACTGACCGGGGCATTGTGGCCGTACTCGACTCACGGATTGTCAACAAACCATACGGTAAGATTTTTCTGAAGGCGATTCCCGAATGCCGGATCGTACATTCCCTTACAGAACTGAAGGATGCTTATTCACTGCTCGGCTGCAAAAATTGAAATGTGATGCAAGCATTTTTTTTATGCGAGCATGACAGTTCAAACCGACGCAGTGATGATGCTTTTGCAGACAGCAAATTATATTCTGTTATTCGTATATCTCTCCCCGTCCAGCACGAAAAATCCGTACTGTGCCAGTATATTGGGAAGGATCCGTATCTGGCATGATTTTCCCTTGGAAGACATGGTGAAATGATATTCTTTTTTGACGGGGTATTTATTGGATGTGCAGAATGCCTGAAAATCCCGAATGGTCAAAAGGTGAATGTTCGGGGTTTCATACCATTCATAGGGGAGCAGAACGTTTTTCGGCATCATACCCTTGATAAGAAGCTGCAGTCTAGTTTTTAAATACCCGAAGTTGGGAAAGCTAACGATTGCGTTTTTGCTGATGCGCATCATTTCCTGCAACACGTATGCGGGGCGTTTCGTGATCTGCAGGGTCTGATTCAGAATCACGTAATCAAAAGAATTGTCCTTGTAATCGGCCAGTCCCTCGTCGATGTCCCCCTGGTAGCAATAAAGGCCCTTCTCGACGCACTGGCAAACGCCGTCTTCTGAAATTTCCACACCGTAGGGAATCACCTGCTTCGTGTTCTGGAGTTTCTGCAGCAGCAGGCCGTCACCGCATCCGAGGTCGAGGACCTTTGTTCCCGGAAGAATCTCCGCAGTAATAAGATCGTATCCGATACCGTCATGCATGTTCATTGTTTTTTCATCCGCTCAAATTCACGCATTAAAAAATTCGATATGTTGCGTTTCAGGGGATCATAGTCGATAAGAAACGTATCGTGTCCCATGTCGGTTTCTATGTCGGTGTACATTACGTTTTTTCCATTGGCCCGAAGGGCCTGTACGATTTCCTTGGATTGGGAGCTGGGATAAAGCCAGTCTGAGGTGAAGCTGATGACCAGGAAATTGGACAATACGTCCGCAAAGGCGTTGTGCAGGGTACCGTAATCTTTCTTGAGATCAAAATAATCGATGGCCTTGGTAATGTAGAGATATGAGTTGGCGTCAAACCGGTCGACGAACTTGGTTCCCTGGTAGTGGAGGTAGGACTCGACCATGAAGACATGTTTGAAGCTCGCCACGGACAGGTCTTCCTCCTTGAATCGCCGGCCGAATTTTTCGTGCATGTGCTTTTCACTCAGGTAGGTGATGTGGCCGATCATCCGCGCAAGGGAGAGTCCTGCATCGGGACCTTTCGAGTCGTAATAGTTGCCGCCGTTCCAGTTCGGATCGTTCATGATGGCCTGGCGGCCTACTTCGTTCAATGCGATTCCTTGGGCCGATAACGAAGCTGACGTGGCGATCGCCATAACGGAACCAACCATCTCCGGGTACAGGATAGCCCACTTGAGAGCCTGCATGCCGCCCAAAGATCCGCCCGCTATTGACAAGAGCTTTTTGATTCCCAGGTGTTTAATCAGATACCATTGGGAATTGACCATGTCCTGTACGGTCATCATGGGGAATTCGAGCCCATAGGGCTTTCCGGTATTTGGATTTATTGATGACGGGCCTGTTGACCCGCTGCATCCGCCGATTACATTCGAGCAGATTATGAAATACTTATTGGTGTCAAAGGGTTTGCCGGGGCCGATATACAGGTCCCACCACCCGGGATGCTTGTCCTGCCCGCTGTACTTTCCGGCTGCGTGTGCACTCCCTGAAAGGGCATGAACGATAAGAATCGCATTATTCTTTTCTTCGTTGAGCGTACCGTACGTTTCATAGGCAAGCGTGATCGGGCCCAGCGTTTTACCGGATCGGAAGGCGAACCGGTCAAAGGTGAAATACTGGGTCGTTACTAGTCCGACTGAATTATTATTTGATGCTGTTATACTGTCCATAGTCCCGGCGTATGAGCGGCGCTCTCATTAATTATTTTTATCTCTGTGAAAGTGACGGATGCTTCAGCGGAGTGTAAAATAAAAAAACCGCGATGTGAGATAGCGGTTTTATATCAGCTATCTCATCTTCCGGAATTCACATCCGCTGGAATTGGCACCTCTTTCATTGCTGAACGGTTGCCGTGGCTTCACCGGGCCAGTCCCTCCACCACTCTCGATAAGATAAACATTTTCAGATAACGGTATTCCCCAATGATGTCAATTAAAAAAAACAAAAATAAAAAAAATAATGCATGAGAATATTGCAGCATTAATAGTCAATTAACCGAGAGCCTATAGCAATGAAAGTTCCGAATTTTGTAATCGCATTGCTTTAACATACTATGTATGAAAGGCCTCACTCATTCGAGTAAGTATTTGGATTTTTGTCTGACAATTTTTGTTGACATTAATGAACATAAAAAAGATAAAGGTACCCTGATGAAAAATATTTGTACAAATCATACATTTAATATACAAAATTTGGCATTACAATAAAAGCAGGAGGGATTTGTATGAAGTTTGCTGGATCGTATGGCGTCCCGCTGGAAGAAATCTCAAGAGAGTCGTTTTTTAATATTGGCGGCCCGCATGGTTTTATGAGATGGGGAATATATATCATCATGTTCATCGCATTCTTCTACCTTGCCTACACTGTTGTGCAACGGGTATTAATCTGGAGAAAAGGCAAAGGAGAGTTGCGGACGGATTTTCCCGAAAAAAGAATACTGGCCGTTATTAAATATGTAATATTACAGTGGAAAATATTGAGAGAATCCTATGCCGGCATCATGCACGCCGCTATATTCTTCGGTTTTGCTGCACTGTTTGGTGTGACCCTGATAATTATGGCTCAAGATGACTTTTTTGAGCTTTTCTTCCATAATAGATTCATCGTTGGGAACTTCTACCTGATCTGGTCATTGGTCGGCGACCTGGCAGGCGCGGTCGTTTTTATCGGGCTTATCATGGCTTCTTACCGCCGCTATTTAACAAAACCGACCAGGCTCGACACAAAGCCGATCGACACATTCGCTCTGGTATTGATATTCATCATCATCGTAACCGGGTTTACCAGCGAGGCCATGAGGATCGCGATGTCCAATTTCCCGGAATGGGAGGTCTGGTCGCCGTTTGGATACGTTCTCGCATATCCCTTCTCGCTTTTCAGCAATCCGACCCTCAGCGTAATGCATCAATTCAGCTGGTGGATCCACATGCTGGGAGCTTTCATATTTATCGGCCTCATTGGATCCGACAAGCTGGGCCATGTTATGATTTCGTCCCTCAATGTGTATTTCGGGAACTTAAATAATGAAAGCCCGAAAACCAAGTATGTGCTTAATGTAATCAATCCTGCCGAGTTTGAGGTTGCCGAGAGCTTCGGCATATCAAAGGTTGAGGAGTACACCTGGAAACAGCTCATGGACAGCGACGCATGCACGAGGTGCGGCCGCTGCCAGGATAACTGCCCGGCATGGCTTACTGAAAAGCCGTTATCTCCAAAGAAACTGGTCAACGACATCAAGGACAATATGGACGAGCGTGTACCCAAGCTCATGCTCGCCGAAGATCCTAAGTCAGTGGAATCCACGCCGCTTATCAACGAAACTCTTCAGCATGGATCAGTCATGCCGGACGAATTCTGGTCTTGTACGAACTGCGCCGCCTGCATGGAGGCATGCCCGGTCAACATCGAGCATGTGCAGAAGATGATCGATTTGCGGCGTTTCAAGGTCCTTATGGAAGGCGATATGGCTCCCGAGCTCCAGACCACGTTCATGAACATGGAAAACAACTTCAATCCCTATGGTTTTGCATTCGGGGAGCGCGGGGCGTGGCTGCCGGCCGACCTGGGAGTAAAGACCGTTGCCGAGGACCCGAACGTGGATTATCTTTACTTCGTCGGATCTGCGGCGTCGTACGACAAAAGAAACCAGAAGGTGGCGATCGCGTTCCTGAAAATAATGCAGAAGGCAGGCATCAAGATCGGTATTCTGGGAGCTGAGGAAGCCGACTCCGGAGACGCCGCGATGAGGGGCGGCAATGAGTACCTCTTCCACGCTCTGGTGACCCAAAACCTGGAGAATTTTAAGGCCCATGGCGTGAAAAAAATAATATGCACCTGCCCGCACGACTACAACGTCATTAAGAAAGAATACAAGAAATTCGCGGCTGTGGGCAAGAACGCGGAGGGCGGCCCCCTGGAGTGTAATTATGAAGTG
>Ga0209342_10006805_pt1 | contig 11544 bp, 7 predicted proteins | sample RifCSP16_2_FD_184023 | JGI IMG/M metagenome (GOLD analysis project Ga0209342, IMG submission 184023) | Soil microbial communities from Rifle, Colorado - Rifle CSP2_sed 16_2 (SPAdes) (version 2) | ecosystem: Environmental > Terrestrial > Deep subsurface > Rock core/Sediment | place: Rifle... | reverse complement strand
AAAACGCCTCCGTGTAGTGCCGACTTTTTCTCTAAGTGCCTGAAACTACGACCCTGACCCCCTCGAACTGCGGAAGTTGGGCTAACTGGCGCGCCCAGCACCGATCGTGCGCGCACGGCAACCCCAAGCCGAGGGCGCGGGGGTTGCCTTGACAGCTCTCGCAGGTGCGCGAGGGAAGATCGGCTCAGCGTGGCTCAGTGTCGTTAAGGGCTTGCCGGCGGCGACCGTCGTTGGCTGTCTTGGATCTCGAGTCTAAGTTGCTGCAAGAGGCCTCTGGCCTTCTCCACGGTCGCGGTATCGTGGCCGACGAATCGAATGTCCACCTTTCGTACCGACCGAGGGCGTAACCTGGAATCCAGGCATAGTTCCAGAACCAGATCGGCGACTCGCCGATTGGGGCCCTGGAGAAAAGTGGTTCTGAATGCATACGATTTGAAGACACAGTCGGAGGTGCGCCAGAGATCGGGTGTCGCGGACTCCATGTACACGTTGGTGAAGTTCGTCGCGGTGGTCGCAATTGCGTCAAATCGATCCGGGTAGCCGAAGGTCTCGTACAGGAGCCTGAAGAAGACTCTCACAATCCTCTTGTCTTTCTCAGCTTCCCCCTTAGGGACACGGTCCTCGAAGTAGTTGAACAGCGCGGTCAGCCGGTCGAGGTTTCCGCTCTTCAGGCTCTCTAGAATGGCCCCGACACGAAGCGTCTCGGCCGCGAAGGACGGCCACGCCACCGCACATAGCGTAGAGGATATGACCACCGCAAGAAGTCGAGTTGCTGCCTTAGGCGCCAGTCTGCGCAAATGCCCTTGCGAGTAGCCGCCGCTCAAGTCTCGGCGGTCGGTGTGACCTACTTCCCACACAATTACCGTCCTTCGTATTACCTTCCCAGTGTCATTCGACGCTGGTTCTTCTCAGGGGCATGGCGGTCGAGAGGCGTTACATAGTCCTCGGGCGAGCGCGAGAAGGCTGGACCGATCCCCGTGATCCAGCAGTAGGCGCGAGTCGGTGTCCGCATCGATGGGCGGAGGTAGGACAGTGCCGTGAACACAGAACCCTCCATGTCACGCCCATGCGCCTTCCAAGTCCAGCCGACGGCAAGCTTCTTGTAACTCAGGAGGTCATCCCAGCGAATTGCGTCGGTCCTGGTAACAAACCACAGGTGCAGCGTCGTGTCGTCCGAAGTCCCCTTGTAGGGCAGCATGATCATCAAGAAGAAACCAAGAGAGACCGTGATGGCTCCCACGACGACTCCCGCGAATGCGACGGGATCACTGTACCGATAGAGGACAAGAGCAGAAGCGATGATCACGGCGCCGCCAGCCGCGAAGAAAGCGGCGGACAGCGCCCCTTGGAACGTCCTAGTCCCAAACACGCTCACGCGGTGTCCGCTCAGGGCTTTCGACCTCCGAGTCGTGGGGGCATGTTCGCACGCGTCGCTGGAGGCTGCTCGCGCGAGCAAAATGCGATACACCATACCCAGGTCTGCGTCACCTCGCCGCTCAAGGTAAAGCCCTCGCCACCCGGTAACCCTACGCCCACCCCACCAGTGGCCCCAACGTAACCTCGGCCTTTGACAAACTCTGCCTGCCCCGCGATCCCCGTTCCATAGGGCCCTCCGGGGGCTTGAACGGATAGGCTAGTCACACCTCCGGTTCCCCGAAGTTGTTGGATCGTGGCAGCCGTGGTCCCTTGGAGTTGGAGGACAGCTGAGCCGCTCGCGATTGCACTACTACCGGCCCCTCCGCCTCCCACGGTGAGGGCGAAGCCGACCTGTCCAGAGGTGTCGACAACGATAGCTGCGGTGACACTACCAGCGGCCCCACCCGATGCACCGGCGATCTGCACACCGGCGCCTCCGGTGGCGAGTCCGAAGGGGTCGTTGTTGGAGATGGGATTGTTGCCGACGTAGACGTAGTAGTTCGGAAACCCCGCGGCGAGCCCGAAGGGATCCTCGCCGAGGAACCGCTGCAACCCCGGATGGTAGTACCGCGCCCAAGAGTAGCGCCCACCGCGAGTCTGGCCGGAAAATCGACGCCGACCCCGATGCGAGTCGCGGCGATGAGAGCGAGGCCGGGCGATGCAGGGTGCGTCGACGGCGCCGGCCGGGCGGTAGCAAGCGAGACGACCGAACACCTCGTTTTCGGGGAGTACCTCGATATCCCCCCGGCGATCAGAGGCGCTCCTGGAGGCGCTCCGGCCCTGCGCTGGCGGGCCGGCGGGCGATGACGGCACGGGCCGAGCCGGCGCGACCATGGTCTCGATAATAGCGACAGCGGGCGCGCCGCGCCATGGGCGAGCGGCCGTGGAGATCCGCGGCTCAGGCGGGCGGCGGGGCGGCTTCTTCTTTAGCGGCTAAAAGAGAGGCGGCCGATTCCTCGAGCTGGTCGGCAGCGGCGCCGTCAGCGGCCGCCGGCCGGGCAGTCGGGCGCGCGAGGGTCGCCGCCGGATGGGTTGCCGTGTGGACGGCCTTGAGAAGCCGGATCGACACCCGCGTGTAGAGCTGCGTGGTCGTCAGCCGCGCGTGCCCGAGGATCTCCTGGATCACGCGCACGTCGGCGCCGTGCTCCAGCATCCCCGTCGCCATCGTGTGACGCAGCAGATGACAGGCTCCCTTCTTGGCGATTCCCGCCGCGACCAGGTAGTCGCGGGCCAGGCGCGAGAGGTGATTGGGGTGAAAGGGCCGCCCCGTGCGCGTGAGGAAGACCGTGCCCTCGTCGGGCTCGGCGACGAAGTCCGGCCGCGCCTCGTCGAGATACTTCTCGAGCCAGGCGATCGCGCGCTCGCCGATGGGGACGACGCGATCCTTCTGGCCCTTGCCCTCGCGGACGACGAGGACGCCGCGGGCGAGATCGAGATCGTAGAGGCGCAGCCGGATCAGCTCCATTCGCCGCAGCCCCGTGGAGTAGCCCGTCTCCAGGAGCGCGCGGTCGCGCAGCCCGATCGGCGTCGTGGGGTCAGCGTGGGCCAGCACCTCGGTGATCTCGGCGTCCGTGAGCGGCTGCGGCAGCCGCTGCGCGGTCACGCGCGGCAGCTCGAGCTCGGCGGCGGGGTTCGTGGCGAGCGCGCGCTGCTTAGTGAGCCAGCGAAAGAGGCCCTTCACCGCGACGAGCCGGCCGTGCTGGCTCCACACGCTCAGTGGCGTGCCGGTCCGCTTGCGGTAGTGATAGAGCCAGCGCTGATAGCGCTCCAGGACAGCGCGAGTGACGTCCTCTGGCTTCGTGAGGCCGCGCGCGGTGGCCCACGCGGTGAAGTATTTCAGGTAGAGCGTGCGGATGTGCACGGTGTCGGCCGCGTAGTGGGTCAAGCGCAGCGCCTCCAGATAGCGCGCTACGACGTCGGCCCACGCGCGCGGCACTGCCGGGGCGGGAGAGGCGGACGCCGCCGCGCGACTCATCGAGGAGCCTCAGCGGCTTCAGCAGCTAAAGAAGAAAGAGAAGAGGCGTCGATGGAGCTACGGCGTGCGGGTATGTACGATTCCGCGCTCTCGCGCCCGTCCAGATGTGCGTTTTCGGGCGAATCGAGCCTCGGTGCGGGCAAGTCCCCGTCGTGACGAGGCTCGTTGGCGATTTCGCCACCCCTCACCCGGGGCTCATTGGCCCCTCGTTGGGGGCTCGACCGCCCCTCGACGTCGCCCTGCAGGGGCTCGAAGTCGGCGTTTCCCCCCTCGAAGTTTCCGCCGGACTCGCGTCGTAGTGATGCGCGCAGGCCCTCCACGTCGACCAGACCCATGACGAAGGGCTCGCCGTCCTGGCCCTGGCCGTCGTAGAGCAGCTCGTAGACGAAGCCCTGGCCCCGGCTGCCGCGGTGCACGAGCACGTACTCCAGGGTGATCAGCCGATCCAGATGCGTCCGCACCTGGAAGTCGCTCCAGCCCGTGAAGCGGCGGACGTCGCGCCGGGTGAAGCGGTAGGTGGCGCGCGCGAGCGCCTGACGCTCGCCGGCCTCGCGCACCATCGCGTCGAGCAAGCCGAGCAGCCGGCGCGTCTGCGGCGCCAGCTCGTCGAGCGAGCGGCCCAGGACCTCGTGGGCCAGCCGGTTGGCGACGGCGATGTCCTCGAGCGTCACTTCCACGTACTCAACGCGCTCGCCCTGATGCATCACCGTCTTGAGCGGGCGCTGGTACTGGTGGAGCAGCGCGAGGGCGCGGATCAGGGTCAGGTACTTGAGATGATCCCGCCGCGTCCGCGTGCGGTCGTCCCGAAAGGTCAGCGCCCGGGCGTAGGGGTTCACGACCAGGAGCGGCCGCAGCAGCCGCTGCGCGTCCTGGTGCAGCTTCCGCACGCGGACCCGGTCGCGCTCGGCCAGGAGGCCGGCGAGCGTCTGCCGCTCCCGCTGCTGGCGATGGATCGCCCGCGTCTGGGCCCGGTCCTCATCGACGGTCAGCACCAGGCAGCGGTTGCGCAGCTCCTCGTCGAGCTCAGGGGCCGTGGTCGTCAGCAGCAGCATCACCGGGCCCTGGACCCGGTACGTGTGGGTCGTGAGGCGCCCCGTCGTGGGATCTTTCCCGGTGGAGGCGATCGTCAGCACGCCCTCGCTCTGCAGGAGCTTCAGCGCGTAGCCGGCCCGGCTGACCCCCTCGTCCTCGGCGATCGCCAGGAGCTTGTGGGCGAGGTCGGTCTCCCCGAGGTAGAAGAGCGCCTGGCCCGTGATCGCCGAGTACGTCACCCGCTCGTCGGCCGGGATCATTGCCAGGAGCGCGTCCATCAGCGCCGTCTTGCCCGCCGCCGAGGCGCTCTGGATCAGCACGGCCAGCGGCTCGTCGAGCTTGCGGGAGACGGCCGCCAGGTAGCCGACGAGCGTGTTCGTCGTCTCGCCGACCAGCCCGCACCGCGCCACGTCGGCGACGATGCGGTCCAGCAGGTGCGGATCGGTGAGCAGCTCGAGGGCGGCGGCCCGCTCGGCGTCGGTCAGCTCGACCGTCTTGGGCTTGGGCGTCAGCGCCGCGCGGATCAGCTGGTCCTGGCGCTGCTCGCACGTGAGCAGCAGCGTGGCGAGATCCTGCTTGAGGATCTCGGGGGCGAGCTCGAGCTCCTCGGCGGCCTGTCTCACGAAGCCAACGCGCTGGCGCGCGGCGTAGAGATCGAGCGTGTCGAGGTAGAGGCGCGCGCCGCGGGCGACGCGCAGCGTGACCTTGAGGCTGTCGTAGCTGAGATTGCGCCCGAGCCCGCGCACGCGGTAGGCGCGATCGCCGAGCGTGACGCCGAGATCGTCGGCACCCGGGCCCGGCGGCGCCGGGGCCGAGGAGGCCTCGGGCGCCGGCGCGACGTCGCCGGCGTCGGCGACGCTTGTGGGATCAGCGGCTAAAGAGAACGCCGGCACCGTGGGCGCGGGGCTCTGCGGTGGTGATGGCGGCGGCGAGATTGTTGGCATCGCGTCGACGTCGCTCGATGACGTCGGCGTGATCGACCGCGGGCGGCGGGGCGCCGGACTCGGTCCGATCGGCACCGCCGCCTCGAGCAGTGTCCCGAAGGCCTCGGTGGGCGACGCCACCGTGAGCGCGTAGGCGTTGGCATCGAGACCGCGGGGGAAGATGAGCCGCGCGCACGTGATCCCGTGCGGCGCCAGCTCGTGGGCCAGCGCCTCGGCAGCGCGATCGCCGGCCTCGTCGGCATCGTAGGCGATCACCACCCGTGCGATCCCGAGGCGCTGGAGCGCTGCGAGATGCTCGGCCGTGAAGCCCTCCACGCCGTAGCTCGCCGTCACGTGCCGATAGCCGGCCGCCCAAAACGTCAGCGCGTCCAGCAGCGCCTCGCAGAGGATGAGCTCCGGCGCATCGGCGAGCGCCTGGACGTTGAAGACGCCGCGCAGCGGACCGGGGAGGTAGAGATGGCGTGGCGTCCCGGCGCGCGCATGGTCCGTGAGCCGGCGCCCATAGAGCTCGACGACCTGGCCCGCCTCGTCGGTGATCGGGACCACCAGCGCCCCGTTGAAGTGCTCGTGTCCGCTCGCGCGCAAGAGGCCCAGCCGCTCCAGTCGCCCCCGCAGCGCGGCGCCGGTCTGACGATTGCGCGCCGGCAGGCGGTAGCCGAGCGTACGGTTGGCGAAGCCCAGCTGAAAGTGGTCAATCAGCTCCGTGGAGCGCAGGCCGCGCCGCTCGAGATAGCCGAGCGCCTCGGGGCTCGCCTTCAGCGTCGCGTGGTAGTAGGCCACCACCTGCTGGAGCAGCTCGTGGTCGGCCGCCTCGCGCTCGACGGGCGCCGGCAGCCGCGCCACCGTCGAGCGCTTCACGCGCCCGGGCGGCGAGGAAGCGGCGACCGCTCCCGCATCGGTGCGCAACAGCTCGACGGCGTGCCGGAAGCTCAGCCCCTCGGCCTGCATCACCCAGTCGATCACCGAGCCCCCGCGCCGGCAGGCCCCGAGACAGTGCCAGAGATTCTTCGCGGGGGTGATCACCAGGCTCGGCTCGCGGTCGTCGTGGAAGGGACAGCGCCCGATCAGATCCGCCCCGTGCGGGGTGAGCGCGACCCCGCGGGCGGCGGCGAGCGTGGCGATGGCGACCTCGCGCTTCAGCCGCTCCAGCTCGTCCGGCGGGATTCGTCCCACGCGTTCCTCCCCGCGACCCTGTCAAGCCCCTTCGCGCGACCCGGGCGCCCCGCGGCGACCGGTTGCGTTGGCGGTGAGCTATCCATACACTCAGTGTATGAGCGTGTCAAGCCCGGCATACAGCGGCCCGGCCGGCGTCGCGGAACTCGCCCGTACAATGCCGGCGATGACGGGCGGACTGCCGTCGGCGGGGATGACCATGGGGACGACGCTCAAGACTCGCCGCCGGGCGCGCGGGCCCGCCGAGGCCTTCGGGCCTCGGTTGCGCCGCCTCCGCGACGCCCGCGGCTTCAGCCAGGGCCAGCTCGGCCAGGCCATCGGCGTCTCGCAGCGGATGATCGCCTACTACGAGACCCACGCCGAGAAGGCGCCGGCTCGCCACCTCACGGCCCTGGCCCAGGTCCTCCGAGTGTCCGTCGACGAGCTGGTCGGCTACCGCCCCGTCGAGATCCCGGCGGGCCGTGCCAATCCCCGGCTGTGGCGCCGCCTGCGCCAGGTCGAGGCCCTGCCGCCCCCGGACCGCAAGCACGTCCTGCAGCTCATCGACACCCTCGTCGAGCGGGAGACCCTCAAGAAGCGGTCGACCAAGGGCGGCTAAGAATGAGGCCGGTCCCCATCCCCGGCACGCGACCCGGGGCACGGGGCGTGCTGCTCACGGGCGGCAGGTCAAGCTCGGTAGTTTCAGCGGTGAGGAGGGACGGCGAGGCATGGTGGGGCGGAGGGCAAGATAAAGAGTCACCTGCGCCGCAAGCCCGCGCCGCGGCGTGAGGACTCGTGAGTCACGCCGTTTGGAGGTGAGTTACTCGACGGGGCAGGACTGCTTCGTCCTTCTTCAAGGCCCAGTCAACCACTTCTCGACTTTCACGTCCTTGAGCCGACGCTGCTCGTTCAACAAAAAGAAAACGCCGTAGCTCTCTTTCACCACGCCGGGCGATTTCCGATCGAATTCGATTCGACACACAATCACGCCGTCCTTATCGGCCGGGTAAAAAGAGCTTAGCCCGTCCGACCCGATCCCTGCCTTCTTGAGGAATTCATACACCTCTTGCTCCGATGATCCCGGCGGGATCTTCGCCAGCAGCGCCTCACGTGCGGACTCCGGCGTAAGCTCCCTCCCTCCAGCGAGCTGAAAATACTGGCGAAACCGCTCGGTGGCCGAAGAAGCTCCCTCACACGCCACGGCAGTCAAGAGAATACACAGAATTGGAGTAAGGTATTTCATCGATCGCCACTCACGGTAGTCTTGTGTTCCACCCTGGAGTCCAAACCGGGGGACGCCCAGGATTGAGTCCGGCACGCTCCAGTGCCTCACGTGCGACGGCGTTACTGTTCGTCGTAAGGGGGTTGTAGGGGATAGACGCGTTCTGAATGTCTCTCATGATTTGTTCGAACCGGGCGTCGTAGGGGCCGCACGCGGCGTTGTTGTCCAGCACAGTCATGGAGCGGGCAGCCGGATCCCAGTCGACGGATCTCGGAGTGTACGGGCCATATGTCGCCCCGATTTGACCCCATGGCCCGTTGTTTTGACCGGGCCCGCCCGGCCCTGATCCAGGACTCGATGAGTTTCCAGAATTGCTCCCGCTCTTCCTCCCGGTCATGCTGCCGCTCGAAGCACCGCTGCTCGCCGAGCTTAAGGCGCCGCTCGAGCCGCCTGAGGGTCCCTGCGCTGTTGGTCCTCCGCGATAATAGTTCTGCGTTCCACTCGGATCGGTTGTGACGATGAAGGCATGATGATAGCCAAGACTCAGATGCGAGAAGCGCGCCTCAATCCGGCAGAGCCCTAGCGGGTCCGTGAAGTTGACGGGGTTGTTGTTTGCGTAGCTGTATAGATTCGTCCCCGCGACCAGCCCGATCGGATCTTCGGCGATGAACCGCTGCAACCCCGGATGGTAGTACCGCGCCCGATAGTAGTACAGGCCGGCGAGGCCGTCGTTCTCTCGCCCGGTGAACTGGAACGGATTCGCGATGGTCGGATTGGTCGCCGTCGTCCTCCCGAAGGGCTCGTACGTGTACTCTGTGACGGTGGTGCCTGCAGGGTCGGTCAGCGCGAGCGTGCTGCCGAGGGGGTCGGCGGTCGAGAAGAAGGTGCTGTCGCCGGTCGTGAGGCCGAGCAGCTCATCGATGGCGAGCGACCGGAGATAGCTCGTCGTCGCTTCGGGTGTGAGCTGCTGGACGATGTTGAGGTCGTCGTAGAGGAACTGGGTCGACACGCCATTCACGGTCTTGGCGAGCCGGCGGCCGAAGGCGTAGGCGAAGCTCGCCAGGGTTCCGGGTTGCTCCACGGCGATCAGCCGATCGCGGGCGTCCCAGGTGAAAGTGGTCGTCCCGGTCGGGTCGGTGAGGGTCGTGAGGTTGCCGTTGGGGTCGAAGGCCATCGCCTGGTCGCCGAAGGCGAGCTGGCGGTTGGCGGCGTCGTAGGTCGCGCTGGCCACGGGGTCCGGGAGCAGGGTGCGGGCGAAGCTCCCGCCCACCTGGGTGCGGTTGCCCGCCGGGTCGTACTGGTAGGTCAAGTCGCCCGCCACGCCCGTCGCGTTGCGGTAGATCAACGCCGTGAGCCGTGAGGCGAGATCGTACTGGTACTCGGTGCTGACCCCGTTGGGCAGGGTCAGGCGAGTGCGACGGCCAGCGTCGTCGTACTGTAGGGTCACGAGCTGAGTGTCCCGCAGGATCTGGGTCAGCCGAGAGTTCGCGTCGTAGGTGTACGTCGTCGGCAGGACCCCGGGGACGTCGAGCCGGGTCCGCCGGCCGAGGGCGTCGTACTGGTAGTTGACCGTCCCGAGCCCAGTCGCCTGGGCCAGGAGCCGGTCCAGGACATCGTAGCTGTTGGTCAGCGTCCCACCGATCGAATCGTCGATGCGGACCAGCCGGCCGGCGGCGTCGTAGGCGAAGCTCGTCCCCAAGCCGTCGGCGTAGCTCGAGGTGGTGAGGCGATTCAGCGCATTGTAGGTGAACGCGCTCACTTGGCCCTTGCGGTCGGTGCGCTGGGTGAGGTTCCCGGCGGGATCGTAGCCGAAGCTCTCGCCAGCGCCGAGGGGGTCGGTGCGGGTCGCCAGCCGGTCCATCAGGTCGTAGGTGTGGCTGGTCGCATTGCCCCGGGCATCGGTCACCGTCAGGAGGTTCCCGTTGGGATCATAGCCGAACCCGGTCACGCCGCCCAGCGCATCGGTGAGGCTGGTGACCTGGTTCAGGGGGTCGTAGGCGAAGCTGGTCGCCCAGCCGCGGGGATCAGTCTGTGCGATGAGGCGAGAAACCGCGTCATAGGCCCGCGCGGTGGTGTTGCCGAGGGGGTCGGCGACCGTCGCCAGATTGCCCTGGCTGTCGTAGGTGAAGGTCGTGATGTTCCCGAGGGGATCGGTCGTGGTGAGCGGCTGGCCGAAGGCGTTGTAGGTGAGCGTGGTCACCTTGCCGAGGGGGTCAGTGATCGACGTGAGATTCCCCTGGGCGTCGTAGCCGAACTGCGTGATCTGCCCCAGGGGGTCGGTGATCGACGCGAGCTGGTTGAACGTCGGCTCGTAGGTGAAGCTCCGCACGTTCCCTGCCGGGTCGGTGATCGTCGTCACGTTGCCCTGGGCGTCATAGGCGAAGCGCGTGGTGCGCCCGAGGGGGTCGGTCGTGGCGACCAGGAGATTGGAGCCCGGCGCGTACTCGTTGACCGTCGTCTGGCCCAGCGCATCCGTCGTGGACAGCGTGAAGCCGTCCGGGCTGAACCGGGAGGTCGTCGGGTTCCCCCGCGGGTCGGTCACCGTGGTGTCGGTGATGAACGTCCCGTTCAGCGTGTAGGCGAACTGCCACACGCCCCCGTCGGCCTGGGTCTGGCGGATCACCCGGCCCGTCACGGGGTCGTACTCGTTCGTGATGAAGGCGATCCCGCGGGGATCCGTGATGCTCACGATGCGGTGGCTGGCGTCGTAGGCGTAGCGGGTGACGCCCCCGGCCGGGTCCGTGACCGTCTCCAACCGGCCCTCGGCGTCGTAGGTGTACTGCACCGTGCGGCCGAGGGGGTCGGTCACGGACGCGAGCCGATCCTGGGCCCCGTAGGTCAGCGTGACGCTCCGGCCGGCGGGCTCGGTGATCTGGGTGATCTTGTGGTTCTGGAAGGGCTGCGGCACGCGGGTGATCGTCACCGTGTTCCCGGCCCGGTCCGTGATCGCCGCCAGCGCAGCCTCGTTGGCGAGCCCCAGCAGGCGCTCGAAGCGCTGCACCGTGCCGTCCTTGTAGCGCAGCTGCCAGCTGAAGAAGTCCCCGGGCAGCGGCGTCAGCACCGCCCCTCGCAGGAAGGGCTCCTCGCGGTTCGTCCACTGCCCTGGGGCCTGCTCGATGAAGGGGTACCGGCTCAGGTCGGGCAGGCGCAGGAGGAGTTGGCTCCCGCTCTGGAACACGCGGCTTTCGTAGAGGTCGAGGGTCCAGCCGATCCCCAGGAGGCCCGCGACGGGGTTCTCGCTCCGGTAGGTGCGGCGCAGCGTGACCGATTGGCGCCCGGGCAGCACGAGGTCCGTCTTCTCGACGATGAACCGCCCGGTCACCAGGTCCACGGGCTCGTTGATGCGGGCGTGGCGGGAGCGGACATAGTCCGAGAGCGAGCGGTCCGCAGCGCTGAAGTGCCAGGCAAAGCGGGGGAGCCCGAAGCCCGGGTCACTGACGACCTGGGAGCCGTCGGCGTTCACGGTGCCGGTCCCCCACGTCTGCCAGCTCCCCGCGGCCAGGTCGAAGAACCAGAGATTTAGCCGCGTCCCCGGCGCGTCCTGCTGGACGTTGGGGAAGCTGATCGGCAAGGGCTGGCTCGGGACCGCCCCGCCCGGCTGGATGGTGAAGAGCATCGGCGGCGTCACCCCGGCCGGGAACGGCATCGGGCTCCGGTCCACGGGCACCGGGGTGATGGTGATCTGACTGACGGGGTTGCCGTCGGGGCCGGTGATCTTCGTGCCCTGCGGGATCGTCACGACCACGCCGGGGATCACGGGCGTCGTCGCCTGGACCTCCGTGGTCGTGAAGCCGCCGGCGTCG
>Ga0209342_10006803_pt1 | contig 11546 bp, 11 predicted proteins | sample RifCSP16_2_FD_184023 | JGI IMG/M metagenome (GOLD analysis project Ga0209342, IMG submission 184023) | Soil microbial communities from Rifle, Colorado - Rifle CSP2_sed 16_2 (SPAdes) (version 2) | ecosystem: Environmental > Terrestrial > Deep subsurface > Rock core/Sediment | place: Rifle... | reverse complement strand
GCGGATGATCGTGCCCTCTCGCGATCCCGGCGGAATCGTGACCTCGATGCTCACTGGGCCCTCGGCCCCCGGCAGCTCGATGGTGCGGCGCCCGCCGCCGTGGGCCGCTTCAAGGCTCAAGCCGATCTCGGCGTCGATATCGCTGCCGGCCATGCTGAAGCTGGTCGCACCGCTGCGGCCGCCGAAGAACCCCTCGAAGAACTCGCTGAACCTCTGCTCCCCGCCAGCACTGGCATCCGGACGGGCCGCCTGCCAGCCCGGCGGCGGCGTGAAGTCCGTGCCCGCTTTCCAGTCCGCGCCCAACTGGTCGTAGCGTGTGCGCTTCTCGCGGTCAGACAGGACGGCGTTGGCCTCGTTCAGCTCCTTGAAGCGTGCGTCAGCCGTCTTGTCGGCCGGGTTGACGTCCGGGTGGTGCTTGCGGGCGAGCCGCCGATAGGCCTTCTTGATCTCGTCTCCGCTAGCGGTGCGGGAGACACCGAGCACTTCGTAGTAGTCTCGGAACTTCAAGGCCACGCCCGGTTCGACCTCCTATTCCGCAACCCGCACCCGGGCGGGGCGTAGGAGTTCGTCGTTCCACAGGTAGCCGCGGCCGGCCTCGTCGACCACGGTCCCCGGCGCGCCGGCGAAGCCCCGAACCGTGGCCATGGCCTCATGGCGCGTCGGGTCGAAGGGTTGGCCGACGCTCTCGAACGACCTCACCCCCTCGGCTTCCAGCAAGCTGCCCAGCCGGCGCTGCATCCCGTGGAGGCCTGCGGCCACCGAGTTAGGCGACTCACTGATGTGAACCAGGGCCCGATCGAAGTCGTCTGCCAGATCGACGAGTGCAATCAGCAGGTCCCGCTTGGCTTGCCGGGAGGCCACCTCGCGATCGCGTTCGACCCGGCGCCTGTAGTTCTCGAAGTCGGCTCTCGTCCGCAGGTGGCGGTCGTGCTCCTGCTGCAGCTCCGCGCGTAGCCCTGGGGCCTCGGCCGGCTCCGAGCTCGATTGGGGCAGCGCTTCTTCTTCAAGCGGGTCATCCGTCACGCTACCCGTCCTTTCATCTCCGCGTGTACTCGGCGTCGACGACGTCGTGCACCGCGTCGGTTGGGGAAGGCCCGAAGCCCTGGGCGTGGGCGCCCTCGGCGGCCGCCAGACCCGCGGCGAGCTGCCGCAAATCGTCGGTCAGCTGCCGCAGTCGGGTGACGTCGCCTGACAGACCCTGCACCAGCTTGCGGACCTCCTGGATGAGGCCTTCCGCGCGCGCCCTCTCGTTCACCGGCACCCGGTCGGCGCGCGCCTGGATCTCGCGCTCGACCTGGTAGGCGATCGCGTCGGCCGCGTTACGCGCCTCCACTTCCTCGCGGCGCTGCCGGTCCTCCGCCCCGTGGGCCTGGGCGTCGGCGACCATGCGGTCGATGTCCGCCTTCGAGAGCTGGGTCGATCCCGTGATGGTGATCTTCTGCTCCTTGGTCGTCTCCTGGTCACGGGCGCTCACGGTCAGGATTCCGTTGGCGTCGATGTCGAAGGCCACCTCGATCTGGGGCTGACCGCGCGGCCCGGGACGGATACCCTCCAACCGAAAGTGGCCGAGCGTGCGGTTGTCACGGGCCAGCTCGCGCTCGCCCTGTAACACATGGACGTCGACCGCGGGCTGGTTGTCGTCGGCCGTGGAGAAGGTCTCGGAGCGGCGCACGGGGATCGTGGTGTTGCGCTCGACCAGATGCGTCGTCACGCCCCCCAGGGTCTCGAGGCCAAGGGAGAGCGGCGTGACGTCGAGGAGGAGCACGCCCTTCACCTCGCCCGCCAGGACGGCGGCCTGGATGGCAGCTCCCACCGCCACCACTTCGTCGGGGTTGACGGACTGATTCGGCTCCTTTCCCCCGGTGAGCTTTCGGACCAGAGCCTGCACCGCGGGGGTCCGGGTGGAGCCGCCGACCAGGACGACCTCATCGATGTCGCGCTCGGTGAGCTTGGCATCCGTCAGGGCCTGCTTGAAGGGCGCCACGCAGCGCTCCACCAGGTCCGCCGTGAGCTGGTCGAACTTGGCCCGCGTGAGCTTGGTTTCGAGGTGCTTGGGCCCCGAGGCGTCCGCGGTGACGAAGGGCAGGCTGATGCTGGTCTCGACCTGGCTGGAGAGCTCGATCTTGGCCCTCTCGGCGGCCTCCGTTAGCCGCTGCAGCGCCTGGCGGTCCTTGCGCAGGTCGATGCCCTGGTCGCGCTGGAAGTCCTCGGCCATCCAGTCCACGATGCGTTTGTCGAAGTCGTCGCCTCCCAGATGAGTGTCGCCGGCCGTGGATTTGACCTCGAACACGCCGTCGCCGACCTCCAGCAGGGAGACGTCGAAGGTCCCCCCGCCCAGATCGAAGACCAGGATGGTCTCGTTGCCCTTCTTGTCGAGGCCGTAGGCGAGGGCCGCCGCCGTCGGTTCGTTGATGATGCGCAGCACGTTGAGACCGGCGATGGCGCCCGCGTCCTTGGTGGCCTGCCGCTGGGCGTCGTTGAAGTACGCGGGGACCGTGATCACGGCGTCGGTCACCTTCTCACCCAGGTACCGTGCAGCATCCTCGGCGAGCTTGCGCAGGACCTGGGCCGAGACCTCCTCGGGAGCGTAGAGCTTGCCCGCCACCTCGAACCGGACCGCGTCGTTGGGGCCCGCGACGATCGTGAACGGGAGGTTCTTGATCTCGGACTGGACCTCGGGATGGCGGCGGCCGATGAAGCGCTTGGCCGAGTAGACGGTGTTCTGAACGTTGAGCACGGCCTGGCGTTTTGCCAGTTGCCCCACCAGCCGCTCGCCGTTCTTGGCGAATCCCACCACCGAGGGCGTCACCCGATTGCCCTCAGCGTTGATGATCACCGTGGGCTGCCCGCCCTCCATCACCGCCACCACCGAGTTGGTGGTGCCTAGATCGATGCCGATTGCTTTGGCCATGGTCTATCTCCGCGATCCTCGCAAGCTCTCATTCCGTAGAGCCGGTCTTCTTGGGCAGTGCACCTGAACCGACGGACGGGGCGTCACCGCCCGCCGCGCATGCCCCGAGGAGGAGCAAGCCGCATGCCATGGCATGCCGAATCGCGTCGACAGCCCTGTTCCCTGGATGGGCGCAGACGGCCCCGCATTCGAGGCTCGTCGAAGGAAGAATCTACAATCTGCCTGACTAGTAGATGTAGACGGGGGTGCCCACTGGCACCATCGCATACAGCTTTGCGATGTCCTCGTTGCGCACGCGCACGCAGCCATGGCTGACCGCACGGCCCACGGTTTTCGGCTGGTTCGTGCCGTGGATCGCGTACCCGTCCCCCATGTTCAGGCGGTGGGTGCCCAGGACGCCCTGGTATCGCCGCTGGGTGGTGCCCAGGGGTGGTATCAGCAGCTTGCCGTCCACCACGATCTCGCGCCCGTCCGTGGCCTGCAATACGTTCCGCCGACCGTCGGGGAGCACCCGCACGACGTCGTTCCCCTCCACGGTGATGACGGAGCCGTCGGCGACGGCCAGCGACTGACCATTCTGGAGGCGGGCCAGCCCTAACCTGCGCTTGCGCGATTGCTCGACGTAGTGCCAGTCCGGGGGTGCCCAGACCGGTGCGTCCTCCTTGCTCTGCACTACCAGTCGCCCGCGCGGGGTCTCGAATTTCCAGGCGCTGGCGCCGCCCTCCTTGACCATCGTCTTGCCGCTGCCGGTGGCCACCTCGGTCGAGAAGAGGATCGCTCCACCCTGCTTGTACCAGAGGCGACGGTCCTCCAGGCTGATCACCAGGTAGGGCCGGTCCTGCGGTGGCTCCGGCGCCGCCTCCGCGTCGCGCAGCATCCGCTCGGAGCCGGCCACGCGCCAGCGTGCGCTGTCGAGGTCCTCCAGGCGGTCCTCAAGCACCAGCCGGGCCACGTCGCGTCGCAGCCGCACGCCCACCGTATGGACGAGAAACGCGGTAGTGGCCGCCGTGAGGGCCAGCATGATCCCGACGAGCCCCAGGACCGCCCCGCGGCCGCGGCCGAAGAAACGCGCACCGCCGCTCATGGGTTCTGGATTCACCGCGGGGGCCCGCTCGTCCATGTCAGTGGAAATACACGGCCATGCCGGGCTGCAGGTTCTCGCGGATGGCTTCGAGGTCCGTTGCCTCCGCCCGGACGCTGCCCGGCAGGACGTAGCTCAAGTCGCTGAGGGGCCCCACCGCGGGCCGCGAGTAGACAACGGCACCGCTGTCCAAGAAGATCGCCAGCGGACCCAGGGCTCCCGGAAGCTGGCGGTCCCCCGGAACCGGCCACCCCCGGTTGACGTAGACCCACTCCGGCACCGCCCAGCGATACGAGCCGTCCACCACCCGGGCCACTGACCGCTTTCCCAGCGGGGGGGCGAGGAGCACGACATCGGGGAGCGTGCCCACGGTCGCCTCTCGGCCCATACGAACACGAATCTCGCGAAGCCGGGCGCCCTGGCGCTCCAGGCGCAGAAGACCGCTCTCGGTATCAATCGCTAGGTGCAACTCGTCGTCGCCCAGGGCTTGCCGGCGCGCGAGCTCCACGGCTAGGGCCAAGCGGTTCTCCTCTGAGGCCGCGATGGCGTCGACCCGCCGGCGTTCGGTTTCCGTCAGGGCTGCGCGCAGGCGCACCAACTCCCGGCCGTACTGAACGCGCTTGTAGGCGAGAACGAGGTCCGTTAGGAGGAAGACGGCCATGCCCACCAGCATGCCGGTGGCTATGCGGGGGTAAACCTCCCGGAGCGCGCGCCAGCGCCGGATCATGCTAGGAGCACCGGTGAGATCTCAGGTTCATGGGAGAGGGCTCTGGCCGCGACCGACCCGCGCACCCGAACTCAGTGCCTGTCGATCTCGACGGATTCCTTCTTCCCGCTGCTGCCGACCGAGATCATGAAGCCGAGCCCGACGGCGATCACGATTCCGATTGCCGTCCATCCCGGTCCCACGCGCTGGATCACGCCCATCTTCCACAGCGCGGCGACCAGCCCGCCGAGTACGATGACGTACCCCACCAGGTACATCTGCATCCATTTCATGCCGTCCCCCACTGGATGTCCGCAATGCCCGCTCTCGCTGACCGCTTGGCTCCGTCGCCGCGCATGCAGCCACCGGATCCTGGCCATCGGTGAGAAGCGCCGAGAACGGCCGTCTCACCCTCTGGCACCGCAGGAAGCCCGACTGATGCTCAGAGCAACCCCCGTGCCACCACCCTGCGCGCCTCCGGATGGGTGGCTTCGTGGCAGAACTCCCGCGGCGGACCAAAAGGAACAATCTGCAATTTGCCGTCCGCCTGAAAAGCGAGGGCACGGCGCTTTCGCTAGGTTCAGCGCGCGGGGTGAAGTGGCCCTGATCTTGCTGGAGATGCCATGTGCCGGTGCCATCAAGTGGCACGCGAGGAGGTTCCATGAGTGGCCGCACCGCGTACTCCACCTGGATGCTCTGGTTTCTGGGGGGTGGTCTCACCGGGGCAAGCGTCGCTCTACTGCTGGCTCCGCAGTCGGGCAAGGCTACCCGCGAGGCGATGCAGCGCAAGCTGCGTGAAACCGCCGACTCCGCCCGGGGGTTGAAGGACCGGGCGGTCCTTCGTGGACAGAAGATCCGGGACGAGGCGGAGCGCCGCGTGGGCGCGGCGGCTTCCGCCCTCGCCGGCAGCGGCGCCGACACCGCCTCGGTCTGAAGAGGCCGTCTCTATGCGTCCTAGAGCTGGGTCACGCCCTGCCGGAGCGCGTAGCGGACAAGCCCAGCGGTCTCCTTGATGCCGAGTTTCTTCATGATCCGGGCGCGGTGCGACTCGGCCGTCTTGATGCTGACGCACAGGAGGGCGGCCACCTCCCGCGTCTTCTTTCCCTCGGCGAGGAGTTGGAGGACCTGCCGCTCGCGAGGGCTCAGGGGATCGGGCTGGATCTCGGCCCGCGAGATATAGGCCTCCACGACCACATGGGACAACCCGGGGTGAAGATAGGTACCCCCGCTCACCACGGCCCGAATGGCCAGGATCAGCTCGCGGGCCTCGTAGGACTTGAGGACGCATCCCCTGAAGCCCGCCCGCAAGGCCTCGAGGAGGTGGTTCTCGTTGGTGTCCATGGTGAGCAGGATCAACCGGGTCCCGGGAGAGGCCTGACGGATTTCACGGGCCGCGTCGATTCCGTTGAGGAGGGGCATCGACCGGTCCACAACGGCGATCTCCGGCGCCAGCTCCCGAACCAGCCTGACGGCCTCCAGGCCATCCGCAGCCTGACCTACTACCTCGAAGCCCTCAAGCTCCAAGAGCAGCTTGACGCCTTCGCGGACCACGGCGTGATCGTCGGCGAGCACTACCCGAACGCCCATCTGGCCGTGACCTTGGCAAGAAGCATGCCCTGAGCGGCGTGGCCACGGGCCGCGGCTCCAGGCGGGCTATCCGCGAGAACGCACCAGAAAGGAACCCCGCTTTGTAGAAAGGGCGCCGGTGCAGGGCGGTCGGCGAGAAAGGCACGTGTCTTGCTTCACAGGCTCGCGGAGGACCGCGGCGGTGCCTCGGCGGCTCCCGTGCCGGGCGCGGAAAAAGTCCATGAGGAAGAGACCCCTGCGGCGCATTCTCTTGGTGGAGGACGATCCGGACATCCGGGAAGTGACCACCTTGCTGCTCTCCCATGCCGGCAGCTTCGAGGTGCAAGCCTGTGGGTCGGCCGCAGAGGCGTTTCAAATCGCCCGAGCCTTCGATCCGGACCTCATCTTGCTCGACGTCATGATGCCCGGTCTCGACGGACAAGGCGCCTTCGCGGCTTTCCGGCTGATGCCGGCGACCGCCGCCACTCCCGTCATCTTTATGACCGCCCGTGTGCAGCCTCGCGAGATCATGGAGTACCGGGAGCTGGGCTCTCTTGGAGTCATCCCAAAGCCCTTCGACCCGGATACGCTAGGCGATACCATCCAGCTAATGTGGGACCGCGATCAGAAGGCCCGCCTGAATGAAGAGCGGCGGGAGGACCTGGCGGCCTTGCGCAGGCTCTATGCGGCGGACCTCCCCGAGAGGCTCCGTGCGATCGAGGGCGCGGCGGCCGCCCTCCGCGATCAGGGATGGGACGGCCAGGTCGCGGCGTCTCTCTTCGACATGGCTCACCGCCTGGCGGGATCGGCGGCGATCTACGGCTTCCCTGCGGTGAGCGAGGCTGCAATGCGCGTCGGAGCTTCGAACCAGCAAGGGTCCGGAGGTCGCGCACCTGCCAACCTGCAGGCGCTTCTCAAGCTCGTCGCCGCCCTTTCCGAAGCTCTCCAGGAGTCCATGGCCCAAGACCGGCCGAGCATCCTGGCACCTAGCAACTAGCCGAGCCCACCTGAAGCTGCTGGGCACGGTGCGGCCCCCCTCATTGCGCCAGTAGTCCTGCCGTCCCCCGACCCCCTGCCGCCGAGCGGGAAGGGTGGCACCTAGGTCCCTCTCCTGCTCGAACTCAGTCGAACTCCCCTCCCCTAGGTGCGTTTTCGCCCCCAACTAGGGCGAACCCCCAATCGATCGCAGGACTCCCCCTAGATAAGGTGGCGTCATGTCGCCGAAATGGGGGTTCCAAGGTCACAGCCGGGTGGGCGGGGTGAAGGACCACAGGGTCCTGATCGCCGTGCAGTCCCCTTCGTTCGAACGCCTGATCGAGCACCTTCTTCACGGTCATCCCGGCCTCCGGGTGGTCGGTGGATCCTCTAGGCGACATTTCGGACCCGCCGACAAGGCGGCCCGTCTCGTGCCCGACGTCATCATCGCCAGCACCCGACTTCATGGGAGGGAGCATGGCGATGTCCTCGCCGACCTGAAGCGCTCCAGTCCCGCCTCGACCCTAATCCTGCTCACCCATGGCCTGGACGCGCCGGTCCCCCACCAGGGGGCCGACGTCTGCCTGCCGGAAGATACAGTCGTTAGGCGACTGCTCCCGGTGATTCGCAAGGTCCTTGACCGGGTTCGGGATCGCGAGCACAAGCCTGCGCCCGCAGGCCGACGTGCCTAGGAGCCATCCGACCATGTCCAACTCCCTCTGGCGTTCGTTTGCTCTCTCGATCGCGATGCTGATCCTGCCCAGCCTCGTGGTCTCCGCCGCAGTGACCGACTCGGCGATCCGGCCACCGCCCGACTACGACACCTTTGTGCCCCCCGGGGCCGGAGCGAGCTACACCGATCCCGTCTTCGGCACCAGCGTCAAGCGCTTGTCGGACGCCATGAAGATGACCGACAACGCGACGCGAGGCGGCCTCACCTCCGTCAGCACCGAATACTCGACCGCTTCCCCGTTCAACAGCGACAACAGCCGGCTGATCCTCCAGCACAACAGCTACTTCGGGCTCTACGACGGGAACGGAGCCTACCTTCGGGACCTCCCCTTCGCGGTGAACACATCGACGGAGCCGCGCTGGTCGCGTACCGACCCGAACGTCCTCTTCTACGTCAGCGGGAACAGCCTGATGGCGCTGGACGTGGCCAGCGGGGCGTCTTCCCTGGTCCACGCGTTCAGCGAGTACGGAGTCATCAGCGGCCAGGGGGAGTCGGACATCAGCAGGGACGGCGATCACTTCGTCTTCGCCGGGGACAAGCGCTACGTCTTCGTCTACGAGATCAGCACGCGCACCAAGGGCCCGGTCCTCGACACCGCCGGCCACGCCTTCAACAACCTCTACATCGCCCCGACCAACAGCGTCGCGGTCGGCTGGATCGCGACCGGGACCGGTCGCTTCACGGGGGTCGAGCTCTTCGACCGCAACATGGGTTTTCAGCGTCAGCTCACCCACGCCATCGGCCACATGCACCTGACCCGCGATACGAACGGCGACGACACGCTCGTCTGGACCAACTCCAACGACCCGCTCCCGCTCGCCAATTGCCAGAACGGCATCGTCAAGGTGCGGCTCGCGGACGCCCAGCAGTCGTGCCTGCTCCAGCTCGATTGGAGTCTCGCGGTCCGCGTCACCGCCCCTGACGGGAACGGCTGGGCCTTCGTGGAGACCTACGCGCCCAGCAACCCGTTCCCGTACTCCTCCAGCTGGGCGCCCGACACCAACGAGATCCTGCAGGTGAAGCTCGACGGCACGGAGACCCGGCGCCTGGTTCACCACCGCAGCCGGCCTTTCGACAGCTATGTCTACCAGCCACGCGCCACGGTGAGCCGGGACGGCAGCAAGCTCGTCTTCACGAGCAACCAGGACCTGCAGGCGATCCTCGGCTATCCCAGCCTGTACTCCGACGTCTACCTCGTGAACGTGGCCGGCGGCGCACCGACGTCGCCCACTCCCGCGCCCACGCCGGTGCCGACGCCGGTGCCGACGCCCGCGCCCACGCCCAGCCCCGCTCCCGTCCCGCCCCCGAGCAGCTCGGGCCGCTACGAGCAGGACAACCCGGCCGTGACCTACACCGGCTCCTGGTCGCCCAACCAGCAACCCGTCCACAGCGGCGGCAGCGCCAAGCTCGCCATGGAAGCCGGGTCCCGGGCGGACTTCGCGTTCTCGGGGACGGGCGCGAGCTGGATCGGCTACCGTGACGAATGGTCGGGAATCGCCACCGTACGGGTGGACGGCGTGGTCAAGGGCAGCCTGGACACCGCTGCCTCACCGGGGCAGGCCCAGGCCACCCTCTACTCCGTCAGCGGGCTTCCGAACGGCGGCCACACGCTCACGATCGAGGTGACGGGGACCCATAGCACGGCCTCGGCCGGCTCCTGGATCTGGGTGGATGCCTTCGCCGTCCTCCACTGATCGAAGGCGGCGGATCCCACCGATGGAGGCCTCGGCTACTCGAACCCGTCGCTGAAGATGATGTCCTCGATCGGGGGAACCGCGACGAAGTACACGTCGGTGTACCAGGTCGGGTAGCCGAGGATCGCCTGCAGGCCGTAGTTGCTCGTGTAGACGAGCTTGCGGCCGTCGCGGCTGACCGTGGCCCGGGGCTGGTATTCGTAGTTTGCGGTCTGACGGCTGCGGTGGTGGAGGAGCCGCTGGGTCTCCCCTGTGCCGTCGAGCTTCACCTTCAGGATCTCGTTGGTGTAGAGCTTCCAGGCGGGGAGCGAGGCGGGGGGATCGGCGGGATCGTAGGTCTCCACGAAAACCCAGCCGTTGCCGTCGCTAGCGGTGATGTGGACGGCCAGGCTCCAGTCCAGCGGGAGCAGGCACGTCTGGTGCGCGTCCGAGAGCCGCACCTTGACGATTCCGTTCGGACAGAAGATCGGGGGGGCCGGGTCGCCCGAGTTGTTCCAGACGAGCAGGTCGTCACCGTTCGTGTCGCGGGCCAGATGTTGGTGGCCGATTGCGTGGGTGAGCTGACGCTGGAACACCATGTCGCTGCCGAAGAGCTCGACACCCTTGAATCGACCGGCTCCCGCTGGGAGCCATCCGATCGCGACGCTGTTGTTCGGAGCGATGTAGAGGTTGTTGAAGCAAGGCGGCGGGTAGCCCGGGTAGACACAGCCCAGGTCCGTGTCAAGGACCGGGCCCTTGGTGTCCGTGCTGATCTCGTACACGAAGACGTAGCGGTTGTCCCCGGCAAGGACGAGGTGATCACCGTCGCGGCTGATGTCCGACTCGCCCTCGCCGCTGATGATCGCGTACTCGTTGAAGAAGTGCACCAGGGAAGACGTCCCGGTACTGACGTCGAGCCTCATCAGACGGTTCTGGCTGGTCGGGCTCACCCATTTCACGTAGTAGAGGACGTTCGCGTCGGTGCGGGACCAGCGGGGCCCGGTGGCGGCGTTCACCGCGAAAGGGAGGTCTTGAAGGTAGGTCCCGTTGCCGTCGTAGAGCCCGTAGTAGCCCTGATGTTGAAGGATCAGCCGGCTGCCGTTCCTGTTGAATGGGTTGACGGTCGAGTACTCCGTGGTGACCCAGGCGAGCATGCCTGAGCCGGTGAAGTTGTTGGGCATGTTCGGGGCGTCCGACGACCGCTTGATCACGGTTCCGAAGACGGGGTCGGCGTAGCTCGCGCCGACCCCGGGAGGTACGAAGGTGTTGTAATCGGGCGGTATGAGGACGGCGGGAGGGTCCGTCGCCCCGAAGGCGGGGACGACGACACTCCAGAGGAGCGGGACTGCGCACCCTAGAACGATGGGTTGCCACCGGAACTTGCGCATTCCCTCTCCTCCTTTCTAATCAGCGCCTGATCGAGAAGGCATCCACCCAGATCCAGGAGCCACCAGAGGCCTGGCGACGCCGGCCGGTGGGCTGGATGGTCAGGGTGTGGTCCCCTTCAGGAAGCCCGTCGATTGCATAGAGCTCGGCCTGGGCCCTGGCCGGCTTTGCATAGGTATCCACGGTGGCACGGAGCCGGCCGTCCAGCAACACGTCCGCGATTCCGGACCACTCGTCCCGGTAGCCGATCCAGCTCACGCCAGTGCCCGTGAATACGACGCTCACCCGGGCCGACGTTTCCATCGAAAGCCTGGCGCTGCCGCCGCCGTGAATGGCGAGCTGGTTGGTCGACCAGGTGCCGCTCCAGGTCACGGCCGGGTCGTCCTGGTCGAGACGCGTCCCGTCCTCGGGGCCCTGGGTCCGCGAAGCCCTGGCGGCCCGCGATGCCCTGGCGTCTCGCCGGGCTGCCGGTGGATGCGGGTGCGACAGGCTCGCTGTGGGCGCGCGCGCGCGCG
>Ga0209342_10006802_pt1 | contig 11546 bp, 9 predicted proteins | sample RifCSP16_2_FD_184023 | JGI IMG/M metagenome (GOLD analysis project Ga0209342, IMG submission 184023) | Soil microbial communities from Rifle, Colorado - Rifle CSP2_sed 16_2 (SPAdes) (version 2) | ecosystem: Environmental > Terrestrial > Deep subsurface > Rock core/Sediment | place: Rifle... | reverse complement strand
GTCGCGGCTCGGATTACCCCTTGAAAAAAAGGAGATTGAATCGTGAGAAAGACGCTTTGGTTCGCGATGGGGATCGTGGCTTTGTCGATGGTTCTTGCGTGGTGTCCGGCCGTTCGGGCGGCGGCCGACGAGGCAAAGCCGTTTTTCGTCGCTTCGGTCTCGGGCTACGACGCGCTGATGGCCGACGTGACGTACATCGGCAAGCTGGGCGACAATCCCAATCTGCCGAAAGCGCTGGAGTCGCTCCTCAAGGCGACGACGCAGGGCAAGGGACTGGCCGGGATCGACCAGAAGCGTCCGTGGGGCGTGGTGGTGTTGCCCGACCCGGAGAATCCAGCCACCAGCGTTCGGCCCTTCGTGTTCGTGCCGGTGACGGATTTCGACGCGTTGCTCGAAACGCTCCAAATATTCGGCATTGAAACGGAAGACGCGGACGACGGGGCGAAGAAGCTCGTGGCGCCGGGGACGCTCCCGCCAGAGACGTTCATCAAGCACGTCGGTTCCTGGGTGTTTTTGACCAATAAGGTGGAGTATTTCAAGGCCGCTCCGGCCGATCCGATCGCGTTGTTGGGCGGCGCCGAGAAGAAGTACGACGTGGCGCTGAGCCTAGTGATGAAAAACGTTCCGGATGAGATGAAGACGTTCCTGACGGGACAATTGGACACGTTGGCCCAGCTCGTCGCGATGCAATTGCAAAACAACGCCGACGCCCAAGTGGCCACGTCCTTTGGGCACGCCGACGCCGCCCGAGTAGCCACGTCCATCGAACAGCTCAAGCGCTACGTCAACGAGTTGGACGCGATGACGATCGGCCTTTCGATCAACGCCGACGGCAAGACGTACCTCGACGTCGAGACCACCGCCTTGCCGGACACGGAAACGGCCGCCGAGTTGGCCGCGTCGCCCAAGGCCCCGAGCGGGCTGGCCGGGTTCTACGTGCCCGAGGCCACCGCAACGGCCCATTGGGTCGGCAAGTTCACGGCCTCGAACGTCCAGCAGGCGAAAACGCTTATCCGCCTCAGACACGATGAGTTCCTCAAAAATCTGCGGCAGCAGAATCTGGAAAAGGACAAACTGGCCCGGGTCGAGAAACTCTCGGGCGATCTCGTGGACGTGCTCGTCAAGACGCTCGAAGCCAAGAAAGCAGACGCGGGGGCGGCGGCGTGGCTGGGGGCGGACCAATGCACGGTGGTCGCCGGAGGTTTGGTCGCCGATGGGAAGAAATTGGACGCGACGCTGCGGGAGATCGCCGCGATGGCCGTCGAGGAATCGCCCGAGGCTGGCAAGTACGTCAAGCTCGACGCCCAGACGCATCAGGGCGTCGCGTTGCACACGTTCACGATGCCGACCGAGGCGTTGGGCGAGGAGCCATTTGGCAAGCTGTTCGGCGAGAAGTTGGACGTGGTGGTGGGCGTCGGCGGGGACCATGCGTATCTGGGCGTGGGGCGCGATGCGATGGAAAAATTGAAAGCGGCAATTGACGCCTCGCGCTCCGCGGCCGGGACGGACGTGTTGCCGACCCGCGTCTCGCTGGCCGTCACGCCGCTGGTCGAGTTTCTCGGCACGGTGACGCAGGACGACGACACACGGCAGCAGATCGCCATGATCGCCGGCGTTTTGAAGACGGCCGGCAAGGAAGATCACGTTCGGATCACTGCCGAGCCGATTCCCGGCGGCGTGCGACAGCGGGTTGAGATTGAACGGGGGTTGTTGAAAACGCTCGGGGCCATGTCGCAATTGGCCACGAGCATGATGATGCCGATGCCGCCGGCAGAGATGGAGCCGTAGGCCGGGTCATGACCCGGCAAAAACCGAGCCGCGACCGTGAGGGAGCGGTGGTAATTCGATCGGTATTCCACCGCTCCCTCACAGAGCGCGGCTCGGTTTGGACTTGTCGCGGCTCGGTTTGGATTATTGAACTTTCTCCAAATAACTTCCCTTTATTGGTTTCTTTTCACTGGTTCCTGACATGACGACTCCTTTTTCGACGTTGCGCAAGGAAATCGCCGGCATGGCGGTCGGCGAGTTGGCCCGGCGGTTCGGCACGCCCGTGTTTGTTTACGACGCCTCGATGATTCGCCGCCGGGTGGACGACCTGCGGCGGTTCGACTATGTTCGGTATGCTCAGAAGGCGTGCTCCAATCTGGCGGTGCTCGCTCTGCTGCGGCGGGCCGGGGCACTGGTCGACGCGGTAAGCGCCTTGGAAATTCGCCGCGCATTGACGGCCGGCTACCAAACGGCCGGCGATCCGCCGCCGATCGTCTACACGGCCGACGTGTTCGACGCCGACTCGCTCGGGCTGGTCGCGGCCCACGGGATCCATGTCAACTGCGGCTCGCCCGACATGATCGAGCAGTACGGCGCGGTGGCGTCGGGCCGCGAGATCACGCTGCGGATCAATCCGGGCTTCGGCCACGGACACAGCCAGAAGACGAACACGGGCGGGCCCCAGTCGAAGCACGGCATCTGGCACGAGCAGCTCGGCGAGTGTCTGGCGACGGCCGCGCGACATGGGCTGGCGGTGACGGGCCTGCACATGCACATCGGCTCGGGCAGCGACCTGGAGCATCTGGCCCAAGTTTGCGGGGCGATGGAGCAGGCGGCGACGGCGGTCGGGCCGTCGATCCGCACGGTGAGTGTCGGCGGCGGGCTGCCGGTGGCCTATCGCGACGAGGACGCCACGATGGACTTGGACGAGTACTTCGGCCTGTGCGACGCGATGCGCAACCGGCTGGCCGGCGCGTTCGGCCACGCGGTCTCGCTGGAAATCGAGCCGGGGCGGTATCTCGTGGCGGAAAGCGGGTTTCTTGTGACGGAAATCCGCGCGGTCAAACGCCAGGCCGACAACCTCTTCTATCTGGTCGACGCGGGTTTCAATAACCTAGCGAGGCCGATTCTTTACGGGTCGTATCATCCCATTTCGATCTGCCCGGCCGACGGCAGCTTGAAGCGGGCGGAGGTCGAGGCGATCGTCGGCGGGCCGCTTTGCGAGTCGGGCGACATTTTCACGCAGAACGAAGGCGGATTCGTTGCCAAGCGGCGGCTGCCGGAGGCCCGCGTGGGTGATTGGGTGGTGATCGAACGGGCCGGGGCTTACGGGGCCGTGATGGGGTCGAACTACAACTCGAAACCGATGGCGCCCGAGGTGCTGATCGACGGCGGCGCGGCCCATCTGGTGCGGCGGCGTCAGACGTTCGAGGAACTGACGGCCGGGGAGTCGATCCCGCAATAGCGCAATAGCAAAGATATGGAACCACAGATGAACACAGATGTAGGTCAGGCTGTGCCTGACAACCTGCCCTCAATCAGAGAATGTTGTCAGGCACAGCCTGACCTACATTCTTCTCCGTGTCCGTGGTGAGGTGGAGGCAGAGAACCTACCCGACGTTGATCTTTTTGATCTGGACGCTAGTGTAGAGTTGGCGGTGGCCGGTCTTTTTGCGGTAGGTTTTACGGCGGCGGAATTTTTGGACGACCAGCTTGGGGCCCTTTTCGTCGCCGAGGACTTCGGCCGTCACCGCGGCGCCGTCCACGGTGGGCCGGCCGAGGCGGAATCCGTCGTCGTCGCGGCAGGCGAGCACACGGTCGAACGTGATCGTGTCGCCCGGCTCGACGTCGCGCCAGTTGATTCGCAACTCTTGGCCTTCCTCGACCTTCCACTGATGGCCGGCTTCTTCGATAATCGCGTACATGGTTTATTTCCTGATTGGGGGATGTCGGTGGGAAACAGGATAGTTTAGCAGAGCGGGGTGGTGTCGTTCAAGGGGCTATGAACGTGCTCCCCTTCGGTTCTATGTAGGGTGGGCATCGCCCACCAATATGATGAGGGCATTGGTGGGCGGTGCCCACCCTACATCTCTGCCCTCGCTTGCGCTTCGGGTTAGTATGGCCAAATATGACCACTTGGATCAATAGGGCGAGAATTTGACTTCCCGGCCGTCTTTGTCCCAGCATTCGATGACTAGGTGTTCGGGCGAAAGTCCTTTCACGCCAAGGATTTGCACCGTCATTTGGCCTTCGTCTTCGAGCCGGGCCAGCTCGCGTCGCTTGCGGTTGCTCAGGTAGGCCGCCACTTCGTCGGTCACGCTGACCGACACCTTGGCGATGTCCTCCCGCTGGCTGGCCAGCATCAGGAAGCGAATCACCTCGATAGCCATGCTTTCGGGGGTCTTCACGACGCCCGAGCCTCGGCAGGCCGGGCAATCGGAGTAGGCGTTTCGCTTCAGGCCGGGCCGGATCCGTTGGCGGGTCATCTCGATGAGGCCGAAGGGGCTGGTACGCAGAATCTTGGTGCGTGCCCGATCGCGGCGCACGGCGTCGCGCAGTGCCCGTTCGACCCCGCGGCGGTGGCGTTCCTGTCGCATGTCGATGAAGTCGTTGACCACCACGCCGCCCAGGTCGCGGAGGCGGATTTGCCGGGCGATTTCCTTGGCCGCGGCGATATTGATTTGGAAGGCGGTTTCTTCGGCCGAATCCTCGACGCGGAAGGTGCCGCTGTTGACGTCGATGGCCACGAGCGCCTCGGTCTGGTCGATGACGATCGACCCGCCCTGGCGCAAGGGGACGGTGCGGCGCTGGATTTTGTTGATTTCCTCGTCCAAGTGATAGCGGTGGAACAGCGGCTCCTTGCCTTCGTAAAACTGGAGCCGGTGGACGTAACGCGGCATGACCAGTTGCAGGAACTCGCGTGCCCGTTCGAAGGCCGACTTCTCGTCGATGTAGATCGCGTCGACGTCGTTGCTGAAGATGTCGCGGATGGTCCGAATGATCATGTCGCTTTCTTCGTAGATGTCGGTGGGAGCGTTCGTCTTGCGGATGCGCCGGACGATCACCTTCCACAGTCGCAACAGGTAGGCCAAGTCGCGCGAAAGTTCCTTCTTGGTGCGGTCGATGCCGGCCGTGCGGACGATGAACCCAAGGCCCTTGGGCGGCTTGAGCTCCAGCATGATGTCGCGGAGCGTGGCGCGGATGTCCTCGTCCTCGATTTTGCGCGAGACGCCCACGCGGCCCAGGGCGGGCATGAGCACCAGATAGCGTCCGGGAATGCTGATGTAGGTGGAGAGCGTCGGGCCTTTGGTGCCGATGCCTTCCTTGGTGACTTGGACCAGCACCTGATCGCCGCGGCGGAGGATGTCCTGGATGGGCGGTTTGGTTCGGGGGCGGGCCGAGGGTCGCCGCCGGCGGCCGCGTCCGTCGCCGCCGTTTTTATCGCCGCCATTTTTGTCGCCGTCGTCCCGCTCGTCGTCGGCTTCGCGCATTTCCTTCGCGGTGTAGCCGCCCTGGCGGAAGTATTGCGGCTCGACGTCGCTGACGTGGAGGAAGCCGTTGCGGCCCACGCCGAAATCGACGAAGGCGGCCTGGATGCTCGGCTCGATGTTGGTGATGACGCCCTTGTAGATATTGCCCACGTAGTTGTCTTGCGCGGTGCGTTCGACATAGAGTTCCTCGAGGACGCCGTCCTCGACGATCGCGATCCGGCATTCTTCCGGCTGCGCGACGTTGATAAGCATTTCTTGCTTCATGTGCTCGCTTTCTTGCTCGGCAAGTTCGGCGAGTACGCGAAGTTTTTGCGTCCGGGAGTCGGGCCGTGGCCGTCGCTACGTTCGCGCGGCGACGCAGGCGCGCCGCAGCCGCGAACCTTCGCGTTCGAGGTCGTCCAATTCCAGGGCCGCGAGCACGTCGCGGGGGCCCGGGTTGGCTTGCGGCGTGACCCGCAAGGTCATCGACAACACGGTCTCGTCCATCTTCAGGTCTTCCAGGAATTCGAGCAGGTCGAGGGGGTCCGGTCGATCGGGACGCCGAATCGGGCACGTCGGCAGCGCTCGAAGCGCGGCCGCCCGACGGGCGACGTCCGGGCGACGATCGGCCGGCACGTCGATCTCGTAGGTCACGTGGGTGACCCGAGCGCGGCTGCCGACGGCGTCCGGCGGAAGGACGTCGACGCGAAGGAAGGCGAGACCCGGCACGCTTGCGTCGTTCAGTTGCCGAAGCAGCGCGTCGGCGGCGACCTCGCGGGCCAGTTCGATTTCCATGATTTCGTCGAGTCCTTCGATTCCCAGGGCCAGGGCCGCCGGAAAGCTCATCCGCGGCTTGGGGTGAAACCCTTGGGTCATGCCCAAGGGCAACCCGGCGCGGCGGAAAAGCCGTTCCATCGTGCGGACCAGGTCCCGGTGTCCGATAAACCGTAAATCTCCCTGCTTGCAAAAACGAATACGTACTCGCTGTCGAACCGCGGGCTGAGGGCGTTGGGGGACGGGATTTCGCATGGGGATGGTCCGGGCCGACGCGCCACGGGGGCGGACGGCGGCGGGCGTTCACTCCTTACTTCCCGACCTCGTGTTAGGCCAACGCCGGCAACTTCCTCGGTTCGCTCCCCCGGAGCTGCCGTTGCATCCGGGGAACCTATCATTGGTTCTCGCGCCGCGCGCCGGTCACGGACCGTGGCTGCGCGCGTCGCAAAATTTGGTTTCAAGAGTTTTCGTAGGGTGGGCACTGCCCACCGAATCGTCCATTCATGGTGGGCGATGCCCACCCTACCTCTCTCTCGCTTGTGGTTTGGTTTGCCCTCGCTTGCGCTTCGGGTTGGTATTCGGGTTCGGCTACTGGGCCAACTCGGGCACGCGGCGGCGAAGCTCTTCCTTCAAATAACCCCGGACGTCCCGGGCGTTTTCCATGGTCATCGTACGCTCCGCCACGACCCGACATTCCTCGATCGAGACGCTGCGGCAGATTTTCTTGATCTCGGGGATGGCGGCCGGCGTGACGCTGAAGTGTTCCAGTCCCATGCCCAACAAGAGCATGGTGTAGACCGGGTTGCCGCTCATCTGACCGCAGATGTCAACGGGAATCGACTTTCGGCGGCCGACTTCCAGCGACATGGCGATCAACTTCAATACGGCCGGGTCCGAGGCGTTGTACAGGCCCACGACGTCCTTGTTGCTCCGGTCGACGGCCAAGGTGTATTGGATCAGGTCGTTCGTTCCGATGCTGAGGAAATCCACTTCGTCGGCGAAGTGGTCGAGCATCATCACGGCCGCCGGCACCTCGACCATCATGCCGATCGGGATTTCGCGGTTGAACTTGACGCCTCGTTCGTCGAGGTCTTCCATCACGTCGGCCAGGACCATTTTGGCCTGACGCAACTCGAGCAGGGTCGAGACCAGGGGAAACATCACCCGAACGTCCCCCAGCACGCTCGCCCGAAGAATCGCGCGAAGCTGGACGCGAAACATGGGCAGGTTGCGCAGGGCCAGGCGGATGCTCCGCAGGCCCAAAAACGGGTTGCGTTCATCCTGGGGATCGGGCAGGTGGGGCACCTTGTCGGCGCCCATGTCGAACGTGCGGATGGTGACCGGCCGGCGTCCCATCGTGGTGGCCACGCGGCGATAGGCGTTGTAGTGGACTTCCTCGTCGGGCTCGGTTTCGGCGCCGAGGTAGAGGAACTCGGTGCGGTACAGGCCGATTCCGTCGGCGCCGCGCCGGACGCAGTGATCCACTTCGTAGGGGAATTCGATGTTGCCGTACAACTGGATTCGCGCGCCGTCGGTCGTTTCGGCCGGCAAGTCGCGCAGGGTTTCGAGCTGCGTGGCCAGCGTGCGGTTTTCCTCGACCTCGTGCCGATAGCGGGCGATCGTCTCCTCGTCGGGCCGCAGGATCACGAGGCCCTGGTAGCCGTCGATGATGACCAGCTCGCCGCCGGACACTTCGGAGAGGAAGGGGCCGGTGCCGACGACGGCGGGGATTTCGAGCGCCTCGGCGACGATGGCCGTGTGGCTGCCCAGGCCGCCGACTTCGGTGACGAAGCCGAGGCAGAACTCGCGGTTGAGGTTGGCCGTCTCGCTGGGCGTGAGGTTGTGGGCCAACAGGAGCGCCGGCGAGGTGAGGTGGGCCAGCTCCTCGCGCCGCCGGCCCAAGAGATTGCGCAGGAGACGTTTTTCGATGTCGAAAATGTCGGTGGCGCGCTGGGCCAGGTAGTCGCTTTCGAGTTTCTCGAAGACCTGGGCGTAGCGGCGGAGCGTGCGGCTCACGGCGTACTCGGGCGAGTAGTGCCGCTGGCGGATCATTTCTTCGAATTCGCCGCGGAGCTGGGGATCCTCGAGCATGAGGAGGTGGGCGTCGAAAATGGCGCCGTATTTTTTGCCCAACTCCTCGGAGACCGTGTCGCGATGGCGTTCGATCTCTTGTTTCGCCGCGGCGATGGCGCTGTCCAACCGTTCCAATTCGCTTTCGACCGCGTCGCGTGCGAGGAACCGGCGGGGAATCCGGAAGCCCTCGTTGTCGACCACCAGCGCTTCGCCGATGGCGACCCCGGGACTGACGGCGATGCCTTGGAGTTCCCGCATGTTATTCGCCCGAGTCGTTCTCGGTGTTTCCTTCTTCGGCCGTGGAGGGCCGGCTGGACGGTCCCGGATCGTCCGGGGTTTCCTCGAAATGCGCGGCGAACAGTCGGGCCAGCGCGTCGATCGCTTGGTCCGCGTCGGGGCCCGTAGCCTTCAGGACGAGGGCCTCGCCGGGTCCGGCGCCCAAGCCGAGCAATTGCAGGGGGCTTTTCGCGTCGACCACGTGGTTTCCCTTGGCGATCCAGACGGCCGACTCATAGCGTCGGCACAGGTTCACGACCGACGTCGCGGCGCGAAGGTGGACGCCCTCGCGGTTGGACACCGTGACGTTTCGGGTTGCTTGTTTATCCGTCATGGCCGCGGCTGGGAAAAGGGGTTACGCGGACGCGGCGCGGGTTCGACGCCCGCCGGGCCTGGTCGCGACGCGGGAGAGCCGGACGATGCGTCGCGCGAGGCGTCAGGCCCCAAACTGGTTGTTGTCCGCCTCGTCGAGCAGTTGCCGGACGTCGTCGGCGCTGGTGGATTTTTTCAGGAACCGGCAGAACGTCTCGTCGCGTAATTGGCGCGAGATGTTCTCCAGCGCTCGCAGATGATCGCCCGGCCGGTCGGGAGGAGAAATCAACAAGAAGAGCAACTGGACCTTTTCCCCGTCGAGGCTGTTGAAATCGACGCCCTGGTGGCTGACGGCGACGGTGCCGACCAGTTGATCGACGCTGGGGTGCTTGGTGTGCGGAACGGCCACCCCGCGGCCGATGCCGGTGCTTCCCAACTCTTCGCGTTTCAAAATGGCCTTGACGATGCTGTCTTGCTGGTCGGCTTTGATCCTTCCCGCGTCCAATAGGGTTTGGACCATTTCGCGGATCACTCCTTCTTTGTCTTCGGCGGTCAAATCCGCCCGAATCGCCTCACGACTAATGAAGTCGGCGAATTTCATTCACGCTTTCTCCTTATCTACGCTGCTCACGGATGCATCGCCCCCGTGGATGCGTCATCGCGCCGCGTTTCGCGGCCGGCCTATTCAGGGCTGCCGGGCGCGGCGGGCTGCCGGTGGGGGGCGCTGCGATGACGATCTTGAACGCGTTCTTTATCCTTGCGCAACTGTTGTTCCAACTTATGGATGACGGCGTCCATCGCGACCATCAACTCCTCGGCCTGCTCGCGTGCGACGAAATCGCTTTTGTGTTCGACCGACAGCCGAACGTCGGCAACCGGCGCGTCGCGGTGCTCCAGGTCGACGGTCACTTCGATCGCCGTGATGGGCTCCTGAAACCGGGTAAGTTTCTCGACCTTTGCCTTGATTTTTTCTTGGGTGGCGTCGCTCAAGGTCCCATGTCGGGCCGAAATCATGATCTGCACGGAGCCGGCTCCTCTGCTAAATGGTCTTCCGGGACGCCGCTGTCGAAATGAAACGAGTCATTTTAGCGAAACGAGCCGGGGTGGACAAACGCAAATCGGGGGATGCCCCGGTCAAGGGGGGCCCCTATCCAGTCTAGCTTTTTATCGCCGGGCGGTAAGGGGGGATTGATGGGGGAGAGGATAGCCCTCGATGGGCCCCCATTCCGGGGAGCCTGTATTCATCTCGCTCCGCGAGATGACCCGGTTTCCGTTCAACCGCCCCCTTAGAACGTGTTTGAAAAGGGCCACTTTTCTCCGTTCACAGGGAGGGCCACGCTCCGTCGTGGCCGTAAACGACGGGCAGGGCGGCCACGACGGAGCGTGGCCCTCCCTCCCCAGTTTCCGTGGATCTTCAACCGCTCTCTTACGGTCGCGGCTCGGATTTTCGGGCCGCGGGCTCGGCGAACGCGGCGGCTTTCATGCGGATTTCGCCCTTCGTCTGCCGTTTCTCCCAGGTGCGAACCGCGCTTTGGCGTTTCGACGGCGGATCCTCGGGACGGAAATAGAGACCCAGGCCTGTGATCCGATTGAGGTTCCAGAACGCCAGCACGCGGACGGCCAAAATCTCACTGGCCAGTGATTCGACGAGCACGGCGTCCTGTCCGTCGACCAATTGGGCCGGCGTGTATCCCCAGAGCATCCGGTAGAGCCCGGCGCCTTCGGCCGGATGGGACTTCTCGAATGCCTGGCGGACTTGCGCGGCCGTCTCGGGCCCGCGGGCCAGCGACTCGTGGAGTTGGTCGAGGTAGTCGGTCCACGCGAGTTTTTGTTCGGGATCGTCGAGCACGGCGACCATGGGGCCGAACTCGCCCAGGTAGCCCAGGCATCGGGTGGCCAGCCATCGGACTTCCTTCTTGCGGTGATCGAGCGACTCCTTGAGGCCCAAGCTCACCGGCCGATCGACCGGCACCGCTTCCTCGATGGCCCGGGCCGCGCCGCGATCGAGGCTGCTGACCGCGCCGGCGAGGTACCACTTGGGGAATTCCTCGATCGGCGCGGCTGGTCCTACTCCGTCGGGACCGATGGTCAGACGCGAGCGGGGCTTGAATTCGATGGCCGGCGAGCCATCGGCCGGCTCCCACGCGAGTCGGCCGTTGAGCGAATAGACGTTCACGACCGGCGGGGCCGGCTCCTTCTCCGGATCGACGCCTAGCGGCGACATGCGAAACATTTCGACGGCCGCGCGGGACTCGGGATCGACGAACACGAGCGAACCCGATTGGGCGCCGGTGTCGAGCCTGAGCCGCGTTTCAGACTTGCCGACCCGGCTGACGACTATTTGGCCGTATCGGAGGATAAGCTTCGGGATATCTTGCTCGGGCACGGCTTCCAGTCCGAGGCGGGTACCGTCGCGGAGTTGAACGATCATGCCGTCGGTCAGGGCGATCAAGGGACGAAAGTCGGGCAGCGCCAGCAGGTCTTGACCGGCCGGCAAGATTCCCTGCGGCGGAACTCGGCTGAACGACGCACTGGCCGGATTCCACTGCAGGAGCACCTGTTTTTCCGACGTGTCGGAAACGAAGCGGCCCAGATGCGGCGGGGTTTCGGGCGCGGCGGGGGCTTCGGTCGCCTCCACGACCGGACCGGTGGGCACGGGCGACGGGGGCTCGATGGGGCCTTGCGGTTGCGTCGCCGCGGGCGGCGACGCGGGAAGGACGGGCGTCTCTTGCGGCGACGGCGCGACGGGGCCCGTCGCGGGCGGAGTCTCGACCGGCTGCTGTGCGGCCTCGGCCGGCGGCGCGGCTGGACCGGGCGATTCCGCCGGAGACGGGCTCGGCACGGCGGAGGTTGGGGGGGCTTGTGACGGAGCAG
>Ga0209342_10006801_pt1 | contig 11547 bp, 8 predicted proteins | sample RifCSP16_2_FD_184023 | JGI IMG/M metagenome (GOLD analysis project Ga0209342, IMG submission 184023) | Soil microbial communities from Rifle, Colorado - Rifle CSP2_sed 16_2 (SPAdes) (version 2) | ecosystem: Environmental > Terrestrial > Deep subsurface > Rock core/Sediment | place: Rifle... | reverse complement strand
CTTCGCCCGCGACTACGCCCGCACCCGCGCCCGCCGCCGCTACGGCCGCTACCGGGTCATCCGCGAGCTCCGCAGCAAGAACGTGGAACAACGGTGGATTGAGGAGGCCGTGGCGGAAGTCTACCCCGCCGAAAAAACCGAGCGGCTGCTGGTGCGCCAGCGCCTGGAGCGCCGGCTGAAAGACCGGCGCCCGCCCTACCCGCAGAAACTCCTGCGCTCGCTCTACGCCAGTTTATTGCGGGCAGGTTTTGCCTCTGCCATAATACGCGACGAGCTGTTCGGGCGCGCCCGCGGGCAGGTCCCGGAAGAGTGGGCGCTCGAGCCGCCGGACGAAGAGACGTGACCGCCAACGACATCCGCCGGAGTTTCCTCGAGTACTTTGCCCGTACGGGCCATCGCGGGGTGCGCTCGGGCTCGCTCGTCCCCGCCGCCGACCCCACCCTGCTCTTCACCAACGCCGGCATGAACCAGTTCAAGGACGTCTTCCTCGGGCTGGAGCGCCGCGACTACGCCCGCGCCGCCAGCTCCCAGAAGTGCCTGCGCGTCAGCGGCAAGCACAACGACCTCGAAAACGTCGGCCGCACCCGCCGCCACCATACTTTTTTCGAGATGCTCGGCAACTTCTCCTTCGGCGACTACTTCAAGCGCGAGGCCATCCAGTTCGCCTGGGAGCTGTTCACCCAGGTCTGGAAGCTCAAACCCGAGAAGCTCATCGCCACTGTCTACCAGGAGGACGACGAAGCCTACTCCATCTGGGAAAAAGAAATCGGCATCCCTCCCAGCCGCCTCTTCCGGCTGGGCGAAGAGGAAAACTACTGGGCCATGGGCGACACCGGCCCCTGCGGCCCCTGCTCCGAGCTCCAGTACGACTTCGGCCCCGCGGCCAGCGACCTCGGCCACCAAGACTGCCGCTTCCCCTGCGACTGCGGCCGCTACGTCGAGCTCTGGAACCTGGTCTTTATGCAGTTCAACCGCGATGCCAGCGGGCAGCTCGCCCCCCTGCCCAAGCCGTCGGTGGATACCGGGGCGGGCCTGGAGCGGCTGGCGGCGGCGCTGCAAGGAAAAGTCTCGAACTACGACACCGACCTCTTCCGCCCGCTGATTGACCACGCCGCCGAGATAACCGGCAAGAGCTACGGCAGCGACGCTCGCACCGACACCGCCCTGCGCGTCATCGCCGACCACAGCCGCGCCGCCGCCTTCGTCGTCGCCGACGGCGTCCTGCCCTCGAACGAGGGCCGCGGCTACGTCCTGCGCAAGATCATCCGTCGGGCGATTGACCACGGCCGGCAGCTCGCGCTCGACAAGCCGTTCCTGTACGACATGGCCGGGCGCGTCGCCGAGCTGATGCGCGAGCCTTACCCCGAACTGCTCGCGTCCGCGCAGCGCGTCGCCACCGTCATCAAACACGAAGAAGAAAAGTACGCCCGCCTGGTCGTTCCCAGCGTGGCCAACTTCGAACGCTTCCTCAAAGAGCGCCGCAGCGACCGCATCGGGGCGGAAGAGTTTTTCTATGCCTACGGCACGCTCGGGCTGCGCCCGGACTTTGTCGAAGACTGGGCCCAAAGTCGCGGCCTGCAAATCGTTCCGCAGGCGAAAGTCGGGATGGAGCGCCTGCTCGAAGAAGAGCGCGAGCGGGCCAAGGCGTCCTGGAAGGGCGTAGCCAAGGAAGTCGCCAGCCCCGTCTACCAGGAGCTGGCGCGCACGCAACCCACGGTCTTTCTCGGCTACCAGGAGACCACGGCGCGCGACTGCCACATCGCCGCCCTCGTCACCAAGGCCGGCGCGGTCAAAGAGCTGCGCGCCGGCGAAGAGGGCGAGCTCGTTTTCGATCAGACGCCTTTCTACGCCGAAGCAGGCGGGCAGGTGGGCGACACCGGCCGCTTGCTCGCGCCCGAGGGCGACCAGGAGGTGGCCGAGGTGCGGGCGACCTTCTATCCCCTGGCCGGCGTCATCGCTCACAAAGTGCGCGCCAAAGAGAAGCTGGCCGTGGGCGACCGCGTCACGGCGGTCGTCGACGCCGAGGCCCGCGACGCCACCATGCGGAACCACACCGGGACGCACCTGCTGCACGCGGCGCTGCGGCAGGTGCTGGGACCGCACGTCAAGCAGTCGGGCTCGCTGGTCGCGCCCGACCGTCTGCGCTTCGACTTCTCGCACTACGCCGCGCTCGACCCGGAGGAGCTGAAAGAAATCGAGCGCCTCGCCAACGAGGCCATCCTGCGCGACGCGCCGGTGACCGAAGAGCGGATGGACCTCGACGCCGCGCTCAAGAGCGGCGCGCTGGCTTTCTTCGGCGACAAGTATCCCGAGAAAAACGTCCGCGTCATCACCGTGCTCGACCCGGGTGAAGAGCGGGGCTTCTTCTCGAAAGAGCTTTGCGGCGGCACCCACGTCCGCCACACCGGGCAGATCGGAGTGCTCAAAATCACTTCTGAATCGAGCATCGCCGCCGGGGTCCGCCGCGTCGAGGCGCTGACCGGCGCCGGCGCGCTCGCCGAGTACCAGCAGGCGCAGGAGACCCTGAAGCACCTGGCGGCGTCGCTGCGCGTGAGCGAAGCGGAAGTCCCCGAGGCGGTCGAGCGCCTGGTGCAGCAGGCCAAGCAACTGGAGAAGCAGCTCCAATCGGCCAAGCAGCGCAGCGCCCACCAGCAGGTGGACGAGCTGGCGGAGCGCGTCCGCCAGGTGAAGGGCGTGGACGTGCTGGCGGCGGTGGTCGAGGACGTGGACCGGGCGACGATGCGGACGCTGGTGGACACCCTGCGGCAGAAGCTGGGCTCGGGCGTGGTCGCGCTCGGCACCACCACCGACGGCAAGGTCGCCCTCATCGTGGGCGTAACCAAAGACCTCACCAAAAAACTCCCCGCCGGCCAAATCGTCAAAGAAGTAGCCGAGCGGGTGGGCGGCACCGGGGGCGGCCGGGCCGACCTGGCCGAGGCGGGCGGCAAGGACCCGGCGCGGCTCCGGCAGGCTCTGGAAGACGTCTATGCGATTGTGGAAAAAATGCTTTGACCCGGACGGGCCGGATGGTATACTCCGGCTCGCGCTGGAAACGTTCTTGTCACTGCGGGTTCTCCGCCCCACGGGCGGGTGCAGCTCTCCTTCCCCGAAAACAAACGTGTCGCCTTTTGCCTATCTGCTGGCGGTAGTGGTGCTGCTGGGCGCGGTGCTCGGCGTGGGGCTGAAGTCCGCCCGGGCGGAGATCATCGCCTACACCGACCAGTCGGGCCGGCGCATCTACGTGAACGTCGAAGACCAGGAGCTGCGGGCGGTCACGCTGGCCGGGGGCGTCCCGGCGGCGCTGCGGCTGATGGAGCAGCGCCGGCAAGGGATGCCGGGCATCGAGAGCCACATCGATTTCACGGCCAAGCGCCACGCGGTGGACCCGCGCCTGGTGCGCGCCATCATCCAGGTGGAGTCGGCCTGGAACCCCCGGGCCCGCTCCCGCAAGGGCGCGCTGGGCCTGATGCAATTGATGCCGGACACCGGGGCGCGCTTCGGGGCGCGCGACCCGCTCGACCCCCGGCAGAACATCGCCGCCGGCGTGCTCTACCTGCGCTATCTGCTCGACCGCTTCGAGAACGACATGGAGCTGGCCCTGGCGGCCTACAACGCCGGGCCCACGGCGGTGGAAGAGGCCAACGGAGTCCCGCCCTACCGGGAGACCCGGCAGTACCTGGAGCGGGTGCAGGCCGTCTACGGGCGCTTGAGCGCGCGCGTCGAAGGCACCGAGCGCATCTACCGGGTGGCCGACGACCAGGGACGCACGGTTTTCACCAACGAATAAACGGAGGCGAAGACTGACACCGGCTGGATGGGCTCCGTGAAACGACCACAGGGGACGAACCGGGGACAGGTCGCACTACTCGGGGCAGTTGTCGCTCTCCTCCTCCTGCCGCTGCTGGCTTTTTCTCAACCCACCAGCCCGAATCGGGCCAGCCGCAGCGAGCGCCTCCGCATCGCCCAGCAGCAGTTCGAGCGCGCCAACCGCCTGCGCGCCGACCTCGACGGCACCCCCGAGGCCCAGCGCAAGGAAAAGGACTACCTGGAAGTCGTGGCCCGCTACCGGCGCGTCTACGACGTCGCCCCCTTCAGCGCGGCGGCCGCCGACGCCCTGGCCGCGGCGGCCGAGATGTACCACGCCATGGGCAAGCCGTTCGGGGCCAAGTACTGGGACGAGGCCATCAAGGCCTACGAGTTCCTCCGCCGCGAATACCCTCACAGCCGCTACGCCGACGACGCCCTGTTCAACATCGCCCAGATCCAGCACGTCTACCTGGGCGACTTGAAGACGGCGCAGGCGACCTACGAAGGATTCCTCAAGACCTACCCGAAGTCCCGCCACACCGCCAAGGCACGGGAGCGGCTGAAGGAGATCCAGGCGGACATGGCGGCGGCGGCCAAGGCGGCCGAAGAACCGCCCGCCAAACCGCGGGTGAGCGGCGAGGGCGGCCCGCGCGTCCAGGTGCGCAACCTCCGCTACTGGAACGCCAAGAACTACACCCGCGTGGTGGTGGACCTCGAAGGCGAGGTCGAATATCAGAAGGGGCGGCTCGCCAACCCCGACCGCATCTTCTTCGACCTGTTCAACACCGAAGTCAGCACGGTGCTGGCCGGGAAGACCTTCGACGTCGCCGACGGCCTGCTGGACCGCATCCGCGTGGCCGAGAACCGCTCCGGGGTCACGCGGGTGGTGCTGGAGGTGAACGAGGCTGAGGACTACTCCGTCTTTTCCCTGCCCAACCCCTTCCGCCTGGTGGTGGACATCCGCGGGCCGGCGCGAGCGGAGTTGGCTCGCAAGGAGACTCCTCCGGCCGCCGCGCCCGCGCCGGCGGGCGAGACCCCGGCGCCTGCGCCGAGCAACGCCGGCGCTACTCTGCCGCAACCCCCGAGCGTCCCCCAGCCCACCCAGGACGGCAACCACACCTTGACGCGGGTGCTGGGCCTCAAGATCGGCCGCATCGTGCTCGACCCCGGCCACGGCGGGCACGACACCGGCACCATCGGGCCCACCGGCTTCATGGAGAAAGACCTGGCCCTGGACGTGGCCCGCCGCCTGGGCAAGCTCCTCGAGGAGAAGCTGGGCGCGGAGGTGGTTTTCACCCGCGAGGACGACACCTTCGTGCCGCTGGAGAACCGCATCGCGGTGGCCAACGAGCAACAGGCCGACCTGTTTCTCTCCATCCACGCCAACTCCAGCCGCAACCGCCGCGTGCGCGGCATCGAGACCTTCTACCTGAACGTCACCAACGACCCGGAAGCGTTGGAGCTGGCGGCGCGCGAAAACGCCCTGGCGCAAGCCTCCGTCCACGAGCTGCAGGACATCGTCCGCAAGATTACCCGCAACGAGAAGCTGGCCGAATCGCGCGAGCTGGCGCGGGAAATCCAGCGCAGCCTCTACGGCCAGATGCGCAAGCTCAGCCGCGAGACCAACGACCGCGGGGTCAAGCAGGCGCCCTTCGTGGTGCTCATCGGCGCCAGTATGCCCTCCGTGCTCGCCGAGATTTCCTTCCTCAGCAACCGCGACGACGAGGAGCTCCTCAAGTCCCCCCAGGGCCGCCAGGCGGTCGCCGAAGCCCTGCTGGCCGGCATGACCACGTACATGAAGAACCTGAACAGCGTCGCCTTCGCCCGTACCCAGGAAGAAAAGAAGAGCCCGCCGGAAGAATAGCGGGGCGCGACCTCTGGCGTCCGCCCTTTTCCTGTATTACCATTGAGGCTGGCGGCGACGATGCGGGCCCTCAGAAAGTTTCGGCTTCCCCTGTTGCTCATCCCAGCCTTCTTTCTGGCTTCCCTGGCGGCTTGGGGCGAAACGCCCGAGCCGCTCCTGCCCGCCCAACTCGGCCCCTGGAAGAAAAGCAAACTAGGCTGGGAAATGGTTGCGGCACCGCAGTTGGAGCGGGTGGCGGGCAACCAGGCCGCGTTACTGCGGGAGTATGGCGCCCAGCGCGCCGAGCGCGCGGCGTATTTCAAGTACGACGGGGGCGACACCGGATGGGGGGTTACGGTGTACGAGATGAAAGACCGCAGCGGCGCCTACGGGGCCTTCTCCCTCATCCGCGGAGAGTTCGGTCGGCCCGTGAAACTGGGAGAAGCTGGTTATTGGGGAAGGAATGCCCATACCTTCTACCAGAGCAACTACCTAGTGCGGGTTTTTGCCACTGACGACGATACCGAGGAACTAGCTCGGCTGGCTGATTACCTGCGTGTCCAGGCGGGCCCCCAGGCGTCTTTGCCGACACTGCCGGGTTACTTGCCCCGAGAGGGCTTCATCGCAGGTTCTGACCGCTACCTGCTCGGCCCGATCGCCCTGGCCGAGGTGGCCCCGCTGGCCCCGGGCGACTGGGCGGGCTTCGCCTACGGGGCCGAGGCCGAGCTAGGGCAATACTGGCTTGTCGTGCGCTACGCTAAGTTGCTGCTCCTTAGCTACCCCACGCCGCAAATCGCCGGCGCACGCCTGCGCGACTTCGAGCGCCTGTTCAACTTGAACGGCGTCGGCGACCCCAACCGGCCGCTTGTCTACGCCAAGCGCAAGGGCACGCTTATCGTTCTGGCCTCGGGGGTTACCTCCGAAATGGAGGCCGCCAACCTGCTCAATCGGGTGCGTTACGAGGCAGGGATCTCCTGGAGCGAAACCTCCGACCCTCGCCCGCAGCCCGACTGGGCCTTGACCATCTCCAACCTTTTCATCGGAACGGGGCTGTTCCTGGTCTATGCCCTGCTTTCGGGCCTGGCGTTCGGCACACTGCGGCTGCTGATGAAGCGGCTGCTCCCCGGAAAGGTCTTCGACCGGCCCGAAGACACGGAAATCATCCAACTCAACCTGGCGGCAAAGCGTTAAGGCGAGTATTTTCAACAGTTTGTGGGAAGAGGCTCCGGCTGCGCTTGCGCGGCTGTCCGCGCAACTAACTGAAAACAAAGGAAAAAGAAAGCCTGCCCCGGCAGCAGTTTCCCCTTGACACAACCCCTGTCCCCTCTCTAGACTCCCTTCCGCAAAGAGGTTGGCCCTTCCGCGCACTGGGCCATACCTACTTTCCCCCAGAGGCTCCCCGGCAACGGGGAGCTTTTGGTTTTCTGGGAGCGCACTAATCAAAACCCTTCGTGGCACCGGCGCCTGCCCTGAGCGGAGCCGAAGGGTCTCGCCGGTGATTAACTTCCAGCGGTCTGCTGGCTTAACTTCGACCCGAACTGCTGGCGAAATTTTTCCATCTTCGGCGCGATGACCACCCGGCAGTAGGGTTGCGCGGGGTTGTTCAAGTAGTAGTCCTGGTGGTACGGCTCGGCCGGGTAGAAGCTGGTATAGGCCGCAATCTCGGTCACGATCGGACTCTTGTAGTAGCCCGAAGCCGCCAGGGCCGCTTTGGACTTCTCGGCCGCCTGCCGCTGCTCTTCGCTGTGGTAGAAAATCGCCGACCGGTACTGCGTGCCCACGTCTCCCCCCTGGCGGTTCAGAGTCGTGGGGTCGTGCGTCTTCCAGAAGATAGTGAGAAGCTCTTCATAGCGGATGACCGCCGGGTCGAACACAACCTGGATCGCCTCGGCATGGCCCGTGGTCCCCGCGCACACCTGTTCGTAGGTGGGATTCGGAACCGCCCCCCCCGCGTAGCCGGAGGTGACCTTCTCGACCCCTGCCAGCTCCCGGAAGACGGCTTCCACGCACCAGAAGCACCCGGCCCCGAACGTCGCCAATTCCCTCTCGCCCATCCCTTCATCCTAACCGCGCGCGGGCAAAGCTGGCTAGCCCTTTCCCCGGCGCCGTGCTAACTTATGCGTGGGCCGGCCAATCACTCATGGCTGCGAGGCGTGGATGAGCAGGAGCATCGATCCCAAGGAACTGCAACGAACCCGAACCCGAATCGCTCAATTCTCCACTCGCCATGAGGACATACTCCAGGGTTTCTGGGTGGAAGGGAAATCCACGTTTGCTCAACACGGCCCCGCCGACACGGGGGATAATGTAACAACTGCCTGCACCTGCGTCCTTTCCTTTGTGGACGTCCCCGGTGGCATGCTTCCAGGATTCCTCAAAAAGAAGAAGGCCGACTTCCTGACCTGGCTGCTCTCGGTGCCCTGGAAGAGCGAAACGCTGGAGGAGTATAACCCGTACACTGCGCCCCTTGCCCTAGCTACGCTACTGAAGCTGGCCGACCGAAGTGTGCTTGACCAGACTCGCCCCCGTGAAGCCGTCCACAGCTTGCAAGCCAATCTTCAGGGTTCGAAATCGGGTGCAATCAGCATGCTTGATTATCCGCCCAGCGGTTTTCTTACATACTGGACCGTCCGGGCACTCGGCGAGGCGGTAGTCCATTACAGCAAGGGATGGTGGCAAGGTGCCAGCGACGAGGTAAACGCGACACGAGAGGGGATTAAACTGGCTGCACGCTGGGCGGAGGACGAGGCATACCGCCACATTGCCTACTACTACGCGAACGACCTGGATCGCTACGATGCCCTACAGCTCGGTTATGCCCTGTCAATCGTGGACCTTGTGAGAGCTAGTCATGGGAGCGACCCCGACCGTGTGCTCACCACTAAGGGACTCGACGTGCTCTTTGCCTCTCAACTCACAAACGGGCTGTGGCCGAAGGCCGTTCCAATCTTCCATTATGCAGACGCAGGAAGCGTCTACCCCTTCGCCTTCGAAACGCTCACAGCAGTGATGCGGATTGGCTCTCGAGACAAGGCCGAACATCCGGCCCTTCTCGTCGAATTCTTTGAACCGCACATTGGCAGTCTCCTGCGAACGCTGCGGTGGGCCGAGACTCACGAATTCATACATGAGAGACTTCACGGGTGGCGGTCGAACAATGTGGTGCCAGGACCCCGTCCTCAGGCGTGGGCCACAGCGATGGTACTGTCCTTCGTCCGTGGACTGGATATTCTGTTTCAGCAAGTCGTGCAGGAAAGGCTTTTGGATGAATTCGATGCCATCAGGTTTCCACAACGTAGCAGCGCGATCCTCACGGCTGACTCTTGGAGCCACCTGGCTGATGCGGAGACCCCAGTTGCAGCGGGCGCCACGACAACAATCAAGACTCTGCTTTTTGAACACCTGCTTGCTGCTCATCTACCCAACCCGGACGCCGATACAACTGGAAGAAAGAAACGGTGGTCCGTTATCCTGTTTGGTCCCCCGGGAACTGCGAAGACAACCCTCGCGGAGGAAATCGCCAGAAGCCTCGGATGGCCGCTCGTCACAATCGAGACGAGCGACTTCTTGGCCCAGGGAGTAGACAAGATGGCCCACCAAGCGCAGCTCTTGTTCCGCAAATTGGAACAGCTACGCCAAGTGGTGGTGTTTGTGGACGAAGTGGAGGAGTTCGTCAGGGCACGACAAGACTGGGATAGGCAAAGCCGTCTAACAACCGCAGCTATGCTGACCCTACTCCAACGTTTTCGGCGCAACAGACGCGCAATCCTCATACTGGCGACGAATCACGTGGAAGCATTCGATCGCGCTATTACACGCCCCGGTCGCTTTGACCTGATGGTGCTTGTCAAGCCGCCGAGCGTCGATAGCAAGATCGCATTGTGGCGTGAGAAGCGTCAAGGCTCTTCGGCTGACGTGCTCGATCGGGAGGAGGCAGCGCTGCGTTCGAATGGCGACCTGGTTGAGCGGTTCACCTTTGACGAGTGGATTACGCTCATCGAGCGGTACTGGGAGCGATGGGGTAAGGCCGGAGCTAGTGGCAACGGTCTGGCCAAGCTTCTGCGAGAGGCAGCGGCTGGCCTGACTATCGATAAGGCGGAATGGCGCCGTTGGGCGAAGCACAAAAGCGTCATAATGTAGAAGGGATAGACATGCATACGGAGAGACTCGTCAAGAACGGGATTCGAGTAACTGTCTCCGGGAGCTTCAATCGCCACTGGAAAGCAGTAAAGGATGCGATCGACACTTTCCGAGCGGCGAACTTCGAAGTCCTTTCGCCACAAGGCGAGGAGCCAGAGAGCACAAAGAATGGTTTCGTCTACTTGAAGGGTGAGAAGGGGAAAGCCGAGGACATCGAGCGGCGGCATCTTGGAGCGATCGCGCGCTCAGATGCACTCTATGTGGTGACCAGCGGGGGATACGTGGGACCAAGCGTAGCTCTGGAAATAGGGTATGCGCTTGCGGTGGGGGTGCCCGTATGGAGTTCTGAACGCCTGGCTGAGGTGCCACACCGTGATCTCGTTCAAGTAGGATCCGTGGCGGAGGTGATCGCTAATTTACAAGAGGGCCGACACCGGGAGAATGAGATTCCATCCGATAAGGTCAGAGATTTGCAAAAGTACTACGCGAAGGCTGCAAAAAGGCGAGGCTTCGACAGCGAAACACCGGAGCACGCCCTTATTCTGCTTGTAGAGGAGGTGGGGGAACTCGCGAAGGCACTACGCGCGCGAATAGGAATCTCAGTGCAAGCGGACGATACATCAAGGAAGAGCGTTCGGCTGGAGTTAGCGGACTGCTTCATTTACCTCCTGCACATGGCTAATCAAACCGACAACGATCTCTACGCGGCTTTTTGCGAGAAGGAGCGATTGAACGCAAGGAAACGATGGCTTCGTCGCCAGGGCGAGGAGCCGGCCCGGAAGTCATAGGGTTGTTTCGGTGACGGCCATCGGATCGCTCTCATGCTCGAAGCAAATGGCCCCGCGACCGCGGCGTCCGCCCGGCGCTGCCCCCCTTGCGCGAAGGCAAAGCGGCTGGGAACGTACCGTTACGAGGGGCTTCTATTCCACGACCTGCGCCGGGCGGCTGTGCGCGGCCTGGTCCGCGCCGGTGTCCCTGAGCGTGTGGCGATGGCCGTCTCCGCCCACAAGACCCGCGCCATCTTCGACCGCCATAACATCGTGAACGACGCCAACCTGGCCGACGCCGTGAGTCGGTTGGAGCGGGCTCGCCAACTGGCACCACAACTGGCACCGGATACCGGAGCCCGGGAGACGGAGTCCGCTAAGCTAGTGTAAAATCGAGGCGAAGCCGGCGTAGCTCAGTGGTAGAGCAGCCGATTCGTAATCGGCAGGTCATCGGTTCAAATCCGATCGCCGGCTCCACTTCGTTTCAGGGTTGGACGATCTGGTTGCGGACGGCGTAGTGGACGAGCTCGGTCACCGAGTGCAGGTTGAGCTTGCGCATGATGTTGCCGCGGTGGGCTTCGGCCGTCTTGACGCTGATGCCGAGCCGCGTCGCCACTTCCTTGTTGCTCTTCCCTTCCGCCAGCAGCTGGACGACTTCGCGCTCCCGCGGCGTCAGGCGGCCAGCGAGCAAGCCGGGCGTCGGCCCGCCTTCGTTCCTCAAGTAGCCTTCGAGAACCATCCGCGAAATCCGCGGGGTGAAGTGAGGCTTGTGCTCGGCGAGCGCCTCGACCGCCGCCAGCAGTTCCCGCCCCGCGTCCGACTTCAGCACGTAGCCGCGCACGCCCACCGCCAACACCTGCCGCGCCATTTCTTCCGACTCGTGCATGGTCAGGATGAGTATCTCCGTGCGCGGCAGCGCCCGCAGGATCTGCCGGGCGGCCTCCAGGCCGTTGAGCTCGGGCATGCTGACGTCGAGCACCACCACGTCGG
>Ga0209342_10006797_pt1 | contig 11550 bp, 17 predicted proteins | sample RifCSP16_2_FD_184023 | JGI IMG/M metagenome (GOLD analysis project Ga0209342, IMG submission 184023) | Soil microbial communities from Rifle, Colorado - Rifle CSP2_sed 16_2 (SPAdes) (version 2) | ecosystem: Environmental > Terrestrial > Deep subsurface > Rock core/Sediment | place: Rifle... | reverse complement strand
GCTCGATCGTCGACTGGAACGCGGGCTGGCTCTTCATCAACCCGGACCTCACCGTGTACTTGAGCCGGTACCCCGACGGGGAGTGGGTCGCGCTCGACGCGGTCACGCGCGCGTCGGACCGGGGCGTCGGCTATGCGGAGGTGGCGCTGTACGACGAGTCGGGGCGGATCGGTCGCTCGGTGCAGAGCCTCCTGTTCGACCAACGGACGGGTTGACCCGGTTAACCCGGATAGTTATTATCCGGATAATGAAGCTCTCGGACGGGGTCGAGTGGGGGCTGCACTGTGCGGTCCTGCTCGGCTTCCTCGCCCCGGACGCGTCGCTCCCCACCGCGCGGCTCGCCGAGTACCACGGCGTCCCGGGCGCGTACCTGCGGGCCCTCAAGGTCGCGCTCACCGAGAGCGAGGCCGCGCGCGTCCAGAAGTGGGCCACGCCGACGGCGTCGCAGCGCGCCTTCGAGTCCTATGTGTTGGGGCGGCTCGCCTGGTACCGGGGCGGGCAGGAGGCCAACGAAGCGGCCATCGAGCTGCTCGGCAAGGCCATCGAAGCCGACCCGCAGTTCGTGGCGGCCCAGTATGCGCTGGGCGCCGTCCACCAGACTCTGGGCAACCGGTGGAAGGCCGCGGCCCAGTTCCGGGCCTCGACCCAGCTCGATCCGACCTATCCCGAACCCTACAAGGCCCTCGGCGACCTCTTTCTCACGGCGCCCCGGCGGCTCTTCGACCAAGCCGTGGAAGCCTACATGAAGTCACTCGAGATCCGCCCGTTCTACGCCGATGCCTACGTGGGCCTGGGCGACGCCAGGGCCGCCAAGAGCGACGTGGACGGCGCCGTGGCCGCCTATCAGAAGGCCCTGGATTACAACCCGGTCAACGCCAAGGTACACGTGAGCCTCGGCAAGCTCTACTACGGGGAGAAGGGCCTCTACTACGAATCGGTGAACGCCTACAAGAAGGCGATAGACCTGGACCCCGGCTACCTGGAGGCCCGCATGGGGCTGGCCGAGGTGTACGAGGAGAAGGGGCTCTACAAGGAGGCCATCGCGGAGTACGGCAAGGTCGTCGACGCCGACGCCAAGAACATGGGCGCCCTTTACAACCTGGCCTTGGTCTACGAGAAGGTCGACCCCAGGGAAGCGGTGACCCTCTGGGAGCGCTACATCGCCCTGGCCGGCCCCGTCCCCACCGAGAAGGACTGGGTGGACGTGGCCAAGCTGCACCTCAGGAAGCTCAAGAACCAGCTCGAGAAGGGCAATTAGCGAATCCGGTCAGCAGGGCAGCGTCGGCGCTAAATGCCGAGCAGGATCTTGAGCCGCTGCTTGTCGAAGCCTCGGACCACCTCATCGCCCACCATAATGATGGGGACGGCCATCTGGCCGGTGAGCCGGACCAGGTCCTGCCTTGCCTCGGTATTTTCCATCACGTTGATGTCCTCGAAGGCCACGCCCTGAGACGAAAGAAACTCTTTCGCCGCCTTGCAGGGGCCTCACGTGGGGCTCGAGTAGACCACGACCCGGCGATCAGTCATCCCCGGTTCCTCCCGCCTCTTAAGATGTGCTGCGGCGTCCGGCGGCTTCTACCGTAACATGGGCTCAAGGAGCCGGTAATCTTGACTTTCAGGGGACCACTCCATAAGGTGGCGGGGTTATGAGCGACCTGAGGAAGGATCCGACGCGCGGCCGCTGGGTGCTCGTGCGCCCTGGCACACCGCCCGCGCCGCTCGGTCAATGCCCGTTCTGCCCTGGCCATGAGGCGCTCACCCCGCCGGAGATCGCGGCGTACCGCAAGGAAGGCTCAGCCCCCGACGGGCCCGGCTGGTCGGTGCGCGTCGTGCCCGAGGCCGACCCCTTTTTCCGGATCGAGCAGGAGCTGGTGCGCGAGGGCGTGGGCCTCTACGACCGGATCTCCCCCCGCGGGGCCACCGAGGTGATCGTCGAAAGCCCTGGTCACGACGACACCCCCGCCGGCATGCCTGAAGGGCAGTGGGAGCAGGTGCTCTGGATGTACCGCGAGCGCATCAGCGACCTCAAGCGGGACGTCAATATTCGCGACATCCTGATCACGCGCCGCCACAAGGTGCCGGAGGCCCGCATCACCCATCCCTATTCCCGGCTCACGGCGATCCCCATCATCTTCGAAGACGTGCGGCGCAAGCTGCGCGAGTGCCGCGAGTACTACGAGTACAAGCGGCGCTGCGTCTACTGCGACATCATCCGCCAGGAGATCGCGGCCGACGAGCGCGTGGTGAGGCTGACCGACCACTTCCTCGTGCTGTCGCCCTATGCCGCCCGCTCACCGCTGGAGACCTGGATTCTGCCGCGCCAGCACAGCTGCGCCTACGAGGAGGCGCTGACCGGGGAGGTGGTCGCCGACCTGGCCGCCCTGCTCGGGGGCTGCTTCCGGACCCTGGCCCACAAGCTGGGCGACCCGCCCTTCGACATGGCGCTCTACACGGCGCCCAATCTGGCCGCCAAGGTCCTGCCCGGGGAATGGTCGACCCTCGCCGACGACTACCACTGGCATATCGAGGTCATTCCGACCCCTCGCCACCTGGCCCAGGTCGGCGGTATCCATATCAACGAGACCCCTCCTGAGGAGGCGGCCCGGCGGTTCCGGGAGGCCTGGGTCTGACCCCGTCCGGCTGTCATCTAACCCTCTGGTTTCTTGAAGGAACCCAACTCAGGACTTGACAGGGGTGGGGTGAGGTGGCAAACTCCGACTATAAAGGTCGGAGATAGCCGGGGTCGGATATAAACCCACCGGCCAAGGGAGAGAGAAGGCGGGCATGCTTCGCTTCACCAAGCGTGCGGATTACGGCCTGATGGCCATCCACTATATCGCCGCCCACGACGAGGGCGGGGCGGTGAGCGCCAAGCGCATCGCGGAGGAGTTCCACATTCCGCCGGAGCGCCTGGCCAAGATCCTCCAGCGCCTGGCCAAGCGGAAGCTGATCGCCAGCCACAACGGCCCCAAGGGAGGATACGTCCTGACCCAGCCGCCCGAGGAAATCACCGTCGGGCAGGTGGTGCGGGCGCTCGAAGGCCCCCTCCGCATCGTGAGCTGCATGTCGGAGACGGACGACTGCCCGCAGTTCTCGCGCTGCAACCTGAGGCGGCCCGTGCAGAAGGTCCAGGCCAGCGTCAGCCGCCTGCTCGACACGATGACGCTGGCCGAGCTGGCGGCGGAGCCGGCGGTCCCGGTGGCCGAGCTGGCCACCATCAACTAGGAGAATGACGGCATGGCGCTGAAACTTCCGATCTTCATGGACAGCCAGTCCACGACCCCGGTGGATCCCCGGGTGCTCGAGGCGATGATCCCGTACTTCACGGAGAAGTTCGGCCATCCCGCGAGCCGCAACCACCCCTTCGGGTGGGAGGCCGAGGCCGGGGTGGACAAGGCGCGCGAGCAGGTGGCGAAGCTCATCGGCGCCCGCGACGCGAAGGAGATCGTCTTCACCTCGGGCGGCACGGAGGCCATCAACCTGGCGCTCAAGGGCGTGGCCGAGATGTACCGGGAGAAGGGCAACCACATCGTCACCACGGCCATCGAGCAGCGGGCCAGCCTGGACGTCTGCAAGCGGCTTGAGCGGCAAGGGTTCGAGGTCAGCTACGTGCCCGTGGGGCGTGACGGTCTCGTGAGCGTGGAGGAGATCGCCAAGGCGATCACGCCCAAGACCATCCTGATCTCGGTCATGTTCGCGAACAACGAGATCGGGACGATCCAGCCCGTCGCCGAGATCGGCAAGCTCGCCAAGGAGAAGGGCATCGTCTTCCACACCGACGCGACCCAGGCGGTGGGCAAGGTGCCGGTGGACGTCGAGGCCATGGGCGTGGACCTGCTGTCGGCCACGGCCCACATGATCTACGGACCCAAGGGCGCGGGCGCGCTCTACGTGCGCCGGAAGAACCCGCGCGTGCGCATCGCCCCCATGATGGACGGCGGCGGCCACGAGCGGGGCATGCGGTCGGGCACGGTGCCGGTGCCGCTGGCCGTGGGCTTCGGCCGGGCGGCCGAGATCTGCCGCGAGGTGATGCCCGAGGAGAGCAAGCGGCTGGCCGGGCTGCGCGACCGGCTCCAGGATCTGATCCTCTCCAAGGTGGAGGAAGCCTACCTCAACGGCCACCCGTCGAGCAGGCTGCCGCACAACCTGAACATCTCGTTCGCCTACGTCGAGGGCGAGTCGGTGCTGATGGGGCTCAACAAGGAAGTGGCCCTGTCCTCAGGGTCGGCGTGCACGTCGGCGACGCTCGAGCCCTCGTATGTGATCTCGGCTCTCGGGGTGGACTCCGAGCTGGCCCACTCCTCGATCCGTTTCGGGCTGCACCGCTTCTCGACGGCGGAAGAGGTGGATTTTGTCGGCAAGCGCACGGTCGAGGTGGTGCACCGCCTGCGTGAGATGTCGCCGCTCTACGAGATGGCCAAAGAGGGCGTGGACCTGAAGTCGTTGCATTGGAAAGCGGAATAACGCCGCCGCCGGGCGACGGGGAGGCAGAGCGACCATGGCATACAGCGAAAAGGTGATCGATCACTACAACAACCCGCGCAACGTGGGGTCCTTCACCAAGGACACCCCGGGGGTGGGGACGGGGCTGGTGGGGGCGCCGGAGTGCGGCGACGTCATGAAGCTCCAAATCAAGGTCAACCTCGAGACCGGGCTCATCGAGGACGCCAGGTTCAAGACCTTCGGCTGCGGCAGCGCCATCGCGTCGTCCAGCCTGGCCACCGAGTGGCTGAAGGGGCGGAGCGTGGACGAGGCGGCGAAGATCAAGAACACGGACATCGTCAACGAGCTCAGGCTGCCGCCGGTGAAGATCCACTGCTCGGTCCTGGCCGAGGACGCCATCAAGGCGGCGCTCGAGGACTACAAAGAGAAGTGGGCCAAGGCGGAAGCCCCGGTGGGCGGCAGCGCGTCTTAAGGGCAGACGCGAATCGAACACAGGGAGGCATGATCCGAATGGCACTGGTACTGACCGAGACCGCAGTGAAGCAGGTCAAGCAGCTGATGGAGGCCCAGAAGCTGGAGAACGTCTACCTGCGCATGGGTGTGAAGGGGGGCGGCTGCTCCGGGCTGTCCTACTCGCTCGAGTTCGACAACGAGGTGGGGCCGCACGACAAGAAGTTCGAGATCGACGGCATCCCGGTGGTGTGCGACGCGAAGAGTTACCTCTACCTGAATGGCATCACCCTGGACTACGTCCAGCAGGGGCTGACCGGCGGATTCACCTTCGTCAACCCCAACGCCAAGTCGAGCTGCGGGTGTGGCACCTCGTTCTCGGCATAAGGCCGGGGCTGTGGCGTAACCGTCGGGCGCGGCACGCGGCGAGCGAGAGGAAACGGAGAACGGGCCCCGGCGGGCCCGTTCTCATTTTGTGAGGGCATGGACGACTACTTTGCGGTGTTCGGGCTTCCGAGGAAGCTCGGGGTGGACCTGGAGGCGCTACAGCGCCGGTTCTACGAGCTGTCGAGGGAGCACCATCCGGACTTCCACCAGGCGGCGGCCGAGGCCGCACAGGCGGCGGCGCTGGAATCCTCCGCGCTGGTCAACCGGGCATACCGCACGCTCCGCGACCCATTGGCGAGAGTCGAGTACCTGATCGCTCTCGAGGAGGGGCGGGAAACCAGGGAAAGCGGCACGGCCAAGCCCAAGGCGCCCATGGACCTGCTCGAGGAGATGCTCGAGGTCCAGGAAGCCCTCGAAGAGGCCAAGGCCTCCGGGCTCGACGAGGCTGCCCGCGTAGGGCTCGCCGAAGAGCGGCGGCGGCTCCTCGAGCGGCAGGCGGCCGAGGAGGCCGCGCTGCTCGGGCGCTTTCCGGAGTGGGACCGGCTCATCGACGCGGGCGGCAACCGCGGGCCGGCGCTCGAGAAGCTCAAGCAGGCGCTGGCGACGCGGGCATATCTGAAGACCGTGATCGACGACCTGAGCGACGCGCTCGGAGAGGGTGACGACAGCCATGTCCCGCATCGTCGGCATTGACCTCGGCACGACCAACAGCCTGGTCGCCTGGGTGGACCACGGCGTGCCCAAGGTGATCCCCGACGCCGAAGGCCGTGCGCTCCTGCCCTCGATCGTGGCGTGGACCGGGGACGGCGTCGTGGTTGGCGAGGCCGCGCGCCGGCAGCTCGCCCGCAACGCGGCCCGGACCGTGTACTCGGTCAAGCGCCTCATGGGCCGCGGCTACGAGGACATCAAGGACGACCTCCGGCACCTCCCCTTTCAGGTCGTGCCCAGCGCCGAGGTCGTGAAGATCCGGATCGGCGAGCGCGAGGTGACGCCGCCCGAGGTGTCGGCCCACGTGCTGCGGACGCTCAAGCAACGGGCCGAGGCCTTCTTCGGCGAGCCCGTGGAGCGAGCGGTGATCACCGTGCCCGCCTACTTCAACGACAGCCAGCGCCAGGCCACCAAGGACGCCGGCCGCATCGCGGGCTTGGAAGTGCTGCGCATCGTCAACGAGCCCACGGCGGCCTCCCTGGCCTACGGCCTGCAGCGGCTGCACCGGGGCGTCATCGCGGTCTACGACCTGGGCGGCGGCACCTTCGACATCTCGATCCTGCGCGTCAAGGACGGCATCTTCGAGGTCCTGGCGACCAACGGCGACACCCATCTGGGCGGTGACGACTTCGACCGGGCGCTGGTGGACTGGCTGCTGGCCGACATCCTGGGGCGCCACGGCGTGGATTTCTCGCGCGACGCCGAGGCGGTGCAGGAGCTCCGGTTGGGCGCCGAGGCGGCCAAGTGCCGGCTGTCGTCCGAGGACCGGACCACGCTCACGATCCCGTTCGAGGGCTTCACCTATCGCCGGGACATCGGGCGGGCCGAGCTGGAGTCGCTCATCACGCCGCTGGTCGAGGCCACGCTGGGGCCGTGCCGCATGGCGCTCAAGGACGCCGGCCTCGCGCCCGGCGATATCGGCCAGGTGGTGCTCGTCGGTGGCGCCACCCGGACCCCGCTGGTGCGGCGCCGGGTCGAGGAGCTCTTCGGCAAGGCGCCGCACAGCCAGCTCAACCCCGACGAGGTGGTGGCCTTGGGCGCGGCGGTGCAGGCCCAGATCCTGGCCGGCGGCATCACCGACATGCTGCTGCTCGACGTGACGCCGCTGTCGCTGGGCATCGAGACCCTGGGCGGGGTTGTGAGCGTGCTCATCCCGCGCAACACCACGATCCCCACCATGGCCAAAGAATTCTTCACGACTTCGGTGGACGGCCAGACGGCGGTGGACCTGCACGTCGTCCAGGGCGAGCGCGAGCTGGCCAAGGACAACCGTTCGCTCGCGCGCTTCGACCTGGCCGGGGTCGACCCGATGCCGGCCGGCATGCCCAAGATCGAGGTAACCTTCCTCATCGACGCCAACGGCATCCTCCAGGTGCAGGCCCGGGAGCTGCGCACCGGCAAGGCCGCCTCCATCGAGGTCAAGCCGACCTATGGCCTCACCGAGGCGCAGGTCGAGCAGATGGTGGAGGATTCGTTCACCTACGCCGAGGCCGACGTCAACGCGCGGCTGCTGATCGAGACCCGGACCGAGGCGGAGACGGTGATCAACCACGTCGAGCGGGCGCTCCGCCAGGCGGGCAGCCTGGCCGGGCCCGACGACCTGGCCGGGATCAACGAGGCGCTGGCCGCGCTTCGCGATGTCCTCAAGGGGACGGACCGGGACCGCATCCGCGAGTGCACGGTGGCGCTGAACCAGGCCACGGCGCCGCTCGCCGACCGGATGATGGAGGCGGCCATCAAAGCGGCTGTGACCTCCCGGCGGGCCGACGAGCTGCTGGAGAAGAAGTGATGGCGACGCACAAGGTGACCTTCCTGCCGCTGAACGTCACCGTGGAGGTGGACGAGAGCAAGTACCCGCTGGCCGACCACGGCAAGCCGGGCTCGCTGCTGGACATCGCGCTCGCCAACAATATCCACCTCGAGCACAACTGCGGCGGCAGCTGCGCCTGCACGACCTGCCACGTCATCGTCCGCGAGGGGGAGCAGAACCTCTCCTCGATTGAGCAGGACGAGGAGGACCGGCTGGACACCGCCGAGGGGCTGACCCTGCACTCCCGCCTGGGCTGCCAGGCGGTGGTCCGGGGCGACGTGGTCGTGGAGATACCCAAGTAACCGTGGAGGTCGGCATGAGGTGGACGGACGCGGAGGACATCGCGGTGGCGCTGATGGAGCACCACCCCGACGTGGAGCCGATCACGGTGCGCTTCACCGACCTTCACAAGTGGGTCGTGGCGCTCCCGGGATTCACGGATGATCCGAAGGGCTCCAACGAGGGCATCCTCGAAGCGATCCAGATGAAGTGGCTCGAGGAATTCAGGGACCGATAGCTACCAGGTGACCACGTGGTCAGCCTCGAAGATCAGGTCGAGAAGGGCGGAGTAGTCGAGGTCGCCGGGAGCAAGCCGTCTCACCGTGACGTCGCCTGGCAGGGTCGGGGGCGTCGCGCCGTCCAGCAGGACGACGGTCACGCGGGCCCCGGGCTCGCGGCGGTTGCGCTCGATGACGGACCCGGCCAGCGCGCCCGAGTCGGCCTTGAGCAGGTGAAGGAAGCTGGCCATCAGAACACGAGGAAGCGCGAGGCCTTCGGCACCAGGGCTGCGATCCCCTCGGCGGTGATGGGGATGACCGGATGGCCGTCGCCGTTCCACTCAGGATCCCGGGGCAGCGCGGACTGCTCGACGTGGAACGGGATCCCGAGCTTGCGCAGGGAGTCGCGGAACTTGGCGATGTCGTCGCCGTCCACCAGGTCATCGGTGTCGCCGTCCAGCAGGTGGACGGCCGGACCGGCGAGGACGATCTGCACCGGGTTCTCGCCGGCGACGATGCCCAGCGCGATGCGCATGGCCTCGTTGGCGCGGTGGGAGACGCGCGGGTCCTCCGAGATCAGCACGAGGGTGGGCTGGCCTTGGGCCACAGGGTGCCCGGCACTAGTTCAGGGCGAGGAAGCGGTCGGTGCCGTTGATCAGATCGGTGAGCACGACGAGGCCGCAGTTGGTGGCCTTGTCCGAGAGCGGTTGGCGGCGCTTCTGGCAGCCGTAGGCGCACACGAAGAGCTTGAGCCCGCGGCCGGCCAGGGTCTGCAGGCGTGGGTCCTCGACGGCAGCCACGGCGTCGTCGATGAGGTAGAGGTAGACGTCGGCGCCGCGGTCCAGGGCCGCCCGCGACAGTCCGAGGGCCGTCTCGAGGTTGCGGTGGTCCGGCGCGGTGGATACCATAAGGCCGAATTTTCTTTTCGCGAGGTCCATCCGGGCGTCAGGGTAACATCTTGAGAGGGGAGCGTCAATGAACCGGCGAGTCTATCTCGATCACAACGCCTCCACTCCGGTGCATCCGGAGGTGCTGGAGGCCATGCTCCCGTACTTCGGGGAGTGGTTCGGCAATCCGTCCAGCGTCCACGCCTTCGGCCGTGAGGCCCGCGAGGGGCTGGAGACCGCGCGCGAGCAGATCGCACACTTCCTCCGCACGGGCAAGGAAGAGATCGTCTTCACCTCGGGCGGCACGGAGTCGGACAACATGGCGGTCAAGGGCGTGGCTCAGGCGCGCCGTACGGGGCACATCATCACCTCGCAGATCGAGCACCACGCCGTGCTGCGCGCGGTCCAGCACCTGGAGACGCTCGGCTTCGGGGCGACCTACGTCCCCGTGGACGCGCACGGCATGGTGGATCCGGACGACGTCCGGCGCGCGCTGCGCCCCGACACGATCCTCATCTCGATCATGCACGCCAATTCCGAGGTCGGGACCATTCAGCCGGTCGGCGAGATCGGTCGCCTCGCGCGGGAGCGCGGGATCCCCTTCCACGTCGACGGCGTGCAGACGTTCGGGAAGGTGCCCGTCGACCTGGAGGCCTTGGGCATCGACCTGCTGTCCTTCTCGAGCCACAAGATCTACGGCCCCAAGGGCGTGGCGGGGCTCTACATCCGCAAGGGCACCAAGATGGAGTCCGTCCAGCACGGCGGCGAGCACGAGCGCCGGCGCCGGGCGGGGACGGAAAACGTGCCGGGCATCGTGGGCTTCGGCAAGGCGGTGGAGATCCGGGCGCGGGATATGGCGGAGGAAGCGGTCCGCGTCACGGCGCTGAGAAACCGGCTGTGGGAGGGGATCAGCGCCTGCGTGCCGGAGGTGCGCCTCAACGGCCATCCGGTCCTGCGGCTGCCCGGCACGTGCAACATGTGCTTCCGCCACGTGGAGTCGGAATCTGTCGTGCTGGGCCTGGATCTGCAGGGCATCGGGGTCTCCGCGGGCTCGGCCTGCACGTCGGGGAACGTGGAGCCGTCCTACGTGCTCGTCGCCATGGGCGTACCGCTCGACTGGGCGATGGGCTCGGTGCGCTGCTCGCTCGGGCGCAGCACCACGGCCGAGGACATCGACTACGTGATCGGCTGCGTGGAGCCGCTCGTCGGCAAACTGCGCAGCGCGATGCCGGCCCGGGCGTAATTGATCTACAGCGCGGCGCTCATCGACCACTTCAGGAATCCGCGGAACGCCGGCATGATGCGCGACCCCGACGGGGTAGGCGAGGGAGAGTTCAAGGACTGCATGGACCTGGCGCGCTTCTACCTCCGCGTGCGCGACGGCCGGGTGCTCGAGGCGCGGTTCCAGACCTACGGCTGCGGCCCGACCATCGCGGCCTCGAGCGCCGGCACCGAGCTGGCGGCGGGGCGAAGCCTGGAAGACCTGGTCGACCTGCCCGAGGCGCGGGTGCTCGACGCCGTCGGCGGGCTGCCCGAGGAGCGGCGCCACGCCGCCCAGGTGGTGGCGCTGGCCATCCGGGCCGCGGCGCGCGACGCGCTGGCCCGACGGACGAGGGGGTGAGCGGCGGCCATGTTCGAGCAGATGACGCGTGACGTGCGCACGGTGCTCGAGCGGGATCCGGCGGCGCGCTCGGCGCTCGAGGTCGTGCTGTGCTACGCGGGCGTGCACGCCATCTGGCTCCACCGGATCGCCCACGGGCTGTGGCGCCGCGGCTGGCTCGTCGCCGCGCGCTTCGTCTCCCACGTGAGCCGGTTCCTCACCGGCATCGAGATCCATCCCGCGGCGCGGCTGGGACCGGGGCTCTTCATCGACCACGGGATGGGCGTGGTCATCGGCGAGACCGCCGAGATCGGCGAGAACGTGACCATTCTCCAGGGCGTGACCCTCGGCGGCACGAGCCTCAAGCGCGAAAAGCGCCACCCGACGCTGGCCGACAACGTCGTGGTCGGCGCGGGCGCCAAGATCCTGGGCGGGTTCACCATCGGGGCCGGCAGCCGGATCGGGGCTGGGTCGGTGGTGGTCCGCGAGGTGCCGGAAAACTCCGTTGTCGTCGGGGTGCCCGGCCGGGTAACATTCCGTGACGGCCAGCGGGTGGCCGGCCAGATCGACCTCAACCAGGTCGACCTGCCCGATCCCCTGGCGCACACGCTCGAGGAGCTGGTGGAGCGGATCCACCGGCTCGAGACCGAGATCGAGCGCTTGAAAAAGGCGGCCGAGGCCGCCGGCGGGCCCGAGCGGCCCTAACTCGACGCGGACGGAGGGTACCGGACGTGCTGCCCAAGGACACGATGAACGTGCAGGAAGCCT
>Ga0209342_10006795_pt1 | contig 11552 bp, 9 predicted proteins | sample RifCSP16_2_FD_184023 | JGI IMG/M metagenome (GOLD analysis project Ga0209342, IMG submission 184023) | Soil microbial communities from Rifle, Colorado - Rifle CSP2_sed 16_2 (SPAdes) (version 2) | ecosystem: Environmental > Terrestrial > Deep subsurface > Rock core/Sediment | place: Rifle... | reverse complement strand
CTGGGGAACGAAATATTGGGTATGTGCCACAAAATTATGCGCTTTTTCCTAATTATACGGTTTTTGAAAATATTGCCTTTGGATTACGATTGCGTAAAGTGTCTAAGCATATTGTTCGAACAAAAGTAAAACAATTTATCGATGATTTTGGTCTGCAAGGCATTGAATATCATTTCCCATTTCAATTGAGTGGGGGACAAATGCAGAGGGTCGCATTGGCGCGGGCATTGATAATTGAACCATCGCTTTTACTCCTGGATGAGCCGGTAAGCGCTCTGGATATAAAAACACGACAAAAGATCAAGGCAGAGCTTAAGAACCTTCAAAAGAAGTTGCACATCACCATGGTTTATATAACGCACGATCAGCAGGAAACATTGGAAATGGCTGATCGACTGGGTATTCTAAACAACGGCAAGATAGAGCAGTTTGGTAATCCAGATGAGGTTTTTTATAAGCCAAAAACCCTATTTGTTGCACAATTTTTAAACACAGAAAATATATTAAAAGGAAAGATTGCTCATAAATTTGGAAATAAGGTAACAATCCAGATAAATGCCATTATTTTGAGAACATATACTCACTTAGAATTGTCAGAGGGAGAACCTGTAATAGTATGCATTCGTCCAGGCGCCATCCACCTTAACACATATCATATGCCGCAGGGTAAAAATGTTTTTGTTGGAACAATAGAGTCTATTCATCCCATTGGAAGAGACCTGGAAATTAGAGTATTGATTACACCAGATGAAATCCTTAAAATACGTATGAGCCGGATCGTGGCAAAGGAACTTAAGCTTACTCATGGAATGTCAGTAAATCTCTCGATTGATGAGGCATTTATTCATCTGATTCCAGCTCAGTAGTTCTTTATCAGAGTTTTTGTTAACATCTTAAAATAATGCCATGACGTTGCCATCTTTTTTACCGCTTTTAATTACCGGTGTAACCGGGGTGCCCGGTTACAGTGCGTTTAAGTATTTTCATTCAAAATACCCTGACCACGTGACGGCCATTCGTCCTGTCCGATACTGGCCGCTGCGGGAGAAGGGGATTATTCCTCTGGATATAGAAGACCGCAAGGGGCTTGCAGCTTTAATGAAACAGAAGCGGTTCAAGTCGGTTTTAAATGGGGCCGGGTCGTGTGCCTTGAAGTCTTGCGAAATGAATCCTATACTGGCGTATCGTGTAAATGTGCAAGCGGCATTAAATATAGTGGAAGTGATTTCTAGTCATGATATTCGATTGATTCATCTTTCTACAGACCTGGTATTCCCAGGGAAATTGGAAGGCCTCTATACAGAAGACGACCCAATATCTCCTGTCACAATGTATGGTAAGACCATGGCTATAGCCGAAGAGATTATTATGTTAAAATATCCTTCCGCAGCGATTTTCCGCATATCGCTTCCCATGGGAATCAGCGTCAATGGGCATGCAGGGGCGATTGATTGGATACTGTCACGGTTCAAGAAGAATAATCCAGCCACATTATATTTTGATGAAGTCCGATCACCCTTCTATTGCGAAGACTTCAATGAAGTCACAGAACTTGCACTCGGTAATAAAATCAGGGGTATTTATCATCTTGGTTCTCATCGGCATCTCAGCCTTTATCAGATAGGACAGATCGTAAATAAGGTGGGCGGATACGCCCCGCATCTGCTTAAGGGTTGCATGCGAAAGGATGCAGGCCCGATGCCCCCAAGGGCAGGAAACGTTACGATGAATAACGAGAAGCTTATCCAGGCATTAGGAATAGACCCGTTTTGCAAATGGCCTTATCTAGAACACCACGTTCCCAGCGGGAAAGAATGGCATTACGACCGTCCTTCTCATATGGTCTTTCATCCGGAAGAGATTCATACGTGTCTTTATCGGATTCCCGTTGCCTGCTGAAGATTTGGCGCTAGAGAAAGGAGCGCGGATCGTTTGGCTTGGAACTTAGCAGCGTTAGTACCTCATCCGCCGCATGTTCAGATGCCCCAGGTTTTGCAATCTCATCCATGAGCAGGGATAACTCATGAATACAAGCCTGTCTTTTTTGAGGATTGTTTAGTAATTGTATTGCCTGATTGGCAAGCCAGGCGTAATTCCCTCTGCACATAAGACGTTCTGGAACAATCATCTTACTGGCGAGTTTGTTCACGAGTCCAATATAAGGGGTAATAAGGAATGGCCTGGCTATAAAATAGACAATGGGCGATATTTTGTAAGCGATAATCATCGGCTTGAGATAGTAGGCAATCTGTAAGGTGATTGTTCCAGCGCCAGCTATGCACAGGGTGGACGCCTTGATTACTTCATGGACACTTCCTACAACAATTTTACAAGGGACAGGAGATTCTTTTGTAATGGCGCTTATAAGGTCAAAATTTTGCTCATTGCTGCAGGAAATGACAAACTGCGCCGAGGGAATTGTTTGATGTATCTGTACCGCTGATTGCAGGAACAAGGGTAATAATCGAACGATTTCCTGTCTGCGGCTGCCAGGGAGAAAAGAGGCGATAGTTTCTCCCATTTGGTTTTTTAATTCAGTAACAAGCCCTTCGTCAGCGCCCTCTTTATGAATTTCATCGAATAACGGATGTCCTACATACGTGACAGGAATACCGGCATTGTTATAGAAGGATTTTTCGAAGGGGTAAATAACGAGTAGCTTGTCTACCAGTTTTTTCATCTTTCTTGCACGCCAGGGTGCATGTGCCCAGAGCTGTGGGCTGATATAATAAATTACAGGAATGCCAAGTTTTTTAGCAGCTTTGGCCAGGTGAAAATTGAAACCGCAATAATCAATCAATATAACCGCACAGGGCCTTTCCTGCCTCAAAAAATGGATGCAATCCTTTTTCATTTTCATGAAGCCTGACAACTCAGTTAAGACCTGGAGCCACATTAAAGATTTTCCAGACATGTCATGGAGACCGTGTAATCCGGCCTGTAACATATTTTCTCTACCGAGACCATAGAATGTTATATTGGGATTTTTTTCAAGCAAGCAGTGCATGAGGTTTGCGCCATGAATATCCCCCGATGATTCTCCAGCGCTAATAAATATTTTCCTGGAAATTTCAGGCATGAATTACCGTCAAAATATAAGAAATAAGGTTTACGATAAAAAGTACGGGTATCAATAGCCAGACAAAGACTAGTACAAAAGAGGTGTCTGTACAAAATAAGGCATAGCGTATATCAAGAGCAAATAGTAAGAGGCAAATGATTGGGAGAGCGACAAAGAATATTACGATTATATAGAAAAAGACAGTGTGATGGTTGTGGATTAGGAAAAAAGAAAGAAACGTGTTAGACGTATAAAACAAGAGGAGCGTAAATGAGAATATCTTTATTTTGGCAAGAAAGTAGCTTATAGCAGATGCTATGAGGGATGCGAATGCTATGAGTAATAATACATAAAAAAATCCCAGCATGATTAACATAGTTTATTTCATGCTGGGATTTTTTCAAGATAATTATTTAAGCATTCACAAAAAGTTACTTTTTATCGGGGAAAAAGTCCTGTTTCACACTAAAAGATAAGTTAAGGTGAGGTCGTAAATAGACAAACCAGAACATTATGCCAACCAGGATAACCCCCCCTATGATGTTACCCAGAGTAACCGGGAAAAGATTATTCACAAAAAATCCCTTCCAGGTAAGTTGAGTGAGGTCGAGTGTTTTTCCTGCCATTTTTTCAGCAGCAGCAACTACTTCAGGATGTTTTTTTAATACCACACCCATAGGAATGAAGTACATGTTTGCAACACAGTGTTCAAATCCACTGGCAACGAAACCACCGATGGGGAAAACAATCGAAAGTATCTTGTCCGCAACGCTCCTGCCGCTGAAACATAGCCAGATAGCAAGGCATACCATCGCGTTGCAGAGGACGCCTCTTGCTAAGGCAGCCGAAAAAGAGAGGTTAACCTTTGTATTGGCGATAAGCAGCGCCTTTGCGCCGACCATATTGTGAAAAAATTCCCATTGATGGGCTTGAGAAATCCAGCAGACCATCGTCAGGCTGCCCACTAAATTCCCGGCAAATGAAACGATCCAGTTATTGAGCATATCATACGTCGAGATCCTTTTACTAATATAACCCATAATAATTAAACAATTACCCGTAAAGAGTTCTGCGCCGCCAACTACGACTAACACAAGTCCGAGGGAGAAGACAATGCCTGCAATCAGAGAGTTAAGTCCGAAGTGCAGGGTGGAGTCGCTGATAACAAAGGTAGCGAATTGTGCGCCAATGGCAATATAGACTCCTGCCAATATTCCCAGTAAAAAAGTCTGTGCAAGGCTTAATTTTGCCTTTACCAGGGCTACTTTGTCAATTCGGGATGCGATTAGCGGAGGTGAATAGGCATCGATATCGATAACCTGAATAGATTTTGGAACTTTATTTTCTGCCATATCTTAAATCTCCTTTTAATTATCTCTTTGATGGGCGCAAATAGATAAACCAATACACACCCGCAACCAGAACGATACCACCGAATAAATTCCCAAGGACGACAGGGAACAGGTTATCAATCAAAAATCCTTTAAATAAAGTAAGATTCGAAAGGTCTAATTTCCCGCCGTGAAACTTTTCTGCGGCTGCTAGTACGGCACTGTTGCCTTTCAGCACAAGCCCCATCGGAATAAGCCACATATTAACAACGCAATGTTCGAATCCACATGCGATCAGACAGGAGATAGGCCAGAGTAATGCCAGTATCTTATCCATATTACTTCTGGCACTGTAACATAACCAAATACCTAAACATACCAGGGCATTGCAAATCACACCCCTGGCAAAGGCAGCGCCAAATGGGATATTTACCTTGTCATTGGCTGCAAGGACAATTTTAGCGCCTAGTAAATAATTGTTTATTGTCCATTGTTTTGAAACGTATATCCATAGGACAAGGGTTAAGGCGCCAATAAAGTTACCAATGAATGCTATAATCAAATTTCTGGCAAGGTCTTTACCGGTAATTTTTCTAGCCATAAAAGACATTGCAATAAGACAATTTCCGGTAAAGAGTTCTGCTCCGGCGATCACAATTAAGACTAAGGCCAGGGTGAAAGCCACACCCCCTACCAACTGATTTAAACCATAACTAGAGGTTGCGGTATGTGTTACTAACATGGAGAGTTGAATACCCAACGCAATAAAAACACCGGCAAGAATACTCAGGGCGAATGTAGTTAATGTGCCGAGTTGCGATTTCGCAACACCCACTTGGCCTACTTTATCCGCCATCTTTGCCGGCGCATAGGCATCGATCTCGATAATTGGTACGGCATATTCCTGATTGTTTGTACTGCCAGTCTGCGCATCAGTCACAAATTACCTCCTTTCATGTATTAAATTAGATTACAAAAACTCGAAAATTTATCACGCAATGCTTTAAAATATATAATTAATTCATTTATACTGAATATTTATTGTACAAAAAACAGACAATTTATTGTAAGCTCAAAGCAAACTTCTTAAACGTTCGCGATTTTTCGTAAGGACGTTCTATCCTTTCGCAACACCCGTCATCTGAGGTTGTGCGATCTTTGTCTCCTTTGTTGGGGTAACGGCTTCTTTTACAGTCGCTGCTTTTATCATGGAAAGTATCATAGTGATAAATATAAAACTCCAGGCAACATAAGCCGCATATATAAAATATTTTGATATGTTAGCAATGAATGGAATTTCAATGGCCTGCGAAAGTCTTATGGTGCAAGCTGTGTACATGCCCAAGGGGAAGACCATGCTCCAGTAAAGGGGAGTGTATTTATACTGTGTCTTATGAAAGACGTATTTCCATATTCCAATAATGACCAGGAAGGGTATCCACCAGGTACCAAATGACCAGAAAAACAAGGTAAATCCTTTTGTAAATCCCAGGAAATCAGCATACGGACCCTGTACTTTGGGAATGTTTATGCATAAGATTGAACCTGCTAAGGTTGTAATTGCTAGCGCACCCATGTTTATCCAGTATGGCGGTACTAATGCGTCAGGGGATATTTTGAAAAATACGAGTCTGTAAAAAATTAGCGTAATCAATACCATGTAAAGGAAAGAGCCGATCATCCACCACACAAAGGAGGAAAACATCACAAAACTCCCGGCATCCCCGAATTCCGGTGCAAGTAAGGCTCCAAGCACAGCCACCGATTGGGTGCCGACGGTTGCGATCAGCCAACCACCATGCAGTACCATTTCGATTCTTTGATCACATTTTATAAAGAGGAGATTAAATGTGGATAGCGTAACGATTGTCCAGAGGAATATGCCAAAATACCAGAATATCTTTGCAATTTCTGGATGATCTACTACGGTAACAAATTGAGCTCCGAGTACATTTGTACCTGCAACAATTGTAAAGAAAACGAGACTTAATTTCGGGTTGGAAAGGTCATTATATAGGTTAGTCCAGAACATCCTTACCCGCAGTATTTGTAATGATAGAACGATTGCGTATGCAACGATGTTTATATAAAAGAGCCCATAAGCAATGCCCTTGAAGCCCAGAAGTCCGGACGCAGTCGAGACTATACCCGTGGACATGATAAATGCAAAATAAGCCGGGTGTAACGTCTTAATTGTATTTCTAATAACACTCATTACGAAAATCCTCTCTGTTTAAGAATAATATACTCCGCACGGTTGCTAACAAATGCTTTACGGTAATCTTACACCTATACAAGCGGTATTCCAATTAAATAAATTATTGATATTTAATTTTTTTTACATAAACATTTTAAAATATAGAGCTTATAAAATTATAAATTTTTTTGTTCCGATTTTATTACATTGCCCCAACAACCTTGTATTTCAAAAATGATATACTCATTTCAAAATTTCATTTGGTGGTGATGTGTTTTAATCAAAAATTCATATTGGGCATGGCAGTAAAAATACGTTGCTTTTTGATTGTATTATACATTATCATGACTAAGTTATAGTTTATTTGTAATTATAACATAGCATAGTAAGTTTCAATCAAAATATTTAATAAATAGAATAATTTTTGGAGGCAAAAATGGCGGATTTAATTACGAAGGATATGGTTATTAATGATGTGATAAAGAAATATCCAAAAACAATTACGGTTTTTAGTAATTTTAAGGTAGATTCCTGTTGTGGCGGTGGTTTTAGTATCGAGAAAACAGCGGGAATGAGCGGAATCGACATGGATGCTCTGCTCAAGGCATTGAATAAAGTTGCATCTGTAAAATAGCAAATCCTGATACATTTTTTTTAATATTTCACCGGAGGAAAAAGATTTGACAAGATAACAGGATAGACATGATATAAATTAAATTAATTTCTGACTGGATATACAGGATAAAACAGGATTGCTTTTTAACTTATTTTTAGTAAACATTCGGTAAAGACGTTATGCACTGTCCATTTCCCACCTCCGGGAGGACAAGTGTCATTCCCGATAAAAGCATGCGAGAATGACATGTGTAAGACGTGTTTACCGAATGTTTACTATTTCTAATCCTGTTCATCATGTCTAAGGTATCTGAACTATCGCCATTTTTGGGTATCAATGTATGCTGGCTAAAGTCAGAAGTGTTGCCGTTTTTGGTATTGAAGCATATTTATTAGATATTGAAGTTTATATCGCCAGGGGTGATATGCCTTATATTGCCATCGTTGGGTTACCGGACACGGCGGTTAAGGAGAGTCGTGATAGGGTAAAGGCGGCGGTCAATAATAGCGGTTACAGGTTTCCTTATAAACCCATGACAATAAATCTTGCCCCGGCAGACCGCAAGAAAGAAGGCCCAGTTTTTGAATTACCAATAGCAGTCGGGATACTTATAGCAACGAACCAAATCGAGGTTCCGGATATCCAGGAATATGCCATTGTGGGTGAGTTATCTTTGGATGGCAAGGTACGCGCTGTTAAGGGCTGTTTGTCAATGGCGTTCAAGTGCAAAGAACTGGGGATAAAAAAATTTCTGGTTCCTTCTGAAAATGCGTCCGAGGCGGCGGTTGTTGATGGACTTGATGCCATTCCCGTCGAAACCCTTGTAGATGCCGTGGGAATTTTAACCGGGTCTACACCTTCCGTACCGTATAAGGTTGAACTGGATAAGGTATTCAAGGAGTCTGCTGGTTATGACATAGATTTCTCAGACGTCAAAGGTCAGGAACATGTCAAAAGGGCTTTAACGGTTGCTGTCGCTGGAAATCACAATGTGATTATGATAGGGCCGCCAGGCGCTGGCAAGACGATGCTTGCACAACGTATCCCGACCATTATGCCTTTGCTTACTTTAGGGGAAGCTTTAGGAACTACCAAAATTTACAGTATAATGGGACTCCTTGGCCCGAAACAATCATTAGTTTCAACAAGACCTTTTCGCACCCCTCATCATACGATTAGTACTGCAGGGTTAATTGGTGGTGGTTCATTTCCGAGGCCCGGCGAGATTAGCCTATCACATAATGGTGTACTTTTTTTGGATGAGCTTCCGGAATTTGACCGAAGGACATTGGAAGTACTCCGACAACCCCTGGAAGCAGGCAGTGTAACAATTTCGCGGGCGCTAAATTCAGTTACGTATCCTGCAAATTTTATGCTGGTATGTGCCATGAACCCTTGTCCGTGCGGGTATTATACTGATAAGCGGAGAGAGTGCCATTGCACCCCTCATAAAATTCAAAATTATATGTCAAAGGTTTCTGGGCCGTTATTGGACAGAATGGATATTCAAGTAGAGGTGCCTGCTGTACGCTATAATGAGCTTGTTGCAGACAGGGAGGCGCAGTCCTCTGCGGATATTAGAAAAAAGGTGATGGTCGCCCATGCAGTGCAAAAAGAGCGATTTAAGGGTCAGTCAACAGGTATGAATGCGCATATGTCTTCCAGACAGGTTAAAAAATATTGTGTGATGGATAAAGATGCCGAAGCGCTTCTTTATCAGGCAATGACGGAATTGGGGCTTTCGGCGCGTGGACACAGTAAGATTCTTAAAGTGGGGCGCACCATTGCCGACCTGGACGAAAGCGAGCATATAAAGATAGAACATATATCTGAAGCAGTACAATACCGAAGCCTGGATAGGGGTTTGTGGAAATGAATATCCTTTTGGTAGACCCGCCTTTTTATAGATTTTTCAATTATTTCAATCGATATTTTCCTTTGGGATTAAGTTCTCTATCCTCAACGCTGAAAAAAGCCGGGCATCATGTAACCATCTATGATGCCGACTGCAATAAAAATTCAAAGGGGATGGATTATACGAGACTTCCGGAAAAATATCGTATTTATTTGAAGGAATTGAGGAATCCGGAAAATCCCATCATAAAAGAGATTTTAAGGACCTTTATAAAATGTCAGCCCAATGTCGTCGGGGTTACGGTTATGACCCCGAAGGCTGCCTCTGCGTTTACGATTGCTTCCCTGGCAAAAAAATTCAACAAAAATTGTCATGTTGTCTTTGGTGGTCCCCATGCGACTTTGAGGGCAGATGAGATCCTTGAGAACACGAAAGACGTTGATTTTGTTGTGAATGGAGAAGGCGAGGCAGTACTGCTTGAATTGGTAAATACGTTAAACTTGTCCTCGACTTTGATCGGGGATTCGAAGAATAATAATTTCGGCGCAATACCTGGAATTTCATACAGGGACGGCGATAAAATTGTCCACAATAATACAAAAAAATTTATAGATAATTTAGACAGCCTTCCATTTCCAGACAGAGAAACGTTGTTAGGTTTGGATACGTATACTTCTGAGGATATGGGGTTATTAATGGGAAGCCGGGGTTGCCCATATAGTTGCTCCTATTGTGCAACACAGATATGGACGAGAAAGGTACGGTATCGTTCTTTAACAAATATTTTGGAAGAAATCAAGTACGTGCATCAGCGTTACGGGACCCGTCAGTTCACATTTAAGGACGATTCTTTTACGGTGAACAGAAAGAGGGTCATGGAATTTTGTAATATGCTGGTGAATGAAGGTGTAAAAATTAATTGGGATTGTAACACACGGGTGGATTTAGTGGACCCGGAATTATTGAGGACTATGAAGAGGGCAGGTTGTAACAGCATAAAGGTGGGGATTGAATCGGGTAGTGAGAGAATTTTAAAGTTGATGGACAAAGGGATTACCTTAGAACGCATACAAGAATCGGCAAGGCTTTTTCGAGAGGTGGGAATCCATTGGACGGCCTATTTTATGATGGGGATACCGACAGAGACAAAGGAAGATGTCAAAAATACTCTGGAATTACTGTATAAAATAAAACCCGGTTTTGCCTCAATCGGCGTCTATGAGCCTTTCCCGGGGACGAGGCTCTTTGATGTTGGTGTTGAACGTGGACTGGTTAACAAAGAAATGTCGTACGAAGATTTCTTTACCCGCATACCAAGCGACTATTATCTAAAAGATGTAAATAGAAGGGTTGATACCATGGATTTTGGTGATTTTGTAACATTGGAAAATGAGGTAAAAGACGCCTTCCACAATTACAATAAGGGTGTAATGCGCATCTTCGAAAGGGCAAAGGCAAGGAGCAGTGTTTACCTGCACAATCCCAGGATTTTTTTTAATGACATTGAAAAATTTTTAGGCTGGGTTTAGCCACGAGCAAAAGCGAATTGTAACAGTTCCGCTCACCGCAGGGCACGCTAAGATCGCATAACAACCCCCTTAGTCCCCCTTTGCTAAGGGGGATTATTGCGGGCGTCCCCCTTAACTAGCTTATCTTTACCCACATTTATTACTGGACACAAGGGGTGGATCCAGTGTGTGTGGCGCAAGGACAGACATGGAGATTTTCCACATCTCTGTGATATCATCTAATCTTTGGAGGCCAAGCCATAAAGCTTGGGTACCTGGCTTTCCATCGCATTTTCTGCCTAAGAAGCCTCCAAGACTTGCTACCATACGTATTGCCTCTCGTAATGTAGGCGGTTTTTCAGCGGTTACATATTTGATTGATAAATAACATAAACAGGTCGCTCATAAGGGTAGGGACACGGTGCTCCGTGTCCCTGCATTTAAACATAAATTCGTATTGAACACAAAAAAGTCGCCAAAGACATAATTTAAAATAATGGTATGGAAGTGAAACTTTAATAGAAGAGGTTTGACAGACTAATTTGTTTTTGATACAAAGCCGTATAGTTTTGGACAGTTTAAATTAAAATTGTGGAGGTAGGCAAATGGCACCCATCTTGCAATCCAAATACACCTTAATATTGTTTTTGGTATTAACGCTTTAGATAGTTCAGAAAACGCCTTTTTCCTGAGAAATCAGGGGAAAGGCGTTTTTTATTTTTAGACCGAGAGGGGAATCGAGAAATCCCCTCTTGGGAGGGGTAAGTAGGGACACGGCGCACCGTGTCCCTACGTGTGAATGTGAAAAAGTCGTTGCCTTAGGCAGCCTGATTTCAGGTTTGCAACCCCCCGGGCGGGTTCAGGTTTGCAACCTGAACCCTGATTTTGATAGTACAAAAGCGTCGTGCCGTCAATAATGCGCCAAAAAATAAAAGGTAGGGTTCAAGTTGCAAACTTGAACCCGCAATGTAGGGACACGGCGCA
>Ga0209342_10006794_pt1 | contig 11553 bp, 15 predicted proteins | sample RifCSP16_2_FD_184023 | JGI IMG/M metagenome (GOLD analysis project Ga0209342, IMG submission 184023) | Soil microbial communities from Rifle, Colorado - Rifle CSP2_sed 16_2 (SPAdes) (version 2) | ecosystem: Environmental > Terrestrial > Deep subsurface > Rock core/Sediment | place: Rifle... | reverse complement strand
GCCCAGCAGGTGCAGGCGCAGCTGGAGGCGGTGCTCAAATCGACCGGCGGGATCGCTGGTGTGACGGCGGAGCAGGCGAACAAACTGGCGACGAACCTGGGGAACCTTACGCGTTTCGGGGACGAGACCGTGCTGAGCGGGGAGAACATGCTGCTGACCTTCACCAACATCGGCAAGGATGTGTTCCCGGAGGCGACGCAAACAATGCTGGACATGAGCCAGGCAATGGGACAGGACGTGACGGCCAGCGCAATGCAGCTGGGCAAGGCATTGAACGACCCGGTGCAGGGCGTGACGGCTCTGCGGCGGGTGGGCGTGCAGCTCACCGATGCCCAGGAAGAACAGATCAAGGCGATGGTGGAGAGTGGCGATGTAATGGGGGCGCAGAAGGTCATCCTGGCGGAGCTGCGGAAGGAATTTGGCGGATCGGCAGAGGCGGCCGGAAACACCTTCGCCGGCCAACTTGACCGCTTACGCAATTCCTTTAGCAACACAGCGGAGTCGGTAGGGAACGCGCTGCTGCCATCGATCCAGATCCTGGCCGATAAGCTGCTGAAGTTCGTGCAGAGCGAGAAATTCCAGGCATGGATCCAAAAAGTGGCGGATTGGCTGGCCAACGAGCTGCCGCCGGCGATCCAGGCGGCCAGCGATTTTCTGACCAACACGCTGATCCCGGCGGTGGTGAAGTTCGGGCAGTGGATGAGCACGACTGTGATCCCGGTGCTGCAAAAGATATGGGAGTGGCTGGCGACCAACCTGCCGCCGGCCATTGCGGCGCTGTCGGCGTTCTGGAGCGGGACGCTGCTGCCGGCCATCCAGGCAGTGGCGCAATTTATCAGCACCAGCGTGATCCCGGTGCTGCAGAAGATCTGGGAGTGGCTGGCGACGAATCTGCCGCCGGCGATCGCGGCGCTGTCGGCGTTCTGGAGCGGGACGCTGCTGCCGGCGATCCAGGCGGTGGCGCAATTTATCAGCACCAGCGTGATCCCGGTGCTGCAGGCGATCTGGGAATGGTTCTCGACGACCATCCCGGCGGCATTGGCCACACTGCGGGCGGCCTGGGAGGGCGATTTCATGGGGATCCGGACGATCTTCGAGGGCGTGTGGAATGCGATCAAGACACTGTTCGAGATCTTCCGGGCGGCCTTCGAAGGCGATTGGACCACCTTTGGGCAGAAGTTGCGCGAGCTGATGGAGGGGATCGGCAAAACGATGATCGAGGCGGCCGGCAGCTTCCTGCGAACACTGGTTGATCTGTTCAAGAAAGCCTGGGAAGGGATTAAGAATATCAACTGGCTGGAGCTGGGTAAGGCGGTCATCCAGGGGCTGGGCAACGGGATCATGGCGATGGGCAAATGGCTGATCGACAAACTCATCGGCGTGGCGCAAGGCGCTTACGATGCGGCGGTGGGTTTCTTCAGCTCGAAATCACCGTCCGAGCTGTTTAAGGGGCTGGGTAAGACGCTGCCGATGGGGTTGGCGCTGGGGATCGTGGACCAGGCGAAGAGGCCGGTGATGGCGGTGCAAAAAATGGCGGCGGCATTGGCGCCGGCGACAATGCAAGCCATGCCGAGCAGGGCGATGGCGACGACATTGGCGGGCCGGGGCGCAAGCCGGGGCGCAAGCCTTGCGCCCCTACAGCCGATCGTGATCAATTACTCGCCAATGATCAGCACGGGCAGCCGGGCGGAATTCGAGTCGCAATTCGTGCCGCTGGTGGATCAGGCGTTTCGGCAGATGAACCGCAGGCGGGTGTAAATGGCGAAGTATGGCAGCTTCAAATATTCCGAGCAAACCTATGGCCATTTGGGGGATTATCCTACAACGATCATCTGGATCGTACAAGTGGATTGGGATGGGGATGGCACGCTGGAGGGCTACAACGAGGGTAATTATTTGAAAAACTGCAATCTATCGATGGGGCGGCAGGAATATCTGAATGCTGACGGCTCGGGTTTCGAGCACATGCGGGTGGGAAAAGCAACATTGGTTTTCGAAAATTATGATAACCGTTATGATCCGAGAAATACCAGCAGTCCATTGTATCCAAATATCAAGCCGGGCAAGCGGGTGCAAATTGGAATATTCGATGCAGATTATCAGCTGGTTCAGTTCACGGGGTTGATCGATTCGATCGTGCCACGCGGCTATAAAAACGAGGTGATCATAACCTGCGTCGATTACATGCAAGGGCTTACTGATCAGGAGCTGACATACGACGCCGAATTATTCAATACGACCGTCACCGGTGCGATCAACCACCAGCTGACGCAGGCGCAATATCCAGGCGGCAGGCTGCTGGACGATGAAACGCAGCCAGTATGGGTGGCGGCGGTCAGCAAACAGAAAGCGGGCGGCGTTATTCATCAAATGGCCGACGCCGGGCTGGGGATTTTCTGGATCGATGAACTCGGGCGGGCCCGTTATCAAAAACGTGACCATTCAGAAACACATCTATACATATTTCAAGTTAGCATTTTAAAAGATATCATCCGAGCCCAGCCCTGGGACGGTCTGTATAACGATATTGCCGTGACTTCAAGGCGGTTTATAAAATTACAACCGGCGATCATCTTCACACTGCCGGAGGCGATATACATCGCCAATGGAAATAATGAGACGATCGAGATCAATTACGAGCCGAGCACGGACATCCAGATAAAATCGGTTACGGGGAACACGCAGGTAGATGACAACGGCGCGGCGCTGACGATGACCGCCTCATCGATCTCGCTGGGGCTGACCGGCGGGACGATCATTGTGAGCAATAACAGCGGCTCGAACGGTTACCTGATCGATATCGCCATCCGGGGGAGAAAATACGCCAGCACGGAACAGATTTTTACGGCCAGTGATGCCACCAGCCAGGCAACTTACGGGATCCGGAAATTTCGGCTTGATTCGCCCTTTCTGCAGGATCGGAATTTTGCCAATGCATTTGCGACCATCCTGAAAGATTTCTTGAAGGATGATAGGGAAAGCCTGATCATTCAATTCCGGGGTCGACCGACAGCCCAATATTATTTTCCTATCATGACAACGGTGGAATTCTATTCCGAGACCCTGGGCATCAATGGGGAGGTTTTCCAGGTGCTGGGTTTGGAGCATGATTGGATAAACGAAAATGGGCAGGATGTTTTGACAACGCTTTACCTGCACAAGACGTTGGCCGATGACACGGCGATCAGCCCGAGCAGCCTGGAGACGGCGCCAAAGGTGCGCGAGGCACCATCAGGGTATGAGGACCCGGGTGGGGATCAGGAAACGATGGCCGGGGTGAATACCGTGGCGGTATATCACAACGGGGCGTTCGTGGGGAATGCGTCCGAATTGAACTTCGTGGACGGGTGAAATGACACCATTGACCGTGCAGGTGGACCCAGGAAATCCGCAGCGCATCAATATCACCGGCGACGGCTTCGATTTTTCAACAGCGGCCAACGTGGCGAGGGTCGATATCACTGGTGTAGGGAGGCTGGTGGCGGTGAGCTTCGCTGAGCCGCGGGCGGATGTGCAGTGGTCCGGTAATTTGATCTCATCGAGCTCATACGTTTTCAGCTATAGAAGCGCGGCGCAGATGCACATGCCTGGCGAGATCGGGCATTCGATAAAGGATGTGAGTCACCTGAGTGGGATATACATTAGCACTAACTCGCCGGCCTGGGGCGGGATCTCGTTTACGAGCAACTATGTGTTTATGGCCCGCTCGGACGGCCTGATCAGACGGCGCAATCTCACCACGCACGGAATAGAAACCATGACTATCAGTGCCAGTGTTACTCAATGCAGGATGGTGGCCTATTCCGACGATATTGTTTATGTCTATGGAATCGAAGATACTGATTCATATGTCATTTATAAACTGAATTTTTCCACCAGCGAGATGACGAAAGTCGCCGACGAATCGCCCGCGGGTGTTTATAGGACTTATGCTTGCGCGCGGGTCAGAAATCTTGATAAAGATGTGATGGTATGTACTGGAACAACGAGCGGAATAATCGATAAATTATTCGTTATGCTATTCGATTTGATCAATGATACAGTCATCACAGCGCAAACAAAAACATCAGCTTACGCATACATGCAAATCTGGCAATTTACTGGCCCACAAGTCATTACTCATAGTGGCAATATAGTGATATTCAATGCGACAGAGAATTATGCAGATATTATTAATGGCGATTCGTATTGTAGAGCGCCGATTATTAGAGTTGATATTGAAACCGGCATAATTACACTTATCGAGCAGCCGATGTATTCGTACAACGCAGCCAATATTATCGAGGAGTTTTGGACTAATGCTGAGATGGCGTCGGCTACGGATGTGAGAGACGGGAAATTGTATTATGGGACATTTTACAATGAAAATGATCCAAATGTGGAAAAATTCTACGTGCGCCATGCCAACCCATCGTCTTACATTCCAGTTCTGTCGCACGATTTTGGCGACATCATCGGTTACGGCGGTCCGCATTTGTACTACGGCGATGGCGGGACAGTCGTACTCAGACACATCGATGCGAATCAAGATCTGCTGAAGTTGTCGCGGCCGGATGGTTCGCTGCTATGCACGCTGGAGGCTGCGCAGGAGGCTAACTGGGGGGCGATCGACGATGAGAACGAGATGTACTGGACGGTGGACCCGGATAATGATCGGCTGGTTGGCAAGAGCTTCGGGGCGGGAGCGGACCGGGATATCATTATCGACGATTGGGGCAGCACAAGCCCGCCAGCGGGCTTATTTGGGAGGAAGCTGTTCATGTTCAATGGGTATGCGGTGGTTTCCGGCTGCACGGACGAGGTGTTGGGCGGGACGGAGTATTTTTGGTTTTTATATCCGAGCGGGTGACAACGGATTTTTGGAACGGATTACACGGATTGGGCGCATGGCATGCGCCCATACCGGGAGAATTGGAGATGAAATGACTTATCCTGCAAGCATAGACAATTTTACGGCCAAAGTCGACGACGTCGACGATGTGATGGCTCAGGACGTTAATGAGATGCAGACTGCGATCGAGGCGATCGAAACCGAGCTGGGCACCGACCCGGCGGGGAGCGTGACGGATGTAAAGACGCGACTGAGCACGGTAATTAGCGACGCGGGCTATTTAAAATTCCAGGCGCAAACCAATCTGACGATCAGCTCGGGTGCAATCACGATCAGCCGGAACATTCATACGGTAGATACGGAGGGGGCGGCAGCCAGCGACAATCTGGACACGATCAACGGCGGGGCAGCGGGTCACTGGCTGATGCTACGGGCATTAAGCGGCAGCCGCTCGGTGGTGATCAGACACAACGTGGGGAATATTTACACGGCCGGCGGCTCGGATATCAACCTGGACGAGGAATATAATCTGGCGATGGGATATTACGATGGCAATCTGAGCAAGTGGATCATCGGGCTGATGGCAACCAGTCCGGGACCGTCGAGCTCACCCAGCCCATCGATGAGCCCGAGCGCCAGCGTAAGCCCATCGGTGAGCCCGTCGGTGAGCCCGAGCGCCAGCATAAGCCCGTCGGCGAGTATTTCACCTTCGGCGAGCACCAGTCCATCGGCGTGAGGAATGCTGGGATGGATCCCAGATCATAATCGCCAGTTCATGACCGGGCTGGCGATTTTGTGTTGTGAATCGAGGTCGGAGGCGGCCAAGCGCATGTAACGCTTGCACATTTCGAGGGTGGCGTGGCCCAGGATCATCTGGAGGGTGTAGACGTCGCCGCCGTTGCGGAGGTAGTTGATGGCGAAGGTATGGCGGAAGCGGTGGACGCCGACGCCGCTGACGCCGGCGCGCCGGCCAATCTCCACCAGGCGCTTGCGCAGGTCGTGACGGTCGAGGGGAGTTTCATGTTCGGTTGCAAAAACCGGTGCGATCGGACGATCGTCAACCCGGGTGGCCAGGTATTTCCAGATGGCCTGGGCGGTGCGGGAGCTGTAGGGCACCAGGCGCTCGGCATCGCCCTTGCCGAAAACCTTCAGGCGCTGGTTTTTCAGGTCGAGATCGCCCATGGCCAGGCCGACCAGCTCCTCGGCACGGATGCCGGTGTCGAGCAGCAGCAGGATGATGGCCCGGTTGCGTAGGGCGTTGGGCAGGGTGTGGCTGGTGAGGACGCCGTGGTTATTGTACGGGCGGGAACGGCCGACGGCTTCGAGCATCAGGCGGAGGTCCTTTTCGGTGTAGGGGAGGATGGCGCGGCGCTCCGGACGGGGTGGATCCACGTCGTGGAGGATGTGGCGCTCGGCATAACTTTCGCCGATGGCCCAAGTCCACAGGGCGGAGAGGCCGGTGTGATAGTTCAGCAGGGTCTTTTTCGAAACCGTTTGGGCGGCTAAGAAACCCTCGATTTGCTGGTGGGTGATGTGGTTGAAGGGTGGATCTACGGCCAGGTGGAGGCTGAGCTTGCGGTAAGTATTGTGGTAGTCGGCCAGGGTGTGGGGGCTGAGGCGGCGGGCTTTGGCGTACAGCTCGTAGCCTTCGACGATTTTGGAGAAACTGAGTTGATCCATCCGTGGGGTCTCCGGGTAAGTCATTATTGGTGTGATAACACGAAAATAACGCGTATTATGCAACCGAAAAGAGGATTTGGTCAGTAAATGATGGATTGATCCGTGAGGCTTGCGGACATGGCGTTTGGGCTGTTTTCCGGTCCCGCAGGCCCCATGGATGGGGGAAAATGGGTATCCGTGGGGCCTGCGAGAGGTGAAATGGGCGCGGAGGGGCTCGAACCCCCGAACCTCACGGATGTGAACCGTGACGGCCGTTGGGGTGCCCACAGGGCCAAACGGATGTATTAGGGCGGCAATCCGTGAGGCTTGCGGGTTGGGCATCCATGGGGTCTATGGGTACGACTTTCCCTGTTCATTTGTGATTTTATCCATTTATTATCTAATATGTAATCAATAAACAACTAGGGTGCTGGTGATGGTTTCCAGTCCCCTTGAAGGGCGGCCCAAATATTAGCTTCATCTGCAATTAAATAAATATTGTCACTCAAAAAATTTTCCCATTCGATGCGGTCAACGGTATCTTTGTAAAAAATGAGATTGACTACATTCTTTTCGTCGGTTTTTCCATAAGCGTCAACCATCAAAAAAGAGCCCGACAAGAGGATATACGTATAATCAATTTCACTCTCGTCGATCGCTTTTAATAGTTCTGTTGCATCCCTTTTGGCTCCGAATATTATGAGCCCATCAGTGAGATTGTCATTGATTGCCCAATTGACGAATAACGCCTCCGGCTCAGGATCATCGAAATTAAGTGCGGTTAGACGGGGAATATTTCGATTGCCTTTCTGGAGAACCTGCTCGACTTTTACTCTAAGAGCCTGATGTGGTTCTAAAATCACAACAGGAGAAGGTGTAATTTCCTGAGTGAATGTTGGAGCGGGCGTATCCATTGGCGCGGATGAAGGCAACGGCGATATGGATGTTTCGGTTGACAATTGTTTGGGGGTATTGGTGAGCGGAAGGGCGGAAAGGTTGGCTGTAGGGATTGTGACGGGCTGAGAGCCGGTGAAGATGACGGAGGCGAGCAGGCATAGGGCGCTGCAGGCGAGGATGGCCAGGGAGATCAAGCATCCGAGCTGCCATTTTTTGAGCTTCATGGTTTTTTGTAGACGTAGCGATCGACGATCTCACGGATCTGGTGACGGGCTTCTTCAGGCAGGTTTTCCCAATTGCGATTGATGTAGCGAATCTCGGGCTCGGGGCTGGCATAACCCAATATGTCGTAGACCTCTATTCCCATAGTGGCTGCCAGGTCATCAATTCGCAAGTTTGAAGGTTCAGCAACTTTTCCGCTTATCCATTGTGAAAGTGTTGGGCGGGAGACCTTAAAGATTTTTGAGGCTTCTTCCAGGCTGACGCGACGACCCTTTTCCCGCTCGAGCTCCTGAATTTTGCGAAGAACAAATTCAGACCATTTTTCCATTTCGTAAACTGATTGTAAATTGGTCGATTAATCCCTTGACATTTCAGTTAAGTTGACTTACAATGCGTAAAGGTCAACGAATATTAAAGGTCAAACAATGGTAAACGTCGCCCAATTGATTGTCCGAACGTATTTAGACAAAACGAAAATGACACTGCGCGAATTCGGCGAACAGCTTGGTGTTTCACATGTGACGGTCTCGTATTGGCGCAATGGCAAGTACGCTCCAGATACAGACCTGATGATGAGTTTTCGGAACAGCGATGATTGGCGTGGTGAGTTCGCCAGGGCAATCCTGGCGGCGAAGCATGGTAATGGGGGCAAGTAACAACCCCAGTTCATTATAACCCGATTCCAAAATCTGGAGGCTTTATGAACATGCTAGCAGATTCCATTGTCGAGGTGTCGATTGCGAGTGCTCAAGATTGGCTAGAGGCCTTCGCCAGCCATTTGCGGGCCAGCGGGCGTAGCGAGCGCACGATCCGGGCTTATTTGCAGGACGTGCGCTCGTTTGCTGCCTGGTTCGAGCAGGTGAACGGCCAGGAGCTCAGTCCGGAAGAGATCACCGGCGTGGATCTGCGGGCCTACCGGACCTATGCGATGGATCATTGCGCTCCGGCCACGTTCAACCGGCGGCGGGCGATGCTGAAGGTGCTGATCGGGTGGGCGCTGGAGGTGGGGCTGCTGAGCTACGACCCGATGAAGGGGGTGAAGCCGGTGGCACAGGAAGAAACGCCGGCGCGCTGGCTGGACAATACCGAGTATCACCGCTTGACCCGGACGGTGGAGCTGCTGGTGAATGGGGCGAAGACCGAGGCGGCCAGCCGCCAGGCGATCCGAGATCAGGCGATGCTGGCGCTTATGCTGTGGGCGGGGCTGCGGGAGGGGGAGGTGGCGGCTCTAAACCGGGAGGACGTGCAGCTAGGGGAACGGAAGGGCAGGGTGATCGTGCGACGGGGCAAGGGCGACAAACGACGGGAGATCCCGCTGAACTCGGAGGCGCGGCAGGCGATCAAGGCGTGGGACCAAGTGCGGGGAAGTGAGCCTGGGGCGCTGTTTGGCGGTAAGGGCGGCGTGCGGATCACCGGGAAGGGAATTCAGGACCGACTGCGAGTGATCCGCACGACCGCGGGGCTGGACGAGGATGTGACGCCGCATGCGCTGCGGCACACCTTCGCCAAGCGGATGGTGGATGCAGGGATCCCGCTGGGGAGCATCCAGAAGCTGTTGGGGCACAGCCGGCTGGAGACGACTTTGGTTTATACGAAGCCGGGCTGGACGGATCTGGAGAGGGCTGTGGAGGGAAAATGAATGCATGGCAATTAATCAAGGCGCGACTGGATGCTGGCGAGAAGATCAAATACGTTGTTTCGCTGCGAAAAGAACAGCCGAAGAAACGACGGAAAAACCCGAGGAAACTACGGTTTTTAGAGCGCAAGGTGAAAGCAAAGCCGGTGGTATTTGGCTCGCGCAGCAATGGATCGTACACGAAGCGTGATAACGAAGAACCGAAATATCGGCGCAAGATGCGCCAGGCGGCACAGAAGATCAGCCGGAGAAAGCAGGGAATGAGATGAAAGCACCTTTTATTATGACATTGATTATCGTATTGGCGCTGATGGTGGCCTTCCCGGCAGGCGGGGCGATCGATCGCTGGCTGATCTGGATTGCGCTAGCGTTTTTCATCGGGACGGCCTGGATCTTCCACAAGGTCAAGGCCTGAGCGAAATGTCACACCGATCAGGGAAATATCCACAATTATGGGGGCGCTGGCGGGAATGGCAGATTCTGGCGGACCGGGCCAGGAGCGACGGTTTTGATTACCTGGTCGACAAGCACCATCCAGCGGCCAATGCGGGCTGGGAAACGATCGATAAGTGCATTGCCGGGTTGAAAGCGGACCTGGAGAGCAGACAAATTCGCATGTTCTGAAATTGGAGGGAGGTTCGACGTGGTTTACATCATCAAATATCGTAAGGAATGCAATGGGACCCAGGAGCAGAGTCAGGTTTCCGGGCTGGTGTTCTATGATCTGCAATCGGCTAAGCGGACCGCCGATTAGATGAACGAGACTGCACCGGCGCACTTCAATTACTGGCCGGAGGAGCTGCCAAGATGGAAGAGCAAACAACCATAGTAGATCGGCATCCGCAGGCGGTAGTTTGTGAGCCTGTTGAGGAAGAGACGGCTCTAATCCGGATCCGGGGGGTCAAACACGAGGTCGAGTTTATCTGGGGCTGGCCGGGCGTGGTGGTGATTGAGCTGCTGCCGGTGAGCAGGTGGGAGCTCATATACGGGGGGATATTGAGTGTGTTTTGGGCAATGATCAGGATTAAGGAGATTGGAGGCAGGCATGTTGATCGAAGTCATGATTAAGGAATATCAGGCGAGGGTCCAGGCAGCGGAAGATGAAATACGCAAGGAATACGATACGAAGGTCAATTTGGCCAAGGCACAATGCAGAGAGATTTTAGCTGTTTTAGCAGAGGAGTTAAACCCTTATTTGCAACTGGATCTGCACGAAAATAGCGTCGATTTCGTATTTTTTCCAGCCGAATTGCAGCTGGCGCCATTTTACATTCGTATTCGGTTCAATGGTGAAAAAACGGAATATATTTGCCTGGGTCATGGGCATAATAGTTTGGTGAAAATGCTGGCTTTCGCCCGAGAGAATTACCCGGACTGGCGCGCAGATCAAATCAAGAGGCAAGCCATTGATTTTAACGTAAAAATCATGCAGGCGGAGACGGAGAAGTTTGCACGCGAGATCGGGGATCAATGGGCGCAACTGGACGGCCAAAAGGAAGCAGCTGAAAAAACCGTAGCCTATCGGATCGAAATGATGAGGCAGATCCAGGAACTGGATGAAGAGGCTGTGCAGCACGAGCTGGCCAGGCAGGCGGAGATTGAGCGTTATACCCAGGCGTTCAAGGAATATCTCGTGGCGCAGAGGCTGGTGGATGAGCAAAATGAGAAGTTGTACCAGGAGCTGCAAGCGAAGCTCGACATCACATTCACAGTGTGGGAACTCGTTTATGCGCTGATTGCCATGGATGAAGATGCTTTGCCTTATGTAGAGACACGCAGTGTGTTTGTTGCTAATCCAGAGCCAAAAGGATTTGATACATGGGGGGTATTTACCCGAGGCGGGAAAATTGAGTATATTCGATATTTCCATTTGGTGAGCATCCAGCGCCGGGATGTCACACCCATGAACTGCGAAATTGCTGCTCGGTATTACCGCTTTGGGCAGTGGGATGTCTATGCTGAGCCTGATGGCCCTATCGATTGGGGTGCGCTGGTGGAGAGCTACAAGGCGAAGCTGCTGCCCAATTTGGAGCGGCCTATGGCGAATATAGAAGTGCTGAATTACTGGGATGTTGAACACATCCAGCAGGCAGTCAACAAGCAGCTGGACGCATCATGATACTGATGGGTGGGCAGGTGCAGCCGCTGTTTATTTGTAAAGGCAGTAGTAGAAGAACTCCGCTTTTACCGGCGCAGGGGCTCGGGGGCTGGCCTGTCCTAGAAAAGGGCGGGCTTGGTTAGATAAGTGCGTGTTATGCAACCAATGTTGAGCTCCCATGGGCTGTTTGGGGCAGATCAGGGGCGATTA
>Ga0209342_10006791_pt1 | contig 11556 bp, 12 predicted proteins | sample RifCSP16_2_FD_184023 | JGI IMG/M metagenome (GOLD analysis project Ga0209342, IMG submission 184023) | Soil microbial communities from Rifle, Colorado - Rifle CSP2_sed 16_2 (SPAdes) (version 2) | ecosystem: Environmental > Terrestrial > Deep subsurface > Rock core/Sediment | place: Rifle... | reverse complement strand
GGGATCCACCCGTTCCCCTTGCTGTCCCCGGAGGCCGTCTCCGCGACCTCCGAGTTCCGCAGGATTCTGAGCCGGGGACGCAAGGAGATCAAGCCGCCCTCGAAGCTACTGATGATGAACCTCCCGAAGTTGGACGAGGTTTTCCTCAAGTCGATGGCCTACGATCCATTCAACCGCTATAGGAACGCCAACGAATTCGGTGCGGCCTTGCAGGCGTTGGCATCGTCACAGCTGTCTGGACGCAACCATCAATAGGTGGTGCCCACCGACCGGCGAAGCTGGCGGTGGACTGCCGCGACATCCCGAAGGCCATGGAGTTCTGCCGCGGCATCCTGGCCCGCGACCTCATGGACGAGGAGGCCGCCCGCGGCCTGATCCGCTGCTACGCGAAACTAGGCGATGTGAACGGCGTACGGAAGGTCTACAAGGTGCTTTGCGAGTCGCTGCGCCGCGAGTTGGAGGACGAGAACGCCGAGCCGCTGCCGGGGACGACTGCGCTGTTTCGAGAACTGACAGAGTGAAGTGGCTGCAGGCAGCCGGGCAAGGAAGGGAAGGAAGAGGAGATCAGACGTTGACGCGCTGGCAGACAAGGAGCAAAATGCGTGCGGGAGAGCGGGCGTAGTCCGCGGGGTCGATATCGGTCAGCCTTCTGCGAGTGAGAATGGAGGTCTGACCGATGAGAACACTCGACCCGACACGTCTTCAGACGGTCGTCAACGGACACCTGACCGCGCTCCTGAAGAAGTACGCCGAGCGGGTCCTGCGTCGCGGCAAGCACCAGGCGCAGGTCGCCCGGGACGTGGCTCGACGAGAGCTACGTGTGGAGGCCTGCTGTCAGGGGAGCGGTCCAACCCCAGCCGCGAGGCGATCATCCTCCTGGGAGGGTGGGGCCTGGGGCTGGCGGTAGAGGAAGTCCACGAGCTTCTGCTGGCCGGCCCGCCCTTCCCTTCGCACGAATTTGGAGGTGATGCGAGAGTGGTGGCCGATAACCCGACTGGATTTGATGACGCGACGCTATGTCGGTTGGTTGAGGAGAGCCTCGGGATGCTGGGGAGGCTGAAGCCTGGCCTCAAATCGATTCGTGTCAAGAGCGTCAGGATCGACGATACCGTAATACTGGTCGATTTCTACGCTGATGGCCGCGATATCTGGTCCGTGAAAGCCGAAATGGCGGCCGTGACGGGAGCGTTGCACGGGCTTCTAGGCACCAATGAACTCTCGCAGAGACCACTTCTTCACTATGGCATGAGGGCTTGGGAGAACGACGATAGCTGGCTCATGTACGCCTTCTGCTCAGCAGACGGCGCACGAAAGATGGGCGAGGGAAAGGCGCTCGACTGGCTTCGGGAAACCGAGTTTCAAGAGAATACTGCGGATTGGCGTCTAGCAAGAGCAAAGTCCTTGACCTCACGAGCGGAGATAGGCTTGCGTGACGCGATTGATCATGTTCTTGGGCAAGCTGAGGGAACCTCTTGGTGGTCGACAGTCATGACTGGCAGCCTGGACCGTATCAAGGTTGAAGCGGAACGACAAGCAAGGCGGGATGGCGTCGCCACTCCTTCACCACGCCACCTGTTGAATTACACCTACTTGAAAGACCTGTCACAACTGATAACGAACTCTTGGCACCATTTCAGCGCGTTGTGGGCTAGCCAGGATGTCTTCGCCGATCGAATGGATAGGCTCAACGTTCTTCGGCGGACCGAGGCTCATAACCGGCCTATCGAGCGGCAGGAACTTGAGGAGCTGGAGTCGGTACATGATGAGATCCTCGATGGAATAGCCAAGGTCCATCCGCAGGTTGTGCCCGCGTACCTCGTCGAGAAATGGCGCTTGGATTTGACGCGAGTGGCTGAGAAGTTACGCGATTCGTGGGGGCCGGAGGAGGTGCGGCGGGATATCGGTGAGAACAAGGCTCGACTGAGCGAATTTCAGCAGGCAGCCGACACTGCGCTCTCCGACTTGGAGCGCATGAGCGTGCCGCCGGGGAAGGATCAGCTACATCAACAACTAGTAGCCGCGGTGCGCCTGGCGGCTGAATCATCTCGACGGATGCTGACGGCTGTCGACAAGCCTGACATAGACATGCTGGAAGCAGCGGCCGGCGAATTCGCGATTGCAATGCGCGGGATTCGCGAATTCGAGGAGGCTTTTCTGCTCTCGTATCAGCAGTGAAACAGCTCCGACCCATAGCCGTCGTCAGGAGCGCTATGGGCCCTCAAGATGCGCGAAGGGCATAGGTCGAAGCCAATCAACCGAGTATAATACTGCAACTGCTCAGTCGCAGGTTCGGGATGTAAAGATGGGTATCTCTGTAGCAGGTCCATGTGACGGCGGATCGGAGATGCTCGATGGACATTGAAGCAAACCTGAAGTCCTACCTTAAAGCCCGCGAGCCCACCGCCAGGTACACATCATTCGATTATTGCTTCAACCATTTCCAGTCTCACCGCGACCATCCCGCTGGACTCGCGTCGCCTTCTGGCATGGAACTCAGCTGCCTGCACCTTGGGTTCTATCTCGCCAGCTGGGGGATGTTGCGTGGGTCCTCACCATTGCTCATGCGCAGCATCAAGCACTACACGCCGGTAATCGAAGTAATCGTCTCGGCAAGCCCAAGTATCTGGGACATCGACGCGCACGCCTACAGTGATGAGGCGATCGAGGGCCTGCGGCAAACCGCCAGCCAGCTCAGGTCAGCCTTGCCTGAGGGCGCCTCCGATATCCTCGTCACGAAGATCATGCTCGGGGTCTTCGGGTGCGTCCCCGCGTTCGACACCTATTTCAAGAAGGGATTCGGCGTGGCGACCTTCGGGAAGAAATCGCTGAAGAAAGTCGCGGCGTTCTATCGAGACAACAAAGAGACCATCGAGGCGCACCGCGTGCACACACTCGATTTCGCAAGCGGAAAGGAAACGACCCGGAGGTATACGCGCGCAAAGGTCATCGATATGGTCTTCTTCGTTGAGGGCGGTCTCTGACCTGAGACAAGCCACGGAACGCCCGCGCTAGCGGACACCGGCGACCCGCCGCTGCAGCCGGTCCATTGGGCTGAAGGTGCGCATCTTCTCCTGCACGTCGCTGTGGAGGAGGTGGAGGTAGCGGGTCGTCGTGGCGACCTGGCGGTGGCGGAGGATGCGCTGGACGGTGTGGAGGTCGCAGCCGTTGGCCAGCAGGCGCGTGGCCGCCGTGTGGCGGAGGAGGTGCGCTCCTGATGCCGGGGTGGGCCGGCACGCGGAACACGGTGACATAGCGGCTGAGGGCGCGACAGGTCCCCCAGCGGCACGTAGCTCTCGCGGTCTCCCTTCCCGTGCACCTTGACGTATATCTCCTTCAGGTGCACGTCGTAGTAGCCAAGGCTGTTCTCCTTCCAAGAGAGGCGCAATATCTCCTGGGCTACGTACGCCGCCTCGGCGGCGCCCCTGAGGAGGCGCCGGGGGCAGTCGCAGACGCGGGCGAAGTGCCGCCTATAAGGCTCACCAAGGCTTCTCTCGCCCTGCCCGCTGCCAGCCCCTCCAACCCCCCACCGCCGGCAAGCGTTTGTTGGAGAAAATTTGGAGCCCACGGCCCCAAATTGGAGAAATTGGAGAGGATTCTTGGAGATCCATTGGAGTGGCAGGCCTCACACTGGCTCCCAAAACCGCCTGATAGACCGCCCGCGACGGAGCGGGCGGCGGGCGGCGGAAGGGAGGAGCCATGCGAGGCCTGCTTGTCGGAGCGACAGTCGCCGTCGCCCTCATCGTTGGGGCGCTGGCGACCGCCCCCGCCCGCGCCGAAGGGCCGGAGACCAGCCACGGCGATGCGCTCGCTGAGCTCGTCTTCGCCGGAGCGCCGCTGGCAGCGCCGACACCCGCATCACCACCGCCCCCCACAGGTCCGCCGCTCGCCTCTTCGTCGGCTCCTTCCTCCTCTATAGGGCTGCCTCCCGTAGAGCCGGTGGCTGCCCCCGCCTCTGAGTCCGCGCCGCAGCCACCGGGCTTGGATCCTCAGGTCGACCCGCAGCTGCCGGACATCCCCAACCCCCTGGACTGGCTCAGCAACCTGGACCCCCGCAAGTGGGCGGGCGACATCCTCAACGCCCTCCTCACCGTGATCGGCCAGGCGCTGCTGGAGGCGATCCGAGGCTTCGTCGACTGGGCGCTGGGTTTCGGCGACAGCTCGCTGAACTTCGTGACCCGCACTCCCGCCGAGGGGACGTACGGCAGCCCGACGGTGCGCAGCCTCTGGGACTTCTCGCGCGCTCTTGTGAACGTCGCCCTGGCCGTCATCGTCATGTGGGGCGGCTTCAACGTCATCGTCAAGGAGCACACCCGCAGCCCCTACCACGAAGTGATGGAGCTGCTGCCCCGCCTCATCCTGGCGGCGCTAGCGGCCAACCTCACGCTGGAGTTCGCCCGCGGCCTCATCGACGCCAACAACGCGATCGCCGCGGGCGTGGGCCAGGTGGGGCTCCCCGGCTACGACCAGGCCAGCCCGAGCCAGGAGGGTATCGCCCTCATCTTCACGGCCCTGGCCTACGGGATCGTGGCCGTCCTTCTGGTGCTTCAGATGCTGATGCGGCTGGCCCTCATCGACATGCTCATCGTGCTGGCGCCGGTGGCGTCGCTGCTGTGGGTGTTGCCCCAGACGCAGGGCTGGTTCCGCTGGTGGGCGAGCCTCTTCCCGATCACGGTCTTTCAGCAGGCGGTCCAGATGATGGTGCTGCGGCTGGGCTCGGCCCTCATGGTCGAACTGACGCCGGGCAGCCTGTCGAACGCCCTGCTGACCCTGCTGCTGGGCATCGCCGTCTGCTGGCTCACCCTGAAGGTGCCGTCGCTCCTGCGAGGACAGGTGCACCACGCGGGCATCTCCAGCGTCCTGAGCCTGGTGCTGATATCGAGACTGGCCGGTTCGTTCGCCGGCGGCGGCCGTGGGGCGGCAGCCGGGGCAGCCGGTCGCGGGGCGCAGCCGGCGGCAGGGCGGGCCTAGAGGAGACGACGGTGGACGCAGCTGAACTCGAAATTGGCGACGTTCTCGGCGACCTCGGTCGCGACGCGGCGAAGGTGATCGGCCCTCTGGTGCTCATCTTGTTCGCGCCTCTGCTGCTTCTGCTGGCGGCCTTCGGCGGCCTGCCCGAGGCGGCCCGCACGACGGCAGCGGCCGCCGCCATCGAAGAGATACCACCCGACCAACTGGAGGTCATGCAGCAGGAGAGCCTCCGCACCGGTATCCCCTGGCAGATCTTCGCCGCCATCGCCAAGGTGGAGAGCGACTTCGGCCGCAATATGGAGACGAGCTCGGCCGGGGCGATCGGCTACGGCCAGTTTCTGCCCGAGACCTGGGTGGCCTACGGCGAGGGCGGCGACCCCTACGACTTCCACGACGTCATTCCCGCGATGGGCCGCTACCTGCTGGCCAGCGGCGCGCCGGCGGACATGCCGCGCGCCCTCTACGCCTACAACCACTCGTGGGACTACGTCGACAAGGTGCTGGCGTATGCCGCGGCCTACGGATACGTCGAACCGACCAGTATCCCGGCGCGGGCGGTCGAGCTGGCCCAATCCCGCATCGGCGCGCCCTACGTGTGGGGCGCCGAGGGGCCGGACGCCTTCGACTGCAGCGGCCTCGTGCTCTGGGTGTACGAGTGGCTGGGCCTGCCGGTGCCCCGCACCGCCCAGCAGCAGTTCGAGTGGGTGGTCCCGATCGAGCCGTCGCAGCTCCAGCCCGGCGACCTGGCGTTCTTCGAGAACACCTACCCGTCAGCGGACCGCATCACCCACGTCGGCATCTATGTGGGCAATGGGACGCTTGTCATGGCCACGAACACCGGGGACTTCGTCAAGGAGGTGCCGCTGTCCGATCCGTACTGGAGTGAGCACTTCATGACCGCGGGCCGGCCGCCCTACTGGGAGGTGGCGGCGTGATCGGCGGCCGCGGCGCGATGCTCGCCCTGGCCGGACTGGCGGGCCTGCTGCTCGTGCTAGCGGTGGTGAGCGGCTGGCAGGGGACGACCCGGCTGACGGACCGGAGCGACGAATCGGCAGCGGTCGAGGAGGCGGCCCGGTCGTTCGTGGAAGCCTACGGCACCTTCGACTTCCGCGATCCGGCCTCGTACCGCCAGCGCCTGCTGACCCTCACCACCGGGAGCGTGCGGGAAGCCGTGGCAGCGTCGCAGGTCGACCCAGTCGCCCTCGGCCAGCAGCGCACGATGACTGCCCGGGTCGTGAGCGTCGAAGTGTCGGCCCTGTCGGAGGACGGCGCGACGGCATCGGTCACGGCGGAGCAGCTCCGGCGCGGGACAGACCCTGCCTCGGGCCGGCTGACCGAGGAGCGCGTCGTGCAGCGGGTCGCCTGTCGCCTAGACAAGGAAGGCGGGCGCTGGCTCGTGGCGGAGTTCCGCCTGCTCTCGGAGGAACCTCAAACATCGGGAAGTCGAGACTGAGAAAGGAGGCGAGTCGCTCTTGGCTGAGATCAACACGCTGTTCAACAACCTGCTGAACATCGGCCTGGGCGTGGCCGTGGCAGTGGCGGCCTTCTTCGTCATGTGGGGGGCCTTCCTCTACATGTCGGCGGCGGGCAGCCCCCACCAGATGGAGCGGGGCAAGGCGGCAATCGCGAACGCCCTGGCCGGGCTGGCCATCGTCCTGCTGGCGCGGGTCATCGCTGGCATGATCCAGAGCGCGATGGGCTAGGAGAGCGTCGATGGACCGGCACGAGATACCCACCCACCTGAACGTCGAGGACAAGGCGTTCGCCGGGCTCACGATGCGTCAGCTGATGACTGCGGCCGTCGGCCTGGGTCTGGCCTACGGAGCGGTCAGCGAGCCGCCGTTCCCGCTGCCCCTCCGCCTCGTCGCTGCCGGCCTGGTTCTGGCGGCGATGGCGCTCGTCGCCCTCTGGCGACCGGCAGGGCGGCCCCTGGAGGACTGGGCGTTCGTGCTTCTCCGGTACTGGGCGGTCCCGCGGATCGCTACCTGGCGGCCGCGAGAGGTACCCGTCGAGGTTGACGACACGGCCCCCAGCTACGAAGTCATGGTGCCGGAGCCAGTCTGGACGGAGCGTGTAATGGTGGAGGAGGAAGGTTCTCGTGCAGCGCTCCGGTGAGCCCCGATTCGCCAGCGCGCAGGAGATGCTGCCCCTGGACGACGTTGTCGACGGCGTGCTCTGCCTGCGGGGCGCCGACTACCGCGCGGTACTGGAGGCGCAGAGCGTCAACTTCGCCCTCAAGTCCGACGCCGAGCAGGAGGCGATCATGGCGGGCTACCGGGCCTTCCTCAATGCGCTGAGCTACCCGATCCAGGTGGTCGTGCGCATACTGCCCACGGACGTCGAGCCCTACCTGACCGCCTTGCGAGCACAGGCGAGCGGCCGCGACGCCGAAACGCTGCGCCGCCTCGCCCTCGACCACGAGGCGTTCGTGCGCCGGCTGGCCAGGGAGCGCACCCTGCTTGAGCGCCGCTTCTACGTGGTCGTCCTGGCCGGGCTGGAAGGCGCCTTCGAGCGACGCGGCCTGCGCTGGCCCTGGCAGCGAGTGGCGAGCAACCGGCAGGGCCTTGAGCCGGCACGGGAACAGCTTACGTTCCGCTGCCAGGAGATCAGCCAGGGTCTTGGCGGATTCGGTGTCACGACCCGCCGGCTCGGCAGCGATGACCTGGTCGAGCTCTGGTCCTCCTTCATGGGCGGCGAGGTGGCGGCGGGCCGGACCGCAGTGGCAGCGGCCCAGCCGGTGGTGGTAGGGCGGAGCCGGGAAGGGGTGAGCGCGAATGCTTGACGTGCTTTCGCGACTAGCTCGCCGGAGGAACGGCGCTTCGCCGTCTCGTTCGGAGGAGCGGTTCCATCACGGCACACGCTCCGTCGTAGACCTCGTCGCACCGGCGGCGATGGAGGCCGCCCGCAGTCACCTGCTGGTCGACAGCCGGTACGTGCGCGTTCTCACCCTGGCGGAGTACCCCCGCTACGTGCACCCCAACTGGCTGGGGCGGCTCGTGGACTTCGACCAGCCCCTGGAGCTGAGCCTCCACCTGGAGCCCCTGGAGTCGGCGGCCACCATTCGCTCGCTCACCCACAAGCTGGTGGAGCTGCAGTCGTCACGTCTATTGGACGCCCGCGGCGGGAAGATCGCCAGCGCGGAGCGAGAGGTGGCCTATGAGGACGTGGAGCGGCTGCGCGACGCTCTCCAGCGCGGCGAGGAGCGGGTGTTCTCGGCCAGCCTCTACCTCTGCCTGCGGGCTCCGACCCCAGCCGCGTTGGACGACCTCGCCCGCCGGGTCGAAGCTGCCCTGGGCGGGATGCTGGCCTCCTCGCGGCCGGCCCTCTACGAGATGCTGCCCGGCTTCCTCTCCTGCCTGCCGGCGGGCCAGGACCACCTGGGGCGCTGCCGCAACCTGGACACCACCAGCGCCGCCACCATGATCCCCTTCACATCCAGCCACCTCTCCATGGAGCGGGGCATCCTCTACGGCGTCAGCGTTCACAACAACTCGCTGGTCGTCTTCGACCCCTTTAGTCGCGAGTTGGAGAACGCCAACAAGGTCGTGTTCGCCAAGAGCGGCGCGGGCAAGTCCTACGCCTGCAAGGTGGAGGCGCTGAGGGCGCTGATGCTGGGCGTCGAGTACTACGTGATCGACCCCGAGGACGAGTACCGGCGGGTCTGCGAGGCCGTGGGCGGGCAGTACGTGCGCCTGGCCGGAAGCTCGGCGCACCGCATCAACCCCTTCGACCTGCCCGTCGCCGCGCCAAGGGACGAGCGGGACGCCCGCGACCCTCTGGCCGAGCGGCTACTGGCCTTGCAGGGTCTGCTTGGCCTGATGCTGGCCGACCCGGGATCGACCCTGGGCCAGCGAGAGAAGGGCGCCCTGGACGCCGCCCTACACGAGACGTACCAGCGAGCAGGCATCAGCCGCGATCCTCGCTCGCACTCGCGCCCGGCGCCTGTGCTGCGGGATCTCTACAACGTGCTCCGCGAGAGGGAGGACCCCTACGGGCTGGCCGATCGCCTCGAGCGCTACGTCGACGGCAGTCTGGGGCAGGTCTTCTCGTCGCCGACGAGCGTGGACCTGGACCGGCCATTCGTCGTCTTCAACGTGCGGGACCTGGAGCCGGAGCTGCGGCCGCTCGGCGTGTACCTGATCGCCGACTACATCTGGCGCCAGGTGCGGGCCAGCCGGCGCCCCCGGATGCTGCTCATCGACGAGGCCTGGTCCCTGATGCAGCACGAGGAGGGCGCGCGCTTCCTCTCGTCGATGTCGCGCCAGGCCCGCAAGCATTACCTGGGCCTGACGACGGTCACCCAGGACGTGGAGGACTTCCTGGCCACGCCTGAGGGCCACACGGTGCTGGCCAACAGCTCGATCCAGCTCCTCATGCGACAGGACAGCTCGACTATCGACGTTGTGAGCCAGACCTTCCGCCTGAGTGCAGGCGAGCGAGAGTTCCTGCTGGCCTGTCGCAAGGGCGAAGGGCTCTTCTTCGCGCTGGGGAACCACGTTGCCCTGCGTGTTGAGGCGAGCCCTCAGGAGCACGCCCTGGCGACCACGGACCCGGCGGAGCTGGCGGAGGGACAGGAGGCGTGATGGTCTACGACATCGACGGTATCAAGCAACGCAACCCGATCGAGGAGGTGGTGGCCGGTCACAGCGTAGCCCTGCGGCGGAGCGGGACGCACCTGCTGGGCCTCTGCCCCTTCCATCAGGACGAGCACCCCAGCCTCGTCGTCTACCCGGAGACACGCAGCTTCTACTGCTTCGGCTGCGGGGCCAGCGGCGATGTCATCGACTTCGTCCGCCGCGCTGAGGGTCTCAGCTTTGTGGAGGCGTTGGAGCGCCTGGGCGGCCATCGAGACGGACACACGTCCCCGGCCGGGCACGCTGCCGACGCCTCCAACCCACCGCGCAACGGTCCCGATCCGGACCGGAGCGCGGCCTTCAGCGAACGCCTGTCCCTGGACGACCGCATGATCCTTACTGCGGCCAGCGGCGTCTTCCACGAGGCACTCCTGCACACGCCGAAAGCGCTCCGGTATCTCGAGGAGCGCGGCATCGGTATGCCGGTGGTACGCCGTTGCCAGGTCGGCTTCAGCGACGGTCGCTCCCTGCGGCGATACCTCCAGCAGCACCGGCTGAGCCTGCGACGGGCGACGGAGATGGGCCTGTTCTGGCCGCGGCACGGTCGCGGCGAGACGATGGCCGGCCGCATCGTGGTGCCGGAGCTGCGGGCCGGCCAGTGCATCTGGATGCTGGGCCGGGCGCTGGACGATGACCGGCAGCCCAAGTATTGGGGGCTCTCGCTGCCGAAGCCCATCCTGGGCTACGAGCGGGTGCGCGGCCGGCCCAATGTGGTCGTCACCGAGGGCGCCTTCGACTACCTGACCGGCGTTGGATGGGGTCTGCCGATCTGTGCCCTCCTCGGCACCCAGGTGCGCGCGGGGCGGCTGGCCTTCCTCGAGCGCGCCCGGCGGGTGCTCATCGTGTTTGACAGCGACGAGCCCGGCCGCCAGGCGGCGGCGGATCTGGCCGGGCGGCTGGGCCCTCGCGCCCGCGTCGTTCGCCTGCCGGAGGGCGTCAAGGACCTGAACGACCTAGCCCGCCGTGAAGACGGACGCGCCGCCTTCTTCCGGCTGCTGAGGGAGGCCGACCACGGCTCGGAGGACGCTCCTCAGGAGGATACGGATGCGGCGGAAGAGTCTTGAGGCACCACTGCTGGTGGAGGTGATTCCCTCCCGCTGGGACGACGAGCCCATCGTCCGCGCTCAGTCGATGGCGGCGGGGTTGGCCGGCGTGGACGGCGTCTCACTGGAGTTCGCGGCGACGGCCCGGGGGCTACGGTTCTACGTTCGCGCCGCCTCGGCTGCGTCGATGGGGGGAGTCCAGGCTCAGCTTGGGGCAGCGTATCCTCAGGCGGGGCTCAGGGAGATACCCACCGGCGAACGTCCTGACCTTGACCCCGTTTGGCAGGCTCAAGGCGAGGAGGCGGCGGGCGTGGAGCTGCGCCTTCGGCGGGGCCGCGACCTCCCGCTGGCCTCGAACTGGTACCGGCGCGCAGACCCGCTGAAGGGCGTCCTGGCGGCGGCAGCTTCTGCTCGGGAGGGGGAGCGTGTGGTCTGCCAACTGATCCTCGCGCCAACTCCTGCTGGCTGGGCGGACGGCCTCCGGTCGAGGGTGGCAGAGCCTCGCGCCGGAACATCGCACAGGAGCGAGACTGCGCCGACTCAGGAGATCCTCCCACTCCTCGCTCTGTTCGGGATCGGCGCCGCCGGCGTACAGGGCTACCTCTGGTACCAGTCCGGCGACTTCCTGCCTCTGGCAGGGGTGGGCGCAGCCGGGCTCGTGGGCCTGCCGCTGGCAGCAGCGCTGGCCGCGCGTCTCATGGCAGGCAGGCAACCCATGGCCCGGGACCTGGTCGAGGAGAAGCTGACCCATCCCGCCCTCGCTGTTCAATTGCGAGTCCTGGCCTTCGGGCCGCCGGGCTCCTCCAAGGACCGGCTGCGCACCCTCGTAGCGAGGGTTGCTGAGGCGTATCAGGCCTTCGATCACTCCGCCGGCAACGGCCTGCGGGCGCAGCCCTGGCAGGGCGGCCCTG
>Ga0209342_10006785_pt1 | contig 11563 bp, 9 predicted proteins | sample RifCSP16_2_FD_184023 | JGI IMG/M metagenome (GOLD analysis project Ga0209342, IMG submission 184023) | Soil microbial communities from Rifle, Colorado - Rifle CSP2_sed 16_2 (SPAdes) (version 2) | ecosystem: Environmental > Terrestrial > Deep subsurface > Rock core/Sediment | place: Rifle... | reverse complement strand
GTGATCGCCCTTCCTGCCGGGCTGACCGTCCTTCGCTTGCTCCCTCCCCTCGTGATCACGGATGAGCAGCTGGAGCGCGTGCTCACTGTCCTGCGGGAAGTGTTGGCGGGGACAATGCCGGAACCAGACGATGCCTGACCTCTCCTCTGCGCAAACGCTGATCGACCTGGTTGGCATCCCCAGTCCGACGGGGTCGGAGCACGAGGCCACTCGCTGGCTCGCCGGTCGGATGCTGGAGCTGGGCTTCACGGAAGCCTCCATCGACGAAAGCGGAAACGCCGTCGGCCGCATGGGAGATGGGCCGAACCAGGCGATCCTGCTCGGGCACATCGACACGGTCCCGGGCGTCATTCCCGTTCGCCTCGAAGAGGATTTGCTGTACGGGCGAGGGACGGTCGATGCCAAGGGGTCGCTGGCGGCCTTCGTCGACGCCGTGGCTGGTGTGGGCCAAGTTGAAGGCTGGAGCTTCGTTGTCGTTGGCGCCGTGGATGAGGAGGGCGACTCGCGTGGGGCCCGGCACCTGCTCACGCAGGGGTACCGCCCGCGATTCGCGATCGTCGGCGAGCCAAGTCGCTGGGATCGGATTACCATCGGTTACAAGGGGAGCGCCTGGACGACGGTGACCGTTCGCCGGCCTTTGGCGCACTCGGCCTCGCCCGAGGCGACGGCCTGCGAGGAGGCGCTGTCCGCATGGTCCTCCATCCAGGCATGGGCGGAGGCCTTCAACCGTGGACGCGACCGCCTCTTCGACCGTGTCGTACCGTCCCTCCAGCGCTGGTCGTCGGATGACGACGGCCTTCAGGCGTGGGCGCGGATCCATCTGGGCGCGCGGCTGCCGCCCGACATCGAGCCGCAGCAATGGATGGAGACCCTGCAAACCATCGCTGAAGGCGCCGTCGTGGATTGGGCAGGCTTCGCGACGTCGGCCTACCGCGGCGAGAAGAATACGCCGCTGACGCACGCGTTCCTGCGGGCCATTCGCGAGGCCGGGGGTCGACCGGCCTTCGTCACAAAGACCGGGACCGCCGACCTCAATCTCGTCGCCCCGGTCTGGGCCTGCCCGGCCGTCGCCTACGGGCCGGGGGACTCGTCCCTCGACCACACTGCGCGGGAACATATCTCGCTGGCGGAGTATGCGCGATCCGTCGTCGTTCTCGGTGCGACGTTGCGCGACCTCACGCGGCCCCCGTCCGAACTAAAGGCGGTCTGAAACCGTGTTCGACCGTCGAACGAGGGTCGGCTATTCGGCGGAATTCGGCGTCTCCCCGTAGCCGATGGCGACGTTCCAGAGATAACCGTCTGCATCCGCAAAGTAGCCGAAGGTACCCCACGCCGCACGGACGTCGTGCTCCGAGCCGACAGCGCCGCCGTCCAGATGGGGGCTGCGAGAGAGGTCCGCGGCGCGCCGGCCGTCGCCGAGACCTTCAAGGGGCGTGCCCGGGTCGCACAGCCGGCCCTGGTGGACGGAGCCGTGGGAGCCGTATGGGCCCCGGGCGGGCAGCCGCGCGTCGTCTTCGGCTTCACGATCGGGCGCGGAAAGATCGTCGAAATCGAGCTCCTCGCCGACCCCGCGCGCCTCCATCAGCTCGACCTGGTAGTCCTCAAAGCCTGACCCTCGACGCGTTGGCACTTGTCCTGCGGCCATTGCGCGCCCCCCACCTGAAGGGGGTCGTTCCTCCTGAAGTCCCGCTTCCCGCCAGATCGCCGTCTCGTCGCCGGCCCGCACTCCGGCCCCTCTCGCAAGGCGGCCACCGCTCTCTGTGCCTGAGCAGTCCCCGACAGGAACAAGACCGTCTGGGGCCGACAGGCTCACGAAGGCGTCCCAGCCGAAAGTGCTTGACCCGGCCCACAAATGGCCGTAGAATGCCTTTGAAAGTTCAATTAACTTACAAAGTCCACCATGCTCCAGAAAGCCACCCGGCGCCAGTCGAAAGATCACAACAAGGGCCTCGTCCTGCGCACTGTCTACCAGGCCGGGTGGATCAGCCGCGCCGATGTCGCCCGGGCGACGACGCTGGCCCGTCCGACGGTGTCGACGGCCGTAGCCGAACTGATCGACCAGGGCCTGGTGACGGAAAGCGGGCTGGGCCCGTCGGTCGGAGGCAAGCCCCCCATCCTGCTCAGGGTCGAGGACGACAGCCGCTACATGATCGGCGTCGACCTGGCCGAGAGCGAGTTCCGCGGGGCTCTCGTCAACCTGCGCGGCGCCATTCGCCGCCGGCTGAGCCTGCCGATCCACGAGCTTGACGGCGAGGCGGCGCTGTCCGTGGTGCATCGCCTGATCAGCGAACTGGTACAGGCCTCGGACCGGCCCATCGTCGGAATCGGCATCGGCACACCCGGTTTGATGGATGCCCGCCGCGGCGTCGTGCGCAATGCGGTCAACCTGAACTGGCGCGACCTCCCCTTGGGCGACATGCTCGAGACTCGTCATCGATTGCCGGTGTACATCGCCAACGACTCCCAGGTCGCCTCGCTAGCGGAGTTGACGTTCGGCAACGGCCAGAACATCGCCAACCTGATCATGGTCAAAGTCGGCCGGGGCATCGGGGCCGGGATCGTCCTGGATCGGCGACCCTTCTACGGGGACGATTCCGGGGCGGGCGAGATCGGGCACATCGTGGTCGAGTCGGGCGGGCGCCTGTGTCGCTGCGGGAATCGAGGCTGCCTGGAGACCCTGGCCAGCACGCGGTCGCTGGTCCAGCGCGCCCAGTCGATGTGGGAAGACACCCGCCCGTCAGCGCTTCGAAACCTCGTGGCGTCGCCGGACGACATCACCACCGGCGTGCTGGTGCAGGCCGTGGAAGCCGGCGATGAGGCCGTGCGAGCTATGTTGGCCGAAGCCGGCGGCTACCTGGGACAGGTCATCACCCCCCTCGTGGCGGGGTTGAACATCCATCACGTCGTGATCGCCGGCAGCATGGCGCGCTTCGGGAAGGCACTGATCCAGCCGATCCAGGAGCACGTCAACTCCCACTCCCTGCGCACACTGGCCGAGAACGCGCACGTCGAGGCGTCGCAACTGGGACAGGACATCGTCATCCTGGGCGCGGCGGCCCTCCTTCTATCGCAGGAGCTTCAGCTATCGTGAGCAGCGGTGCGACAACGCAAGCGGAACGGGGATTGAGGACGTTCCACAACCTGGAGAAGCCGGGACGCGTACCTCCCCTCGATCCGGGTTTTGCCCCTGCGGCCCTGACGGACCAATCCTTCCGCCGGGACGTCGTCGACTCGGGGGAGGCCGTGCCGCTGCTGTTCGCCCTTGAACGCTCCGATGGCTCGGTCAGCCGCTACACAACGTCGCTCTTCCCCGACGGCCATCCGCAAGCCGACGACAATTTGCCGTATGCCGAACGCACCCTCAAGTTTCTCTTGTGGCAGCTCGGGGGCTGGAGGGGGTACGTGGCCGCCCCCGACCGAGTCGTCCGCTACTTGCAGGCCTGCTATCGGCCAGACGGGCGACGCGCCTTCGACGCGCAGTTCATGGGTGAGCAGGTCTACCAGATGCCGTTCACCCTCGTCCCTGCTTCCCCTTCGGACGTTCCCGAGGTCCGCGAGGGCCGTCAATCCCTGGGCCGTCACCTCAACGGGTGCCGCATCGGATTCGATCTGGGCGCCTCCGACCTCAAGGTCTCGGCCGTGATCGACGGACGAGCGGTCTTCAGTCAGGAGATCGAGTGGCACCCTCGCGACCAGGCCGACCCGGCCTACCACCGTGATCACATACGGTCGGCGCTCCGCCTGGCGGCCTCCCACCTGCCGCGGCTGGATGCCATCGGCGGGAGCTCAGCCGGCGTCTACCTCAAGAATTGCCCGATGGTGGCTTCTCTCTTCCGGGGCATCCCGCCTGGACGCTACGGTGAGGTGAGGGACCTCTTCGCCGGGCTCCAGGACGAAATGGGCGTCCCGTTCGCCATCGTCAACGACGGGGAGGTAGCCGCCCTCGCAGGTTCCATGTCGCTGGAGGACAACGCCGTCATGGGCCTCGCCATGGGTTCGAGCCAGGCCGCCGGCTACGTGACCCCCGACGGAACGATCACCGACTGGCTGAATGAGCTCGCCTTCGCGCCCGTGGACTACAGCCCGCACGCGCCAATCGACGAATGGTCCGGAGATCGCGGCTGCGGGGCATCCTACTTCTCCCAGCAGGCGGTCTTTCGGCTGGCGTCTGCGGCCGGCCTGGCGATCCCGCCCGGGTTGACTCCGGCGCGGCGGCTGGAATACGTCCAGGCGAGGCTGGAGGCCGGCGAGGAGGCCGCCGTTCGAATCTGGCAGACGATGGGCGTCTACCTCGCCTATGGGATTGCCCATTACGCCGATTTCTACGACATGCGGCATGTCCTGCTGCTCGGCCGCTGCACGTCCGGCGCCGGCGGTCCGCTCATGATCGAGGAAGCCGGCGTCGTCCTGGCGGACGAGTTCCCTTCCCTGGCCGCTGGCGTACGCCTCCATCTGCCCGACGAAAAGAGCCGGCGTGTGGGCCAGGCCATCGCCGCCGCCAGCCTGCCCGATGTCCCGGAGACACGATGAGAGCCGTGTCCTTCCTGAGCGAGCAAGCCGAGCTCTTCATCCCGGGTGGGGGTTCGGTCGATCAGGCGCTCGCCCGCACGACCCACCTGGCCATCGGCGCGCACCAGGATGACCTCGAGATCATGGCGATCGACGGCATCCTTGCCTGTTTTCAACGAGACGATCAGTGGTTCAGCGGCGTCGTCGTGACCGATGGGGCCGGTTCTCCGCGGGCCGCTGTGTATGCCGACACCACCGATGAAGCCATGCGTCGAGTCCGAAGTGAGGAACAGAGGAAGGCGGCGGCGATCGGCGAATACTCCGCCATGGCGATGCTCGCCTATCCCAGCCGGGCCGTCAAGGACGCGTCCGATCGACGCCCGATGCAGGATCTGTCGGCGCTGCTCCAGGCATCGCAGCCGGCTATCGTCTACACCCACAACCTGGCCGACAAACACCCGACCCACGTCGCGGTCGCGTTGAGGACCATCGCCGCCATCCGCTCCCTGCCGGCCTCCGGCCGCCCCCAGCGCCTCTACGGCTGCGAGGTATGGCGCAGCCTGGACTGGATGCTCGCCGAGGATCGGATCGTCTTCGACTGCTCGTTGCGCGAAGGTCTCCAGACGGCCCTGCTGGGTGTGTTCGACTCTCAGATCTCCGGCGGCAAGCGCTACGACCTGGCGACCATGGCGCGCCGCCGCGCCCAGGCGACCTACGACGAATCCCACGGGATCGACGTCAAGACCGGTGTCGCCTACGCCATGGAGCTGACGCCGCTCATCGAAGATCCATCGCCGCCTTCGTGGCGGATTTCCTCGATCGGTTCTCCGAGGACGTCCGCCGTTTGATTGTCCAAAGTCAGTAGCAGAGTCGGTCGGCTGAAGCGGTTCCGCCGAGCCGGGAAAGGAGGAGAGAGGAGCAGAGAAGAGGCTGGCGCGAGGTCTCTCCGGCAACGACCCGCGGTCGCGATGTCGCAGACTCAGAAGGGGCCAGGCGCCAGCCCCGAAGAACTTACCGCCAGAGCCGTCGCAGGTCAAGTTGTATCCGAAGCGAGGGCGGACATTCCGCCATCCTTGAGGAGGGATCAAGATGCGTAACCGAAGAAGCCTGACGATCTCGGCGCTGCTGGCCGCCGCGCTCATCCTGGCGGCCTGCGCGCCGGCCGCCACACCGACGGCCGCGCCGCCACAGGCGACACAGCCGCCCGCCGCCGAAGAGCCGCCGGCAGCGGCGGAGCCCGTCGCCCTGAAGGTCTATGTCGTCGACTACACCGCCGACGTGACCGACACCTGGCTCGAGGACGAAGTGGTTCCGGCCTTCCAGGAGATGTACCCGAACGTGACCGTGGAGTTCATATGGGGGAGCTGGAGCACCTTCGGCGAGACGGTGGCCGGCTACTTCGCCGCCGGCGAAGGGGCGGACATCATCAACCTCGGGTCCGAGTTCAACGGTCTGTACGGCTCGCAGCTGGCGCCCTTGAACGACAAGCTGGGCGCGGCCGCCTGGCCGGAGATCTCGAACTTCATCCCGGGGACGTTGGAGAACGCCTCGTGGGACGGAGAGCTGCGAGGCCTGCCGATCTTCTCGGCGCCGCGCTACGTCTTCTGCCGGACCGATCTGATGCCGGCCGGCGTCACCGAGCAACCGGCCGACTTCGCCGGATGGGTGGAGTTTGCCGAGGCGGCAACGGTCATCGACCCGGCGACCAACTCGCTCACGCAGCAAGGCTTCGTCCCAGTCGATGCCGGCACGATGGCTGACTTCCAGTGGTACCTGAACACGATCTGGTCCCTGGGCGGGTCGATCTATAGGGAAGACGGAGTGACGCCGAACTTCGACTCGGGCGAGGCCGATGCCGCGCTTCAGTTCAACTACGATATGAAGCGGGCGGTCTATCCGGATGACACGGTCGGGGCTCTGCCCGCCGGCACCGGCTCGGTCATCGAGGAAGGCAACGGCGCCGTTTGCCTATGGCACTCCGGCTGGGCTGCGCCCGCGCCCGACAGCGCCGTCTGGTCGAAGATCGACATCCAGCCATTCACCGGCGACCCAACGAACTTCCCCGCCAGCCAGCCGATCGTCTTGTCGTTCGTCGACTGGTGGGCCGTCCCGGCCTACAGCCCGAACGTCGATATGGCGGCGGAGTTCCTGAAGTTCGTCTTCAACCAGGAGAACAACCACCGCTACAATGAAACGATGAACCTGATCCCGGCTCGGGCGGACGCGCACACCGGGTATGTGGTGGACAATCCCGTCCTGCAGCGCGAAGCGGAACTGGCGTCCGAATACAGCTACGGCTTCGCCGGGATCCTGGAGCCAACACAGCTCCAGAGCATCCTCCAGACTCAGCTCGGTCTGTACCTGACCGACCAGCAGGACAAAGCCGCGACGTTGAGCAGCATCCAGGACCAGTACACCCAGGTGCTGCAGGACGGCGGCTACCTGCCGTAGGTCCGGCGCGGGACCGGGTCCAGGCCGCACGCTGGCCAGCCGGGATCGAGTTGGGTAGGGATTCCCTGCCCAACTCGCCCGGCCGGATACACCGCCCGTGAAAGAGAACCCCTACCTCTTCACGCTCCTTTCGGCGCTGGCCACGACCCTGTTCATCGTCGCCTCGTGCCTCGTGCTGGGCCTCCTGGCGCGGTTCTTTGTGCGCCTGGCCGGCGGCACGCGCCGACGGCAGGAGCAGGCCTACGCCGGCTACTTCTTCGCCGCGCCGTGGATCGTCGGCTTCCTGATCTTTGTCGTTGTCCCCATGCTGGCCTCCCTCTACTGGAGCTTCACCGACTACCGCATCGGTCGGCCGCTCGAGCCCGTCGGGCTTGAGAACTACGCCCGCTTGCTGCTCGACGATCGGGAGTTCCGCGGCTCGTTGATCAACACGCTCTTCCTCACGCTGATCGGCCTGCCGCTCCAGATCGGTGTGGCGCTGGGGCTGGCGGTGCTCCTCAATCAGAAGTTGCGAGGGGAACATTCCTTTCGGGCGACCTTCTATCTCCCCGTCATTCTGGGGTTCAACGCAGCCGTCCTGCTGTGTTGGCGCCTGATGCTCAATGCCAGCAACGGCATCATCGACCAGGTCATCCGTTCGCTCTCCAACGCCTCTTTGCCCATCGGATACATCAACCGGGGGGTGATCTACGCCGTCGAGGTCGTCAACGGCTTCTTCCTCGGTCTGACGAATGGGAACTACACGCTGCTGGAGAAAGTCTTGGAAACCGGCTTTCCGGCGGCCAACCGCGTCCCCATGTGGATTCAGACCCCCCTGTGGTCGAAGATGTCGGTCGTCCTGCTGATGGTCTGGATCTGCGGGAGCATGATGCTCATCTTCCTGGCAGGGTTGCAGGCGACTCCGCGCGAGCTGTTGGAGGCGGCCGAGGTCGACGGCGCGGGCAGCTGGAAGCGATTCTGGAAAATCACGTTTCCCCTGCTGACGCCCTACGTCTTTTACAATCTCATCATCGGGCTGATCGCCGCGCTGCAGATCTTCGAGCCGGTGTATGTGCTCTACCGGGACAACCAGCCCCTGGCGCCCTCCGCCTACTCGATGGTGTACTACCTGTACCAGGCCACCTTCCGCTTCAACGAGATCGGCTACGGCTCGGCCATCTCCTGGCTGATCCTGCTCATCATCGCCGTTGTTTCGCTCATCCAGTTCAGGCTGCAGAATCGCTGGGTGGAATATGAGATCCGCTAGGCGGCACCGATGACGAGAACCATCGTGCGCCTTCTGGGCCGAGGGGGGCTGTACGTCCTGTTGACGGCGGCCAGCATCCTCATGGCCTTTCCGCTCTTCTGGATGATCTCCACCTCGCTCAAGTCGCTGGAAGAGGCGAACGCCCCGCGCATCATCTGGGTCCCGTCCACCGTCGTCCTGGACGCCTATCGTTCGGTGCTGGCCGACCCCGACTTCCTGCGCGCTTACGTCAATTCGGCCTTCTATGCCGCGCTGGCGCTGGCCGGCACGCTGATCTCCATCTCGGCCGTCGCCTACGCCTTCAGCCGGCTGCAGTGGCCGGGCCGGAACTTCGTTTTCGCCTTGATGCTCTCCACGCTGATGATCCCGGCCCAGGCGTTGATCGTCCCGCAGTACGTCTTCTTCAACGCCCTGCGGTGGATCGGCACCTTCAACCCCCTGATCATCCCGGGCTACTTTGCCGGCGGCGCGGCGATGATCTTCCTGCTGCGCCAGGCGATGGCGCAGATCCCCAAGGAACTGGAGGAGTCGGCCGTCATCGACGGGGCAAGCCATCTTCGCATCTGGTGGGAGGTGGTGATGCCGCTTGTCAAGGCCCCCTTGGCGACGGTCGCCACATTCCTCTTCGTCGCTTATTGGAACAACCTCCTGGGGCCGCTGCTGTACGCCCAGACGACCCGCCTGCATACGTTGCCGGTATATGTCGCGCAGCTCTACAACATCAACAATACGGTGCAACCGTGGCCGAGCATCATGGCGGCCGCCGTTCTGACGACCGTGCCCTTGTTCATCGTGTTCTTCCTGGCGCAGCGCTTCATCCTGGAGAGCGTCGTGCTCAGCGGTTTGAAGGGATAGCCGGGCGACCGCCCGAAGCAGAGGCGCGAGATCGAGCAGGCGAGCCAAGGCGTGAAGACGAGCCGCACATCGCCCTGGGCGCTCGTCGGAGTCCGTCTGATTCGGAACACGCTGGTTGGGATCGTCCTCCTGGCAGCATGCACGGAAAGGACCGAGGCACCGACGTCGATGAGCCAGCCCAGCACGACGCCCCGCCCCGAATCCATCGGGGAAGCCCGGACGGCGGAGCCTGCCTCGGCCACGCCGGGCGTGATCCCGCGGCCGGTGTCGCTGGCGCCTTCGGCCGGCTTCTTCGACCTGGTGACGACGACGTCGATCCGGGTGGAGCCAGGCACGGCCGAAGCGATGGCCATCGGCCGCTACCTGGCCGAGAAGCTGAAGCTGGCCACCGGCTTCAACCTGATGGTTCTCGTCGCCAGCGGAGCTCCGCCCCCGGGCGCGATCACTCTCGCGACCTCGGACGCCGATCCGCTCCTGGGGGCTGAGGGCTACCTGCTGACGGTCACGCCGGCTCAGGTGACTCTGGCTGCTCCCCACCCCGCCGGTCTCTTCCACGCCGTCCAGACTTTTCGTCAGCTTCTTCCGCATGCGATCGAGTCGGACAGCCTTCAACCCGGGCCCTGGCGCCTTCCGGCGGTCAGCATCCGGGACTACCCTCGCTTTGAGTGGCGCGGAGCCATGCTCGACGTATCACGCCACTTCTTCGGCGTGCAGGACATCCAGCAATTCATCGACCGGATCGCCTACTACAAGTTGAACCGGCTGCATCTCCACCTGACGGACGATCAGGGGTGGCGCATCGCCATCAACGCTTGGCCGGCGCTGACGGCCCACGGTGGGAGCACGGCCGTGGGCGGCGGTCCGGGAGGATTCCTGACGCAGGCGGACTACGCCCAGATCGTCGCCTACGCTCAGCAACGGTACATCGTCATCGTCCCCGAGATCGATATGCCCGGGCACACGAACGCCGCCCTGGCCTCGGTTCCCGATCTCAACTGCGACGGTGTGGCGCCGGAGCTGTACACCGGCATCGAGGTCGGCTTCAGCTCGCTGTGCGTCGACAAGGAGTTGACCTATCGCTTCGTCGACGACGTCATCGGTGAACTGGCGGCTCTCACGCCCGGGCCATACCTGCATCTCGGCGGAGACGAGGCGCATTCCACCTCCGAAGCGGAGTACCGGTCGTTCGTCGAGCGCGTCCAGGGGCTCGTCGAGGCGCACGGCAAGCAGATGGTCGGGTGGGAAGAGATCGCGCGGGCCGACCTGCACCCGACGTCCATCGTGCAGCACTGGTCGAGCGATCTGGCCGCCAGGGCCGTCGAGCAAGGAATTCGAGTGATCCTGTCACCGGCTTCGCGGGCCTACCTCGACATGCAATACGACTCCGCCACTCCGCTTGGGCTGCATTGGGCCGGCACCATCGAGGTGAGAGACGCCTACGATTGGGACCCCGCCGCGCAGGTGCCCGGCATCGCCGAGGAGGCCATCCTGGGGATTGAGGCGCCCCTGTGGACGGAGACGCTGCGGACGTTGGCCGACATCGACTATATGGCCTTCCCTCGGTTGGCTGCGATCGCTGAATTGGGCTGGTCTGCCAGAGGAGGGCACAGCTGGCCGGACTTCCGGGAACGATTGGCCTCGCATGGTCCACGACTGGCGGCCATGGGAGTTCCTTTCTACCGCTCGCCTCAGATCGATTGGAAGTGACTGGCATCGATCGATGTTCCGAGTGACACGGACGCGCCGCCCGCCGGAGGTTCGTTACGTACCGGGCCGTGAATCAGCCCGCCGCGGGGTCCGGCGCTTCTCCTTCCTGCTGGCGAGGCTGCTTGTCGCCGCCATCGCAACCGGCTGCGCGCCGACCGCGACGCCGGCTCCCAAGGAGACCGTCGGCCCGACCGAAGCGCCGACGGCGACCATGAGACCGACGGCGACGGATGAACCGTACGTGTCTCCCCGCGCCGAACCCGTCCTGGTCCTGCCGCCCAGGATCATCGGCTACTTCACGTCGTGGGGGATCTACGCCCGCAACTACCACGTCAAGGCGATCATCACCAGCGGATCGGCCGAGAGGCTGTCGATCATCAACTACGCCTTTGCCGGACCGTTCGACGGCCGCTGCATCCTGGCCGATCCCCAGGCGGACCTCCATCGCATCTACGGTCGGGCCGACTCCGTCAACGGCCAGGGCAACGGCCCCGACGCCGTGCGTGGGCACTTCGGCCAGCTGTTGCATCTGAAGGAGCTGTATCCGGAGGTGAAGGTCCTCATTTCCATTGGCGGCTGGACCCTCTCGGCGGACTTCTCCGATGCGGCCCTACCGGAGAACCGACAGGCCTTCGTCGCCTCGTGCGTCGACATGTTCATCCGGGGGAATCTGCCGGAGCTTGAGCCCGGCGCAGCCGCAGGATTGTTCGACGGGATCGATATCGATTGGGAGTATCCGGCGGCCCCCGGCCGGCGAGGAAACACGTACCGTCCGGAAGACACAAACAACTTCAC
>Ga0209342_10006784_pt1 | contig 11564 bp, 13 predicted proteins | sample RifCSP16_2_FD_184023 | JGI IMG/M metagenome (GOLD analysis project Ga0209342, IMG submission 184023) | Soil microbial communities from Rifle, Colorado - Rifle CSP2_sed 16_2 (SPAdes) (version 2) | ecosystem: Environmental > Terrestrial > Deep subsurface > Rock core/Sediment | place: Rifle... | reverse complement strand
CCGCCGGCGGCGTGGCGTCCGAAGCCGGCGGCGCCGGCGGCCGCCCGAGAAACTGTTCCGGCACCTTCCTCTTATACTCCGTCTCGAACGCCTCAAGCGCCGCGCGGTATTGGTTCAGAAGCGCCGGGTTGAGGCGGGCGGCCTCACGGAGATCCAAGATCGCCAGGAGAGCCGCCCCCTCGCCCGACCTAATGATTTCCGGTAGAACTTCGCGCCGTCCGGAAATATCGGCCCGCTCGATCGCTCCCCGCCGGAACGGATCCACGAACTCATCGAACTCCTCGGCGCGGATCCCACTCCTCTCTTTCCTTTCACGCGCCGCGTTGACCCGGGCGATCGTCGCCTGATCGAGGCTCACGCCGAAGTCGGAACCACCGAGGAGTCCGGGATCGCCTTGCTCGAAGCCGATGTTCTGTCGCGCCGTAGCCGCGCCACCGCGCAGTCCGAGATCGACGTTGAACTCCTCCCCCTGCCGGCGCAATTCCTCCTGCCGCGTCGCAGTCCCGTACAGATCGAAGGCCGTCCGGAGCCCCCTTTCACGCGCCTTGACATCCTCCTCCGTAAACGAAGCGGCGAACCCGGGATCACCGGCACGGCGCGCGACGGCCTGCGCCGTCTCGATCTCGTGCGGGGTGAGTCCGGTTGTCCTTGCGAGATTGGCCTCCGCCTGCCGGCCCGCCGTCTGCGCGGCGCCCAACGTGGACGGAAAGAGCGCCCCCGCTTGCTCGATCGCCTGCCGTTGCCCGGCGAGCCCCTGCTCGGCGATGAGCCGCCGCAGTTGATTGTCGATCGCCTGTTGTGTGATCTCCGGCCGCCGCCGCACGGCGCCGGCGACGCCGGCGAGCGCCGGCGCGAAGTCCTCGATCGCCACTATGCCACCTTCCCTTTCCCTTGCGACTTCAAGTAGTTGTCGAGCGCCCGCTGGAACGGATCGTCCCCGACGCCGCCTGCGTCGCGCGCCGCCTGCGTCGCGAAGAGGCTCTCGAGGCCGGCGCCGGCGAGGGCGCCACCGGCGGCGCCGAGGCCTCCGTCGCCGCCGGCGAACTGCGCCTCGATGTTGGCCCGCGCCATCCGGTCCTGCGCCAGTTGCCCCCCGATCCCCTGGAGCATCGAGAGGCCGCGCCCGCGCTCGGCCTGCGACGCGCCGAAGAGCCGGCCTTCGCGCTCGAGGCCGAGGGCGTCTCTCACGCGCGCCCGCTCGGCGGCGGCGCGTCCGAGCGTCGCCTGCCCGGCGCCGCTCCCCAGGAGGCCGACGGCGCCGAGCCGCCGGCGCCCCTCGACATCGGCGATCTCGTCGCGCCGCGCGACGTCGGCGCCGGAAAGCGCCTCCTGCCGCCGCGAGAGAAGTTCCAGCCCCGGCGGCAAGCCGCCGGCGGCGCCGCGGCGCGCCTCGGCCAGGAGTTGAGACCGGATCGACGCCTCCTCGCCGCTCGGCGCGAGCGCCGCCAGCGCCGCCTGCTTCGACCGTTCCCTCTCCTTCCGCGCCTTCCGCGCGCCAAGAAACGAGAACACGGCGCCGGCGCCGGTCACGGCGGCGCCGATAGGGTTCGCCGACAACGCCATCCCCAGCCCAGACGCCGCCCCCCCAAAGCCGCCCGGTGCCGCCGCCATCAACCCCTCCTGAATGTTCGCCATCTACCTCACCTCCGTCACGGTTCGAGCGCCGCGATCCGGCGCTTCAGTTGCTCGATCTCTATCTCCAGCCGGTCGATCACCCGTTGCAGTTCGCGCGTCAGCGCCTCGCCGTCGAGGCCGCCGACGCGCGCGCCGAGGTCCGTCGGCATCAGGGCGCCCCCGAGACGCCGCCGAGGCGCTCGACGTCGGTCGAGATCGCGTCGAGCACCGTCGGCGCCGCCGCCGTCGCCCGGACCTCAAAAAATATCCGGCGGCCGTAGCACCGCGTCGGCAGCGCCCGCATCGTCGTACCCGTCTCGGCGCGCGCCCCGAGCGCGATCGTCCGAGACGCCTCCGGCACCGCCGCCGCCGAGTCGGCCTCCCAGATGAGCGAGGCGTCGCCGGCGTACCGCACGAACGCCCGGATCGCCGCGACGTCGTCCTCGAAGAGCCCGGCGCCGGCGGGCCCGGCCTTCACGCGGAACGGGTCGGCGGCGCCGGCGGCGTCGCCGTCGTGGCCGAACCGGATCAGGCGCGCGCCGGCGACGCCGTACCGCTCGCCGAGGTCCGGCCGCGCGAACCCGTCGGCGACGCCGGCGACGCGATGCTCCTCGAACGTCAGCCGCGCCTCCCACCGCCGCGCCGCCGGATCCCAGACGTGGAACGCCACGCCGTCGAGCGAGACGTGGTAGCGCCCGCGCTCATCGACGAAGCCGCACGCGGCGTCCGGCGCCACCGGCAGCAGATCCTCGATCGCGTCCGAGATCCGGACGACGCCGCGGCCGTCGGTCACGTAGACGCCGCGCTCGCCGACGAAATACGCGCCGGCGGACGTGACACCGATCGACCGCGGCGCCGCGCACCCGACGCCGCGCTCGACGACACGCGGGAACCCGTCGTGCTCGAACGTCGGCGCGTCGCCCGGCTGGCCGATCCAGACGTGGACCGACCTTCGCTTGAAGACGACCAGGCCCGCCGGCACCGCCGCCAGGCCCGTGATCTCATCGCCGTCGTTCGGATCGAACGAGATCCTCGCGGCCGGATCCACCGTCTCCGGCTCGCCGGCGAACGAGTACGCGACGTCGGACCCGCCGTCGGTCAGATTCCCCCACCACGTCCGTCCGTCGTGCGCCGCCACATACTTCGCCTGCGGCAACGACAGCCCGCCGGTCCCGGGCCCCGGCGGCGCGCCGACCGTCACCGGCTCCGCCGGCGTCGTCGTCGACGTGACGGCGATCGCGTCGACCTGATACTCGCCGATCGTGTCCACCTCCTGCCGCGAGGCGCTCCGAAACGTCGTGATCTCCGTCGCCGCCGGATCCGGCGGTTGCGGGAAATCGATCGTGATTGTCGCGCCGTCCGGCACGCCGTCGATCTGCGCCACCGGCGACGGGTTCGACCGGGCGAATGCGTTCTGCCATTGAACCTGGACCTTGTACGAGCCGGAGCCGCCGGCCGGGACGCCGGGCAGGATCTCGGATCGAAACTCCGTACCGCCGATCGCCGTGAAGTAGAAGACTTTTCGAGTCTCCGGTGCCCCGCCGACAATGCCTCGAAATTTTGCCGACCCAACCACCTGCGTCGTCCACGTATTCGTCGAGATCGTGTACTCGTAGTACGTGGCCGTACTTTCCAGGAAGAGCCAGATCTTGTCCGGAGACAGCGGGTCGAATACCAGTTTGCTGTACACGTCGTTGGGCGGCGCCGGCGGCACCGACAGGACCGCTACGGCCGACGTGCCAACGTCGACACTCCGAAAGTACGTCGTGCCGCCGCGCTCCTGCAGGACGTAGATGTACGGCCAACCCGCCGCGACGATCTTGATGAAGTCCAGCGACGATCCTGTCTGTAGACCGGTCGAGTACGACGTAACGACGTCGGAGAACGTCGCCGCCTCCGCGATCTCGGCGATCACGATCTGGTTCAGCCCCTGACGAAACATCGAGGCGTACGTCTTTCCGTTGTCGAACGCCGTCTGTCCGTCGATCACCTGCGAACTAGCTTCCCAGTAGAACTGTGCGTCGTCCGAAAACGGCTTCGCGATGCTCCACGAGTCCGTCGACGGCTCGTACCAGTACGCGTTCTTGTGCGAAGCGCCGAACGGGCCACCGGTGGCGGCGACGCCGGGCCAATAGACCATCTTTCCGCTCGCCGCGGCGCCGAGCGTCGGATACGAATCGCTGGAGACCGGCAAATTCGCCCGCACCGTCCATGTATCCCCGAGAATGTCGTATCTCTCAAAGTTATTCGATCCGAAGTTGGAGATGGCGTAAATCTCGGCGCCCTGCGGGCGTAGGGCAAGATGGTTATGGCTAGTGGGGGGGTTGGCGGGATCGCTGACGAACGAGAACGAGAGCGCCGGCGCCGGCGGCGTCGTCAACCCGGCGCCGGCAGTAGTGAGTTCGCACGCCGCCCCGGCGCTCCGGACAACCGCCGGGTCGGCGCCGGTCGCGATGTAGAGGCTGTCGAAGTACTGCGCCGATTCGTACTGGTCCGACGCCGCGATCGCCCCGATCGACGCCGGCACCCCACCTTCGATATCGAAGACCTCGCCGTCGTCGGCGACGAGGATCGAAGCCTTGCAACCGTCACGCGAGACGTACGCGGCTCCGTGGACGAAGTTCTTCCCGATGGCCTCGACGACGACGGCGGCGCCGCGGCGCGACCGCGCGGCGCCGTCGGCGCCGATCTCGGCGTTCTCGATCTCCGCGGCGAACCCCTCCGGGATCCGCTCGCGCGACGCCCAGATCCCGCGCGCCCAGCCGATCTCCTCGGCCCTCACGACGCCCTCCATGTGATCGGTGCCGACGAGAACGAGACGGAGAGGATCCGGCCGTCGATCTCCTCCTCGGCGCCGCCACCGTACGAGACCTCCGGCGCCGAGCCGGCGCCGGACGAGACGCGCACCACGACCGGCGCCGACCCGGCGTTGTAGAACCGGAACCGGCGCCACGTCCCCGCCGTCGGCGCCACCGTGCCGCCGCCGGCGATCTCGCCGCCGGCGGCGGCCGCCGGCGCCCCGGCGAGCGCCTCGAGGTCGTCGTCCCGGACCGGCCGATACACCCCGAGCGCGCGATCGAAGATCATGAGACCGACGCCGCGCGGCGGCGCCCCGTCGGGCGCCGACCTCACGTTCCCGCTCATACGCCGATCCCGAGAAGGGGATTGAGCACTCCGGGGCGCCGGCGCGGCACGGCCCCCGGCACGACGCCGAACGCCCCGGCGGCGCCGCCGGCGTCGTCGAGCGTCGCCGCCGGCGACGCCGCCTGGAGCCGATAGTCGTCGGCGCCGGCGTCGACCCAGAGCGGATCGGCGTCGATCGAGACCGAGTCGTCCGGCGCGACGCGGGTCTTCCAATCGGCGATCGCGACGTCCGTCGCGGCACCGACCTTCGCGATCGCCGCGGCGCCGAGATGTTTCGAGATCGCGTTATTATTCCCGGCGTACCGCCCCGGCCACCCGGAAACCCAATCCTCCACCACGTTGATGACGGACGGCCCGGCGCCGGCGAGGATCGAGTTCTTCACGACAAGCCCGGTCGGGTTCGATGCGAACGCACCGACCACATCGAGCGCGTGCGCGCTCGCGTGATACGCGACGGCGGTGACGTGATCGAACGTGCCGCCCGTGAAGTCCTCGCGCGCCATGATCGCGCCGTTAAACGTGGCGTGCGTCCCGGTCGACTCGGCGAGAACGTACGCGACCTCGCATCCGTTCGTGTTATCCGCGCCGCCCATCACGACGGCGTTGCCGCCGACCGTATAGACCTCGCACGACCTCAATTTGTTGTTCGCCTTCGCAACGTTGTTCTGCGCGATGCGAATCGCCGACGCCGGCGCGCCGGAGAGCGCCTCGAAGATGAACCCCTGAATCTCCGTATCCCCCGTCAGGAGCGTGTCGAACGACGGACTCGCACCGGCCGCTAGAGAGACGACGGCGCCGCCGTAGTTCGCGGCGCGGAAAAGACGCAGAGATTTCGTGCCGTCGAGCACGTAGAGGCCCGCCGAGAGATCGTACGCACCGTCGGCGAAGATGATCTCGCAGTCGCTCGGCGCCGCCGTGTCGGCTTTTTGAAACGTCTTCCACGGTCCGTTCCCGGGCGCCGGCGAATCCGGCGTCGGCGACGTCCCGTCAAAATTGACGTCGTGACCGAGGACGGCGTCGACGTACCGCGTATTAGCGAACGGCATCTAGTCGACCTCCGTTGAAAAGACGTGATGGCAGGCGCCGGCGGCGGCGTGATCCGGCAGGTTCACCCACACGGTCGCCTTCACGCCACGCCGCGCCGTCCCCGGCGCCATCCCGACGTCGACGAACTCGCGCCGGATCTCGCGGCCGTACGCGTCGAGCGTGACGATCGGGTCGGACGTGAGACCGAGGATCCGGAACGCCTCCATGTACTCCTCGTAAGTCGCCGCCATTTACGCCTCCTCCCGATTAAAGGCGTACCCGAGCGGCTCCAGCGCCGCGTCCCACGCTGTGCGCTCGTCGGCCGTCGCCGGCGCCGCGCGCTCGACGACGACCTCGAGGTCGTACTCGATGGTCGTCCCGAGGACGGCGTTCCGGTGCTGGACCGTGACGCTGTCCGGCGAGACGCCGGAGGCGGCGGCGACGTCTCCGGCCGTCAGGCGCCCGAGGCGGTAGACGTACTTCGGCATCGCTACACCTTCTTCAGCCGCGACTCGATCGCGACGTTAGCACTCGAGGGTGTCAGGTCGCCGCCGGCGGCCGGCGGCCGCGGAACGATCGACGCCGGCACCGACGCCGTCGAGATCGTCGTCGTGAACGACGTCGGGTGCGTGCCGCCGTCGACGCTCGCGGCGTCCGTCATCAGGTCGATCGCCGCAACACCGTACGCCTGCATCGAGAAGTTGCCGGACGTCTTCCCCCACAGGATGTAGATGAACCCGCGGGAGATCTCGACCTCCCCCTCGTCGAACGCGACGGCGACGACGCCGGCGGCGGCAACGGAGACGGCGGCCGCCGAGGCGATCTTCGCCGCCGCCGGCGCCCCGCCGCCGTCGGCGGCCTGGTAGACGCCGACGGCGAGGCTCCCGGGCGTCGGCACGCTCGAAACCTTGACGAGCAGATGCGACGCGATCACGTCGCGTTCGAGGAAGTACGACGCCCCCTCGTACGTCGTCGCCGCCGCCCTCGACGCCTGCCCGGTCACGACCCCCTCCGGCCGCGGGATCGCATCCGCCTGCTCGATCAGGATCTTCGGCATCAGGCCTTCGACGAGGACGTCGAGTTCTCCGTCGACGGCGTCGACGCGCGCCACCGTGGCGATGTTCTGCGTCTCGCCGAGAAACGGCGTCGTCTCCGGCGCCGGCCGGATCAGTTTTCCGGCGGGTCCGAGGACGAGTTGATCGCTCTGCCCAAGCGGCAACCCGTTGTCGTCCTGCGTCGTGTCGACTCCCTTGAGACGGCCGACCTTGAGCGCGAAGCCGTTCGACGCGTCCGGGACGTCGGCGTCGAGGATCCCGGTCGCCGGCCGCCGCGCCGGATCGGCGTAGTCCGCCTTCTCGACGAGCCAGCAATCCGTCGGCGCGTGGTACCCGACGGCGACGACGGCCGTCTTCTTACCGAGGCTCGCGCCGGTCTCGTTCCGAACCGGGTACCGGATCTTCGGCCGCACGATGAAGTCATCGAGGAAAATGAAATGCGCGATCGACATGAACCCGGCCGAGACGGCCGAGGCGACGGCGTGGAGCGTGCCGCCGGCGAGGTCCGGATGCTTATGGACGTGATCGTGACGGGCGAAAGCGTTCCCGGCGCCGGCGGCGTTCGCCGTCCCGACGTCGACCGGGACGCCGGCGGCGATCGGGTCGATCACCGAGTCCGGCAGGTGTTTCGTCGCGTGGTTCGCCGTGAACGTGAGGACGGCGTCCCGGACGCGATCGATCGCGTCCAGGAGCGCCGAGCCACGCCCGCGGAACATCAGCCGGCGACCTCGACGATCGCCACGTCCGCCGACCCGGCCGCCTTCGAGACCCAAACGCCGACGTCCTCGCCGGCCAGAAGCGGCTGGAACTCGCCGGCGGCGAGGACAAACGGCGCCAACGCCGGCGCCGAATCCGAAAGCGTGAAGTTCACGTCGTCGGTCGCGTGGAGGTTCTGCAGGTGAACGACTTTACGCCCCGCCGGCGTCGTCGCGTCGATCCGCGTCGGCGTCGCCGAGCTCACCGTGACCTTCCTCGGCGTCCCCGTTCGGCTCACGCGGAGCGCGTCGGGGTTCCCGTTCTCGTCGAGTTTCTGTGCAAATTGGTCAGTCGCCATCGGACGAATCCTCCCTGCTTCGGCGCGCGCGGTGCCGCCGGCTGTATTCGAGTCTCATGGACCGCTTGATCTTCTCGGCCTCCCCGTTCCAGTACGCGCCGCCGTCGAACTGCCGGTCGGCGATGAACGCCCGGGCGAGCGCCGTGTACGGCACCACCCGGTGATACGCCTCGGCGAACGCCGGCTCGTCGGCGTCGGCGGCGAGCGCCGCCGGCGTCCGCGCCGCGACGAGCGTCAGGGACAGGTCGCCCGTCGGCCGCCCGTCGAAGATCGCGCGCCGGCCGAGGAGCGCCCACGCCGTCGGCGCCCCGCGCGCAGGCGGCGCCAGCCGCCGCCGCGGCACCCGCGGGATCGGGAACCCGTCGCGAAAGAACGCCGGCGGCACCCGCATCACGACCGGCGCCGACATCGCGACCTCGTTCTCGCCGCCGACGAGCGTCACCGGCTGCTCGTCCTCGACGATCGGGATCTCGGCCGTGACGTCGGCGTACGCCGCCTGTAGCAGTTCGTCCCACTCGGCTTGCTCGCGCCCGGTGCCGGCGACGTCCCGGATGTTCGCCTGGCAGACGGCCCGCATCTCACCGCGGTTCACGCGACCACCCTCGCGGCGCCGCCGAAGCCGCGGCCGAAGCCGCTGACGCCGAACCGCCGGCGCCCGTAGCAGGCGTCGATGACCGGCTCCCTGCGCGCGTTGAACTCGCGCCAGGTGTCGCGCCGCCGGCCTTCCTTCACACGTTCGTTATGCCCGTCGATCTCGTCGAGGAGCGCCTCCGGCGACGTGTAGACGAGCCGCCGGACGTCATTCTCGATCTCGCCGCCGTCGAGCCGCGGATACCGCTTGATGAGCGAGTAGGCGTCCTCGATGAGACAGAGCCGGCCGGCGCCGCCGCCGAGGTCGACGAACGACCCCATCCACCGCGGCCGGCGCCGCCGCTCGCAGAGCGCCCAGACGCCGGCGCCCTCGTAGACGAGCGCCGCCGTCGGGCAGACCCGTGCGATCCGCCGCGCCTCCGGCCCGCCATAGGGCCGGCGGGCGAGATGCCCGCCGGCCCCGACGGCCGAAGACTGCGTCTCCGACACCCTTACGCCTCGCTGATTCCCGTGCGCGTGCCGCCGGTCGCCCGGTGCGTCGTCGCCGCCTGCGAGTACTTGTAAAATCGGACGATGTAGCCGTCCGTCCCGTTCGGGTCCGGGATGAGCCGGGAGCCTCCCTGGTCCATCGTCTCCCACCCGGACATCGTCCACTCCTTCGTGAACTTGAGGTCGACCGCGTCGAGCCGCCCCGCGTCCTGGTCCCGCTCCGCGACGATCGGGTTGTCGTTCCACCAGACCGCCTTGAATCCTCCCTTGAGCACCATCGTGTCGCCGGGGATCTGACGGTCGTCACGGATCGACTGCGCGAACTTCTGCCGGATCTTGTACGTCGTGAGGAGAAGTTTCTTGTTCCGACCCGTCCGCGTCCGAGCGTCGATCGAGTCCATGAAGTCCTCGAGGAGAGTCTCGGTCGGAGCGGCGCCGCCGGTCGCCAGGACGTTCGCCTTCCAGATGTCGACGTCGGCGACGTCGATCTCCTGGAGCGGCCCGAGCGGCGGGTTCACGTCGGAGTTGATCGACTTGAGCCCGTTGATCTCGACGTTCCGCGCGCCCGCCACGTAGACGCTGTGCGTAGCCGCCGTCGTGATGCTCGCCGCGGCGCCGTTCTCGTCGACGAGCGTGATCTCGCTCGTCACCGTGTCGACCGCGACGACCGTGTACTCGGCCGCCAGCACCGCTCCCGTCGCCGTCGTCCGAATGTCGACGATCTGGTCGATGTAGAACCACTTCGTGTCGGAGACCGGGATCACGTCCCCCGGCGCCCCCATGACGCCGCAGGTCGCGAGGATGCCCGTCGCGTCGCCGAGGAGTTGCCGGTTGTAATCGAGTTTCAGCGATTCGACCAAGGCCTCGGACTCCTCGGTCAAGTAGTTCCCGAACGCCGCGTCCGCCGTCTTCGCCTTGAAGTACTGCCCCGGGATGTAGAGCGTCCCGTAGTTGTACCCGAGCGTGACGAGCGTCGACGCCCAGCGCGAGTTGCCCGGCTTCGGCAACGCCCCCTTGAACGACCGGGCGCCGACGGCCGGGTTGCGGCCGATACGAAGCGGCACGCGCGCCTTGGCCGGCGGTCCGATCACGATCCCCTTGGAGACCCTCTCCAAGTTCGAGGCGAGAACCGTCTCGCCGTTGATGAGCGATTCGGCCGCCATAGGCAGGACTTCCTTGAAGAAGGCCTGCGTCCTTGTCAGTAGTTCCGGTCCCGTCAGTTCTGCCATTTCTTACCCCTCCATTAAACTCCCAGGGCCCGATCGACGAGGTCGGCGATGTTCGCCGCGGCCGCCGGCGGCGCCGGCGCCGGCGCCCCGACCGTGGGCCCGCCGGCGGCCGCGGGCGCCTTGACCTTGAGCGCCGCGTCCACCGCCGCGTTGACCCGTTTCTTGTCGAGCGCGTCGATCTCCCGTGCCACCTGCATAAAGACGGCCTTGACCCTCGGTCCGTCGGATCCTCTGGGGATACGGTCCCGGGCGACCGCGGCCATGACGGCCGTGTTCACGTCCGGGAACTTGACCTTCACCTCTTCAACGATCGCCCGGAGGTCTCCCTCCGCCCTCGCGGTCGCCTGATGTATCTCGGCCTCCTGCCGCCAGCCGTGCACCTCGGCGATGCGTTGGTTCAGTTCGGCGATCTTCGATTCCATTCTTTTCTCGAGCGGCGTGAGAACCTTCGCAAACTCCGGGTCGACTTCATCGACTTCGTCCGCCGGCGCCTGGCGACGCTTCTCTTGTTCCGCCATCTCCTGCTCTTTCAGCAAGAGCGCCGCCCGGATGGCCTCGATCGACCTCTCCCGGTCGGCCAAAGACTGCATCGAGCGTGTGAAGTGCTCGGTGCGCGAGTAGCCGTCGATGAGTTCCTGCCGCGTGACCTCGACCGGCTCGCCGTCGACGATGACGGTGACGAGGTCGTCACCGCCGCCAGCCTCCGCCCCCGTTCCCGTTTCCGCGCCGCCTTCGACTCCCGTCTCCGGGTTGGTCGCCGGCGGCGCCGCGCCGGCGGCGGCGCCCGTCTCCGGGGCCGGTGCCGGCTCTTCTTCCCTCGACTTCGCCTCGGGGCCTGTCGGAGACGCGAAATGGTCCTGGATCGCGCCCGCGATTCCCGTCGACGCCTGGTCGGGTGTCGTCATTGAATGCCTCCCTCTTCCGGTGCGATCGCACCGGCGGCGGCGCCCTCCGGGGGCGCCCCCGCCGCGGCGATCTGCTGTACGCGAATCTGGTTCATGAACGCCTCCTGATCACGTAGGCGCCGGTGTTCGGCGACGTGCGCCCGGAGGACCTCGACCGCCTCCGGCGGCGCCTGGCGGACGGCGTCCGACGAGAGCGCGAATAGGTGCTCGCCGATCTCGACCTCATGAAAGTCGTCCGGCGTCGGCGCCAACATCTCGCCGGCGAGGATCCGGTCGTTCTCGGCGCGCGACTTGTCCCGGACGACCTGGAACGGGTCGGTCGGCAGGCGCACGCCGGCGTCCATCTCCTCGACGATCCGGCGCTTCGCCTCGTCGATCGGCCCGCCGATCGACTTCAGCAGGTCGATGTAGAAATCGTTCGCCGCCTCTTTCGACCGGATCGACGCCGACCCGGCGA
>Ga0209342_10006783_pt1 | contig 11565 bp, 7 predicted proteins | sample RifCSP16_2_FD_184023 | JGI IMG/M metagenome (GOLD analysis project Ga0209342, IMG submission 184023) | Soil microbial communities from Rifle, Colorado - Rifle CSP2_sed 16_2 (SPAdes) (version 2) | ecosystem: Environmental > Terrestrial > Deep subsurface > Rock core/Sediment | place: Rifle... | reverse complement strand
GGGAGCTTCCTCTGGGGAACACGAGCGAGCCGAGAAACGCGCGCTGGTCGTCGTCGGCATGACATTCTTCTTGCTGGCCACCTACATCACGCTCGACGCCGGGTCGGCGCTGTTGAAGGGTCAGCCTCCCGAGAACTCGACCGTCGGTCTGGTGTTGTCCGTCGCCTCCCTGATCGCCATGCCCATGTTGGCTCTATCCAAGCAGCGAATCGCGCGCGCCATGGGCAGCAAGGCCCTCGAAGCTGACGCCGTCGAGACCTGGGTGTGCGCCTATCTATCGGCGGCACTGCTGCTCGGGCTCGGGCTCCATCGACTTTTCGGCTGGTGGTGGGCCGACCCGGCCGGGGCGCTGATAATGGTCCCGTTCATCGCCTGGCAGGGTCGCAAGGCCGTCCACGAGGCGCGTGAGGAGGAGGTCGAGACCCGTGTCTCGCCAGGGTCGTGAGATCGCCATCCAGCACGGCCAAAGGCTGCCTTCTTTCAACAGTCAGCTGGAAGCCGATACGGCTCTATTTGCCCACCGAGACAGGCACCTGGCCCTCTTATCCGAGCTGGCCGAGGGATACCCGGGGTTCGAGCCCGATTACCGACCCGAGAGCTTGAAGGCACTCGAGCGATGGTACTTCTCGCTCTATGAGGGAAGGACATTTCGTCGGGTCGGGGTGACACGTCGGACCTTTGAGATGTGCATGGCGATGTACTTCGGAGAGACCGTTGTTCGCAACAGGCCGGCACACTGGATTGTCGAAAAGTATTTTCTTGCCGAGGACAGGTATGAGCTCGGGATCCAAGAGGGCTCGATGAAGATGATGCTCGATCGCCTGACGGATCACTTCGCCGAACCGAACAATAAGCGCCGGGAGAGCCTATTCCGGCGCTACGAAAAGTACTTCCCTTCCTGACTCAGTCAGGTAATGCGAGAGCGATTTCCCCCGGTGATAGATCCTTCGGAGAACCTGCGCCGGCGGAAGGCCTATGGGACCAGGCTCCGGGGACTCTGCCACGGTTCTTCTCCCTTGAGAACCGCTCACAACCTTGTCATTCTGAGCCGCCGGAGGCGGCGAAGAATCGTCGTGATGTAACGATCGCAATGTGTGCCTCATGCAGCTGATAACCTGCACCCACGGCGAGGATCGGCGGCCGTGCCTGGGTCCTGCTGGGTGCACAAACGTGGCCGACAGCCACTCCTCCCCCGCCATGCGTGCGGCTCTGTGAGGAAGTTGCCGGAAGGGGCGAGAATCGTGGTTAGATAGTAGCAGACCGCCTTTCGGGCGGGCCTCAGGAGGAGAGGAACATGCCGACGGATCTAACCATCATGCTCGAGGATCGACCGGGAACGCTGGCGGATTTGGGCGAGGCGCTGGGCAAGGCTGGCATTAACGTCGACGGGATGTGCGGCTTCCCCAGCGCGGGGGTGGGGGTCATTCACCTGCTGGTCGCCGACGGGAAGACAGCCAGGCGTGCACTTGAAAGCGCCGGGATCATGGTCAGCGACGAGAGGGAGGTCCTGGTGTATGAAGCCGAGGACAAGCCGGGGATGCTGGGCCAGGTCGCCCGCAAGCTGGCCGACGCCGGCGTCAACCTCGATCTAATCTACAAGGCGACGCAGACACAGCTCGTCATCGGTGCTGACGATCTCGCGAGGGCACGCGCCGCGCTCTGATAGGCAGCCCCGCCTGGCATCTCCGGCACGCTGCCCCAATGCGCTTGTCCCAGGGGTCAATCAGCTCCGAGGGCCAGGTATCTCACAGCCTTGCAGCTGCGCCACGCGCTGAACCGATTGGCGCCGCTGGATCTGAGCCGGGTCCCCGCTGGGCATCCAGTTCAAAGATGATCAACCAGTCTTGGGCAGTCTGTTGCATCCCACACCCCTCCACCGCTTCGCGTTGAGCGAAGCACCACCAGAGAAGGCCGCTGTCCTCGGCTCCGGCGTGCGCTTCCACCGGCGTGGCTCATTGGTCACGGTCGAGATCCCCTTCTCATCCGTCGAAAGGGTCTTCTACCGGATGCGGCCGGGCGATCTGGTTGTGAGCACGGACCTAAGACTGCTGTACGCCGAAGGCGACTCGCTGGACAGCGATGGGGTCGTGTCGCTGCTCGTCCTCGGGGGGTGCGTCCCGCCCCTGACGCCATTTCGCCATGTCCGGGCGTTTCTCCCGGGCTACACGCATCGGGTCGATCTCGAGGTTGGTCGGGTCGAATCCCAACCGGCCGTACGCTGGTCGTCGCCCTCACCGGAGGATCGGACGATGCGCACCGGCGATCAGGTCACCCTGCTCAAGCAGGCCCTGGATGACGCGATCCAGTCCCTGTGCCCAGACGATGACCCGATCGTTCTCCTGAGCGGCGGGGTCGACTCGGCGGCGATCACCGTCAGGTTGGCCGCTTCTGGACGAAACCACACATCTCTCTTCCATTGTTCCTTCGGTGAAGACGATGAAGAAACGAACTGGGCGCGCGCGAACGCCTCGGAGCTTGGTCTGGAACTAGAGGTCACGACCTGGCGGGGTGACTCGGGGTATGAGGCCTTGGAGCAAGCCGCGGCCCTGTACTCGATGCCTTTCGTCGACGGCGCCTGCGTGCCGGCTCTGACTCTGGCGCATGCCGTCGCCGCCAGGGTTGACCCGGATCGAGCCGTCTTTCACGGCACAGGCGCCGACGGATGCTTCGGGATGTGGAGGCGGGCCAGACGGTCAGCCTGGGTGTACGCACCTCCCGAGACCGTAAGGTTGGCCTTCGGCGAGCTCTACCGGAGGTTTCGGCTGTTTCGGCACGAGGGCGCGAGCGAGCGCCTGCTCCGTCTCATGCGCCGCTCAAGCCAGCTGGGACGCCTGGCCTTTCTGGCCGGCCAGCACCCGCTGGCGGGAATCGCCTTCTCAGCCCCGCCAGCGACGCTCGCCCGGATTTCGGGGCTGTGTATTGAGTGGGTTCAGGCTCTCGCTCGCGGGGAAGAAATGACGGAGCTGTTCTCATTGCTGGATCTGGGGCTGATGTGCGCCGGGATTCTCAACCAGAAAAACCGGGTGCTCATGCGGCGGCATGGCTTCAATATCGCTTATCCGTACTTGGCGCCCGGCGTCATCGACCTCGCCCTCTCACACGGCAGGTTGTGGCCAGGCGGCATGCGCCCTAAGAATGTACTGAAGCATCTTGTAGCGGAAGTCCTGCCGGCCCGCCTCGCATTCCGTCCGAAGAGAGGCTTCGCGCCGCCTCTGGACCGACAGCTCTCGCACCCCGTGTTCCTCGAGCATCTGGATGCGGCCTCGCATTCGGTGGCGGCGCTCCGCCCATACGTCGAGACTGATTTCATCGCGCAGAGTCTTCGCGATCTGCGCTCTGGGATCAGGCTGCCTTCTACGACCTACAACTTCCTTTGGGGGGTCGCCTTCTGTAATGCCTGGCTGACACACATCCCGAGGGAAGCGAGGCGCATCCAGCAGGAACGGGAAATCGCCGACAGGCGTAAGGGATAGTGCCGTGGGCATGATAATGGGGCGAGAATTCCGTTCCCGGCCCTTCGGCCAAACCTATTCAACATTTGCCAATTGTCCCTCACATGAGCCGCGCCTGTTCATCCCGTCCACGCGCAGACAGAGGGCCAAAGCCCCTCGGGATACCTCAGCATAGTCCATTCCTGAGATGGGCGGGTCGGGCATCATCCCGTTCTGGTTACTTGCGCCGGCCGGCACGTGACGAAGGGGGAGATCGGTGAGCTGGTGATCTCTGGGCTGGCGATCGCCGGTCTGTGGACGTCGGCCCGGCCCTACTGGGCGGCGGGATCCGCGGTCTTTTCTATCCTCAAGAAGACGCTGCTGCCAGACATGCATCAGCGGTCGTAGAGGAATAGTCCTACAGGGATTGAGGGTACAAGACACCTAATCCCCGAGCGACCACCCATGAACGTAGAGACGCCCGCGATCTCGGATCAGGCGCTCCCACAAAGGGTGCGGCTACCCGACCTCCTGAGCCGCTGGCAAACACCAGGCTCCGGGAGGCTCGAAGGCTCTCGGAGTCTTTCGGTTCGGCTCCTACGAGCATGCCTGGGGAGCCTGTAGCTTCAAGCCCCAAGCTCGAACCTGGACTCCCAGTCCTTGAAGCTACACCTGCGCTATTTGACTCAGGCCCGCCAACGGTACATAATGGCCCCCCCAAAAGAGTTGGGGAGCACTGTTTAATATAGAAGCCGGCCGCCACCCGCTGGCGGAGGAGTGCGCCTCCTTGGGTTCTAGCCGGTGTACAATCATCGGTTCAATCTGATTTGGCCCTCCGGCGGAGATGGGCACGCTTCTCGGATCGTGGGTCGCCACCTGGACCACTCCGAACCGGTCGAGCCATCTCGCAACACAATGCCATCTCGCGCGGCTCAGCTTCGCCGTTCGGGGCGAAATGGAATGGCGAAACACGGGGGCGTCTCCAAACTTGCCGTCCCTCCGTGCCGGAGGACAGGATTGACTGGTCGCTCTTTCACCGTCCTCTACGTCGAAGACGACTCGGAAAGTAGACTGCTGGTTCGCCGTGTCCTGCAGGCTGAGGGGTACAACATGCTCGAAGCGAAGGACGCCGCCGATGGACTGGCGTCGGCCAAGGAGCAACGGCCTGATCTGATCCTCGTAGACATCAACCTGCCTGAGGTCGACGGACTCACGCTTGCGCGCCAGATTAAAGCCGTCGCCGATCTGGCTTCCACGCCGGTCGTCGCCCTCACCGCGAATGTGATGCGGGGCGATCGCGAGCGCTCCCTCGGAGCCGGGTGCGATGGGTACATACAGAAGCCGATCGACGTCGACTTGTTGCCGAGGCAAATCTCGGGGTTTCTGCGCAAGAGGATCTGAGAAGGTTAGGGGAGATCAAGATGACCGGTAGAGTCCAAGACGCGACCATCCTCGTTGTCGAAGACAACGTCTCAAACTTCGTCTTGATGGCCAGAATGCTCGGCTTCATGGGACTGCAATGCGAATGGAAGACATCTGGATTCGAAGTGGCCGAGTACGCCAATACCCTCCCGCACATCGACTTGATCTTGATGGACATCCGGCTGCCATACGAAGACGGATACGAGGCACTCCGCAAGATCCGCGGTTCTGAGCCACTCAAGGACATCCCGATTGTGGCCGTAACCGCTTACGCCAGTCAGGATCAGTTGGAGCGGGCCCGTGCTGCTGGTTTCGATGGTTTCGTTGGTAAGCCGCTCGACCCAGACCGATTCCCTGGGCAGGTCGAGCGGATGTTGAACGGCGAGCCAGTCTGGGAGGTGCAATAGATGCAGGCCACAGGTAACAAGATCCGCCAGACAAAGGCCAGGCGCCGCGGCAGCCTTGCGCGTAGGATGGCATTTGTCCTCCTGCCCCTGGTCGTCGTCCCGCTCGTGCTCATGGGTGCCATCGCCTACCTCCGGACTCGCGACATTCTGCGTCAACAAGCGAACGCCCAACTGGTCTCAGCCGCACAAGCTCAGGTATCGACGCTCGACCAGTGGGCCCGCTCCCGCGAGCAGCGCCTTCAGCTCGGCACCCAGCGCAAAGCGCTCGTCGACGAGGCGGCGAATCTGATGCAGCTAGCGGATGTATCCCTTGCACCGCCCGCCAGCCGCGAAACGCTGCGGACGGAGTTGCAAGGCCTCCAGGCCCGAGAGGGCGAGATGCTCTTCAGCAGCCTGCTTGTCGCCCGGGTCTCGGACGGGCTGATCCTGGCCTCGACCCGGCCCGAGTGGGAGAACATCGCCCTGCCCGCCTTGCGCGATGGCAAAGTACCTCTCGATGCACTGGCGACCCGCCCTGTTTTCGATGATGCGGTGCTCAGCCCGTCGAACTCGTCCATCGCTACCCTGGCGCCGATGCGCATCGCCGGTGGGTCATCGGCCGACGCCGTACTCATCGGGGTCAACTCGGATCTCCGGCTGGGCGCGTTGATGCAGCAGCTCCAGGTCTATTGGGAGATGCGCGGTATATACCGCGTCGAACGCGGCGCAACCTACTTCATCATGGCGCCCGACCTTATCATCCAGCTCGACCGCTACGCCACCAGCCCAGAAGCGGTCGCCGTCACCAATCATCCGGTCTTCCAGGCGCTCCAGAGCAATTCCTCTGGGACGCTGTCCTACTCCAGCCTGGCCGGCGAGCCCGTGCTGGGCGCGTATGAGTGGATCCCTGAATGGGGGCTGGGCGTCGTGGCCGAATTGCCACAGTCGGACGTGTATGCGGATTTGAACAGCCTGGCGCCGTTCAGCATCGGACTGATCGTCATCGCCGCGCTGGTGTCAGTTGTCGTGGTGGTCTTCATCACCAACCGCATGCTGCGCCCCTTGGGAACCCTAAGCCAGCTCGCCGAGCGGATATCGCACGGGGACTGGGCCTATCGTGCGCCTGAGGACCGCAACGACGAGTTGGGAGCACTGGCGACCGGTTTCAACCGGATGGCCGACGACCTGAGCGGGATGTACCAATCGCTCGAAGCTCGGGTTGAAGCGCGGACGCAGCAGATTCGGACCGCGGCGGCGGTCGCCCGGGCCGTGGTCTCGATTCCTGTCCTCGACGATCTGATGCGTCGGGCCGTCGAGCTCATCCGGGATCGCTTCGGCTACTACCACGTGTCGATCTTCATGCTCGATGACGAGGGCAAGAATGCCGTCCTGCGCGAATCGACCGGCGACGTCGGGAGTGCCCTCAAGGCGCGGGGTCATCGATTGGCGGTCGGCTCGCAGTCGACCATCGGCTGGGTGACGGCCAATAATGAGCCAAGGGTTGCGTCAGATGTGCGCACAGATCCGGTGCACTTCAAGAATGAGCTATTGCCCGAGACGCGATCGGAAGCGGCCGTGCCGCTGCAGGTCGGCGGAACTGTGCTCGGCGCGCTTGACGTCCAGAGCACCAAACCCGGCGCATTCAGCGCCGAAGATATCGAAGTTCTGCAGACACTGGCCGACCAGCTGAGCGCGGCCATTCAAAACGCCCGCCTGGCCCAGGCGTCGGCTACCGCTGCCGACCGCTCTCGAGTGATTTCTGAAGTCACCGGGCAGTTCAGCGGGATGCTCGACGTGGACAGTGTCTTGCGTACCGCGGCCCATGCGCTGCACCGGGCTCTCGGCCAACCCGAGATCGTTGTCCGGCTCGAGGCGGGCGAGGCGGGCGGGGTCGCGCAGGACGGCGGCAGCGGCAACGGAGACGGGCAGACGCCTCCGTTCGTCGGAGGTAGCGGTGTGTGACTTGATCGCTTCTCCCGGAGTGACGGCAGTTGACAACCGGTTATGCCTCGCCGGAATGGACGGTGTAAGATGAGTGCGACGAGCATGGGACCGACGCCTCGGGCGGCGCGCGACCGCCCCCCCCCGCCGAGCGACCTCCGAGGCTGGCGCGAGTTGCTCCTACGCGGAATGCTATTTGCGGCCGCCGTGCTCGGGCTCCCGGCGCTGATCGGCGGCTCCCTCTCGGCGATTCGTGATGGACAGACGAACCGGATCATCCTTTTCGGCGCGTCTTACCTCTTCGTCCTGGTCCTGGCGCTTGGCCGTAGCATCCTCCCTTATCAATTGCGGGCATCCGTACTGCTCTTGCTCACCGGAGCCCTGGGCATCAACGCGTTGCTTACCACTGGACTGGCAGGCAGCGGTCGGATCTTCCTGTTTGCATTCTGCACGATCGCTACCGTCCTTATGGGACTGACTGCCGGGATCGCCTCGCTGCTGCTGAGCGTGACGGCGACGGCGGTCGTCGCATGGGCGGCGACAACTGGCCAGATCACCTTCGCCTCCGAAGTGGTGAGCGCTGCCGATGCCTCGTCCTGGATAACCGGCGGCGCCGTGTTCGGACTATTGGCGATGGTGATCGTGATCGCCCTGGGGTCATTCCAACGCGGTTTTGAAGTTGTGGTCCGTAACGAGCAGCGCCAGGTCGGAAAGCTTCAGCGCCAGCACGACCTGCTCGAGCGCGACGTGAGCGAGCACTCCGAGTGGGTCGCCCGCCAGGCCCACCACTTGGAAACGACTGCTGAGATCGCCCGTCTGGTCACCTCGACTGTCGATCTGACGACGATGATGAACCGGGTGGTCGAGATTGTGCGGGATCGATTCGGCTTCTATCAAGTCTCACTCTTCACTCTCGACGACTCCGGAACCTGGGCAGTCTTGGCCGCGAGCACAGGTGAGCCAGGAAGGTTGCTGTTGGCCCGACACCATCGACTGGGCGTCGGGAGTGCTAGCATTGTGGGCTGGGTCACGGCCAATCGGGCCCCGCGCGTCGCAGGCGATGTTGAGAAAGATCCCTTCCATTTCAAGAACCCGATCCTGCCGGACACGCGATCGGAGATGGCCGTGCCATTGATCGTCGGCGAGGCGCTCATTGGCGTCCTTGATGTCCAGAGCACGGAAGCTGACACATTCACCGTATCCGACCAGTGGGCCCTCGAAGCCGTCGCCAGCGAACTGGCCGTCGGCATCCAAAGTGCCCTCACGGTCCAGCAGCTGAATGAGCGTCTCGAGCGCATGCAGCGCGCGATCTACGCCAAGACCGAACGCTCGTGGAGTCAGGTGGCCGGCTCGTCCGCCCCGATCTCGTATCAGCTCGACCAGAGCGGGGTCGCCAATTCCGGCCAAGCGAGTGAGTTCCCGACGAACCGTCTGGCGGTCCAATCAGCCCGTACCTCGGCCAGCCCAGACGGACGCGAGGTGGCCGTCCCGGTTCAGGTACGCGGCCAAGTGGTCGCCACGATCGGCGCCCGCCGGCCAGTTGAGAGCGAGCCGTGGACTACGGCCGATGTGGCGCTGCTCGAGGCGGTGGCAGGCCAGGCTGGCCTGGCGCTTGAGAACGCCCGGCAATATGCCGAGGAACAGAGGCGGGCAGCCGAGCTCGAGGTGCTCAACCGAGTCAGCCAGGCCGTATCGCAGCTTCTAAGCCTGGACTCGCTCTATCGCGTCGTCCACGCGCAAATCTCAGAGATTCTGGGTGCGGTCGACATGGCCATCGCCCTTTATCACTCACAGGAGAAGATGATCAGTTTCCCCTACGTGTCCGAAGGGAACGAGCTCCTCAAGCGAAAGGACATCCCTCTGGGTGAAGGCCTGACTTCGGTCGTGATCCAATCTCAGCAACCGTTGATAGAGCATGACGACACCCAAAGGCGCGCGGTCGAACTCGGCGTTCGGCTGGAAAGCAGCCCGGCCAAATCGTGGGTGTCCGTCCCGATGCTCGTTGGCGACGACATCATCGGCGTCTTGAGCGTGTACGACAACGAGAACCCTCAGCGCTTCACCGATGACGACCTGGCACTTCTGGCGACCATGTCGAGCCAGATTGCGACCGCGTTCCAAAACGCTAGGCTGCTCGATCAGACCCAGCGCTCGGCGCGGCGGGAGCGGCTCATCCACGAGATTACGAGCAAAGTCCGGCAGGCCACCAGCATACCCACCATCCTGGAGACGGCGACGAGAGAACTTGGACGGGCGCTCAACGCAGAACAAACGACGATCCGGCTGGGAGAAACAAAAGTGACTGGCTCACCCGGCAACGGCGGGACGGCCGAGCGAGATCGGTCCGAACTCACGCCCGAGTCGCAGATCTGGAGCGACAGCGATGAGTGAGCGGCGCGCATCCCGAACCTTCCGAGCCCCTCGAGGCCAGGCCGGCCTCGGAACCACCTTGACCCTCACCCTGATCCCGCTCGTCCTGATCCCGCTGCTGCTGATGGCCGGCGGGGCGTATTTGCGCTCGCGAAGTATCCTGCGCGAGCAGGCCTCATCCCAACTCTTGTCCGCGGCACAGGCCGAAGGCCAGGCGCTGACCGTCTGGGCACAGGCCCGCCAACAGAGACTGCTTCTGGGCAGCGAGCGCAGCCAACTGAAGGAAGCCGCCGCGACGCTCGTCTCGGTCGCGAGCCAGGCGGAGGCGCGTCAGGTGAGCCTCGAGCAGGCACGCCAGGAGTTGTCGGATCTGCGCACACGCGAGAACGAGACCTTCTTCACCGAACTTTTCCTGGCGCGGCTTTCGGACGGGGTAATTCTGGCTTCGACTACCCCTGAATATGAAGGGCTCACATTTCCGGCGCTGACCGAAGGCAAGATCACCGGACGCAGCGCCATGACTACTTCGCTCTACGATGATCAGACCATCGCCCGCGGCGATATCGCATTTGTCACCATCATCCCCCTCCGGGCGCTAAACACGCCCGTTGCCGACAGCGCGCTCGTCGGGGTAAACAAGGGCCTGCGCCTTGGCTCGCTGATGGAGGCGATGCAGGTATTCTGGGAGCAGCGCGGCGCTTACCGCGTCACTCGCGGGAATACGTTTCTGGCGGTCCCGCCGAATATCGTCGTCGGGCTGGAGAGCTACTCGATGATGCCGGTCATCAAGACGGGTATCCAGCATCCAGTCTTTGAGTTGGGGCCGACGAGCTCATCAGCCAGCCTGGAATACGAGAGCTATGACGGGACCTCCGTCGTCGGTGCCTTCGAGTGGCTGCCGGATTCGAATGTCGGAATCGTGCTCGAGCTTCCGCAAGCCGATATCTTCGCCCAACTCAGCACACTGGGACCGTTCTTCGGCGGGCTGCTTCTAGGTACCGTCGTACTCGTCCTGATCATCGTGCCGCTGGCCACGCGCCGATCGATCCGGCCCCTGGCGGAGCTCACGCAGCTGTCGGAGCGCATGGCCACCGGAGATCTTACACAGCGCGTTCCGGTGCGACGCCAGGATGAGATCGGCCGCCTGTCGAGCGCCTTCAACACGATGGCGGATGAGTTGGCAGGGTTCTACGCTTCACTCGAAGGCCGGGTCAAACAGAGAACCCAGCAAATGCGTACGGCTGCAGAGGTCGCCCGCGATGCGGCCGCCATACGCGACGTTAAGCTGCTGATCGACGAGGCTGTGCGTATCATCTCGCAACGCTTCGGCTACTATCACGCCGGCGTATTCCTGGTCGACGAAACCGGCGAGTTCGCCGTTCTGCGGGCGGCGTCATCCGAAGGCGGGCGGAAGATGCAGGACCGCGGCCATAAGCTGGCCGTCGGCAAGGTCGGTCTTGTCGGATACGTGAGCTCCACCGGCAGGTCGCGCATCGCCCTCGATGTCGGCAAAGACGCGGTCCACTTCGCCAACCCCGAGCTGCCGGACACACGCTCCGAGATGGCCCTGCCCCTGCGCGTCGGAGAACGCGTGATCGGCGCACTGGACGTGCAGAGCGCTGAACCCAACGCATTCGACGAAGCCGACATCGTCGTGCTGCAAACGATGGCCGACCAGCTTGCAGTAGCGATCGAAAACGCCCGTCTGCTGGAGGACCAGTCGCGCGTCGCCGCAGAACGCCGGCGGGTCATCGAGCTCTTCCAGCGCATCAGCTCGATCCGGACCTACGACGGCCTGCTTTCGAGTGTCACCCAGGACATCCAGGCGAGCTTCGGGTACGCTCGAGTCACGCTCGGGCTGGTCGAAGGAGAAGAGGTTGTCGTCCGCAGTTCAGTCGCCACCGAGGGGGTTCGTCCAGCGCTGCTCGGGATTTCCAGCCCTGTCGGCCAGGGGCCGCTCGGGCGAGCGATCTCCTCGATGAGCCCAGTGGAGTCCGAGGCTAGCCAGGCCTGGG
>Ga0209342_10006782_pt1 | contig 11566 bp, 6 predicted proteins | sample RifCSP16_2_FD_184023 | JGI IMG/M metagenome (GOLD analysis project Ga0209342, IMG submission 184023) | Soil microbial communities from Rifle, Colorado - Rifle CSP2_sed 16_2 (SPAdes) (version 2) | ecosystem: Environmental > Terrestrial > Deep subsurface > Rock core/Sediment | place: Rifle... | reverse complement strand
TTCAACACGTCAATAATGTATTGCCTGGCCTCCGGCGTCCAGACGTCCATATCCTTGAAGAACACAAGTCCATCCTCGTTTGATCTCGTATCGACAGGCGGCGGGAATTTGAAATATGGATTCTTCGCCTCATCCGGGACCATCTGCCAGAGGGGGGCGGGATCGTTGAGATGATTGAAGACAATATCGAGAACAACTGCGATTCCCCTAGCATGAGCGGAATCAACAAGTTCTTTGAATTCCGCGGGAGTTCCATACGAGGGCTCGGGGGCGAAGTGGTGATTCGGATCGTACCCCCACGAAAAGGAATTTGACGGGCCGATATTCCCATAGTCGTTGATGGGCATGAGTTCTATGGCATTCACGCCGAGGTCGTTAAAGTGCGCGAGCAGCGGGATGAGATCCGTAAACTTCCCTTGCGACGGTCCCAGCGCCGTAAATTCGCGAAGATGCAGTTCATAGAGGACCAGCTTGTTGGCGGGCGGCCGTTGATATGGCGTCGAAGACCACCCATAGTTGTCGGCTGCAAGGCCTTCGGGCCCGACTGTGAACCGTGTACCCATTGTGCCATTCTGGCGTCCCCACGGATCGTAGATTCCCCTGCCGTCCGACAGTTCATAGAGGTATTCATACGTGCCAGGCGTAAGCATGATGTTGACCCACCAATCGAGGCTGCTGAAATTCTGCTTCATCGCTACCGGTTCAACCGCCGCCAAGGACTCCCCTGTCGGTGCAATGCGCAACAGGACAATATTCGTGTCGGGTATCTGTAGACGGAATGTCGTGGAATCCCTTCCTGCTCCACTGTCCGGAAGCGTCACCCCTCGTTTTGCATATGCAGGAAGCGCCGCTTTGACGATTTTGTATACTACATGCTTATGGACAGTCGAATCGCCCAATTGGTTCTTGGCAACAAGGCGATAGGAAGAATCCGCATAGACGGAATCGGAAAGGGAGAATGAGAGAACACGCAGACTGCGGTTGAGTGAATCGGTAACATCGAGCGTTATTCGCCCCTGCGATACTGATGAACCCTCGAACTTGACCGAGGTAATGCTGTCGCTGTTTGCATGGATCACACTCGCTTCAATCCGGGTCAAGTAACTGCCTGAGTCCCGGGCATAAACCTCAAACCAGCGCAGGCGGGAAAGCCGGAGAACCGCATTGTTGTTATCAGTGGGATTTTTTTCAGGATTGAGAGGATCGGAAGGCCAGGGGCCGGCCGTCCCCTCCGAAAAGAACTTGTATTGCCACACGGAATCTCCCTGGGTCCTTCTTGCGTCCGATGGGTCCTTGATCTTGAATGTGAGAGTCTTTACCCAACACCTCAATACGCTGTCATACGCCATTTTAGAAACTTCGGCAACATTCTGCCAATTGTTGAATTCCCCGGGAACATGCACTGTGGGAGAAGGGGAAGCATAATAGCGGAACGTCAAGGAGACGCTGTCCGATGACGATTGTCCCGGTGACGCGGCGGCACAGAAAAACAGAAGGGCTGTTATCGCTTTTTTCATTTCAGAAGAGTGTATAAATAAACGGCGCCAGGGCAGATCCCTGGGTCACGACGATAAACAGGCCGAGCAAAAGGAGAACAAAAATGATCGGACCAATCCACCATTTCTTACGTTCTCGCATGAACGCCCACAACTCGCCGAAGATTTTCAGGCGTTCTTTTGTGTTCTTCACCACCGACATTGCGCCCTCCTAATCCGGTTCAAATACTTCCTGCAGCAATTCCTCCCGATTCACTTCCTTCATTTCCTTCTTGTCCAGGAGAAAGCTCCCCATGACGAGGCAATCCATTTCAGTCCGCATGAAACAACGCCAGGCATCCTCGGGGGTGCAAACGATCGGTTCTCCCCGAACGTTGAACGAGGTGTTAATGAGGACGGGACATCCGGTTTGACGGTCAAATTCGCTGATCAGATCATAGAAGAGCGGATGCTGGTCCCTTGCGATTGTCTGCAAACGCGCAGAACCGTCAACGTGGGTCACAGCCGGAATGGTGCGATTGTTCCCGGAAACCGTGGCAACAAAAAGCATGAAAGGGCTCGGCCGATTCCACTCAAAGTGATTTGATACCTTGTCTTCGAGAACCGCCGGGGCAAAGGGCCGAAAACTCTCCCTGAATTTTATTTTCAAATTGACGATTGACTGGTTTTTCGGATTTCGCGGATCGGCCAGAATGCTCCGGCTCCCCAGAGACCTCGGGCCGAATTCCATTCGTCCCTGAAACCAGCCCACCACTTCCTGCGCAGCAATTCGTCCGGCCGTTTCCTGAAGGAGAGCCTGCCGATCCAGTTTTCGATAAGGGATCTTCTTCTTCAGAAGAAACTGCTCAACAAATGTGTCGGAGTATTCGGGACCAAGAAAGACATCCTTCATAACGAAGGTTCGGGGATTGTTCAGCAGCGTGTTGTGAACATAGAAAGCAGCTCCCACGGCGCCTCCTGCATCCCCCGCCGCAGGCTGAACAAAAATCTCTTTGAATGACGTGTTCTCGTAGATCTTGCTGTTCGAGACACAGTTCAGGGCCACACCTCCGGCCATGCAGAGATGCTTCATGCCCGTCTCGCGTTCGATATGGCGAGCCATCCGAATAACGATTGTGTCCGTTACTTTTTGAAGTGATGCTGCAACATCTTTGTAGAATTGAGTAAGGGGTGACTCAGACTCGCGGCGAGGCTCACCGAAGAGCCGCTCGAACAACTTGCCGGTCATGGTGAGCCCATAGTCAAACGTGAAGTATTTCATGTTGATCTTGAAACTTCCGTCTTCCTTCACCGAAACGAGGTTATTCATGATCAGGTCATAGAATCTGGGTTCACCGTACGGCGCAAGTCCCATAACCTTATATTCGGCACTATTTACCTTAAAGCCCAGATAGTACGTAAACGCGGAATACAGAAGGCCAAGAGAATGCGGAAAATGTGTGCATTTTTCAAGGTTGATCGTGTTGCCACGGCCCGTGCCAAACGTCGAGGTTTCCCATTCCCCCACTCCGTCGATGGTCAGGATTGCGGCTTCTTCAAAAGGTGAAACAAGGAAAGCGCTTGCGGCATGGGAAAGATGATGCTCTGTAAAGAGGATTTCCCCTTCGTAGTTGAGGTCCTTCTTGATCGTCTGCGGAATCCACATTTTCTCCTTGATCCAGATTGGAAGCGCTTTCAGGAATGATGGAAAGCTTCGAGGAAATGTGGCAATGTAGGTGGAGAGAATTCTTTCAAATTTGATGAAGGGCTTGTCATAGAAGACAATGTAGTCGACCTGCACCGGGTCGAGGGCTTCCTGATTCAGGCAGGCGCGGATCGCATTGATCGGGAAATCCTGGTCGTGCTTCTTCCGGGTGAAGCGTTCTTCCTGGGCAGCCGCCACCAGCACGCCGTCACGCACCAGCGCTGCGGCAGCGTCATGGTAGAAACAGGATATTCCCAGAATGACCATCGTGCTGTCCTAGAATTGGCGCTTGCTCTGTTCCAGAGTGTGTTTTATCGGCTCCTTCTCCTTCCAGAACGTCGGCTCCGGTCTTGATCTTCTGTCGAGAAGGTCCTTTCCCCTGATCTTCATGATGAACCAGGAAGGCCCGATAAGAAATAGGTAGACGATACTAAGGATGAGGATGGTGTTTACCACCGCAAGCCCACGAGCAAAAGCCATCCATCCTTTGTACAGCATTGAGCCAATTGATTTCAGGAAGTTCATTCTTAAGAAAGCAGAGGGAGGATATTGAGAGGAAATACAGTCGAATGACCGGCTCTTCGGTCTTTGTCGGCCTCATTTGTCATATCATTCACGGGATGAATATACCGAAAAGGGAATGGAGTTGCAAAGAAGACAGGTTCGTGGTTAGGCGGTTCGTGGTGAGTTGGCGATTGGGTTTTTCTTTTAGGCAGAATATCGTACCTTTTTGAAGTTTCTCCTACTCACGAATCCTCCAAGGACCCATTTCTTTTGTCGACAACAACGCCGCCGCAGCTCTCTCCCCGAAAACGTATCTTCTTTTCACTCTTTCTGATCTTTCCGCCCCTCTTGTTCTTTGTTGCTCTTGAGCTCATTCTGCGGGCTGCAGAATACGGACCCGATCTCTCACTCTTCACACCCGAGACGATCGCAGGAAAAGAATACCTCACCATGAACCCTGCGGTCAAGAACAGGTATTTCAATCAGGTCGATTTCAATCCGACGACTTCTCCTGAATATTTCCTCATGCCAAAGCCCGAGGGGACATTTCGGATCTTCTGCCTTGGCGGCAGCACGACTGTTGGGTATCCTTATTGGTACAATGGCTCCTTCTCTTCGTTCCTCCGAGACAGACTCCAGGCAACCTTTCCGGCCAAGAAGATCGAAATCATCAACCTGGGGATGACGGCAACAAACAGCTACACTGTACTGGATATGGCCGGCGATGTCGTTTCCTACGAGCCCGACCTTCTTCTGGTATACGATGGCCACAACGAGTTCTACGGAGCTCTTGGAGTCGCCTCGCACGAGTCTGCCGGAACATCGCGGTGGTCATCGCTGCTCTACCTCAGGCTCGTACATCTCCGAACATTCCAGCTGATCCGCGATGTACTCCGCTCCGTTTCAGGATGGTTTGGGAAGGAGAAGCCTACCACTTCGCGCACGGGGACAATGATGGAGCAGCTTTCACGCGGGCAGTATATCCCGTATGGCGATGCCCGCTATCAGGAAGCCCTGGCCGCCTTTAGAGATAATATTTCGGCGACCGTTTCCCTTTCTGGGAACAATTCCATACCTATTCTCTTCGGTACACAAGTCTCAAACTTGAAAGATCAATCTCCGTTTGTTTCATCGAGCGCCGAATACGCCCCAGCTCAGGCACGCGAATCCTTCATGCGCGCCATCTCCAATGCCCGAGCCGCCCTCTTAGATTCCAAGATTGCCCAGGCAAAGGACACTCTCAGACGCATCCTATCCTATGACAGCTTATACGCAGAAGCGCATTATCTGCTTGGCCGATGCTACGAGGCGTCGCGGGAGTATGATTCGGCCAAAATTCAATTCGTACGCGCGCGTGACTACGACCGGCTGCGATTTCGGATGAGCTCAGATTTCAACGAGTCACTTCTCGCACTCAAGGATCTTCCCTCGGTAGGCGTTGTAGAAATGGAGCTTCTCTTTGCGGAATCTTCGCCCTACGGGCTTATCGGGAACACCCTGATCACAGAACATCTGCACCCCAATGCACGCGGCTATTTTCTCATGGCAAAGGCTTATGCAGGAGCCGTGCGTGAGATGGGAATTCTGGCATCTCCGGAAGAATGGGCATCGAACGACACCATTTCCGATGAAACGCTTTGGGCTCATCGGCACCTGACGGAACTCGACGAAATGATCGCTGAGCGCAGAACGGCTGTACTTACATCCGGATGGCCGTTCAAGGATCAATATCCCATTGTCGATTCGGTCCCCCAAAAAGATACGCTACGGTCAATTGCGGAACGAGCGACGCGGGGAATCCTGAACTGGAAAAAAGCGCACGAAGAGGCGGCCGCATACTACGAGGGGCGCAATGAAATTGAAAAAGCAGAACATGAATACAGAACGATCGTCAACCAAATTCCGCTCGACGTGCGGGCCTATCTTCGACTCGCCCGCCTGCAGATCGACCGGAACCTGATTGGCCTGGCCAGGCAGACGCTGCTCGCATCACAGAGTGTGGAAGAGACTCCTCTAGCTTCAAGGGCCCTGGGCGATATTGCACTTCGATCAGGCCGCTCAGGCGACGCCGTAACGCATTACGAACGATTGGCGAAGTTTCCGCAAAGCCCTCAAGAACGAGATGAGAACGGCTATCTTCTCGCCCTTGCCTATCTGCAATCAAACAATCCTGACTCAGCAGTGAGACTTCTGGAGAGACTGCTTCTCGAGAATCCGGCAAACCGGCAGGCCAATGAGCTCCTGAAGCGCGTCAAAGAGCTCTCTTCCCGCCAGCCCCCGTCCCGTTAGCCATCGACCGTTTGCGTGCCGCTCAAGGGATCATCTCCCCCGGTACATCCGTGTCAAGCCACTCGACCTGTCTGTCTATAAACGGGACTTCCATCATCCGCCCCCCGAATCCGAGAATCCGAAAAGACATCATTGGTATCGCTGAGACCTGAACCTTCTCCAGCTGATCCTGAAAGAGGGTGAATCCCCTCTTCTTCCCCTCTGCCGCAAGAAACTGGTTCAACGATCTCCGCTGCTTCATGCGGCGGAGCTCTTCTCTGGTTTTGTAAACCTGCTCGTCCGTCAGTCCGGCCTGTCGCATTGTCAACGTGTCCTTCCCGACAACCTGGAAAAGAAGGAACCTCTCTCCGACCTTGAGGGGGCCATGGATCTTGCCCGGAGATAGAGAGAAAGCGATATGCCCTATGGGCGCCCGGCTCGTCATCGACATGGTCACGAGGCCGCCTTTCCCTTCTCCTGTCTCTTCCGAATATTCGCGAACCATCTCTTCGAACGTCTTCCCTTGATGCAGACCTTCGACGGCCTCCTGAATCCTCGAGAGAGATGAAGACCATAACTCCCGAATTGTAACAGAAGGAGCCTTCACCGACCCCCGGGAACTCAGGTACATCCAGATATCCCCATCAGAAACTTCGGCGGTAGCGGCCAGTCGGCTCTTGATCATGGAAGCAAGCATCGCATCCTTCCACACCGACAGTTTTCTCGCTGCCTCCGGCGTCTCGTCGAGTTTTCGGGCGATCGCCTCCTGCGCAAGGAGCTCCTGTTGAACCCAAACCACGAGCTGTGTATTCAGAAGGCCAAAGAGTGAAACGGAATCTTTCGACCGTAAAGTCAGCGGGGCTCGTTCGAGCCTCCGAAGCACATGTTCAATCGACCACACCTGGGATCCTGCAACGGCAATGGAATCGGTCAGATCTGTCCGCATCCGGCGAATGAGCTCCCCGATCGCTGTTACCGTCAGCATGCTGTCGCCTGCGAATTGGGGCTGGCCCAGAACGGCAGCCATGGAAGAAGCTGTTTTGCGCAATGAGCGGCTGAGCGCGAATCCTGTTCTCCCCGCCAGAGCGGAACGGACAAACTCGTCCAACCGCACTCTTTCTTTCCTCAACCGCAGAGTCCGGGCGACTTCCTGTTGAAGGGCATCCGCCGAAAAGGAATTGAAATGTACGCTCGGCACGTCATTGAGAATCTTTAGAACATAATAACCCGACCCCGCGCTGATAACCTGCGACACGGAATTCTTTTTCACCTCGTAGGATGCTCGTTCAATGTCCCAATCGGCATCTCCCCAGATGACCGTGGCAGTATCCCGTATCGCGTTCATGGTGGAGTCTACTACCAGCGTCTCAAAATCCCGCGGCGTTTGAATTTGCCTCCTGGTGAAATCGGCGTCGTCTCGCAACTCAAAATAAATGAACGACACACTCAATTGCCTTCTCGCTTGTGCCATCCCTCGGACGATCTCCTGCCGGGACACCCAAACCTTGTGTGATATTTCCTGCCTATAGAGCTGATCTCGCGCGACCAGTTTTCTCACCTCGAGGAATGCCTGCCGAAACGAGGTATCATTTTCCAGCCCTTCATCAATCCCAGCGAGCGCGAGAAGTTTCTCGGCAATGAGAGAATAGATCACCGCCTCTTTTTCCTCCCTCAATGCTTTTCCTGCTCTTCTGTTCATCCCCGGCGTTAGCTCGAACCGTTCAACGAATTCTCTTTCTTCGACGACACGATCTCCAACTCTGGCGAGGATGGGGACTCCCGATGTGCGGTTCTGCGAGTATGAGTGGGAGGTCGACCAGGACATTCCACACACAATAATACCGGCGTACATCAGCCAGCGAGGGCTCTTCAATCTTGATAGTATGGAGTTCAGTCTATACATTGTTTGTTGCCTATGAACATCGATGTTAACCGTTTTCCTCGTTGGAAGAAACTTCTTTTTTCGCTCTTCCCTGCTTTTCTGTTTTTGGCATTTCTTTTCATTCTCGAAGTAAGCGTGCGAATTGCAGATCCCTCGCTTCGAAACCCGTTTCTCGATACTCTCTCATACAACGGCACCGTTTGGAGCCAGGTCAACCGAAAATACCTTCGGACCTATTTTCCTCCGTCGATCGCAATTCTCCCCGAATTCAAGCCGGGCATTTTCAGGTTACAGAAACCCGATTCAACGCTTCGCGTCGTTTGCCTTGGCAGCTCATCGATGTTCGGCACCCCCTATCAGATGACGGCAAATATTCCAGGCATCGTCAGAAAACAATTACGACATCTGGCTCCTGAAAAGGACATAGAGGTCATCAATCTCGGCGCCTCTGCAATCAACAGCAATGTCATTCGTGATTTCCTTGACCAGGTTATCGATCTCAATCCAACGTTGGTCCTCATCTACATGGGGCACAACGAGTACTACGGACCGGAAGGAGTCGGCGCTCCGCCCCTTGAGAAGCTCTTCCCTTGGGCGACGAGACTGAAGTACCGATTTCGCGACCTCTCGCTGACAAGGCTTCTCACATCCTGGTTTGCCTCCGATCCCTCAGGCGGAGAGGACATCGAAAGAACACTCATGAGGGAGGTCTCCGATAACAGCGCCGTGCGTCTTGATTCACCCGACGCACAACGAATCGAGCAGGTCTTTCAGGCAAACCTCTCGCATATCCTTAAAACTCTGGCCAATCACGACATTCAAGTGATCATAAGCGATATTGCATCCAATCTGCATTTTCCGCCTTTTCTTGCAGATTCCGTTCTTTCGAACGGTGCACGCCTGCCTTATGAGCTCGTCGAGGAGAAACAGGCCATCGGAGAATTCTCGACACTCATTGATACCCTCACGACACTCGTTGCGACGGATTCCCTCAACGCTTCGCTGCACTACTGGCTTGGAGAGGCATACGCGGCGACGGGGGACGCTGCGAAGGCCAGAAGGCATCTCATGATAGCCAATGATCTGGACCTTCTCAAATTCAGGGCACCGGAGTCAATGAACAGAATCATTCGAACAACTGCGAAACGACACAATGTCCCGTTTGTTTCCGCCGACTCGACGCTTCAATCGCTGAGCCCTCTTGGCATTCCCGGCAACAATCTCTTTTGGGAACATCTGCATCCTACCGTCCACGGCTATTACCAGATCGCCGACCTCTTCGTGCGTGAAATCGTCAGGCAGAAATGGATCATTCCTCAGAACACCGAGAACAAGCTTCTCCCCTTTGACCACGATTCTCTCTCCCTCGCGTGGCTCGATCTGGCCTATGCGGACCTCTCGATGAGGAATCTCACAACCCATTGGCCATTTCGGGGATACGACGTCCGGCCGACCGTCATTGACAAATCGGACAAGGCATTGGTCGACATTGCACTCAAGGTCTATGCCCTTCAGACGGGCTGGAATGAGGGATGTCTGGCCACGATCGATTTCTTTGAACGCTCAAAGCTGTACGGTCCGGCAATCGTCACTGCAGGGGCCCTTCTCGATGAATTCCCTTATGAACAAACCGTGCGATACAGGCTGGCACAATTGCTCAAGGAGAGCGGCAGGATGGACGATGCGGTCCGTGAATACGAGCGGATCCTGGCAGCGGACCCTCGTCATCTCGCATCGCTTATTGAACTGGGACTTCTCGAAGTCAACCGGGGTCAATTCGACCGGTCAATCTCCCTGCTTACCGCCGCCCTGCGAGAGGATCTCAACAATAAACTCACAGCGGCCTCCACCATTCACTACGGGCTCGCGGGTGCATATGCCAACAAGGGTGATCTCGCTGCCGCCCTGGAGCACCTGAAGGAATCACTTCGGCTCAATCCCACGTACCGCTCGGCACTTGAACTTCAAGCGTCAATTCTCCGTTATCAGAAACAGGGACATCCCAGGTAGAAACAAAAAACCGAGGCAGGATCGCTCCCGCCTCGGTCGTACGATATTCCCTGAACTGCCTTACTTCACCAACACCATCTTCTTCGTGCTTACGAAGTTCCCCGCGGTAATCTGATAGAAGTAGACTCCCGTGGTCATCTTTGAAGCATCGAAGCTGACAACGTGGCGGCCGGCATTTTGCTTGCCTTCCGTCAGGGTCGTCACAACCTGCCCGAGGAGGTTATAGACCTTCAACGAGACTGCCGATTCCATCGGGAGATCATACACGATGGTCGTTGTCGGGTTGAAAGGATTCGGGTAGTTTTGCCTGAGCTCGTACACCAGCGGGAGAACATCTGTTTCCTCGACGCCGGTGATGAGCGGTACTTTGTTGTTGAAATCCCAGGCAAAGTACTTGTTCGGATTGATGCTTCCGAACTGGTCCTCGATCGTATAGGTGGGATTGGTATCATCGATGTTTGCGAGATGGTTCAATCCGAACGAGCTCTCATTATCACCGCCGCCGATACCGAACTTGAACACTTGTCCAACCGTGTTCGTCGTGGTATAGTTGATGGTGATGGTATAGAGGCTGTCGCCAGAAACCGCATCGGTATGAGTTCCATCATCCCACATCTTTGTCTTCGAAGCCGTATCGGCAACGAGCTGCTTATTCCAGGTTCCCCAACCGCCGGTCGCGGGGCCGTTGATCGCCACTCCCCACGCTGCGATGGTATCGACATGCTTCACATGCAGTGATCCCTGAATGTCCATCAGACTGTCGTTGGCGAGAATCTGATAGTAAGCGGGGCGCATGTCAACAATCCATTTCACGGCAACGCCCTGAGTGAGCTTACGCTGATTCTCGAAAAAGGGCTGCCGACGGCTACTGGTGACGCTCGCTACCGTATCTCTCACCGTCATGTTCGGAGCGGAGACAAGCACCTGCCGCCGTTCAGCTTCTGCGGTGACATTGCCGGCGTAATCGAAGTTGAAGAAGTATTCCCGCACATCGGCATTGTTCTTGATCAGATAGTACTGATAATCCAGGAACTCGCCGTTGATCGTGTAGATCGTATCGGTCGCCTCATAGAAATTCGTGAGGCCTTGCCTCGCCAACTGCGTTGTCCTGAACGGTCCGGTGATCCCGGTTCCGTTTTTGGCAGTATCGGCAGTTGCATAATGACCGAACTCGACGACAACTGTATCGCCATCGGCAAAACTTCCCTTCTGTATCGCAGTCGTCATGTTCGCACGCCATTTGATAACCACAGAATCTGCATTATCCCTGGCGATGGGCTTTTCGTTATTGTACCATCCCCAGTACAGCGTGGTATCTTTTTCGCCGGTCGGAATAACAAACGATCTGTTCGACCCTTCGTCCCTACCCCAGTCATACCCAATGAGGAACTTGTATTCCACCGTATCACCCGGGGCAACCTTGCTCTTTTCCAGCTTGATACGTCCTGACCAGAAGTTCGTGCCGTCATAGGTCAATCCGCCGCCGGAAGTCTCGCGAGTAAGGTATCTGGTCGGGGACCATCCGAATTCAGTTGAACCGAACGAGCCGCCCTTCTTGTCGCCGCGAACGCCGACAGTATCCACGTCCTTATCGAACGGCTTGCTCGTAAGTCCCTGCATGTTGATGCGGAACCAGATGTTGATGAACGTGTCTGCTACGGCAGTCCACGGTGTGCGGTACTGGAGCTGGATGCTCCCCGTAAAATTGACGTACTGCACTTT
>Ga0209342_10006781_pt1 | contig 11568 bp, 14 predicted proteins | sample RifCSP16_2_FD_184023 | JGI IMG/M metagenome (GOLD analysis project Ga0209342, IMG submission 184023) | Soil microbial communities from Rifle, Colorado - Rifle CSP2_sed 16_2 (SPAdes) (version 2) | ecosystem: Environmental > Terrestrial > Deep subsurface > Rock core/Sediment | place: Rifle... | reverse complement strand
ATTCTTTTCTCCACGGTGCAGTCCTCCTCTCGGTGACTCTGTTCTCTTCACCGCGGAGACTACACCGTTTCGTTTTTACAGCACCTCTGGGACGCGACCTCCCATTTACGCTGGTACAGTTTTAGGGGAGCAGGTCACAATCACCGGTACGCCTCGGAAGCCATCCAAGCCGCCACAACCTTCTGAAACGGGAGGTCGTTCATGAAACGCAGGTAGCGCTGCCGATGCGGCTCTGCAAGATAGTGGCCCTTGGGTATAATCACGCCGACAACACGGGGACTCCGAATGAAGACTTCTGAGCATCAGCACCATTCAGTCGATATACTGCGGCTTCCCGTAAGGGATCTGTACTGCGCCTGCTGTGCTGAAGAGCTTGAGAAGGCGCTCAAGGCAAACCCCCACATCGCCGACGCTAAAGTGGATTTCCGTGCGGATGTCGTGGAGGTCCGCTATCACGCGGGAATGATCGACGAGGCTGGGTTACGGGAGCTGATCAACGGAAGCGACCGCTGTTCATGTGGCCCCGAAGAAGCCGCTACCGAGACGGCACACATGCACCACCAGGCGCAGATGGCGCCCATCACAATGGGCACCAAGCAGGACCGGATGCAGTACGAGTTGCCCTCCAGCGGCGCGAGCGAGCATCACGAGCACGCCCACCAGGAGGCAGCGGGTCATGCCGGCATGGACCACGACATGTCCGATCCGAAGATGGCGAAGGCCATGGAACTGGACATGCGGAACCGGTTCTTCGTGGCGCTCATTCTCACGATCCCCACGATTCTTTACTCGCCGCTCGGCTATGACTTTTTCGGCCTTGATCTTCCGGATGGCGGCGTCAACCCTAACTGGATCGCCCTGGTAACCTCGACGCCTGTTGTCTGGTGGGCCGGCTGGATCTTCATCGGCGGCGCCTACCGCTCGCTACGGCACCGGTCGCTCAATATGAGCGTGCTCATCGCCACCGGCGTCCTGGCGGCGTACCTAGCCAGCATTGTCCTTTTGGCCGCGGGTGAAGAGGATGCTTTTTTTGAGGCCGCGGCGATGCTCGTCACGTTCGTGCTCTTCGGACACTGGATGGAGATGAAGTCCAGGCGCGGGACCACGGACGCCTTGCGCGCCTTGTTCGACCTCGTGCCATCAAAGGCAACCGTCCTTCGTGGCGGGCAGGAGGTAGAGATACCGAGCAGTGAAGTCGCGGTGGACGACCTCGTCGTCATTCGCCCCGGGGGCAAGATCCCTGTGGATGGTGTGATCGAGAAGGGTGAGACTACGATCGACGAATCGCTGGTCACCGGGGAGTCAATACCGGTAGACAAGGGGCCCGGCGATGAAGTTGTCGGCGGCTCGATCAACCAGTCCGGGAGCATCACGTTTCGGGCAACGAAAATAGGAGCCGACACGGCCCTCGGCCAAATCGTGCGGTTGGTCGAGCAGGCCCAAAATTCGAAGGCGCCGGGCCAGCGGCTGGCAGACACAGCGGCCCAATACCTCGTGATACTGGCGGTCTCCGCCGGCGTGATCACCTTCGGTGTGTGGACCCTTTTCTCCGACGAGGACACGATCACCGCGCTCACCTTCGCCATCTCGGCGGTTGTCACTGCCCAGACGCTTTAGGGCTGGCCACGCCAACCGCGGTGGCGGTCGGCACGGGACTGGGCGCGCGACACAATATCCTCATCAAGGACGCTGCCACGCTGGAGGGCGTCTCGTGTGTCCAGGCTGTGGTCATGGACAAGACTGGCACGCTCACCGAAGGGCGGCCAAAGCTGACCTCCGTGGTTGGCAACGTGCTGCCCGAAGAGGAGTTGCTTGGCGTCGCCGCTTCTGCGGAGCAGGGTAGCGAGCACCCGCTTGCCCGCGCGATCGTCGAGGGCGCACGAGAACGAGGCGCCAAGCTCGTTGAGCCACGCGGCTTTCAGTCGATAGCCGGCCACGGTCTGCGGGCGCAGGTAGACGGGCGCGAGGTGATCATCGGTAACCGGAAGCTCATGTCGGATCGCTCGGTGGCATTGGACGGGTTGGAGGAGCAGGCGCTAGCTCTTGCTGAACGGGGCCAAACTCCGATGTACGTGGCAGTCGACGGGCGGGCCGCCGGCCTGATATCGATCGCCGATACAATCAAGCCGAGCGCGCGGAAGGCGGTCCAACTGCTGGCGAGCCAAGACATCGAAGTCGTCATGATTACGGGGGACAACCGCCGCACCGCTGAGGCCGTTGCCCGGGACATAGGTATCGAGCGCGTATTCGCCGAGGTGCTTCCGGTGGACAAGGCGCGATACGTGAAGCAGCTTCAGGACGAAGGCAAGTTCGTCGCCATGGTCGGCGACGGCGTAAACGACGCCCCTGCACTCGCTCAAGCGGACGTCGGAATCGCGATCGGCGCCGGCACTGATGTCGCCATCGAGACGGCGAAAGTCGTACTCATGAAGAGCGACCCCCTCGATGTCCTGCGCGCCATCCGGCTGAGCAAGGCGACCGTCCGCAAGATGATCCAGAACCTTTTCTGGGCAAGCATCTACAACGTGCTTGCCATCCCGATCGCCGCCGGCGTTCTCTACCCGTCGCTTGGGGTCGAGCTCAGGCCGGAATGGTCCGCGCTCCTGATGTCCGCAAGTTCGATCATCGTGGCGACGAACGCCGTGCTCCTGAAGCGTGTCGAGGGAGAGCTGACGGCGCTTTAGCCATGGATAACGCTGTCGCGCTCGTTCAGGCCTATCTCCGGATCAACGGATGCTTTACCGTGGCGGAGTTCCCGATTCTCGAAGGCTCCCACGGTCAGTTCCACGAGGTCACCGATCTGGATATGCTCGCCTTTCGCTTTCCTGGAGCCGGGCATCTCGCTGGGACGCGCATGACGACCGAAGCCAGCTTCGAGGTCGATCGCGGGCTTCACGTCCCCTCCGGGCAGGCGGACATGATCATCGGCGAAGTGAAGGAGGGCGCCCGGAAGCTCAACGCCGCCGCGCGCAAGCCGGCAGTACTCGCCGCCGCCCTGTCACGCTTCGGTTGTTGTTCGCCGTCAGAGGCACCGGAAACCGTCGACAACCTTGCACGCGAGGGGCGCGCGTCTCTGCCTCACGGGCACAGCGCGCGCATGGTGGTCTTTGCTACTTCCGCTGACAATATGGACACGCCGACGTATCGCCTCATCTCGCTCGGCCACATTGTGCGCTTTCTCGAAGATCACCTGCGCCAACACTGGGACGTCTTCGGTCACACGCAGTTCAAGGACCCGGCACTAGGATTCCTGGCGACGATCGAAAAGGCGAGGCGAGGCCATCAGAATGATTCGCGTCCAGCGCTTTGATCGCGAGAACCGGACACTTTTTAAAACAGTCATCGCCCCGTTGGGCCGTGGCCGCAGTGCTGTCTGCCAAACGGCGCCATCTTGGTCTGGTTCAGTTGTGGCAGACCGCGCCGGGAGGATTGCGACAGGAATAGACGTCAGTGTGCTCTGGGCGCCGCGGGAATCGCGTACGCGACGGCGACAGAGCCACCCCACGGCGTCGCAAGCTTCTCTTCCGAGACCGTGTAGCCGCCCAGATCCTCATCCTCGGCCCGACGTTCCTCGATGTACTTCTCCAGCTCCTGTCGAGCTTCCGGCCCAACGAAGTGGACGTTGCCGCAGCAGCACTGTTCGTGCTCCACGTCGCTACTGCCGCGCCGGTGCTCCACTCCCGGCTTGCAGCCGCAGGCGCAGTCATAGCGCACATAGATGGTGTCGGGCTTGCTCGACATCTCTCGAACGATGAATTCCATAGTCTTGCTCCTCCTTCTGGAGTTCTTCTCGGCAGCGCCTCAGGCAAGGCCTTTGGAAGTTACCGCTGAACTTTCGATGAATTCCGCGGGCGATGACAGGAACTCCTGCCGGCAACCGTTCGAACAGAAGTAGAACGTGACGCCGTCCCACTCGGCCGAGACCGCCTTCCGGCCCTCCACAGCCATGCCGCATACAGGGTCCACAGCCATTATGACCGCTTCCTTGAACTGCCCATCTTCAAGCCACAGTACCCTGTCCGCGATGTCGCGGATGCGTTGGTCGTGGGACACGATCACCACGCTGCGGCTGCGGGTCTTCGCGATCTCGCGCAGGAGGCGCATCGTCTCATGACCGTGACTCGAGTCCAGGTTGGCGGTCGGCTCGTCAGCGAGGATCAGCGCAGGATCGTTAATCAGGGCGCGGGCGATGGCGACTCGCTGCTTTTCACCGCCTGAGAGCTTCTCCGGCGAAAACCGCAGCCGGCGGCCAAGGCCGAGTTCTGTCAGCAGCGAGGCGGCCCTCTTGCGTGCTTCTTTGCGGCTGATGCCCATCAGCTCAGCGGCGATGGAAACGTTGTCCTGCACATTCAGGGCGGAAAGCAGGTTGAAATCCTGGAAGATGAACCCGAAATGGCGAAGGCGGACATCCGGTAGCTTGCCCTCTGAGAGGGCACTCAGCTCCAGGCAATCCAGCATAATCGATCCCTCGGTCGGCTTAAGCAAAGCCCCGAGCATAAGGAGAAGCGTGGTTTTGCCTGAGCCAGATGGGCCCATGATCAGCACAACCTCGCCGGGAGCCACCTCCAGTGAAACGTCCCGAACGGCCACCACTTCGGCATCGCCGCTCCCGAATCGCTTGGTTACGTGGTCGACGGATAGCCCTTCGCCTCTCATGATTAACCTCTCCTGATGATCGCGACAGGTTCGAGTCCCGCAAGTTGCCTGGCGGGCAGCAGCGCCGAGATACAGGCGATGATAGCCGAAACGGCTGTCACGCGAACCAGCGAATTCATGCTAACGGACAGCACAATTAGTTCGTTGAAGCTAGGAATGACGGCGGACAGCAGCAGCGTGAGGCCGAGGCCGGCCAGCAATCCTATTCCGACTGTCAGCAACGCCTGGACCAGGACGATCCAGTAGAGGCGGCTGTTGCGGACGCCCATCGCCTTGAGCACGCCGTATTCGCGGCGCCGGCCGACGGTGGCGATATATATGGTGAGAGCCACGACCGCGAGGCCGGTCAGATAGCCCGCGGTGTTCATGATCGTGATGATGTCGGCACTCATGTCCTTGACCAGCTTTCGCTCCTGGGAGGCAAACTCCGGGCTTGTCTGCACGGTTACGCCCGGAACCGTTTCGGCTATGCGTGAGGAGATGGCGGCCGGCGATTCGCCCTGCTCGATCTTGACCAGAACGAAGCTGACCACGTCGCCACCGCCGCGAACAGCCGCGAAATCCTCCATCGAGACGAAGGACACCGAGCTGACGAGGCTTGAAGTGCCGGACGTCAGTCCGGCGATGGTCAGCTGCTGGCCCAGCGCGGTCACCTGGTCGCCCAATCCCAGGCCGGCCTCGGACGCCACTGCGTGATCGATGACGATCTGGCCGGATTGGGGCTCGGGCGCGCTCTCACTTACCAGGGATGGCCCGCCGAGCGGAGCGCCGACGGGAACTCCGAACAGGTACACGATGTAGTCGCTGCCATTTGCCTCGATCATTCCTTCGGTGTAGAGAATGGGGACCGCCTCTTCAACACCAGGCACCGCCCTTACTTCCTCCGCGACTGAGGCAGGTAGGGCAGACTCCGACATGTGCATGGTGCGCACGCCTTCTTGGGATACCCAAACGTCCGCGCCGGCACGGTCGATGTAGACGGTGAGCCGGCCTTCTGCGCCGTCAAAGACCGCGCGGAAGAAGAGGACGAGGGTTAGCGCCAGCGCGACGCCTCCGACAGAGATGAGGAGGCGTGTCTTGTTCTGGACCAGATTAGCGATCGCGAGGCGGAACATCTCTTACCTCCGGAAGACCTCGGCGGGTGCCAGGCCGGCCACCGCGCGTGCCGGTACAAGCGCGCCTGCCAGAGCCATCACGAACCCCGCCGCAAGGGTAAGGATGATCGCTGTAGGTTCGATAGCAACCAGGAATTGGGGCCGGGCGCTCATAACCAGCCATCCAGCCGCATAGGCAAAGCCAATCCCAAGCGCAACCCCGACGCTCGCGGCCACGGCCGCCTGGGACACAACAACCCGGTAGAGCACGCCGTTGCGAGCCCCTATTGCCTTGAGGATTCCGTACTCGCCGCGACGCTCGACGGTCGCCGTGTAGATCACCAAGCCGACCACAAGCGCTCCAACGATGAAGGCGGCGGCAACCATCAGGAAGATCACCTGGTCGAAGATGCCGGCAATGATTTGCTGGTCATTCTCCATGACCTGGGACTTCAGCAGCACGTTCGTGCCCGGTAACGAGCGCAGCCCGGCGATCAATTCGGCCGAAGTGGTCCCGGCCGCGGGGGTGACAAGGATGAAACTTGCCTCGCCGGGTGCCAGCGCTACAGATTCGACGAAGGTCTTGCGGGCGAATACGAGCGTCCCTGCAAAGGACGCCGTCTGATTGGACAGTCCAACCACGGTGAGTTCGTGCCCGGCAATGCTGAACGAATCACCGACGTCAAAGCCGTGCCGGCCGGCCAGTACCCGGTCAAGCACAACCTCGCCGTCGTTCGCCGGTTCGCGGCCTTCCTTGAGATCCCAGGGACCGCCACCGAACGCCGGATCATAACCGACAAGTTTGATGGCCTGCTTCTTACCGTGGAGCTCAGGGATCGCCATCATTGCGAGAACGGGGGTGGCGCGATCGACGCCGGGAGCAGAAGAGACTGTGTCAACTGTCTCCGGCGAAAGGAACTGGCCGGAGCCGGCGCTGGTGCTCTTGACGCCCTGGGGCATGACCGCCACCGATCCGGGCGCATTGTCGAGGTAGATCACGGCGCTTCGGAAGACGCCCGCGCGCAATCCCAGCAGGAAGAGGATGAGCATCACGGCCAGGGCAATGCCGATGACGCTCAGGGCAAAACGGAGCTTGTCCTGAAACAGGTTCGACAGTGCCAGATTCAAGCGATGCCTCCTGGTTGATCTGAGATCCTGAGGATTATACTGCCCCCTAGTACATGGGTCCGGCATGTAGCAAAAGTCATATCTTACACAGTCCAGATGGCACATTCAGCGGAACCTCCGGCAGGGTAATACTGGGTATCAGTACGGAGGTGAGACAGCATGCAAGCTGCTACAGGCACCCGCAGCTATCGCTACGGCAAGGACAGGGAAGGGCTCCTTCAGAGGATGAAGCGCGTGGAAGGTCAGGCGCGGGGCATCCAGAAGATGATCGAGGAAGACCGCTACTGCCCGGAAATCATCCAGCAGCTAACGGCCCTTTCCCATGCAGCCGATCAGGTCGCCCTGATCCTGCTGCAGGACCACATCGAGGGATGTGTCACCCAGTGCATCCATGACGGTGATTCTTCAGGAATGATCGATGAGCTCCTCGGAATTATTCGACGGGTGGTCCGCGCCTAACCGCGTTCTGAGGATCTGACAAGCAGGAGGAACAGTATGCTAACTGTCACGGCATCAGCTCAACAACAGCTGGAGCAGGCTGCGGGCGAGGGCCTCTTCGATGGCGGGAGGCTGCGTGTGTTCATTGACCATCGCTGTCATTGCGGCAAGGCTCATTTCAGCCTCGCCCTGGATGAGTTGACTCATCCCGGCGACGAGCTGTTCCTGGTGGGGAAAATACCTTTCGTGGTGGACGCATCAACAAAAGGTGAGTTGCCTCTTGTTGAGCTCGATTTCACGGAGACCATCTGGAACAAGGGTTTCTCAATCCGTAATACCGAGCACAACTGCCGCCACAGCGCGATGGGGTGAGCGCGATCCCGTCCAGGAAGACGGGGGAGGGCCGAGGTTCGCTAACGGGTTCGTCCCTAGACGATTCGCGTTTCCGGCAAACTCTGGGTGCCTTCCGCCACGGCTGAATTCGCCGCCAGCGGGAGCCGGACCGTAACCGTGGTGCCCCGTAGCGCCACACTATCGATGGAGATATCGCCTTCGTGCTGCTCGACGATCCATTTCACGATCGCTAATCCCAGGCCCGTGCCGCCGGGGTCGCGACTTCGCGCCGGATCGGCCCTGTAAAACCGCTCGAAGACGTGAGGGATGTCCTCGGCCGATATGCCGATCCCGGCGTCACGTACGGTCAGCACCGCCTTGTCCGCTCCAGATTTGAGATCAACTGTAACTGGGGCGTCGGCTGGCGTGTATTTGAGACCGTTGTCCAAGAGGTTCACCACGAGCTGCTTCAATCGATCGGGGTCGCCCTGGACCATTACCGGCTCAAAGTGGCCAAGCTCTAGCCGTTGACCGGCTGACAGCTGACGCACCTCCGAGAGCGCGTCAAGGAGCACACGGTCCAGCTCAACGGAGTGCCGCTCAAGAGTCTGGCCCGCGTCGGCTCGCGCCAGCGTCAGTAGCTCACCAACAATCCGAGACAGCCGGCGCGCTTCCGCATCCGCATACGCCACTGCTTCAGCGCGTTCTTCTGCGGGCATGCCCGGCGTCCTGGAGAGTATGTCCAGATTGCCCAGGATGGCGGTGAGGGGCGCCCGCAGCTCGTGGGCGGCGTCCGCAACGAACCGCTGTTGCAGGCGATAGGCTTCTTCGAGGCTGTCCAGCATCTCGTTGAAAGTGCCGGCAAGACGTCCAAGTTCATCCCTGCGGTCCGGTCCTTCCAGGCGGCGGGCGAACCCTCTGGAGACCGCGATCGCGCGCGCCGTCTGTGTCATCTGCGCGACGGGCCGCAAGGCCCGGTCAGCCACCGCGTAGCTGCCGGCCGCTGCCACCACGGTTCCTCCAACGACAACGCCGATGACCATGATCCTGAGAAACCGCGTCGACTCATCCAGCTGCGCAAGCGAGGCCCAGGTCAAAACGTATCCGCTCTCGCCATTCGCATCGACGGGGAGGACATAGGAGCGAAGGCGGGCGCCGTTCGCTTCATCGCTGGTTGTCGCAAAGGCGCCAACCTTTCCGCCGCCGGGGATCCAGCGCAGCATTGCATCGTATGGGGGCCCATCGTCCTCACCAAGGACTTGAAGAGGTGAAATGGGAGCTGCGGGGACGTTAGGGGCGTCTGAGCCCAGCGGTTCTTCGTCGGGACCAAAGAGTTGGACCTGGATGTTGGGTCCCTGTGACACGGAGTCGTTGCGTTCCCCGGCGGGCCCTGCGGTGCCAAACTCCTCCTGGAAGTGCTCTGCCGTCAGGACGAGCGAGTTGTCAAGGTCGTCGTACTGGCTGCGGGCATGAAGTCCGTAGGCTGCGCCCGCAACCAGGAACAGTACGATCGCGGCGATTACCGCCGACCCAAGCGCCAGCCGTACTCGCACCGACATGGTGATAAGACCTATTCTTCCCGGAGAACGTAGCCGGCGCCCCGCACAGTCTGAATGAGACGCGGCTCTCCTAGCTCCTCGAGCTTCTTGCGGAGTGATCTCACGTACACTTCAACGATGTTGGCGCTACCTCCGAAGTCGTAGCCCCATACACGTTCCATAATCTGGTCCTTGGTCACCACCTGCCGCGGGTGCGAGATGAGAAGTTGCAGCAACTCGTATTCCGTCGTCGTCAAGCCGATACGGCGGTCGCCGCGGTAGGCGAGACGGCCGCCTGTGTCAAGGCGCAGGTCGGCGTAGGACAAGAGCGCAGGTTCTTGACGGCTACCCCGGCGGAGCAATGCCTTCACACGGGCCAGAAGCACGTCCAAGTCGAACGGTTTCGTGACGTAGTCGTCGGCGCCGGTCTCCAGACCGATGACCTGATCCTTGGGCGCATCCTTCGCCGTCAGAAAGAGAATCGGTAGCGATCGGTCAGCGGCCCGGAGCCGCCGGCACACCTCGAGCCCATCGATGCCAGGCATCATGATGTCCAGGACAACGAGGCTCGGCGGCCGCTCCAGCGCCAGCCTCAGGGCGTCAGTACCGTCGCCGGCTGTATCTACTCGGTACCCTTCATATGCAAGACCACGACGGAGGACGCTGGCAACGGCTGGGTCGTCGTCAACGACCAGAATGCGTGGTTCTTGCTCGTTGGTCATGCCAACAACAGTATAGGGCTGTTCGACTGGGCGCTGAACGAGCTTCGGATCGGGCGAAGGGCCGTTCGTACGCAGTTACCTCCGTTGCGCGTGCATCGTCCCGTTACGACAACGATGCCCTGATACATGCCCATGGCACAGGTAAAGAGGTACTCACCCTCGCGCTGGCGTCAGCACGACTGTCGTGGTCCTGTGAGCGGGTAAAGACCGCGAGATCCCGAAGTCCGGGAAAATGACTTTCTCCGAACAGGGATCCTCTTCATCACGCGTGAAGTTGAGCCGAATCGGGATACCGCAATCGGCCAGAATGACCGCGGGGCGGTAGCGCTCGCGGATGACGATGCTTGCGACCTGCATCCCATCGGATCCCAGTACGGCTCTGGGAAGCCGCGATGAATGGGAGCGTTGAAACCGAGAGCCAATCCCGGTGGCGTGGAATCGGATTCGCCCGAGCGTTACTCACAGGTCTGCCCATTCTGGCGATTGGCGCCATCATCATCACCTTCTGGGTCCTGTCCCTGGTGCGGGCGGCCGAGCACAAGTTCTTGCCGGTCGGCTCAACCGCGCCACCGTTCAGCCTAGTCACAGCGACAGGCGAGCAGATCTCCGGCGATGAGCACCTCGGCAAACGTCCTTTCCTGATGTACTTCAACGAAGGGGTCGGCTGAGGGTCCTGCTGGGACCAGATCGTGGATCTGGAGAAGAACGAACAGTTCAACGCGTTCGATGTGGAACTGATTAGCGTCATGGTGGACCCGGCCTACAAGCTAAGCCCGGAAGTCGAGACCCGGGGTATCACGACGACGGTGGCCTCCGACACGACGTTGCGGGCGTCAAAGGACTTGGAGCGCTGGGGAAGAGCATGCATCCCGGTATCAAGCCGGGCCACAGCTTTATCCTCGTGGACGGGACAGGGACGATCGTCTGGCGATGGGACTGGACCGAGGATAAGGGCGAAATGTACCTGGCTGTCGACACTCTGAACGCTGGGTTAGAAGAGGCGCTGGGCGGGCCCTGAAAGTTCGGCGCCCTTCCCCGGGGTGTTCGGGAGTGGACGGCCGCCTCGCCGCCGGAACTTCACGCTGCCGCGCCCTCCGCCTTACGGGTACCTGCTGTCGCAGACACCCAGACGGCAACAGCCACACCGGCAAGCACGAGGGCGACGAGATGTGCCTCCTGCAGTCCCATCAGCCACCTGTTCTCGTCCCGGAGGAAGGTGACGGAGAACTTCCCAGCAGCATAAAGGCCAAGGTAGATGGCGAACAGCCCACCCGGTCTCTTGATTCGTCTGCGGAGCGTCCAGAGCAGTACAAACAGCGCGAGGTCCCACAAGGCCTCATACGCGAAGACCGGCTGGTAGGCGACGCCCTCGGCGGGCGCCATACTTCCCGGGTTCAGGTACCTGACTCCCCAGGGCAAGGATGTTTCACTTCCAAGTGCATCGCCCGTCACAAGGCAGCCAAGCCGTCCAAGCGCCTGGCCCAGTGCAAGACCGGGCGCCGCGGCATCGGCGCCGTCGAGCAGCGGTACCCTTCGCAGACCGGCCACGAGGAGGGTCGCTGCAATGCCGCCCAGCAGGGCACCGCCTATCGCCAGTCCGCCTTTCTGGAAAGCGAGGATGCGGAGGGGATCGGCTGAGTACGTCGACCAGTTGTCGAT
>Ga0209342_10006780_pt1 | contig 11568 bp, 9 predicted proteins | sample RifCSP16_2_FD_184023 | JGI IMG/M metagenome (GOLD analysis project Ga0209342, IMG submission 184023) | Soil microbial communities from Rifle, Colorado - Rifle CSP2_sed 16_2 (SPAdes) (version 2) | ecosystem: Environmental > Terrestrial > Deep subsurface > Rock core/Sediment | place: Rifle... | reverse complement strand
GAGCCGATGGCCGGCATGAGCATGGACGAGAAGGCGGACATGGCCCGGTACGTCCTCGAGCTGAAGGAGGTCCGCCACCTGCCCATGATCCTCATCGAGCACGACATGGGCGTCGTGATGGACCTCTGCGACCGCATCATGGTCATGGACTACGGACGCAAGATCGCCGAGGGCCTCCCCGCCGAGATCCAGCGCAATCCCGACGTGATCAAGGCGTACATCGGCGCGGCGGTGGTCGCCTAGCATGGGCCAGGCCGTCCTGGAGCGCTCCGCCCCCGCCCGCCCCGCCCCCATCGACCTCCCCTACGGCCGCGACACGCTGCCCAAGCTCCTCCGGCACAATGCCGGCACCCACGGGGACCGGACGGCGTTCCGCGAGAAAGATCTCGGCATCTGGCAGCGCATCACCTGGCGTGACTATTACGAGCACGCGCGTGAGTTCGGGCTCGGGCTGCGCGAGCTCGGTTTCCACCGCGAGGACGTCCTGGCCGTCATCGGCGACAACCGCCCTGAGCTGTTCTACGCGGCGATGGGGGCGCAGGCCGTGGGCGGCCGGTCCTACGGCCTGTACCAGGACAGCCTCACCGACCAGCTGGTGCAGCTGCTGAACTTCGCGGAGGCGCGGTTTGTCTTCTGCGAGGACCAGGAGCAGGCCGACAAGATCCTCGACGCCCTGCCTCTGCTGCCGCGCGTGGAGCGCATCATCGTGGAGGACTGGCGCGGGATGTGGCGGTACCGCCATCCCAAACTGATCAGCTTTGCGGAGGTGCAGCGACTGGGGCGCGAGCGGCACGGAGCGGACGGAACGCTCTTCGACACCATGCTGGACGCGGGACGGCCGGGCGACGTGGCGATCTTCTGCCAGACCTCCGGAACCACCGCGCTGCCGAAACTGGCCATGCTCACGCACCGCAACCTCATCGCCCAGGGGTTGAGTTTCCACGTCGGGGAGCCGCACATCGGCGCCGGCGACGAGTTCGTGAGCTACCTCCCCTTCGCCTGGATCGGGGAGCAGATGATCGCCACCTCGCTTCACCAGCTCGTGGGGTTCACCGTGAACTTCCCCGAGGAGCCGGACACGGCGCAGCGGGACTTTCGGGAGATCGCCCCGCACTTCACCTTCGCCCCGGCGCGCATTTACGAGGGGCTGCACACGGCGGTGACGGTGCGGATCCTCGACGCCGGGTGGCTGCGCCGGCGCGTCTACGACTGGGCCCTGGGGGTCGGCGGGCGCACGGTCGAGCGCCGTGCCGACGGGAAGGCCGTGCCCTGGTGGTGGCGCGTGCAGCGGTGGATCGCGCACTGGCTGGTCTTCCGGCCGCTCCTGGACAAGATCGGCTTCACGGAGATGCGCGTCGCCTGGAACGGCGGCTCGCCCCTCGGCCCCGACTACTTCAAGTTCTTCCACTCCCTGGGCGTGAACCTGAAGCAAATCTACGGGCAGACGGAGATGGCGGGGATCTCCTGCGTCCACCGGGACGGCGCGGTGCACTTCTGGACGATGGGCTATCCCATCGCCAACACGGAGCTGCGCGTCACGGACGACGGAGAGATCATCAGCCGCAGCCCCGCCCTCTTCCAAGGCTACTTCAAGAACCCCGAGGCGACGGGGAAAACCCTGCGGGACGGCTGGCTGTATTCCGGGGACTACGGGACGCTGGATCCGACCGGCGACGTGATCATGTTCGACCGGATGTCCGACGTGATCACGCTGGCCGGGGGAGCGCGGATGAGCCCCTGGGTCGTGGAGGCGATGCTGAAGTTCACGCCCTACGTCCAGGAGGCGATGGTCGTATGCGCGCCGGACGGGGCATCGCTGGCCGCCATCCTGAACATCGAGATGCGCAGCGTGGGGAAGTGGGCCGAGGACCGCAGGATCGCCTACACGTCGTATGCCGACCTCTCCCAGAAGTCGCAGGTCCTGGACCTGCTGGAAGGCGTCGTCCGCGACGTGAACGTGCGCGTCCGCCCGGAGTGGCGCCTGCGCCGCTTTCTGTCCCTGTACAAGGAGTTCCACCCCGACGACGACGAGCTGACCCGGACGCGCAAGCTGCGGCGCGGCTTTATCAACGAGCGGTACCGCGACCTCATCGCCGCGCTGACGTCGGGGGCCGGGGCGTACGGCGCGGTCTTCACCGTGCGCTACGAGGACGGCCGCACCGCCCAGGTGCGCACGACGATGCAGATCCGCGACATCTGATGGCCGAGTTCATCGCCGGCGGGCTGGTCAACGGCCTGGCGGTGGGCAGCATCTATGCCCTCATCGCTCTGGGCTTCGCCCTGCTCTACAAATCCACGAAGATCCTCAATCTCGCCCACGGGGAGCTCGTCCTGTTCGGGGGCTACCTGGCGATCGGGCTGACGCACTTCCTGCCGTTCCCGCTGGCCGTCTTCCTCACCCTGGTCGCGGCGGGGCTGCTCGGGTTCGCCGTCGAGCGGGTGGTCATGCGGCCGCTCTTCGGCCAACCGGTGCTGTCCGTGATCATCGTCACGCTCGCCCTCGGCTACATCGTCCGCGGCGTGATGGTGGGACTGTGGGGCGGCGCGACGCGGCAGTTCCCCACCGTCCTGCCCACCGGGACCGTGGCCATCGGCGGCCTAGTCATCCAGCGTGTCGGCGTGTACAGTGCGGGCACGGCGCTGCTGCTGCTGCTCATCTTCTGGCTCTTCTTCCGCTACTCGCTGGTCGGCATCGCGATGCGCGCCGCGGCGAACGACCAGCTCACGGCCAGCGCGCTCGGCGTCAGCCTCCGCCGCGTGTTCGCGTATGCCTGGGCGTTTGCGGCGATCGCCGCCGCCGTGGGCGGGGTGCTTTTGGGGCTCTGGCTGGGCGTGAACTTCGCCCTGGGGTCCGTCGGGCTGAAGGCGCTCGCCGCGGTGATCCTGGGCGGCCTGGACAGCATCCCCGGGGCCATCCTCGGGGGCTTGGCGATCGGGGTCACGGAGACGACGATCGGCGGCTACATTGACGCCCACATCATCTACGGCTTCAAAGACATCGTCGCCTTCGTCGTCATCCTGGTGGTGCTGATGATCCGCCCGTACGGCCTCTTCGGCACGGAGCACATCGAGCGGCTGTGAGCGCGCGCCCGGCGGGAGACTTCAAGATCGGGTACCGGCAGGACATGGCGATCCTGCACACGGCGTTCTTCCGCTGGGGCTTCCTCCTCCTCGTCGCCGCCCTGCTTGCCGCCCCGCTCTGGCTGGGGAACCGCATCTTCCTCCTCACCACCATCGGCATCTTCGCCATCGGGGCCACCGGGCTCGCCCTGCTGACCGGATTCACCGGGCAGATCTCCCTGGGGCACGCCGCGTTCATGGCCATCGGCGCGTACAGCTCGGCGGTGCTGACCGGAGCGCTGCGCGTGCCGTTCGTCGCCGCCATCCCCCTGGCCGGACTGGTCGCCTTCGCCCTGGGCGCATTCGTCGCCCTGCCGTCACTGCGCATCAAGGGCCTCTACCTCGCCATCGCCACGCTCGCCTTCCAGTTCCTCACCGACTACACGATCATTCACGCCGTGGGCGAGGGGCTGGGGGCGATCTCCGTGCGCGCGCCGCGGATCGGCCCATGGATCCTGCGCGGCGAGACGGCAATGTACTACATCGTACTGACCGTCTGGCTGGCGGGGGGCGTGTTCGCCGCAAACCTCGTCCGCACCAGGATAGGACTGGCCCTGATGGCGGTCCGGGACCGCGACTACGCCGCCCAGGTGCTGGGGATCAACCTGCTCGCCTACAAGGCGCTGGCCTTCGGGCTGGCGGCGTTCTACGCCGGCATCGCGGGGGGGCTGTGGGCCTCGTACAACCGGTTGATCACCCCCGAGCACTTCACCATCACCCAGTCCATCGACTACGTGGCGATGATCGTCATGGGCGGGCTGACCAGCGTGTGGGGGCCGCACCTCGGCGCCGCGTTCGTCACCGCGCTCTCCCAGGGGCTGAAGATCGTCACCCCGACGCTGGTGACGATCGCGCCCTCCTTCGGCAAGATCGCCACGCCCCTGCGCGAGATCGTCTTCGGAGGAATCCTGATCGCGCTGCTGATCTGGGAGCCGGGTGGGCTGGCCATGCTGCTGCGGAAGCTCAAGCGGTACCTGGATCTCTGGCCGTTCGGGTACTGATGCCGGACGAGCTCTGACCGGCTAAGCGAGCCACCGCTTCCGCCGCTTGTAGCTCTTCACGTCCGTGAAGCGGCGGCGCTCCGCGCCCCGGATGCCGAGGTAGAACTCCTCGACGTCGGCATCCTCGCGCAGTGTGGCGGTCGGACCGTCGAGGACGATCTTGCCGTTCTCCATGATGTAGCCGTACGAGGCGAGCTCGAGGGCCATCTTCGCGTTCTGTTCGACCAGGAGGACGGTCATGCCGGCATCCGTATTGAGCCGCTGGATGAGGCCGAAGATCTCTCGGGCCACGAGCGGGGCGAGCCCGAGCGACGGCTCATCAAGGAGCAGCACCTTCGGGGACGCCATCATGGCACACCCGATGGCCAACATCTGCTGCTCGCCGCCGGAGAGATAGCCCGCGCGGATCCGGCGCCGCTCTCGGAGCCGGGGGAAGTATTCGTAGACGGTGTCCAGCGTCGCCGTGCTGCCGCGACGTGCCGGATCGCCGGAGGGCGCGCCTGCGACGCCGGCGGAGGCAGACCCGCGGCGCGCGAACTCCTCCCTCCGCCGCCGCCGTCCGAGCGCCGCCCCCACGAGCAGGTTCTCTTCCCCGGTCAACTCCTCGAAGAGCCGGCGGCCTTCGCGGACCATCACGATGCCGAGCCGTGAGGTGTCCTCCGGCGCACGGTTCTCGATGCGCCGGCCCTCGAACTCGACGCTGCCCCGCGTCACCTCGCCGCGTTCCAGCCGCACCAGCCCGGTGATTGCCTTCAAGGTCGTCGTCTTTCCCGCACCGTTGGCTCCGATGAGCGCCGTGATCTTCCCCTCGGGAACGGTGAGGGAGACGCCTTTGAGCACGAGGATTGTGCCCCAATAGACAACTTCGATGTTGTTGATGATCAGCATCAGGACGAAGACGGAAGAAGGGAGGTGGGAGAGGGGAGGAGCACAACATGATCAGCCATGTTCTGCCTCTCCCCCTTCCCTTCTCCCGATAAGTCTAGAACCCCAGCCAGTCCTTCCTTCTCTCTACGCTGACCTGCTTCACGAGGGTGATCCGCCCTTCCTTGATCTGCATGATGCGCGTGATGGTGGACGGGCGGTGGTCGGTCCGAGTCAACGTGATCGCGGGGGCGAGGCCCTCGGGATCCCACTCCTTCAGCGTCTCGAGGGCGGAGCGTACCGACGGCCCGCTGAATCCACCGAGCCGCGAGTATGTACCCCAGTTGTCGACGATGACTTCCAGGCCCTTCTTCAGGAGGAAGACGTTCAGCCAGCCTCTGACGTACGAGGCGATGACGGGCGTCCGGGTCGTCCCCCACTGGAACTGGGGGACCCCGCCGCGGAAGCGCGTGTAGGCGTCGGTCATCTTCCGCAGCCCGGCGGCCGGTTCGCCGAAGTACGTGTGGGGGGTGCTCCCGTACACGCCCTCCGCGTCTTTGCTGATCAGCTTGATCATGCTCTCGTCGTAGCCCCAGACGTTGACAAAGAACTTCGTGGTCAACCCTGCGGCCTTGGCGTCGCGGACGATCACGGACGCCGAGTTGGTCGTCCCGCCGATCCAGGCGAAGTCCGCGCCGAACGACTTCACCGCGGCAACCTGGGATCGCGCCTCGAGCGCCGCCAGCGCGACGATCTGGACCGGTCCGATCTCGAACCCCAACTCCTGAGCGTAGGCGATGCCCGCGGCGATGGGGGCGCGGCCGTACGGATGGTCAGGGTACATGAATACGAACTTGGGCTTGGCGATGCGCTGCTCGACCGCCAGCTCCTTCGCGAACTTCAGCACCGCCCGCAGCTGATCGGAGTAGCTGGACACTGGGTAGAAGTTGTACGGGGTCTTGGCCGGGTCGTCGAGGTGCGACGAATAGCTCGCCGAGATGTACGGGATCTGGTCTTCGCTGATCGTGTCCTTCAGCGCCTCGGTGTCGCCGGTCCCCCATCCGACGATCGCATTTACTTTGTCGATATCGCGGTACTTCCGGTAGAGTGAGACGGCGTCGGGGATGCGGTAGGCGTAATCGGACCAGACGAGGTCGATCTTCACCTTCCCGCGGATCCCGCCTTCGATCTCGTTGATGTAGCGGACATGATCGAGCACGCCCTTCGAGTAGTCCACCCCCACGTCCGACGTGGGCCCCGTGATGTCGAACAGTGCTCCAATCTTGATCGTGGGGGGGATGGCCGGCTGGGCCCGGACCGGCAGATACCCGGTGGCAAGGATCACCGCCAGCAAGACCAGGGCGGTCCGGGTCGTGATACGCCCGCGTGTGCTCCACCTCATGCTCTCCCCTCCCTTTTCGGCCGAGCACCAGGCGGCGCGCGGCGAGAACATAAGCAGCAATGCTGCCGTAGTTGCCCTAGGGATTCGGGGAGGGGGAAGCCGTCCCTTCCCCAGCGAGGACCGGGGGTCGTGGACGGCTAACGGGACGAGGTTTTGCGGACCGTGACACTCCGGATTGTGAGATCTTCCCTGCGGTTCCCCGCGGCGTTGACCGCGAAGTCCCAGCCCCAGCTGTTGGCGAAGGCGGCATCGGGAAGGCGGAAGGTGTACGTCACCCACCCGTCTTTGGCCTCCACCCACTGCCACTCCGTGAACCGGTAATCCCTCATCGAGTCATAGAAGAGGTTAAAGCCGAGCTGGCGCGGTGCACCGGCCCCACGCACCTCGACGGTGACCTCCACCGTGTGGCGGCCGTTGACGAAGAAGATGAAGCTGTCGTCCACGTTGAAGTACGCGTACACGACATCCCGTCCTGCATTCATCCGGACCGCCTCGCCGCCGTCAAGCTCAACAGGCTCCAGGGCTCCGTTGCGCCGGCCCCTGAAGGGCGTGTTGTAGAGGCCATCCTCGACGTTCGCCCGGCCGAGGCGCGCGCTCACTTCCGCTGCGCCGCTGAAGTCGCGGGCGCCCGGAGGCCGGGGACCCTGCTCCCGCGGGGCGCGAGCCGCGGCCACGGCGGCTTCATCCAGTCCGGTAAGGATGACGGGATCGGGGCGCAGGGCGATCGGATCCTGGCCCGTGGAGGTCCGAGTTTCCCCCGTCGCGCTGATCACCGTGAGACCGGCGCCGGAAAGATGAAGTTCGCCTCCCCCTTCCGCGCTCCAGGCGACCGCCGCCATGTTCGTCTGACCGAAGACGAGCGCCAGCGCCCTCGGCGAGACGAGGTGTCCGGCGGGGGGCTTGGCGCCGACGTGCGCCGCGAACAGCTGCAGGGCTGAGGCGGCCAGTGCGGGGTCGAGGACCCAATCGATGCGGTCTACGCCCAGCGCACGCGCGATCGCGGCGACCTTGAGGATCTCAGCGGACCACCCGGTCCGCTCCCCGCTCGAGCGCGGGTCCCACTCCAGCCAGATGCGGATGGAGCGTCCTACGAGCACCTGCTCGCTGAGGACGCGCAGGGGGCGGAGCAGCGCCTCCGGTTGGACCCCCCGGGGAGCGAGCGACACGGCGTCGAAATTCCCGCCGGCCTCGCGCACCATGCGGTTCACCCAGACCAGGTCCAGGCCGTAGGGGGTCGCCAGGACGACGCGGCTCTGTGGATCGGCGGCTTTCGTGCTCTTTCGCGTGGCGGTGAGGTACCGGACGTAGTCCTTCGGAGTCCCCCGCCACACCGGCAACGACAACGCCGTCCAGACCTGCCAGTCCTTCACGCTCGAGCGATAGCGCGTGACGGCTCCGCGCACGAAGGCCTCCCAGTCCTCGAGGCGCCGCACCGGCTGCCGGCTGAAGATCGCCCGGTCCCTGAGCTCGACCCCCGTCGCGATCGACGCCCACCGCGGCGTGTAGGCGAGGACAACCGTCACGGCCAGTCCTGCGCTCCCCGCCGCCCGGATCGCCCCATCGAGCCCGGCCCACCGGAACGTCCCGCGCTCGGCCTCGATCTCGGACCAGTCCGCGGTGATCTTCACGGCACGCCCACCGGCCCGCCGGATGGCGCCGTAGTCCGCTGATTCGGCGGCGACAAACCCGAAGGACTCCGGCGCGGCCGGTTGGCCGGCCGCGAAGGGCGGCGCGGCCGGAACCGTGAGGATGAGGAGGACAGCGGCGGCGAGGAGAATGCGCATATCTGGTTCTTGCCCAGCTTAGTGTGTTCTTATGTTCAACGGGGACCCCTGCCCCGTCTGTTCCGCGGGGCGCAGCGCTTGCATCTTCCCCCCCCGCGGCCTAATACTTACGGCGGTAACGCGACCACCGGAGGCGGACCGCGCTGGGCGCTGCGCCGTCCGGTGTGCTTCTACGTGAGGTGCTCGGATGTGGGAACGACCGAAGGCCGCATCCATCGTCGCCGGCAGCGGAGAGGGACGCACCGAGCTCACCGCCTTTGACCGCGCCCTGATGGACGCGGGGATCGCCAATCTCAACTTCCTGCGTGTGACGAGTATCCTGCCCTCCGGTGTGGCGGTCGTCCCCGTGCAGCGGATCATTCCGGGCACGCTCACGCCGTGCGTCTACGCCCGGATCACCAGCCACACTCCCGGCGAACGCATCGCGGCGGCGGTCGGCATGGGCCTCTCGCGCCAGCAGTACGGCGTGATCATGGAGTTCAGCCACCGCGGGACCGGCGAGAATGCGGAGGGCATCGTCCGCGGCATGGTGGAGGAAGCCATGGCCATGCGGGGCCTGCCCGTGGACGACGTCCTGGTCGCCGTCAAGGACCACGTCGTGGAGCGCGTCGGCTGCGCCATCGCCGCGGTTGTGTTCTGGAAGGACGCGGCGGCATGACGCAGTGGATCGCCGATCTTGTCGGCGGCGGGGCCGCCCAGGTCCTCCAGGTCGACAACATCCTCTACGACGGCACCTCCCCCTACCAGCACATCCAGGTCGCCGTCTCTCCGCTGTTCGGACGGATGCTCATCCTGGATGACGCCGTGCAGACGACGGAGCTCGACGAGTACGTCTACCACGAGATGCTGGTACACCTTCCCCTGCTCACCCATCCGGCCCCCCGGCGGGTCCTCATCATCGGCGGCGGCGACGGGGGGACGCTCGAGGAAGTGCTCAAGCACCCCGTGGAGCAGGCCACCATGGTCGAGATCGACCGAGCGGTCGTAGAGGTCAGCCGCGCCTTCCTGCCCGGGATCGCCGGCGGCGCCTTTGATGACCCGCGCGCCCGCCTCCTGATCGCCGACGGGATCGCCTTCGTGCGTGAGACCGCCGATCGCTTCGACGTGATCCTCGTGGACTCGACGGACCCGAAGGGCCCGGGCGTCGCCCTCTTTTCTGAGGAGTTCTTCGCGATGTGCGCGCGTGTGCTCACATCCGGGGGCCTCGTGGCGATGCAGAGCGGCTCTCCGCTCTACCAGCGCGACCTCCTGGACGGCGTGCGGCGTCACCTCTCCGCCGTCTTCCCGCTGGTCATCCCGTACTGGGCGGCAGTGCCGGCCTACCCGGGGACGCTGTGGTCGTTCACCATGGCCTCGCACGGTGCCGACCCCCGGAATGTGGACGACGAGACGGTGGTCCGCCGGACCGGGGGGTTCGGCCTGCGCTACTACACCGCCGTCACCCATCGCGCCGCGCTGGTGCTCCCCCCCACACCGTGACCTTCCTCGGGGCCGCGGCGCCGGCCCACCCAGCCGCCGCCATCGTGGGGGTCCCCTATGACAACTCCTCGACCTTCAGACGGGGCAGCGCGCTCGCCCCGCAGGCGATCCGTTGGGCGTCGCAGAGCATCGAGACTTACAGTCCCGTCCTGCGGCGCGACCTGGACACCCTGCCGTTCGCGGACCACGGCGACCTCGACCTAGGCGGTCTGAGCCCGGAGGCGATGGTGGAAGCGGTGCGGTCCCGCGTCGCCGGGTTCGATCGCAGCACCCTGCCTGTGCTCCTCGGCGGAGAGCACACCCTGACGCTGGGCGCGGTGCGGGCGCTGCAGGATCACCATGGCGACCTTGCCGTGCTGCAGCTCGACGCGCACACCGATCTTCGCGATGAGTACGAAGGACGCCGGCTCTCGCACGCCACGGTCATGCGGCGCATCAGCGAGGTCATCCCGCTCCAGCAGATCGTCGCTCTTGGGATCCGCGCGGGGACGCGCGACGAGTTCGCCCTGGCGGAGCGATACCGCGCGGCCACGCCCACGCTTGCCGTGACCTCCCAGCTTTGGACCTGGCTGCAGGAACATCCGGTCTACGTCACGATCGACATCGACGCGGTGGATCCGCGCGACGCGCCGGGGACGGGGAATCCTGAACCCGATGGGCTCAGCGCGGGGACCCTCCTCACCTTCGTGCGGCGCCTCGGTGACCTGCGGGTGGTCGGGCTGGACCTCGTCGAGGTGTCGCCTCCGTACGACCCGTCCGGGCGGACCGCCGTGCTGGCGGCGGTAATCCTCAGAGAGGCTCTGCTTGCCCTGCGGGGCACGTGACGGCGCTCACCGCCCCCAGACCGCCAGGAACACCCGCAGGACGTTTCCGCCGAGGATCTTCCGCACGTCGTCGGGTGCATAGCCGCGGGCGAGGAGCCCGGCCGTCAGGGCCGGAAGCTTGCTCACATCCTCCAGGCCGGTGACCGTCTGGCTGAAGCCGTCGAAGTCCGAGCTGAAGGTCACGTGGTCCGCCCCCATGACCTTCACCAGGTGGTCGATGTGGTCGAGGATGTGTCCGAGGGTGGCGCCACCGGTGAATGCCGGATAGAAGTTGACGCCGGCGAGTCCGCCGCGACCGGCCAGCGCCCGTAGCTGCGCGTCGGTAAGATTGCGCCGGTGGAATGTCACCGCGGAGGCGTTGCTGTGCGAGGCGACGACCGGCCCGGTCGTCGCCTCCAGGACCGCCCAGAATGCGCGCTCCGAGAGATGTGAGACGTCGATGATCATGCGCAGTTCCTGCATCCGTTTGAGGACGCGGCGGCCGAGCGGGGTGAGACCGCCGTGGGTGTCGTCCAGAGCCCCATCGGCGAGATCGTTGCTCTGATTCCAGGTGAGGCTTGCGATGCGCACGCCGCGGGCGAAGAGGCGGTCGACATTCGCGGGGTCCCCGTCGAGCGCACTGCCGTTCTCCACGGAGAGCACGGCGGCGATGCGGCCCCGACGCACCGCCTGCTGGATGGCGTCCACGGTGGTGGCCGGCGCCAGCGCGGGCTGCGCGCGGACCAGACGGTCGAACGCATCGAGCAGCTCGCTCACGCGGCGAAACCCGCTGCCGGCGTACCGCGGATGAACGAACAACGCGAAGACCTGGACGTCCACGCCGCCCTCGCGCAGCCGCGGGAGGTCGATGTGGCCGGTCGTCCCGCGCACGGCGAAGTCGCGCTTCTCCGCGGCCACGTCGAGGATCGTGTCACTGTGCAGGTCGGCGACCACCGCATCGCGGTGGAGCGCGGCGGGGTTGGGCGGCACGGCGGGGTTGGGCGGCACGGCGGGGTTGGGCGGCGCGGCGGAGCTCATCGCGGCAGCGGCCAGGGGAATCAGGAACGCGGTTCTGGACAGACGCACGGGTTCCGACCGCACTTCGGGCAGCCGTC
>Ga0209342_10006777_pt1 | contig 11570 bp, 12 predicted proteins | sample RifCSP16_2_FD_184023 | JGI IMG/M metagenome (GOLD analysis project Ga0209342, IMG submission 184023) | Soil microbial communities from Rifle, Colorado - Rifle CSP2_sed 16_2 (SPAdes) (version 2) | ecosystem: Environmental > Terrestrial > Deep subsurface > Rock core/Sediment | place: Rifle... | reverse complement strand
GTCGATTCGCCAGCCCGTGAGCTTGGCCGCCAGACGCGCGTTCTGCCCCTCTTTGCCGATCGCCAGCGACAGCTGCCTGTCCGGCACAATCACCGAGGCCGTGTTGTCTTCTTCGCTGATGCGCACCGTGAGTACCTGCGCCGGACTCAACGCATTGCCGACGAAGCGGCCCGGGTCCGGGTCCCATTGGATCACGTCGATCCGCTCACCATTCAGTTCGTTCACGATGTTCTGGATGCGGATGCCCCGCAGCCCCACGCACGACCCGACCGGATCGACGCCCTCCTGCCGCGCCGCCACCGCCACCTTGCTGCGGAAGCCGGCCTCGCGCGCGATCGACTTGATCTCAACGACGCCGCGATAGATCTCCGGCACCTCCAGCTCGAACAGCCGGCGCAGCAGGTTCTTATGAGTGCGCGACAGGATTAGCTGCGGGCCCTTGATCGAGCGGTGCACCTCCAGCAGATAGAGCTTCAGCCTCTGGCCGACGCGGTAGTTCTCGTTCCGCACCTGCTCCTGGGCCGGGAAGATCGCCTCCGTCTTGCCCAGATCGACGACCAGGTGCTTGGCTTCCGCTCGCTGCACAACACCGGAGACGATATCGCCCTCGCGGTTCGAGAACTCCTCGAACACCATCTCGCGTTCGGCTTCCCGCAACCGCTGAAGGACCACCTGCTTCGCCGTCTGCGCGGCGATACGCCCCGCCTGTGAGGGGTGAACCTCGTCCAGCAGCACGTCACCGGGCATGACGTCCGGCTTCCGTTTGCGGGCCTCCGGCAGACCGATCTCGATCTTATCGTCCGTGACTTCCTGCACGACGGCCCGCTCCAGGTACACATGGTGCTCGCCCGTCTCGCGGTCGATTTGGACCGCCACGTTCCCGGCTATATCGCTGTCCTTCTTGTAAGCGGAGACAAGCGCCGCCTCCATCGCCTGGTAGACGACTTCCGGCGGCAGATTCTTCTCCGCCGCCAACTGCTTGATGGCGATACTAAATTCGCTTTTCACGCCGGCTTCGACCTCCCCAACGCCCCGCCCGGCCCTGTCCTTCCACGAGGGACGCAAGGCCAAAAAAAAGTGGGTGCCAGCCCCACTCCAGACAGAGCGCTATTCATCGTCACTATAGCACCGGCATATGGGCCTGACAACCGTTCCGGCCGTCATTCTGAGGAACTGTCGGCCGACAAGGATGCGCTGCGGACCACCTATCGCGACTGTGTGCAGAGAGCGGTGTGTACTGAGTCCCGAGCGCTGCGGACGGTTCTACGGTGGGTCTCGGACAGACGCTTCGTCCCTCAGGGTAACGCATCGCCCCGTGGAACTTTGTGCCTTCGTGCCTTTGTGCCTTTGTGGTGAAATCAGGCTGCGCTACGCCATTGCCTCCCGTATCGCCTCCACGGCCTCCCCAAGAGCCACCAGCCGCGCCTCCCCCTCCGTCCTCTCCTTTACCTCCAGCGCCGCCTTCTCCAGGTTGCGCGGGCTCACCGTGACCCGCAGCGGCATTCCCAGCAGGTCCGCGTCGTTGAACTTCACCCCCGGCGTCTCGTCCCGGTCGTCGTAAAGCGCCGAGATGCCCGCCTCTGTTAGCTCGTCGTACAACCGCTCCGCCGCCTCGCGGACCTCTGGCTTGTCCGCTTGAATCGCCACGATGTGCACATCGTACGGTGCCAGCGAGCGCGGCCAGATCACCCCCGCCTCATCGTGGTTCGCCTCTATCACCGCCGCCAGCAACCGCTCGGTCCCGATCCCGTAGCTGCCCATCACCGGCGGCTGATGCTTCCCCTCGCGGTCCTGGAAGTGCGCCCCCATCATCTCGCTGTAGCGCGTCCCCAGCTTGAACACCTGCCCCATCTCAATGCCCCGACGCAGGTCCATCGGCGTCCGGCATTGTGCGCAGAGGTATCCCTCCTGCGCCAGCGCGATATCCGCCACGATGTCCGCCTCCCAGTCGCGACCATAGTTCACGTTCAGCAGATGCGCGTCCACCTTGTTCGCCCCAGCGACCAGATTCCGCTCTCGCGGCACCAGGTCGTCCGCCACGACTTTGATCCCCTTGACTCCCGGCTCCTGGCTCCTGGCGCCTATACCCACCGCTGAAGCGCTCCCCGCCACAAACCCTGCCTTCGCCGCCTCCTCCTCGCTCATGTAGACGACATCGACGGCACCCAGCGCCTTCCGCAACTTCGCCTCGTTCACCTCCATATCCCCCCGTATCGCCACGAACACCGGCTCCGTCCGGCCTCCGACCTCCCACTTCTGACCCACATCTTCTTCCTCCTTCCCTCTTCCTCCTTCCTCAGCGTACGCGGCAGAGTAGAACACCGCCTTGCACGTCCGCGACTCCGGCACCCCCAGCCGCTCGGCCAGCGCCGCGATCGTGTACAGCCCCGGCGTCGGTATCTCCTCCACCGGCTTCGCCTCCTCGTCCCCATGCGCCGGCTCCTTCACGAACGCCGCCACCTCCGCGTTCGCCGCGTAGCCGCACTTCGGGCACAGCAGGCAGCTGTCCTCGCCGTAGTCCGTCAGGTAGATGAACTCGTGCGTGTCGCGGCCTCCCATCGCACCCGAGTCTGCCAGCACCGGCACGGTCGGCACGCCACAGCGGTCGAAGATGCGCCCGTAGGCGTCGAACATCTTCTGGTACGACAGATCGAGCCCGTCGTAATCGACATCGAACGAATACAGGTCCTTCATCGTGAACTGCCGCAGCCGGATCAGCCCCCCGCGCGGCCGCGGCTCGTCCCGGAACTTCTGCGCGATCTGGTACACCAGCAGCGGCATGTCCCGGTAGGACCGCACGTTCCGCTTGAACACCTCGACGAAGATCTCCTCGTGCGTCGGCCCCAGGAAGAACTCGCGCTCGCGGTGGTCCTTCAGGCGAAAGAGGATATCCGCCATCGTCTGGTCCCGCCCCGACTGCTGGTAGAACTCGACCGGCAATACCGAGGGCATGTGCATCTCCTGCCCACCCTCGCGGTCCATCTCCTCGCGGATGATCTCCTCAATGCGCTTGAGCACCGCCCAACCCAGCGGCAGGTAGCAGTACACTCCCGCCGCTATCTGCGCCACCATCCCCGCGCGCAGCAACAGCCGGTGCGAAGGCGTCTCCGCCTCAGAAGGCGGCTGCCGCAACGTCTTCCCGAAGAGACGTGACATGCGCATGCGCCCATTATTGCGCAAGCAGCCAGGCGCACGGAACAATCGCACGTGCGAGCCTCTAAGAAGTAGCTGCCAAAAGGAGACCTTCGTCCGCTGCCGCGGTCCGAAGGCGGTTGTCAGCAGCCAAAAACGTAACCGCCTCGCCCAGCTCACGCTGCAAAATGACCGCGGATGCGAGGTGGATTGCGTCGGGACCGTGCAGGAGGTGTCTTTCAGCGAGGCCAGCCGCTCTGCGCACGAGCACTTCTGTCACGTCCCGAACGACGTACGTCCTCCAGTCCGTCTCGAAGGCCCCCAGGACGACCGCGTAAGCCTCATCGGTTAGCCGGCCGCCGCGGTGTCCCCTCACAAGACCGGAACGCGTCTCGACGTACGCGATCATCGAGCTGGCCAAGATGCGTGCTTGGTCGGTTAGCGCCCTTACAGCTGACGTACCCTCTTCCTGGAAGTACAGTTTCAGCAAGGAACTGGTGTCAAGGTATAGGATCACCCCGGTCCTCAAGAACCATTTCCGACATCGTCGGCCCCTTACCCGGCAGCTTTATCGGCGGGTCCAGCCCCTTCGGCTTCCCGCCCGACCAGTGCACAACACCCTCGGCCACAAGCTGCCGCAGCCTGCCCAACAGCCGGTCTTCGCGCGATTCGACGGGCATCATGACCGCCACCGGCTTCCCCCGACGCGTGACCGTAATCGTCTCCCCCTCCTCCAACCGCCGGAGATGCTCGCTCAACCTGTTCTTCAGCTCCCGAACGCTAACCGTAGTCATAGTGGCTACATCGTAGACTGATGTGGCCACATCGTCAAGCCCCGCTTCTGGCGGATCGTGGCCTAGCCCCCCGCCCGCCGGTCCCGCGCCCCTACCCGGCGGCGCGCTGCTGCACTGGCTCGGCGTAGACGGACGGGGCGCTGGCCACCGGGACATCGAAGAGGCGAGGAAACACGGGCAGAGCGCTCAGGTCTCCGCGCACCTCGACGCGCCCCCGAGCATGCGCTTCAACAGGACTGATCACGCCGCTGATGATCTCGAAGAGCGTTTCCGGGTCGCCCCTGATAACCGTGTGGGCTGACCCCGGCGGCGGGTGCACCACCGTGCCGCGCGGACCGCCCTGGACGTACACCGTGACATCCTCGCCCTCGTCCGGCACCTCCACCGCGAACGCCGAGCGACGCGTCTCAGACTTCCGGGCGCAGGCGGCCAGCGCCAGCCTCACCCATCCGGCGTCCACCCGGTCGTCCTGGCGAGGCGGCAGGAGACGGCGGTAGCCCCAGCGCACAAGCTCGAAGACAGCGGGTTCCAGGTCACGTCCATCCTCGGTAAGCTCGTACACGGTCGAGGCGGCGGGCGGCTTGAGGGTGGTGCGCATCACCAGCCCCGCCTCCATCAGGCCGGCCAGCCTTTCCGATAGCACGCTCGTGCTTATCCCGTCCAGCCTCACCAGCAGATCCGAGAAGCGGTTCGGACGTAAGATAAGTTCGCGGACGACAAGCAGCGTCCACCGTTCTCCGATGATCTCAGCGGCCCGCGCGAGAGGGCAGAATTGCCGGTATGGGGCGTGCGGCACGGATAGGATTATAACTGCGAAATCCAAAGTGTCAACTGGCCTAATCGAAGCGCGCCCTCGCCCTGCCTCCTGATTGCGAAGAAGCCACCCTTTCGCTCGCCCTGCTGTCCGCCACAACATCGCTGACTACGCCGCGTGGCGCAAGGTGTACGACGATTTCGACGCCACGCGAAAACGTATGGGGGTAACAGGAGACCCAGTCTACCGAGGCGTCGATTTCCCCAACGAAGTCACCATCACCTCCGATTTCGACACACCCGAAGAAGCCATGGCCTTCTCAGCGAGCCTGGAACTACGCCAGGCGATGGGCAACGCCGGCGTCGCCAGCGCACCCGTCATCTGGATCACATCCCCGGCCTGACCGGCCGCAGCCCGGCGCGTCTCCGCCCTCAAGCCACACCCTTCCGGCACCAGGTCCCGCTGGGGGCGCAGCACCCATGACTCACACGCACCGTCGGCTGCCGACATCCCCGGCGCAACGACGACGAGGCCGCTATGGGCCCGAGTGCTGCGCCCCCAGCGCTGCACCCTCGAACCACGCTTCTTCCCGCTCGTCCTGAGGTATCGAAGGAACGAGGAGGAGGCACCACATTCCATATTCGAACCACGCCTCTTCCCACTCGTCCTGAGGTATCGAAGGACCGGGCGGAGACACCACATTCCGTATTCGAACCACGCTTCTTCCCGCTCGTCCTGAGGTATCGAAGGAACGAGGGGGAGACACCACATTCCGTATTCGAACCACGCTTCTTCCCGCTCGTCCTGAGGTATCGAAGGAACGAGGGGGAGCCACCACACCCCGCCCACTCTCGTACCTCTTACCTCGCACCTCTTACTTCGACACGCCCCCCGCGTTCTATAATCGGACCAATGCTCCCCAACGCCACCACCCACCCCCTCGCCTTCGACCCCGAAGCCCTCACCCTCCACCTTGGCTGGCTCACCCTCCGCTACGGCATCGAAGTCCGGCTCGAGATCGCCGACCTCCGCTCCCGCTACGGCGACCAGAAACGCGACCGCATCCGCCTCAGCCGCTACATCAGCAGCAACGACCAGGCCATCGAGACCCTCCGCCACGAATACGCCCACGCCGTCGCCGAGCTCAAACACGGCTCAAAAGCCGCTCACGGCCCCCTCTGGCGACGCCTCGCCGTCGACATGGGCGCCCGGCCCCGCAGCTGCGGCAAAGGCCCCCTCCTCGGCGTCCCCCTCCTCCAGCCCTCCTGCGCCGCCTGCGGCCAACCCCACGCCCCCCGCGCCCGACGCTCCCTCCGCCTCCGCTGCCGCGCCTGCCGCTCCCACCCCCTGCACTGGCGCCCGGTGGTGACGACACGGTTCGGGTAGCCTTCGCCCGGCGTGTGTTGTAGGGGCGCAGCATGTTGCTTACTGGTGACGACGCCTGTACCCACACATCGCGGCCGGTCCAGCACCTCGCCACACAAACCGAGCGTGCTGCGCCCCAGCACCCCGCACTCGAACCACGCCCCTTCCCGCTCGTCCTGCCTGCCCACCGCAGGAGGGAGGCTCTCGTAGGACCGAGCGGACCCACAACGCACCGCCGACGTTATATCCTAACGATGGTGCAACCATGCGCTCCTACCACATCAACATCTTCTACAGCGAGGAAGACGGCGGCTACATAGCCGATATTCCGGATCTCGATGCCTGCTCGGCGTTTGGAAGCACACCGGAAGAGGCGCTCGCCGAAGTCGAGCAGGCAAAGCAAGCTTGGCTCGAAGCGGCCCGGGCCGAAGGCAAACCCATCCCTCCGTCACGCTACCGCCCGGTCATTTACCAAACGTCACCGTAGCCCCCTCCTCGCGCCACGCATCCTGAGGAGCCCGCAGCGAAGCGAAGGAGCGTCTCGAAGGACCCCCTCCTCCAGCCCCGTTCATCCTGAGCCGCGCTGGAGCGGGGCGGAAGCGCGCGTCGAAGGACGCCGCCTGCGGCCAGCCCCACGCCCCCCGCGCCCGCCGCTCCCCCCTCCGCTGTCGCGCCTGCCGCTCTCCCCGCCTCGAATGGCGCCCGGTGACCGCGACGCGATTCGGGTAGGGGCCCCTCGGCGCCCACATCTTCACCGTCGTCGACGCCTGCGGCGCCATGGCCAGCAGCTGTCATCCCGGCAAGGCCTGCACCTCGCCGAAGCGGAATCATCCTCCGCGACGTCGCCAACACCCAGTGGGACCCGAAAACACCTCGAAGCTTCATGGCCGCAGAGAAATGAAATCACGGCAGCCAAGTGGTGGACATCCGCTTCGGCTTGCCCCCCGGTGCTCAAGCTACTTCGATCAAGCTGCTAGATATCAACAAATGACATTGCGGTATTGCATTTACTCCCACGTCCAAGAGAACCTATGATCCAAAGTGATGGCAATTGAGTCTTTGGAGGCAACCGGACCGCGGCAGCTCGGTTTATTCAAGGCCGGAGCACGGCCAGCGCTGAACGGCGATAGCACGCCGTTCCCCGATTTTGTCAACAGCGTCTTCCCGCGCGACGTTGAAATCATTCCTCAGCTCAACGAAGTGTATGAGCTCCAATTAGCTTTTGGTGAAGTGAGCTGCTTGGATGACGCAGCCTTACAGACCCGCGGAGCGTACTTCGCCCGCGTCAATGGAAGCTATACCAACCACTTTCGCTTATGTACCGGGACGCCGTTGGTGACGTCACCACGCGCGTCCACAAGGTTGCGATCGTTCTTCAAGTCCAATCAATTTAAGACAGGCTATGGCACTCACGGATTCTTTCCATATCGCGGGAAGTTCCATCCTCAAATGATCAAGGCGCTAATTAACGTGATTGGGCTTGAGCCCGGCATGACGGTTCTCGACCCTATGGGCGGTAGTGGCACCGTAGCGATAGAGGCGGCAACAATGGGCATACGAGCCATCTCCTACGACATTAGCCCGTTTTGCACGCTCATGACGCAGGCCAAATACGAAGGGCTTCTTCTCCGAGAGGACGAACTTAGTTGTCTAATCAAGGATGTGCAGGGGCTCAGAAACGACTGCGAAAGAGGTGAGCTTAGCCCGATACCAGCTCGCGTGCGCAACGTCGTGCTCTTGGCCTACCTCGACAGCAGGGGCTATGAGCTAAGGACCAAGGGCCGGCCCGGTCGGAATTTGTTTCACGACGTACTCGTAAAGTATGCGCGGGCGGTAGCCAAATTCGCACTCGCCCGCGATCAAATGGAACTCGCCATCGGCGAATCGCAGATCGAAACCTGCGACGCCCGCTTCCTCCCCTTGGGTGATGAATCCATTGACGGCGTTATCTTTTCGCCGCCGTATAGCTTCGCCGTGGACTACATCGAGAATGACCTGCAGCACCTCGAGTACTTGGGACATCAATCAGCCAGTCTTCGCGAGCACATGATCGGCTTGAGGGGAGGCAGACTGAAACACCGCGTGAACTTGTACTTCGAGGATATGAAGCAGGTTCTCAGGGAATGCGCACGGGTTCTTAGACCGGGCCGATATTGCACGGTTGTCGTGGGCTCGAATACCAACCAGTTACGATCCGTTCTCCGAACGGACGACCCAAATGAGACCAGCATCGAGTTCCATTTGGAAACGATGGCAGCGCACCTAGGCCTCGAGACAGTAAAGCGGATGTCGCGCCAAATCACTGGATTGATGAACGTGATGAGGGACGAGAGCATCCTCTTCCTACGTAAACACTAAATCAGCGCGCGCCCGTCTGTTCCTTTCTCGATTCGCGGGACTAGCTCGCTAGTGTCGTCGTGCTCGACACCGTACATGGCCAACACGCCATCCTCCCAAGGATATGCCTGCCATACAGGGTAGTACGGCTCCAATTCTTCAACGTTCCCGATCCTGTCGGTGAGGTATTGGTACATGCGCCTAGTGGGTAGCACGAGTGCACCACCCAGCGCAAGGCCGCGTTGGTGGGCGAGCAGTATACGGTTGATTGACCGGTGACTTGACGACACGTTTCCGGTCTCCCACTCCAGTCCAAAAATATTGCCGGTTGCTAAGGTCTTTACTGCGTCGAATCGAAGCGGGTTGCGCCGCTCGTCCGTCTCCCACCCGTGGCCCCTCAGCGCCAAGAGGAACCCCTCCTTAATTGGAACGACCCCGTTTCCCTCACCGCGTCCTCTCCCTGTACTTGGGTTCAGTACAAATCGACTGTTACCGGGAGGCCACACGAGAGTTCCAATCGAATGCGTTATCTCCCGGTCGATGACCTGCCATTCCTCAGACTCGGCCCACGGGCCTGCTGAGATAATCACGTCTCTACGAACGAGTTGCATTTCGCCTCATTATGGATAACGCATTTCGGGGCGCGGTGTACTCAGTCGCCTGGGTCGCCCCTCGGTCCCCTCTCAGAGCATTGTGCCATTCCCCCCTTCGAGATCTCGCCCCTTCCCGCTACCCTGATCCCGTAAGGCCTGCCCGCCGGGGCGGGTCCGTGTCCCACCCCCAGAGCCCGCCCGTGCTCGGCGACAAGCGGAGTCCCGCATGAGCATTACACGCCCGGCAGCCGCGATCGCGAGATGACGGGCTATGGTAATATAGGAACACAGGAGATTCCTATGCCACTCGTCCGCATAACGCGAAACTACCAGGTCTCCATCCCCAAGCGCGTCCGCGAAGCGCTCGGTCTCGCGGAGGGCGACCTCGTCGAAGTCGAAGAGCGGGACGGTGAGATCGTCATGGTGCCCAAGAAGCTCATCGACGCCAGCCAGGCCTGGTTCTGGTCGCCCGAGTGGCAGCAGGGTGAGCGCGAGGTCGACGAAGACATCAGGGCGGGCCGCATAATCGGCCCCTTCAAGACCATCGAGGAGTTGAAGAAGCACTTCGGTGACGCGTGAAGTCGTATTCACGCCACGCTTCGATCGCGTCTTCCGTCATCTCCCAAAAGAGATTCGCGAGCGCACTTATCCGAAGCTGGCGCTCTACGCGGAAAGCCCTTCGCACCCGTCGCTACGCGTGAAGCCGGTGAAAGGCGCGCCGGCAATCTGGGAGATGAGCATCTCCATGAGCGACCGAATCACGTTTCAGGTCGATGGCGAGCGCGTCCTCCTCCGCCGCATCGGCACCCACGACATCCTTCGGCAACCGTAATCAGTCTCTTTTGCGCCACCGAGCCCCAATCTCTGACAACTGGCGGCTGATTGACTTCCCCCAGTGCCATTCCCCCCTTTGAGATCCCGCCCCTTCCCGCTACCCTGATCCCGTAGGGCCTGCCCGCCGGGGCGGGTCCGCTTCCCACTCCAGAAGGAGGCCGGCCGCGCCCCACGACAAATCCATACACACCTCCTACCACCCAATCCATCTGCGCCCATCCGCGTCCAATCCGCGTCAATCCGCGGCTAAATCGGCAATCGACGCCACAACTCTGCGCATGAAACTCCCTCCCGAAAGGTCAGCGGACCCGCGCCCGGCTGACTCAACCTAGGAAAACGCTGGGACATCGCGGGCGTTAAGCCTGCCTGCCCTCGCCAAGACAGCCTCACACTGATTAAACTAACAACTGATGACCGGCAACCGGCAACTCCTCACAGGGGGCGGGAGAGCATAATATACATGCTGTATGTATATTTAATGCCCAATTCTACCAAACGAATTTAATCGGTCAAGTAAGTTAGATCGCGCGGGAGGGCGCTGGCGGGACTGACAACTGATAACTGACAACTAACAAACCGGCAGCCCTCTTGACACACCGCTCCTCGCCCCGTATATAAGCCCCAAACCAAGCCGTTTCGAGGGCTTTCAGGAAAGGGGCATCCCATGCGTCGTCTTATCCTTGCCGGCCTGTTCTTTCTCGCGCTTTTCCTCACTGCCTTCGCGCCTTCGCCCAGGCAGTCTACCGCCGGCCACGTCGATCCGATCCTCTTCGTTCACGGGTACACGTCCAACGCCGCGACCTGGAACACCACGATCTCCCGCTTCCAGGCCGACGGCTGGGAGGCCAACCGCCTCTTCGCCTACACCTTCAGCAGCACCAAGTCCAACGCCCTCATCGCCCAGGATGTCGCCACCCGCGTCAACCAGATCAAGGCGGCCACCGGCGCCGCGAAAGTCGACATCATCACCCACTCCATGGGCGGCCTCTCCAGCCGTTACTACCTGAAGAACATGGGGGGCGCCGTAAACGTCGACGACTGGGTCTCTCTTGCCGGCCCGAACCACGGCACCACCTGGGCCTACGGCTGCTTCTTCTTCTCGCCCTGCAACCAGATGATCCCGGGCTCCAGCTTCCTTAACCAGCTCAACTCCGGCGACGAGACCCCGGGTGCCGTCAACTACGGCACCTTTTGATCCAGCTGCGACGAGTTGATCAACCCCGACACCAGCACCATCCTCAGCGGCGCCACCAATACGAATGTCGGCTGCCTCAGCCACGCCGGCGTCAAAGACAGCGCGACGGTATACGGCCAGGTCCGCGACTTCGTGCGGTAGGAGGTTCCATGTCCGCGGGTTGTAAGCCGCAGCTTGCTCAGGTTCGCCGGCTAGCTGCGGGTTTTAACCCGCAGTGGACCACCTTCCCCTCTACCGCGCACGGGAGACCTGTCCGCAGTAGGAGGAGGGGACTTGGGGCTAATAGCTCATTCCCGCCTCATCCGCTCCCGGTCGCGCTCGCGGTCGATGAGGAGCTGTAGCTCTTCTGCCTGCGGCACGCCGCTGATGTCGAATCTCCCTGCGTCCGTACCGGCGGTGCTGCAAAGCAGGTCCGAGTAGCCGAGCACTGTCGCCGTGATGCCGCGCCTTTCCACCTTCATGTCCTGGATGTTCACGAGGTCTGCAGTGGTGATCCGCTTGTTGAACGGATTCGTCCGGAAGACATCGATCAGCCGCTGGTTGGTCACGACCCAGATGTCGTTCTG
>Ga0209342_10006775_pt1 | contig 11574 bp, 10 predicted proteins | sample RifCSP16_2_FD_184023 | JGI IMG/M metagenome (GOLD analysis project Ga0209342, IMG submission 184023) | Soil microbial communities from Rifle, Colorado - Rifle CSP2_sed 16_2 (SPAdes) (version 2) | ecosystem: Environmental > Terrestrial > Deep subsurface > Rock core/Sediment | place: Rifle... | reverse complement strand
CCTCACCTGGATCGGGTGGTATATCGGACAGCATATGGGCACGCTGGAACCCGAGGTGGTCCAACGTTACAGCACTCGCGCGAGCCTGATCCTACTGCCGCTGATCGCCGTGGTGATCACGGTGTACGTGATCCGCCGGCGGCGGCAGGCGCGATCCGGAGCTTAGCGGTGGCTCAGGCTGCAGTTCGCTGGCTCATCGCCGGGGAAGTGCAGGGCGTCGGCTTTCGATGGTTCGCCGCGCGTCACGGGCAACGCCTGGGCCTTCGAGGGTGGGTCTGCAACCTGCCGGATGGCCGAGTCGAGGCAGTGGCCTCCGGCGAAGCCGCACAGCTCGAGGAATTCGCGACCCAACTCGAAGCCGGCCCCCGCTTCTCGCGCGTGGATCGTGTGGAAAGAACTGACATTCCACATGAAGACGTTAGCGTTAAGTCGTTTGACATCAGATGATTAGAAGACGCGAAAGCATGTGCCTCCGGAGTTAACACAGAATGTGAAGTCCGGGACGGCCTGGTGCCGCGACGGGCTGGGAATAGTGACAGCACTCCGCAAGATCACAAATCTGTGATGTTGAAAACCATGAGGCGCGGCGTGGACTGTCTGCGGCAGGCACCACGGATGCTGACCACGCCGCAGCACGGTTTTGTCAGAGACCCCGGCATGGTTAAGTTGTTCTCGCACCGGCCCCTGTAGCTCAGGTGGATAGAGCAGCGGTTTCCTAAACCGTTGGCCGGGTGTTCGAGTCACCCCAGGGGCATTACGAAGGGCGGACGTCGAACAGGGAAACGTCCCGGGCCGTACCTAGCGCGACTCACCCTCATCTGGAGCACAAGGCGCCACCGTGGGAACGCAAGCACGTGTAGCACAGGGCGACGTTTTCTCGCAGGCGGTCGCGTGGATGCGGAAGAACCGGCGGGCGGCGACCGCGGCCGGCGCCGCAGTAGTGATCGTGGCCGCTGGTGCCTGGTTTGTGGTGTCCGCCAAGGCCCGCAAAGCGAGCTTCGCCGCTCGGGCTCTGCGGGACGCCCAGGTGGCGGTGGCCGCGGGCAACTTGCCGCTGGCCACCAACGACCTCTCGCGGCTGCTCGCCAGCTACCGAGGGACGCCAGCGGCCGAGGAGGCAGCGCTCTTGCTGGGTCAGCTGCGTCTCACCCAGGGTCAGGCAGACACGGCTATTGGGGAGCTCACGAGTTTCGCGGAATCCGGCCCGAGGCCGAGGTTCCGGGCCGCCGCCTACAACCTGCTTGGGGCGGCCCTGGAGGAGCGGGGACGCTTTGCCGAAGCCGGAGAAGCCTTCCAGCAGGCGGCTTCCGCGTGGCCCTACGATTACCTCAAGGCCCAGGCGCTTCTCGAGGCGGGACGGGCGTTTCGGGCCGGGGGAGACACGGCCCGCGCTGCGGCCGCCTACGAGCGGATCCTGGCGGACTTCAGTGAGAGCCCGAGCGCGTTGGAAGCCAGGCTGAGGCTGGGCGAACTCCGTCGGGGCGACGCGCCGGCGTCCTGAATCCTGCCCCAAAATTCAGCGACACAGCTGGAGTAGTCCGTGCCATCATCCCGACACCGTCATCTGAGTTAGCTGCGTATAAGATATGTTATGTTAAGTACACTCCAACATCCTTGTGGACAAGTTCTCCTCCAACCCCTCTCCATCCGATTTGTAAGCTGTTATTGCACGGTAGTTTCGCCATCGGCCGTCCGAGCACGCAAACCTCAGGCGATCTCTCCAAGGATGGCCCGGAAGATGAGCCGTCCCTCCCCAATCAGCGATGCCGCGCGAACAGCAGAGGCCTCAACCGTCCCGGCAACGCGCAGAACCCGTCCAGAGGCGGTCCGGACGTCCAGCGGGAGGCTGGCCTGGCCAGCAAGGGCTAGCACGCTGGCGGAGGCCACGGCGCCCGTGCCGCAGGCCAGTGTTTCGCCCTCGACCCCTCGTTCGTACGTCCGCATGGTCCACGAGACGCCGCCAGCCGAGCCGCTGCCGCTCCGGCCGGCGAAGTTTACGTTGGCGCCTGGGGGGCCCAGGGCCTGATCGAACCGGAGCGCCCTCCCCCGCTCCTGGAGGCGCACGGCCCCGACGTCGTCCACCAAGACCACCAGGTGCGGGACCCCTACCTGCACCAGCCGCGCCTCATGTTCGCCACCTTCAAGCTTTACTTTAGGGCAGGAGAACTGGGTCAGGTCCCCCAGCATCAACTCCGCCCATTCCCCGTCACCCTCGACGCAGCGGCTGTGGTAAGCCCCGGCGTCGGTCTCCAGCGTCATCCCGTCCGGACGGGCCAACTCCAGGTGGGCGGCGACCCTGGTGGCGCAAAGCGCGCCGTTGCCGCACATGGCCGCCCGGCCACCATCGTTGTTAAAGAAGTGGAACCGGACCGCGTCGGGGACCGAGCCGGGCTCGAGGACCACGAACCCATCAGCCCCCACTCCAGCGTGCCGGTCGCAGACCCCCAGGATCCGTTCCGGGGTCCACGCGGAGAGCGGCGAGGCCCGGCCATCCACGAACACGAAGTCGTTCCCCGACCCGCTCATTTTATAGACGATGGTGCCGATCATAGCCGCCCCAGCAGCGCCTGCAGCCGCAGGCGCCAAACCATCCAGATGGCTTCCCGGACGATGGCTCCCGACATCTTGGAAGTGCCGTCCGCGCGGTCCACGAAGACGATGGGGATTTCCTTGATCCGGAATCCCAGACGCCAGGCGCGGAAGCTCATCTCGATCTGGAAAGAGTACCCGTTGGAGTGCACCGCCCCGAGGTCAACCGCCTCCAGGACCCGACGGCGGAAGCACTTGAAGCCGCCGGTGGCGTCGTAGAGTTTCAGTCCGGTCACCCAGCGAGCGTAGATGTTGGCGCCATAGCTGAGCAACAGGCGGGTCATGGGCCAGTTCACCACCGTGGCGCGGCGGTTGAGGTACCGGGATCCCAGGACGAGGTCGGCCCCCTGAATCGCCTCGAGGAACGACGGCAGGTGCTTGGGGTCGTGGGAGAAATCGGCGTCCATCTCGAACACAAACGCGTAATCGCGCTCCAGTGCCCATCGGAACCCCGCGACGTATGCCTTACCCAGTCCCTGCTTTCCCTCGCGATGGAGCACATGGACGCGCGGATTCTCGCCCGCAAGCTGGTCCGCCACCGCTCCAGTGCCGTCCGGCGAGTGGTCGTCCACAATCAGTACCTCAAGCCTGGGATCCTGCTCCAACACGCGGGGGACGATCTGCACGATGTTGGTGGCCTCGTTGTACGTGGGGATGATCACCAGCGCCCGTTCAGTCACGCACCCCCTCCCGACCGCTCCGCATGCGGCCGTACCCCATCGCCCCGAGCAGGAGCACCAGGGTGGTCAGCGTGATCGCGCGTCCCACGGCGTATCTGGACGATGTAAACTCCAGCTCCACCACCCGCGACCCCTGTGCCAGCGGAACCGCCATCAGCGACATCTGCGCCCGCACGACGGGGGCGGGCTGCCCGTCCACCCGCGCCTGCCAGGCGGGGTAGTAATTCTCTGAGACGAACAGATACGCCGGGGTTGGCGCCGGCTCTTCCAGCTCAAACCTGAACGCCCCAGGACGCACTTCCGTGGCCTGCACGGCCACGGGGACCGAGTCCGGCAGCGCCGACAGGGAGGTCACTCCCACAGGGGCATCCTGCGACACCAGGAGGAGCCTCCGCGGGTCGAACCGCCCGTCGATGAGCGTGGGCACAACCTGTTCGTCCGGGGCCCTGAGCGCCTCACGTACGACCGAGGCGAAGGGAGCGTGGCCCACGAATTGGTACAGGTAGACTTGCGACCCGTCGTAGGACGGGACCGGACCGTCCCCCACCATGGCAAGCGCTGGATGGTCCACGGGCTGTTGGGTCACTACATACTTTACGGCGAGGAGCCGCCAGATGTTCAGGTTGAATAGGTTCCGCCAGAGGTTCTTCCCACCCAACAGCTCGTCATAGCGGTGCAGCTCGTTGCCCTGGTACCCCAGCACCGAGCGGAGGCCATGAGCGCTGAGGTAGTTGTCCTGGCTGCCGTGCCCCGCCCCGGGTGCCGCGGGAACCACGCGGAACAGGTCGCGGTCGCCGGCTATGGCCTGCACAACGCCGTCCGCCGCATAGAGTTGCGAGGCCGGCGGCGTAAACAGGATCTGGCGGCGCTCCACGCTCCACAAGTCGAGCAAGACGAGGCCGCCAAGGAGCAGGCCCCACGGAGCGTGGGGCCACCTGCCGCGCCGCAACGCCACCAGCAGCGCCCACAGCAACGCCGCGAGGGCCAGACCTCGGAACGCATCCAGCGTGAACGTGGAGTAGTTGAGATCTACATTCTGGACGCTGTGGGCAACGTATTCGGGCGATGGGGCCAGCCGCGCCACGGCCACCATGATCCCCTTCCAGGCGCCGGCGGCGGCAAGCAGCGCACCGGCACCGAGTGCCGCCACCCACGCCACCACCCTCCCCAGCCGCAGTCCCTCCCGACGTAGCACGGCCTGCGTGCCGAACGCCGCGAACACCGCCACGCTGAAGGACACCAGAACGAAGATCATGCTTGGCGCCCGCGTCATCTTGATCATCGGGAGCAGGGTATACGGCAGGCGATAGAACGGCGTGTGCCCGCCCAGGGCAAACAGCGTCCCATACCCGGCCAGGAAGACGAAGAACCACGTGAGCCGGCGGCGCTCCCGAAGCAGGAAGGCGAAGCTCGCCAGCATCAGGGGCACCACCCCGATGTACTCGCTATGGTACTTCAAGAAGTTGCGGCCCGCGTAGCCAGGCCCGCCTTCCGGGTTCTGCAGCGGGCCGGAAAAGGTGGGCCACACGACGTTCAGCAGCTCTTCCGGCGGCATCGAGTAGGACGTGGCGTACTCCCACCCGCTGCTGGTGCTCCCCGCCGCGGCCCGGGGCGTGAATGGAATGTTCTCCGCCCATGGCAGCAGCTGGATCGCGTCGAGCGCGAAGCCAACGACCAGCCCGACCGCGAAGCCCAGGCCGGCATGCCACCACTCGTGGTGTGGCGGCCGCTCACCACTCCACACCACCAGGAAGAGCCAGAAAAAGCCGTAGGCCATCAACGCGTAGTAGGTGAGCTGCACGTGCGGCGACAGCAGGCTCAGTCCCACGACCAGGCCGAACCCCAGATAGGCCCGCCAGCTCGCCCTCGTGACCGCGCGGTACAAGAAGAGGAACCCGAGCGGCAGCAAGGCGCTGACGATCACTTTGCCATCGTGGCCCGCCGTGACCAGCGAGAGCACCTGCCCGGTGAACATGTAGGCCGCCCCGCCCACGAATGCCCCGCCCCACTCCAGCTTCACGTCACGCAGGAACAGGTAGGTGAACACGCCGGCCAGTACGATGTGCACCATGAGTCCCAGCGTCATCCCCAGGTCCACCGGGAGGATCAGCCGCAGGAGAAAGGCGGGGTAGAACGTGTCGCCGTTGGTGGGGTTCGCCAGAAAGGGCATGCCGCCCAGGATGTAGGGGTTCCAGCCCGGGAAATCGAGGTAGCGCTTGAAGTACTCCGCGGCGAAGAGGCGCAGCGCATACACGTGCCGCATGTCGCTGAACTGGTTCAACAAGCTCTGGCCCGCCCAGAACGGCCAGAACGACAACGCGACGACGAGCGAGTAGCTCGCCGCCGCGACCAGCGTGGGAAAGCGCTGCATGAGCCGGTTCACCGATACTCCCCGGGGCGGGCGCGCGCCGGCCTGGTTCTGGCCACGCAGCGCCCGATCAGGCTTTTACGAACCGATAGACAATGGACCGCGACGCGAACAGGAACGGCGGCGGCACGGGCGGATACAGGTAGGTCCCGCGATTCCCGTCCAGGCGGAAGCCGTTCATCTCCCCCAGCCGCGTGATCGTTTGCCTGGTCCAGCTGTAGATGTGCCCCTGGCGGTCCGGGACCTTGAACAGGTTCCAGATCAGCTCTTTGAAGTGGTACGGATTGGGCACCGACACCATGTACACCCCGTGCGGCCGGAGCACCCGGTGGATCTCGCCGACGGTCTGAAACGCGGTAGGGGTGTGCTCCAGCACCTCGACCATGAACACGAAGTCGAACGAGGCGTCTGGAAACGGGAGGCCGGTGGAAATGTCGTGGATCAGGATGTCCGGCGCCGCGAATTCCGGGGCGATGTCGAGCCCCTGGTACTTGATGTCCAGCGGCAGGTAATCCCGGAGGTCGCCGTTGCGGCTGCCAATGTCGAGCACCGCGCTCCCCGCAGGCACTTGAGCCAGCCTGGCGTGGCTCTGGAACCGCATGCGCTCTTCGCCGGAATTGCGCCAGTCGTGGCGCGCGCTGTAGAAGTCCCGGAGCTCACGGGACGCTGGAGCGATCTTGGGTATCGTCATGGGTGGGAGGAAATATAACCGGTCAGGGCCGCGCCGCCCCGTTGGCGCGCGCGCGACCGTGCATGATCCCGTGCAGGGTGACCACGGCGAGGGCGGTCACCAGCTCCACGATCAGCAACCACACCCGCGAGGCGATCGCCAGCACCAGGGCGGGACCTTCCCCCATGGCCGGCGCCAGCGCGGCGACCAGGGCGGCCTCCCGTACCACCAGCCCCGAAGGCGCAAACACCACGACCAGCCCCACCACGTAGCTGGCGACAAAGCTCCCCACGGCCAGGGCGAGCCCGGGCGCCTGGGACCCCAGGATCGCCCGGCCAAACAGCCAGAAGGCGATGCCGTAGATCACCCACGGGACGCACAGCCCCGCGACGTACAGCGCGAATTGTCCGGTGGGGAGGGCCGGCCAGCTGACCGGCCGCCGCAACGCCCAGCCAACCGCCCGGCCCAGGCGCGGCATGGCCCGCGGTAGTACCAGCACCAGCAGCGCCACGCCCAGACCGGTGAGCACCAGCATGCGTTCCGCCGGAATGGCGCCGCCCAAGCCCGAGAGCAGCGCCGGGGCCCACGCCGCCACCACCACCAGCCCGGTCAGCACCAGGACCACCTGCTGCAGCAGGATGCCACCGGTCGCCGCTAGCGGCGACACGTCCCGAGCGTGCGACATGGCGGCCACGCCGAGTAGGTGCCAGACCATCCCGGGGATGAAGCGGGCCAGGTTGCTCACGAACCAGACGCGCGCCGCCTCGAGATACGGGAAGCGCTCCCCCCACCAGCGCAGGCTCACCACCCACAGGAAGACCAGGAGCAGGTAGGTCGCGGCGGTCAACCCGGAGGCCGCCAGGATGGGCAGCCAGGCAGGACGCAGATCGGACAGGGCGATGCTGCCCCAGCTCGCGGACGCGGTGCGAAGCAGGAACCATCCGCCGGCGCCCAGCGCGACCGTCTGCGCCAGGATTCCCAGGGCTCGCCGTGACGTCATAGGCGCGGGCAAACTGCACGGTCCACCGAGTGTGGCGCAAGGTTATACTTTCGGGGCGATGCGCATCCTTCACGTCGTCACCGCCTTCCCGCGCACTCCCGACGACGTCATCACCCCCTGGCTGGTGGAGCTGCTCCGGCGGCTCCGCGCCGCCGGCCACGAGGTGGAGGTATTTACCTCCGCCTATCGCGGCGGCGGGAACCGCGAGTTCGACGGCCTGACGATTCATCGGTTCCGGTACTTCCCCGCCGCCTGGGAGGACCTCACGCATGACCAGGCGGTTCCGGAGCGCCTCAAGCGCGGCAGGCGGTACTGGCTGGCGGTTCCGTGCTACCTGCTGGGAGGCATGCTCGGCATCTGGCGCCTGTGCCGGAGGCGGAAATACGACGTGATCCACGTGCACTGGGCCATGCCCCACGCCCTGTTCGGCTGGGTGGGGCGCGCGGCGTGCGGCGCCCGACTGGTCACCACGTTTTACGGAGTGGAGCTGCGCTGGGTGAAGAGCAAGATGCCCTGGTTGCGCGGATTCCTGGCCCGCGCGGCCAGGTCGTCCCGGCAGGTGGTGGCCATCTCACAGTACACGGCGACGGAGATCCGCGAACTGGCGGACGTACCGATCACGGTGATCCCGTATGGGGTCGCTGCGGCCCCTTCGACCGCTGCCACCCCTCCGGCCCCCTTCACCATCCTGTTCGTGGGCCGGCTGGTGGCGCGCAAGGGCGTCCCCACGCTCATCGAGGCGGCGCGTCGTCTCGCGGCTACCCTGCCGATTCGCGTGGTCATCGTGGGGGAGGGCCCCGAGCGGCCCGCCCTCGACGCCGAGGTCGCTCACGCCGGGCTGGCCGGGGTCGTGGAGTTCCGCGGCCGGGTGCCCTTCGAGGATCTCGCTCGCACCTACCAGCAAGCCGGGGCGCTGGTGCTCCCCGCGGTGGTGGATGCGCGTGGGGACACCGAGGGCCTGGGAGTGGTGCTACTGGAAGCGATGAGTTACGGCAAACCGGTGGTGGCCAGCGACATTGGAGGCATCACCGACATCGTCACGCACGATCAGACCGGGCTCCTGGTGCCGCCCGGAGACGCCACGGCCCTGGCGGCCGCCCTCGAGCGCTTGGCCCGGAATCCGGAGGACGCACGACGACTGGGTGAGGCCGGGTACCGGCTGGTGCGTGACCGGTTCTCGTGGGAATCGATTGTGGCTCGCTGGACCGAAGTGTATCGCGAGGCGGTCCGCTCCTGAGGAGTGACCTTCAACTCCGGCGTCCGATTTCGCGCGTCAATTGCTCCACGGCGCGGGTCAGGGCGCGAATCTCCTCGCGCGTGCTTGCGACGGTCTCGCCCAGGAATCCCACGCCGAACAGCACGATCCCAGAGATCACCAGGAGCATGACGGCATACAGCAGCGGCCGAAAGCCCTGGTTGAACCCGAAGCGGAGGACGAAGGCCACCAGCCCCACCAGGGCCCCGGCGGCGACCAGGGTCGCACCCCAGAGACCGAAGAACAGCATGGGCTTACGCCCGAACCGGAGCTGAAACCACACGGACAGCAAGTCGAAAACGCCTACGGGGATGCGGCCGATGCCGAACTTGGATTTCCCCGCGCGTCGGGCGTGGAGCGTCACCGGACGCTGGGCCAGGCGAAAGCCGTCCGCCGCCGCGATCACCACCATGAACCGGTGCCAGTCGGGCCGCGCGGGGACCACCTCCATGACCTCGCGCCGATAGGCTTTCACGGCGTTGAGGTCCGCCACGCGGACGCCGAACAGCCAGCGGCACAGGCGGTTGTAGACCGCGGAGACGAAGGCCTTCTCATAGCTCCCTTGCTTGGTGCCGGTGACGATGTCGGCCTGTCCTGAACGGATCGGTTCTACCAGGGACGGAATCTCCTCGGGGAGGAATTGCAGGTCGGCCGGATAGAACACCAGGATATTCCCCCGCGCGACGTCGCCCGCCGACCGGAGCGCATCCGCAATGCCCCGCTGGCTCCGGTGGGTCACCGCGGTGACGAACGGGTGCGCCGCGACCAGTCCCTGGAGGACGGTTGCGGTGTCGTCCTGGCTGCCGTCGTCGACCACCACGACCTCACAGGCGTAGGGCAAATCGCCCAACGCCGTGGCGCACAGCCGCACGAATTCCGCGAGGTTCTCCGCCTCGTCCTTGGCGGGCACCAGCACGCTGACCTCCACCGGCTCCCGCGGGCGCGCCAGGCTCATACGCGCCGTCGCATCCGGGCCGGGAGGATGCCGAGTTGGTCCCGGTACTTGGCCACGGTGCGCCGCGCGATCCGAATACCCCGGGCCTTGAGCGCGGACACGATCTGGGAGTCCGTGAGCGGGTCGGCGGGGGTTTCCTCCGCCACCAGCTTCTGGATTTGCGCCTTCACGGCCCGGGCGCTGGCATCTTCGCCCGTGGTGGTCTCGAGGCTGCTGGAGAAAAAGAACTTGAGCGGCAGCACGCCGCGAGGCGTCTGCACGTACTTCTGATTGGTGACGCGACTGACCGTGGATTCGTGCATGCTGATCACGTCGGCGACCTCCCGCAGGGTGAGCGGCCGCAGGTACTCGACCCCCTTCTCGAAGAAATCCCGCTGCCGGTCCACGATGAAGTGCATCACCTTGAGCATCGTCTGCCGGCGCTGCTCGATGGCCTGGATCAGCCAGGTGGCGCTGTTGAGCTTCTCGGTCACGAACTCCCGGTTCTCACCTACGAACTTCTTCTTGTCCGCCGCCAAATCGCGATAGATCCGGCTCAGCCGCAGCCGCGGCATGCCGCCGTCGTTGAGGAACACCCGGTACTCGCCGTCGATCTTGTCCACCACCAGGTCGGGAATCACATACGCGTCGTCGCTCCGGGAGAACCGGAGCCCGGGCTTGGGATCCAGCTTGGCGAGGGCGTCCGCCGCCTCCTGCACCGCGCGGGCTTCGAGCCCGTAGCGCTTGGCCAAATCGCTCCAGCGATGGGCGATGAGGTCCTCGAACGCCTCGTCAACCAACCGGTACGCCAGGGACTCGGTCTGTTCCGACTCGCGCAACTGCAACAACAGGCACTCGCGCAGGTCCCGGGCGCCGATGCCCGGTGGATCGAGCTGCTGGACGATTCGCAGCAGATCCTCGGCTTCCTCCATGGTGAAGGCCCCACCCTCGTCGCCCAGCTCCTGACCGGCCTCCTCCCGCTCCCGCCGGGCGGCACTCAGCGCCTCGTTCGCTCCCTGCACGATCTCGTCAAGCGTGGCGTGGAGGTAGCCGTCCTCCCCGATGTCGCCCAGGAACTCTTCCGCCAGGAACTCCTGACGCGGCGTGAGCTTCAAGAGGCGCAGCTGATCGCGCAGGTAATCCGCGAGGTCCGGCGTCTCCACCGGCACCCGCTCGAAGAACTCCCGATCTTCGTACTCCTGCCGGGCTCCCCCCACGCGGAAGCCATCCAGCAGGATGTCCTCCCAGTTCATTTCCTCGGCGGTCTCGGCCTGCTCGCGTTCCTTCTGCTCGGCTTCCGGCTTGGACTCGGCCGTGGCGTCCGTCTCTTCCGGCTCCACCAGCTCGAGGAACGGATTGACCAGCAACTCTTCCTTGAGATGCAGCTGCAGGTCCTGGAGGGGCATGTAGAGGAGATCCATCGCCTGGTACAGGCGCGGATTCATCCGCAGCTCCTGCCGCATGATGGCCTGCTGCTGCATCGAAGGCTTCACGCCGCGGCTCCCAGGCGGGCGCGCAGGCGCGCGGTGAGCGTGGGTCCCAGATACAGGTCCGCCACCCGGTCGTCGAAGACGAGGTCGCGCACGCTCCCGGACACCTGGACCTGGCCCTCGAAGACGATGTAGGCGCGGTCCACGATGTCGAGCGTCTGCTCCACGCTATGGTCCGTGATCAGCACGCCGATCCCCCGGTGCCGCAAGCCGGCGACGATGGTCTGGATGTCGTTCACCGCAATGGGATCGACGCCGGTGAACGGCTCGTCCAGCAGGAGAAACCGGGGCTCGGTCACCAGGGCCCGGGTGATCTCGAGCCGCCGGCGCTCGCCGCCGGACAGGGTATAGGCCTTGGCGCCGCGCAGGTGCTTGAGGGACAGGTCGTCCAGCAAACGTTCCAGGCGTTCGCTCCGCTGCTCGTCGCGGAGCGGCAGCGTCTCCAGGATAGCCATGACGTTCTCTTCCACGGTGAGCTTGCGGAAGATGGACGGTTCCTGGGCCAGGTAGCCGATACCCCGCCGGGCCCGCTTGTACATGGGAAGCGGCGAGATGTCCTCATCGTTGAGGAAGATGCGGCCGGCGTCG
>Ga0209342_10006773_pt1 | contig 11574 bp, 8 predicted proteins | sample RifCSP16_2_FD_184023 | JGI IMG/M metagenome (GOLD analysis project Ga0209342, IMG submission 184023) | Soil microbial communities from Rifle, Colorado - Rifle CSP2_sed 16_2 (SPAdes) (version 2) | ecosystem: Environmental > Terrestrial > Deep subsurface > Rock core/Sediment | place: Rifle... | reverse complement strand
CCGTCCTCTTCATTCTCGGACTCAAACTCCTCAGCTCGCCCCGGACGGCGAGAAAGGGAAACATCACCGGGGCGACGGGGATGCTCCTGGCCATCGTGGTCACGATGCTGGACAGGAATATCCTCGACTTTACGTACGTGATCGCCGGGCTGGTCACCGGCGGGGCGATCGGGGCCTTCCTCGCCTACAAGGTCGAGATGACCGCCATGCCGCAGATGGTGGGGTTGCTGAACGGTTTCGGCGGCGGGGCATCCACACTCGTGGCGTACGCCGAGTATCTCAGGATGGCGGCGCCCGGGGGTGCGCTGCGGGCGGAGATCTCCACCGATGTCTGGGTCACCGTCTCGCTCAGCGTCCTGATCGGCACGATCACGTTCACCGGGAGCATGGTCGCGTTCCTGAAGCTGCAGGGGGCCATGAAGAGCGCGCCGGTGCTCTACAAGATGCAAAAACAGATCAACGCCGTGATGCTCCTGGCCACGATCGTGCTGGCGGTCTTCTTCGTCCTCGATCCGTCGGACCCGCTCCCGCTCGTGGGGATCCTGGTCCTCTCGGCGATCCTGGGGGTGACCACCGTGATCCCGATCGGAGGGGCCGATATGCCGGTCGTGATATCGCTGCTGAACTCCTACAGCGGGCTCGCAGCCGCCATGACCGGATTCGTGATCAACAACAGTGTGTTGATCGTCAGCGGGACACTCGTCGGAACATCCGGGCTCATCCTGACGAACATCATGTGCAAAGCCATGAACAGGTCCATCTTCAACGTGCTCTTCGCGGGGGTGGGGACCGACTACGAGGGCGTGACGACCGGAACGGTGGAACGGACGGTCGTCAGATACACCCCCGACGACGCCGCCTTCATCCTGGAAAACGCGCAGTCGGTCATCATCGTCCCCGGTTACGGACTCGCGGTCGCCCAGGCGCAGCACGTCCTGCAGGAGGTGGCCACGCTCCTGACCACAAGCGGCAGGACCGTCCGGTACGCGATTCATCCCGTGGCGGGCAGGATGCCGGGTCACATGAACGTTCTCCTGGCGGAGGCTAACGTTCCGTACGACCTGCTCCTGGAGATGGACATGATCAACGACGATTTCCAGACGACCGACGTGGCGCTGGTGGTGGGGGCCAACGACGTGGTCAACCCGGCGGCGCGCACCAAGAAAGAGAGCCCCCTCTACGGGATGCCGATCCTGAATGTCGACCAGGCGCAGACCGTCATGGTCCTCAAACGAAGCCTGAACCCCGGATTCGCGGGGGAGGACAACGACCTCTTCTACGATAGAAAGACCATGATGGTCTTCGGAGATGCCAAGGCTACGCTGACCAGGCTCCTCCGGATCCTGAAGCAATAACACGCCACCGGTGAACTGCCCCGCGTTCGGGGGACGCCCCTGCGTCCGGGCGCCTCACCACGGCTCGCCCTTTTTGAATCCCGCCCGAAAATCTTTATTTTCCACACCATGAAAACCGGCAAAAAACAACCGGCCGACGAACTGATCGCAAGGATTCACGCCCTCGCCTATAACCTCTGGTGGTCGTGGAACCCGCGCGCGGAACAGATCTTCGAAGAACTGTCGCCATTGATGTGGGAGGAAACGAAGCATAATCCCGTCGCCGTCCTCTCGCAGGTCTCGGACATCGAACTGCGGGCATACCTCAACGACAGGGAATTTCTCGAAATGGTGATGCCCGTCCTTGACGATTTCGACCGCTACATGTCGCGGCCGCACCGGCTTCCGCGCGGGACGCGGACGGCCGCCCGCTCCACTGGAAAGAAGCCGGGCATGGTGGCATATTTTTGCGCTGAATACGGCCTCCACGAGTGCCTGAACTTTTATTCCGGGGGGCTCGGCATCCTGGCAGGCGATCACGTGAAATCGGCCAGCGACCTCGGCCTGCCCTTCGTGGCCGTCGGTCTTTTCTACCGGAGGGGATATTTCGAACAGCGCATCGACGAGGGCGGCAACCAGTTGGAGGAGTATTCACCGGTCGATCCCACGATGATTCCCGTGCGCTCGGTGCGTGACGACACCGGCAAACCCGTCGTCTGCAGCGTCATGATCGGCGAGGAGGAGGTGTTTTTCGAGTCGTGGAGGATCGACGTCGGCAGATCGACCGTCTATCTTCTGGACACGGACGTCCCCGAAAATTCGAACCAGGCCCGGGGCCTCACCTCGCTTGCGTACGGTGGCGACGTGAACATGCGCATCCGGCAGGAAATCGTTCTCGGCATCGGGGGTGTGCGCCTGCTGAGGTCCCTCGGCATCAGGCCGTCGGTGTTCCACATGAATGAAGGACACGCCGCGTTCCTTACCCTTGAGTTGCTGCGGGAGGAAATGGACCGTACCGGTGATCTGGACGCCTCGGAGCGGGGTGTGAGGTCGAAATGCGTGTTTACCACCCACACCCCGGTTCCGGCCGGCCACGACCGGTTCCCGCGGGACCTCATAGAGCATACGCTCGGGAGCCAGTGCGCGTCGATCGGTATCGACATGGACACACTGATGTCGTACGGATCGATTCAACGCGATCCGGTGTCCAATGTGTTCACGATGACCGTCATCGGGCTCAGGTTTTCGCGGGCTGCGAACGGCGTGAGCAAAAAACACGGCGAGATTTCCGCGATCATGTGGCAGGAGCTCTACGGTCCGGCGGGGTCTCTCCCGGCCGGGGCGACGAGGGCTTCCGGCGGGGGTCCGGGGCGCCGCTCCGGTCGGAAGAAAAGTCCCCCGATTGGGTACATCACAAACGGTATTCACGTCCCCACCTGGACCTCGAGGAGATCGTGGGAATTCTGGGAGAGGAGAAATTCCCACCGCTGGAAGGACGAATTCCACAATCCCGGATTCTGGGAACATATCACGAACCCGAAGGTGGTTTCCGACGAAGAACTCTGGTCGCTCAGGTACACGCTCAGGAGGGATCTCATCGAATTCATCAGGCGCAAAAGCCGCGACGGAAGGGTCGTGGGAGGCGCCCGCGGGACGGATGCCCTCTACCGCCTGCTTTCCTACGACACGCTGACGATCGGCTTTGCACGACGGTTCGCCCCGTACAAGAGGGCGCCGTTGCTGTTTTCCGATTTTGAAAAAGCCGTCAGCCTGTTCAACAACCCCGACCGCCCAATCCAGCTCGTCTTCGGCGGCAAGGCCCACCCGCGGGACGGGGACGGAAAGGAATTCATCAGGCAGATAACCCACCTGTGCAACCACCCGTCACTCAACGGCAGGATCGTCTTCCTGGTGGACTACAATATCAACGTCGCCAGGCAGATGGTATCGGGCTGTGACGTCTGGCTGAACACCCCCCGCCGGCCGCTGGAAGCAAGCGGAACCAGCGGACAGAAAATCGCTATCAACGGAGGTCTCCACCTAAGCATCCCCGACGGGTGGTGGATGGAGGGATACAACGGGAAGAACGGCTGGTCGATCGGCTCGAAAGATGCGGTGTTCGCGACGCCCGAGGAAGCGGATCGTGCCGATGCGGAAGAACTCTATCGCATCCTTGCAGCGGAGGTGATCCCCGGTTTTTACGATCGCAACGCCGACGGCATACCCAAAAAGTGGATCGCCCGGATCAGAAATTCGCTCAAAACCATCATCCCCGTGTTCAATACGCACCGGATGGTGTCGGAGTACGCAAAAAAATATTATTTTCCGAAATAGCTCATGACGACTTTCCCCGGTGAAGGTCCCGGCGGGGCGGCGGACCTTGAGAAGGTTCACCGGGCGCTGAGATCATCCCCCCGCCAGTCAACGGGATCACCCTACCGGGTACCCTCGGTCTGGGGCAATCCACGTTCGATTCCCTCAGTCCTCACTGTCGACCCGTTCGAATATTACGCCCACGCAATCGCATCCGCCGCCGGGAACGACCGGAACCGGGAAACGCCCGGCGCGGGGGGGGAGTGGAGCCGACGGGCTGTTGTTTACAACATGATGATACGGACCAGCGCGGCGTTCGATCACGACGGCGACGGAGCGCTCGCCCTCCCCGTGAATGCCGGCGGATGGAGGGAGACGGGGACTTTTCTCAAGGCCATTGCGATGATCCCCTATATCCGGTCGCTTGGCATGAACACGATCCATCTTCTCCCCGTCCAGAGGATCGGCACCGACGGCAGGAGGGGTAACCTCGGCTCGGTGTACGCTGTCAGGGACCTCCTGGCGGTGGACGACACCCTCTCCGAGCCCAATCTCGGCCTGGATCCCGGGGTACAGTTCCGCGGGTTCCTGCAGGCTGTTCATCATTGCGGGATGCGCGTAATACTGGAATTTCCTTTAAGAACGGTAAGCAAAGACTGCGTGTGGATAGAACAACATCCTGAATGGTTCTACTGGATCGGAAAGGGTAAGGGCTTCGCTCCCCCGGTATTTTCCGATGATCTGATCACCCTGGCCGGGGAGAAAATATCCCGCGGAGAACGGGAGGGGTTACCCGCGCCCCCGCTGGAGTATATTTCACTGTTCACCGATCCCCCTCCCAAATCTTCCGTCCGAAAAGAGGGAAACCGGCTGGTGGGGACGCTTCCCGGGAATGGCCGGGTCGTGGTGCCCGGCGCGTTCACAGACTGGCCGCCAAACGATCAACAACCCGTATGGGAAGATGTCACGTATTTGAAATACTTTCAGGATAAACAGTTTAACTACATGTCGTACAATACGTTGAGGATGTATGACTCATCCCTGATCGAGGGGGATTCAGCATCCGCAGATCTCTGGTCCACACTTTCCGAAGTCATCTCGACGTATGTTGGAACATACGGGATCGACGGGGTCATGATCGACATGGCCCATGCCCTGCCCGATAGTCTGACCCGGCAAATTATCACCCGGGCCAGGAGCGTCAACCCCGATGTTGCCTTCTGGGCTGAAGATTTTGAGAGGACTCCGGAACAGGCCTCCGAAGGATATAACGCCGTCCTGGGGGGACAATGGGACTGCCTGCACCGTCCCGCCGATTTTCACGACATGCTCTCGTGGATATCGAGGACCCCGACACTGCCGCCGCATCTCGGCGCGCCTGAAACGCATAACACTCCCCGGGCTGTGACCCGGCAGGGAGGCGTACGGTACACTGCGTATGCCTGGACCATCAGTAATCTCATTCCGGCGATCCCTTATCTGCACTCGGGTTTTGAACGAGGTGAATCGACGCCGGTGAATACAGGGCTTGGATTTAGCCCCGATGACCTTAAAAATTTCCCGTCCGAGAAACTCCCACTCTTCAGCGCCGCACGGCTGGACTGGAGTGGCGGACCGGGCATGACAGATCTTGTCCGGAAAGTCGCGGAACTCAGGGATCGCTTCATGGAGTCATGCGCCCCTCTTGCGGGAACACATTTTTCCCTTGTCGATACAGGGGATCCGGCGGTCCTCGGGTTCCGCCGCGCATCGCCACAGGGAAGAGAGCCTTTCCTGGTCGTCGGAAACAGCGATATGGAAAATTCCCGGCGGTTCCGGGTGCCGGTAGCCTCCGGACAGTCAATCCTCAGGGATCTATTCTCGGAAATAGACTTCGCCGTCTCCGGCGGTCATCTTGACGGGGATCTTCTGCCCGGCCAGGTCCTGTTCTTCCCGGAAAAGGAAGGGGGGCGTTGAGAGGATGTGCGGGCGATTCACCATAACGACCGACCGGGTGGATTTCATACTGAAAAAATTTCACGCGGTTCCCGCGCCGGGTTTCAGCGGCATCACCCCAAGGTACAACGCCGCGCCCGCGCAAATTGTCCCGGCGATCGTGGCCAAGGACGACGGCATCCGCTACCTGACGGACGTGTTCTGGGGATTCGTCACCCCCTGGGGGGAGGAAAAGGGATCAGCGGGGTATCAGGCGAATATCCGGGACGACACCATCGCCAGGAACAAGTTCTTCCGTTCCCGGTTGCTCACCGGCAGGTGCGTGCTCCTGGCCGACGGTTTCTACGAATGGCAAAAACCACCGGGATACGAACGGCTCGGCAGGGGACAGAAACTCCCGCGCGGTGTGAGGAAAATCCCCCACCGTATCATGATGGAAGACGAAGGCCCGTTCCCCCTGGCTTCCCTCTGGCGAAGCGTGGACATCAACGCGAAAAAAATGATCACCGCGGGCATCATCACCACCTCTCCAAACGATCTCGTCGCGCCGATACATGATCGTATGCCGGTGATCCTCACCGACGCCGACCTCTCCGCCTGGCTCGACCCCGGCAATAAAAATTTCGACGCCCTGCACTCCCTCCTGGACCCCTTCCCGTCCGGGTCGATGAAATCGTACGTCGTCTCAGAGGCGGTCAACAACAACCGGAACGATTCAGCGGAATGCATAACTCCGGTGGATACGGCCTGACCGACCCGGGTTGATCAGCCCGCCCTCGATTCACGGGGAGTTTCCCGACTCCCCGGAAGTGATCACACGCCCGCTTCCCGGTACGGTATACACGAGGTTCGCTCTCCCCGCAGGAGACTGCATCGCCCCCACACGCGGGCGCCTGCCGTTCGTACCGATGCCGTACGCTTCCGCGAGTTTCGCGCGGTCGTACCCGAACGGGGAGAGGAGCGTCTCCACCGCCTTCAGAAGCAGTTCGCTGTATTTATCGATGTCGTACCCATCCCAGTGCTGGTAGGTCATCATGCTCTTCGCCTTCTGGGGGTCGCGTTTCCCGCTCTGGTCGACGATCACATAATCAATCACCTCGCCCGCCCTCACCGTCACGCCGAACTTCGCCAGTTCCCGTACCACCATCGCGCTCATGTTGTTGTCGGCGTATTCTCCCGCTTCCTTCTGGACGCGCCGGCGCAGCACGAGCTGCTTCGGGTCGGCACGGCCGCCGCGGAGCTCGTTGAGGTAAAACCCCGCCTCCCGGATCAGCTCGGGGGCCCGGGCGGAGATTTCCCGGACGTCCTTCATCTCCGACATGAGGTCCAGCAGCCGCTTTTGCATGTTTTTAATGAACCATGGGGTGTCCTTCCTCCGCACCTCAATGCCCCTGGCCTTCATCTCGCCGTGGTCGTACCATCCCACGTATTTCCCCGAGGTGGGAATGCCCGGGTCGGTTTTCGACGACGGAAAGAGGAGCCAGGTGTACATTCCCTCAAAGGAGACGGTGACGCCGACGGCATTTTTTATTTTTTCACAGAGCCGGTGATACTCTTCGGGCGTCGCCCCCGGTTTTTTGAGCCAGAGGCAGTCGATGATGGCGTGCACCAGGTGGCAGCCGTCGGCTTCGGCAATTTCTTTCGCCGCCAGGAGCGCCTCCCTCGAGTACGCGTTCACCGATTCGTGCGCCTCGATCCTCCCGAAGCGCGCGTTTTTATAGCCGAGGTAACCGAAGCAGGTCACCAGCATCCACTTGAGGGCGTTCTGCCTCCGGTCGTACTTCCGGTATTCTTCCAGCGTGGGGGCGTCCTTCCGGCGCGATTTATAATAGGCCCGTTTTTCCAGGACAGGCCTGAGCGTTTCAGGGACGATCCCCCTGCGTTTCTCGCAGATCGTGTATCCCAGTTCCGGCACCACGTGGTTGTCACAGCAGGAACAGTTGATCGTCTCGGGGCTGATGTTGTGCAATTCCATCAGGCTCGGGTACATGCTCGCGAAATCCAGCTCCGCGACCTCTTCGTGGAATCCCATCTCCGGCATGTAGACCAGCCCGCCGCGGTCGCTTAATAAAAGCTCGTCGGCCGTCTTGAAGTCTTCACCCTCCTTTTTCTCGGCGGGGATGAGGATGTTGTTCCTGTAGGCGTAACTCATCTGCATGCTGGCCAGGCCGGTCCCGATGGCGGCCCTCGACTGCTTCTGCATCGGCAGTTGGGTAAGGCGGGCCAGTTCGATCACCCCCTCGATGTCCGATTCCCCCATGATGAAGCTGTTCTCGGCGTCCATGTGCCAGCGCCCGGCCAGCATGAAGGCGGCGTCGCGGTGGATGATCTGGCCGTAGGTCCAGTAGCTGCGCTCCTTCGTGGTGAAGTATTCCTGCGACCGGTCGCGGTTTAAGAGCAGTGGTACCCGGTGGCGCAGCGACGCGTTCAGGATCGTGGGCAGGAGTGTGGCATCGCCCCACGACGTAATGATAATGTCGGGGTCGTAGTTGTACAGGTGCCAGTTGAACGATTCCAGCACCGATACCGCGTCATCCTCTTCGAGCGAATGGGTCGCGCCGTCGTAGCTCAGTTCGAGGTTGAGCGTCCGGAAGAATTTCGAGGAAAAATCGGCCCCGCCGTTGGTGAGGCGCATGATCCTGAGGTCGGGGAGGACGTAGTCCCGGGCGTCGAAACTGTCCCGCACCTCGATGTGCCGCAGCACTCCGGCGCCGTCGGCGGTGAATTCGCAGCGCGCCAGCGGGAAGACCCGCCTGTCGTAGAGGTACATCTGCGCCACGGGGATGTTGCTGTTGTAGAACGCGAAGTGGGGAAAGAATTTCTGCAGGGCCGACACCGAGCGGTTGAACTCGAGGGGGTCCCGGACGCGGAGTTCCTCCACCTGCCACTGCCGCCCGCTGAAGAGTTCCAGTTTGACCGCCTTCCCGAGTGTCACCGGGAGCCTCCGGGCCAGCGCGGGGAGCCTCAGGGCGTCGCGGCCCTCCAGCCGGAGGTAGAACGAGGGGAAAAAGGGGTCGAAGAACCTGCGGGCGACACCGCTGTCGTCCAGGACCCAGACGGCCATTCCGCCGGTGACGGGGTAGGCGTCGAAGAACCATCCGTCAATCGTGGTCACGGGCGTCATCAGGCATCTCCGTTGTGTGGCGGATGACATTGCCGCCCGCGACGGTACCGATCGCCTGCACGTACTGCGCGGTTTCGAGATACCGGATTTTCTTGTACTGCTCCAGGAGCATGCTCATGAAGATCGTCTCGAGCGGGACCTCGCCTGCGATGAAGGCGCCGGCGGCCAGGTGGATCTTCGGCGCGCGCCACATTTCGTCAAAGAATTCCTGGTCTTCCTTCCTCAGCGCCCGACGGAATTTGCTCCAGGTTTCCCTGTTCCTGTCGATGATCAGCGTGAAGGTATCGTTGTTGCGTCCCATGGGAGGCGCTCGATAGTTGGTTCTGGAATTGGTTCTGGCGTTGACCCTGGTGGCGGTCTGGGTGTTGGTTCGGGTTCAGATGGCGGTTCGGATCCCGGTTTGGATCCTGATTCAGGTAAAAACCGCCGCCGTCATGCATCAGAAGCAGCGACCCGTCCGCGCCGCCCCGCACGAGGGCAAAAAGGTTCAATTTTCCCGGGGGGGCCGCCGCGCCCACGTCCACGTCGGCGATCAGCACGTGCGTGCCCCGGCGCGCCAGATGCGCGAACGTCCGCATGACGCGCCCGAGGCTTTCCCTGCACTCGGAGGGCCTGACCTGCTCGTCGTAATAGGTGTCCAGAAGCCCGATCACGACCACCAGCGGACAGGGGATGCGGGAAAGGAAACGGGGGAGCTTCGAGGTGATCGCCGCCTCGGTCTGGAACGCGGTGAACGACCGGGTGACGTGTGTGCGGTTGAGGGTGTCCTTCGGGTCCAGCCCCAGGAAAGAGGCCAGCCTCGAAATGAGATAACTGTTGAAGCGCATCGACCCGTCGATGACCGCGACCGGCCGACCGGACGCACACCCCAGGAGCAGGGAGGTGGTGTAGACCGACGAATGGCCGTACAGCAGATGGACCGACGCGGGGAGCCGGCGGAAACGACCCGCGGCGGCGTCGAGACCGGCGAGGGGCCGGAAACGGGACGCTTCGTTCTGTCCGAAATGTACTGGCGAATGCACCGGGAGGACCGTCGTTTGTTCTTCCGAATGATACGACATATTTGTCGTATTGTCAAGAGCCGAACGATAAATATGTCGTCTCCGGGGCGCCCTGATTTCGGGGAAAACGGGTAAGTGTGGGGGACACGGTTGAAACATGTGACGTATATCACCAGGAAGATGGGAATCACAGATAAATTCGTTCATTGGAATGAGCGGCTACGAGGGTCGGGATGGTCGTTCCTTCCGCGCGGCAGTAACTTCGCCGCAAGTGTGAGGGTTGTGATGCGGCGCCGGGGGAAGGGAATATGACAAGAGGAAGAGAGATATGGGGACCCAGCAGTTACTCCTGATCATCATCGGGGTCATCATCATCGCCATCGGCATCTCGGTGGGGGCGCAGCTTTTCGGGGCCACCAGCGTCTCGTCGAACAGGGATGCGCTGATGAACGACATCAACAATTTCGCCGCGAACGTCAAGCAGTACCGGAGCAAGATCAGCTCGATGGGAGGGGGAGGCGGAAGCTACACCGGTTATCTCCTGCCCGCAATACTGAATAACAACGACGACGGATCGTTCAGCCTGGCCATTTCGCCGGCGAGCGTCGTAATCACGGCGACTTCCGCCATGGGATTCGGGACGGTGGAGGCGACGATCGACAGCAACGGCGCGACCGGCAACTGGAGCTATACGGGTGATTTCAGTAACTGAACGACGCGCCCGGAAGATCTTTTTTCGCGGGTTCTTGCCATCGAAGATGGCGTTTCTTACCTTGTAGCCGGCCTGGCTACGACATTCTCGCATATTTCAATGAAATGGCTCCGCGGTGCACTTCTCTGCACACTGATGTGCATGCTATTCCTCGATGGAACGAACCTGCGGGCCCAGGTCCTTCAGACGGACATCGTTTCCTCCTACCGCGAGTCGGATTCAGCAGCTCAACACCGTCGTCAATCTCGGGGCCGGGGCGGATTTCCAGCTGAACGCGGGGGAAGACGCGCTGATGCTCGGCTCGAAGGCCAGAAGGACGTATGCCGGGGACCTGAGGGTCGAACTCACGAGGGACACCTCCGGGTCGGTGGACATCGCGGCGGGGCTGATGTACGAATTCGAGCGTTGGGGGTATGACGGGATCGCGGAATCCGGCCGTCCCGCCGATCAGGCCCCGGTGAGCGTGAGCCATCCCCGGATCAACACCTGCGTGCGGTACAGCCGTCGGATCTCACCGGGGGTCCGGTTCCTGTTTATGAACTATCGCCAGGCGAGGACGGACCACCGGTTCGACGAACCGCGAATCGCTTCGTCCCTCTTCACCGGTGTTGCGATCACCGACAGGATTTCGCTACCCCTGGCGTTCAATTCGATCTGCGATTTTGCGCCGATCGTCCCCATCCGGCATTTTTATTTCGACATCTCGAACGGGATCGTCGTAAAAATATGACGCCGGCCGGTTGGCCGGTCGGTTACCCCGGGGGGTTCACTTCTTCCGCACCGCATCCATCGCGTTGCAGAGGCGTCGCAGACCTTCGCCGAACATCTCCGGTTTCCCCCCCAGTCCAATCCTGAACCTGTCCGGCATTCCGAAGAACCTCCCGGGAGTGATCTGCGTCTGATGATCCCTCAAGAGTTCTTCGCTCAACCGGTCGACACCGCCAGGAAGATACCGCGGGAAGACCACGGTGCCGATACCGGGATCGAAACACTCCACATCGTCCCGGGTAAGAAGGATGGCCCGCAGCAACGTACGGTTCGCGTCGATGTACGCCCGCGCCCGTTCGCCGATCCGGGCGAGGTTGGCGAAGGCGATCACGCTCAACCGTTCGGACACATGCGGGGGTATGCTTTCGAACAGATCGCGTAACCGCC
>Ga0209342_10006772_pt1 | contig 11574 bp, 17 predicted proteins | sample RifCSP16_2_FD_184023 | JGI IMG/M metagenome (GOLD analysis project Ga0209342, IMG submission 184023) | Soil microbial communities from Rifle, Colorado - Rifle CSP2_sed 16_2 (SPAdes) (version 2) | ecosystem: Environmental > Terrestrial > Deep subsurface > Rock core/Sediment | place: Rifle... | reverse complement strand
TCCTATCAGAACAAAATCAGGCCTTGACTTCTCCTGCACAGAAGGGGAATTCTCCTCCTGTTCACACGAGATAAAAATCGCTCTTAAATACGGGTTAATTACGATCGACAAAATAACAGAAATAATTGTATTTCCAGAGACCCAAAATTTTGCCACTTTTGTCGATTTATACTCCTCAGAAAAAGCATCCGCAAAATTACGTGGAGACAAGGCAGGCTATATTTTTGCAAAACTCATACAAAATTCCGGCTACGGAAAGTACGGACAAAATCCAGATAACTATTTTGACTATTTTTTGCGATACCCAGACGAACCTACACCACCTGACAATTATGATCTGTACCTGGATTATGGAGGGATTGAAATATGGCGTGAAAAATCGAACTCAATAATCTATTACGATGTGTCCGTCGCGGCGTCCATTACATCTGCAGCGCGCGCCGTTTTGCTAGAGGCTCTACAGACAGCCAATGGCGCGATGTACTGTGACACCGATTCCATTATCTGCGAATCGCTGTCTGGCGTCGAATTTGACCCCGTAAAACTTGGCGCGTGGGATTTGGAAGCCGAAGGTGACACGCTCGCCGTCGCAGGAAAAAAACTCTATGCGCTCACGAAAAATGGCGAATGCGTAAAATCCGCGTCTAAGGGCGTGCGACTCGAACATCATGAGATTATCAAAATTGCACGCGGCGACGAACACCATTACCGCCACGACGCGCCAAATTTCAAATTATCTGGTGCCGTAAAATTCACGGACCGCAAAATACGCGCCACAAATAATTGTTGACAACAAATTATAATTTTATTAAATTTTGCGTAAACGTATGGAGGCACTATGCGAATTAGAACTCGAGTAATTAGAGTTTTCAGTAGCTGGAAACATTACACGCCAGAATGGTTTTGTCGCATTGACCACGCGAGGTACGTTATTTCAAAAATTAGGAAATGCCATAAAAATGAAAAAATTACAAAAGTTTGACAAATATATTGCGATTGGTGTTACTATATATTTGCTCCTCGCGTGTCTAATGTATTTCTAGACACATTTTAAACCGAACTAAAAAGGAAATTATCATGGCTTTTGTACACAAACGATTGGTTACCGTTCCCACATTGTCTCTGAAAGATAATGAACCGAAATTTCTAAGGATCGACGCCCCAATGTACACCGGAAAACAGATTGAGGAGGGCAAAGAACCCGCAACATTGGCCAATGTGACCGACCTCGATACCGGCGAGCAATCAACATTGATTGTAAATACCGTTTTACACGGCATTTTGGATGAGGAATACCCAAATGGCGCGTACGTAGGCCTACTATTTTCGATTGAGCGCCTGCCGAAACGGCAAGGCAAGGCCTATAACGGATTTAAAGTATTTGAAATTGAGGAATCCAGTGATTTGCCGCTAGACTCTATAGACGGCGACGAAAAAAAGAAAGCAAAAAAATCCGTAGGTTAAAACGATGTAGTCGCACACATAACTATTCGTGTGCGACTACAATAGAATCTCAGGAAAAATCATGAATGTAAATGACGCCATTGAAACGCTCAAAACCATGCCTGGCGACGAGCCTGTTTTCATATTACGCGGAAAAGACTCGCTTAGTATCCCGACTATAATGGCGTGGTGCCAGCTAGCCAGGGTCGCATTAGTGCCTACAAATAAAATACTCAGCGCTATAGATATCGCCGAAAACGAATTCGCCCACTACCCGTCTAGATTCCCAGATTAGGAAAAAATCATGAAATGCTCTGAGTGCAAATATTGGAACCCCAATGGACCGCAAAACGAATGCCGAATAAATCCTCCAACGGCATTTTTAATCCACGTTAGACAAATTCAGGGGGACGTTCCGGCGTCTATATCGTGCTGGCCACCGACGAAACCAGATCAATGGTGCGGCAAATTTGAAATTAAACCGGCGGAATTGCATTACGAACCGATAATGTCACAGTAAGCCATTTATAAGTTATATTATAATGACACCCGGAAGTTTTGACCCGATTACTGCGCGAGATATAATTGGCGACGAACCGGCCCGCGCCATCGAGACCAAGGCGAGGATGGACGCAGACGCGAAAACCTTCGCTTGTCCTGGGGTAGATGGATCGACGTATTGGGCCAATGTCGAAAATGAAATGCGGGCGGTCCTTTACCGCGAGCAATATGCGAAACGATTAGCGCGGAATGCCAGAAAATCAGTTATCGATGCGATACGTGTAACTAAGTAACATTTACCTGAGGAACCGCTATGGCCGTAAGAAAACTCGACACGGAACTAAACGACGCCGAATCATACCAATCCTACCCGCTGTCACCAGAGCCCGAGCCCGAGGATGTCGAACTAATGCGCGTTCTCAGCGAGCTTGGAACCGGTGAAAATGAGCTGACTGTGAATGTCTACAGATGCACAGCGACCAACAAAAAAGGCGGCGCATATTTATTTACCTGCGGCGCGTCGGAATTTACCCTAGAACATCTTCGCGACGCTTATGGGGGCGGCGAATATCGCGTGCACGTTCGTAATTCCCAAACTCTCGTAGCGAATAAACGCGTGGTCATCGAAGAGCCAAAACCAGGGTCAAGCCTCGCCGTCCAGCAAAGTAATGGTATAGACGCGCTGGCAAAAGCCATGGCCGACGGATTTAATCAGCTAGGCCAACTAATGCTGCAATCGTCGCAGCGACCGGCCGTCGATCCCGATGCGATGGAGGAAAAATTTCTCTCGAAAATGCTGATTATGAAACAACTGTTCGCTCAGCCTCAGCAGGGAAGTGCGACCGGCAGCATGAAAGAAATAATCGAGTCGATATCGATGCTAAAGGACGTGAGCCGCGACCTGAACCCCTCAGACGTGCCGCAGTCGGAAACATCGATGATGCTGGAAGCGTTCAAATCGCTAGGGCAAATTTTGCCGCTCGCAGCCCAGGTCCAATCGGCAAATCAGCCACACCATCCGCCCCAGCCTCCCCAGCTACCGCAATTGCCTCAGCCGCCCGCAGACGTTAATAAGGAGGTTTCCGAAGTGGACATGTTCGCCCGCATTTACCTGAAAATGCTCATTGGAAAAGCCAAAATCGAAGGTGACCCGGACCTATATGCCGATTTTATACTGGACAACGTTCCGACGCCGTTTGTGCTGAATTTTGTATTGGCTCCTAATTGGTTCGATGAACTATGCAAAGAAAATCCCGACGCGGCCCCGCACCGCGCCTGGTTCGAAAAATTGAAAACATCAATCGAAAATGTTTTACGCGAAGAAGGGCTGTTGACGCCGGAGGAAAAATCTGATACACCTATTGACAATGTACCTACACAAAACGCAACAGCCGACGGCTCAATTATTCCAAATTCCTGATGGCCCTGGCGGTATCGAGGCGACACTAAATCTAATGCGCGATTTGGTAAGGGTCTGGAAAAAGGAGCAGAAAATAAGACGCTGTGCGCTCGATCTTACCGGTCACCTGGACCAGAAAGATTTTGATGGGGAGGTGAAAGCGATTTTCGAATTTGTGCGCGATGAAATTCGGTATGTGATGGATATTTGCGATGTGGAAACGGTGCATAGTCCGGATGTCGTACTTGATCAGGGGTCCGGCGACTGCGATGACAAATGCGTTTGTCTCGCGGCGCTGTTGGAAAGCATTGGCCACCCCACGCGGTTTGTCGCTATCGGTTACGGGGCGGACTATGAGCACGTTTATTGCGAGGCGCAATTGCATGGCGAATGGGTGGCGCTGGAAACAACGGAACCGGTTGAAATGGGATGGCGCCCCCCTAGAGCGCGTTTGACTATGGTATCGAGTCAGTAATGCCGGCGACTATCGAAAATCTAATAGGCATCTTCGGCGACGGATATGCGCGGTTACAACCCGATGTCCTGAACGAATTTTTATCGGCAGCGACTATTGAAAAATTGCCGGTCCCGTTTCTCGCAACATTCTCCGCTGATAAAACACAGGAATGGGCAGCCGATAACACCTACCGAACATACGCGCTGACCGGCACCGGATACGGCGGAGATATAGGCGTTTTCCCACTGCTAACGGTCGATAAAACATTCGACCAAACTACAGGGCAATGGACGTATGTCTGGTACATCGATCCGGCGAGCGGGAACTATATTTTCCCGCCGTCGAAGTTCGCTAGAGCGCCGACCCCAGCCAGAGCGTATCCCGCGGCGTGGTTCATTAGACGCGTGCCGGGATTTATACGATCCGGCGATGAATTGATGCCGTCTGACACATCTCCATGGAACGATTTATTGTCGTCTGGTTTAGTGCAGGTCGTGTCTACCAGCACATCCACGATAGGCGGATTAGGTTTTGGAGGCGAGGGAGAATATTCCGACCCATCAAAAATTTATTGGAGTGACTATTTCGGATTAGTTACGCCGGCATCGAACTACATTCCTAAAACGCATTCGTTTGATGTTAACGATTTAATGGCGGCAATAGCCATGGCCGTGGCAATCTCATTCGTGGCGTGGGGCGTAGGTAGCATGACGGGCCTTATAGGAGCGCCGGCAGCGCCGGCAGCGCCGGCAGCGCCGGCGGCCGCACCGACAGCCGCGCCGGCCATCGATCTTAGTTTCGGTCTTCCTGAAGCACCAGCTTTTATAACGCCCGTCACCGAGCTTCCCGCGACGCTCGCCGCCCCAACGGACTGGTTTGCGTCCATGTGGGGAGGTAATATCGCAACGTTGCTCCCCAGCCCGATCGATATTATGTCGCCTCTCGGCGGCGCATCAGATATGTTTTCCGGCGCAAATTTTATCGATCCGGAATTTACGATGGATAGCGAATCGTTGTTTGACGAATCGGCCTACGACCCTGAGTTGACGCCGCTCGACGTCCCCACTCCAGAGACTCTGCAATCAAACATTTTCGAAAATGCGTTGAAAAAAATAGGCGACATTTCTACAAAAGATATTTTGGGCGCATTGAAACTTGCCGGCGCGGTAGGCTCGACCTGGATGGGATTCAAGCAAAAGCAAACGGCCGCGAACCTAAGTCAGCTAAAAAAATCAAATACGCTGAGCCCGGAAACACTGCGTTTGTTGCAGGGGTCTGATTTGACAGATCGATACATCGATCCTACGATAGGCTATGAGTCACCACTAGGGGCGGCATTTATGCCGATTTTGATAATTGGCGGCATGGCCGTCGCGATGATGGCGGAGAAAAAATGAGACTCGAAACACGATTAACTTATCCGGATAAGCCGCAATTTCTCAGCGGCATAGGTCAAACTGACCCATTCGCGGAAATAGACGCTCTGTATGCGCAGGCCGACTACAATCCATACGCCGACATTGACGCTCTATATGCGCAGGCAGACGCGCCTCTAGTCGAATTACCGGCCGATGTGCAGGACGCCGTCGATTCGCTATTGGGTAGTGAGATGTACTACGAGGCGAGCCGACTTGATCCGACGCTCCAGTCTACCGCGCCGACTGGGGACTCTACCGCGTCGCAGGTTAAAGAATGGATCGGCATAGTGAAAGGCGTCGCCGATACGTATTTCCAGTATAGCACCGAAAAAGAGCTTTTCGATGCGAACCTGGAGCGCGTTCAACGAGGGCTGCCTGCGATAGGACAGCAACAGGTCAGGCCCAGAACGGGCACGACAGGCGGCTCAGCTCTAGGGCAAATCAGCCCGATGATGCTATTGGCTCTCGGGGCTCTTCTAATTTTCGCTATGCGCAGAAAATAAAACCATGGCCGGGATCATGGATTATATTGCGGGAGGTTCTGTTGACGAGTGGAAAAGCCTTTTCACGGACCTGGATGGCTACGTTGCGCAAATCTACAAAGCGGAAAACGCGATGGGATTGCTGCTGGAGCCCGCATTCAACGACCCGGACCCCACGGCATATGACGAATGGACTGCGGCGTGGCAGGGCCTGCAGGACAAAAAAGCAACACTGATGACGATGCTAGATTTTGTGAATTGGGTACGCGGCGTGCTGAACTACCCTCCGGTTCAGTATGGGATGGGTAGACTCGGATTTTTACCGGCGCTGCCCGTTATTTTCAGCGGCATGACATTCGCCGGTGCCGTGGCGTTTCTCGGCACGGTAGCAGCGACGCTGTACACAGTCAACAGCTACATTTCAAAACATTATGACTATCAGGATAAATTGATAGAGAGCGGCGTGAACCCTGAGGAATTTTCGATTACATCGACCGTCGGAAAAGTCGGCGAAAAGATAGGGACCGGCATCACGTTCGCCATTGTCGCGTTGCTGGCTGTTTATTTTTTACCTCAGATAATGGGAAAAAAGAATGGTTAAAAATCCATTAAAACGTGGCTTTTCAAAGGCGACGGTTTCGGCAAATATCTCGGCTGAAATATCGGCCGGAAGGCCAAAATACCAAGCGGTCGGAATGGCGTTGGCATCGGCACGCAAGGCATTTAAAGCGCGCCATCCCGGAAAAGTATTTCCGCAGCATCTAAAACCTGCCAGCGCCAGATACCCCAAGGGTACTTCCTCCAGGGCGAAAAATCCGACACGCCCATCGAAGAAGCGCGCATTGACTAGACCATCAAAAGCAACAGGTCTGCCACCATCGAAGCGCTTGAAAGCGCGTCGCGCGAAGCCAAAAGTCCCGGGCTATTTTCCGAATCCGCGCGCTAAAATATGGGAGATTGTGCAGCAAATCGCCGATGAGGTACCGCGAGTCGTTGCACAAACAAAAAGTGAGTCAACCGCGCGGCAACTCGCGCAATTAATTGCTGACAATTCAAGACAGGGCGTCAGAATCTATGTCCGCTAAAAATAAGTTGACAAATCAATTAAAAGGGGCTAGTAAGTTGTATGAAGACTTCAGCGGGCACGACGCTGAAGAGGTTGGGCGTTTCAAAAAACCATCAGTGCCGGATGTGTTGGTATTAATAGGCGAGGTAGATGGGATTATGTATCGCACGGTACGCGATGGTGAGCTCGAATTGTACGTGCACCGGTTCAAAGCGGCAGCGAGGCCGATGTTCGCAGTGTCGCCAAACGGAAAACAGATTTTCCTGTTGGGCGGGCGTTATGATTTTACAGAGCGGGGAATTGTTGACGATGTGGATCATTAAAGACAAATTGAAATTGGTGAACCCACGCAGGCGGGAATCCGCAGTTAGGCGGGCCAGATTGGCTCGAACGCTAGCAAGGCGGCTGGCATTAATCATCACGACTAGGAGGTAATCTAAAATGGCTGGAGAACTGTTATTGATCAATCCCCGCAAGCGCCGGGCCAAGCGCCGCAGCAACCCCGTTGCCGCGAACCCACGCAAACGCCGTGCGCGTCGGCGCAATCCTATTGCCGCGCTGGCGAACCCGCGTCGGCGTACCTATCGCAGGGTGACACGAAAATCGAATCCTATGCGCGCCCGCAGGCGTCGCAGCAACCCAATTGGCGGCGGGACTGGCGCGATGGGTCTGTTGCAGCCGGCATTGATCGGCGGTATAGGCGCGACGGTAGTCGATATCGGCTACGAATATCTACGGCCAAATCTGCCGGCGCAGATGCAGCTCGGCATGGTCGGTAACGTGACAAAAGCGGGCATCACACTGCTGATCGGTGTGTTCGGTAGCCGTTTCCTGGGCCGCATGGGTAGGCAGGGCGTCGTCGGTGCGTTGACTACGCAGGTCCGAGATATCGCAATTTCAATGGCTCCCGGCTTGCTACCGGGTCCAAGAATGGCGGGCATGGGGTATCAGGCAGCATCTCCTTTTGTGCATCAAGGCGGCGTTCCGAATCTTGGCTATTACAGCTCGGCAATTACGCAGGACCCCAGCCAGCGAAAAATGCTATCGGGCAATGGCTCCCAGATGGGAGCATTCATGCCGCGCACAAAGCGGTTCCTTAATGGCATTTCAGGCTTTTCCGGTTCCAGCGGCGTTGGCGAGATGTCCGGCGCAAAAGGCGTCTGGAAGTAAGTCTGGAAATAATACAGCGAGTCGATAGTATCGACTCGCTACAATTAACATCATCATAGCGGAGGAAATATTATGGAAGGTGGAATCCCAACTCTAGACGATCTGCGACGTTACCAGGTCGTTCGCGGCGGCGAAGCCGAGCTAGTTCGGCAAACGCTGTATGATTTTCAGTTGTATCCAACAGCGGGGGCAAACCAGTTGACGTTTTTTGCAGTGCCACAGGGTCAGGGGCAAAGCACCCACTCTGGAGCAGCTGCGGGCGTTACAAAATCATTCGCCGATACCAACATGGAATTGGCAGGGCAACTGCCGCGGTTCAAGAATTTTCTAATTCAATCGATCGAGATTGATTTTGAACCGGGCAGCATTTCTACTGCCAATCTTTACGCGAGTGTTTCCCCTGCCGCGTTTACGGCGGTCGCGGCAGCCGCCGTCGTCCATCAGCTTAACGACTCGAACATCGTGCGCAATAGCGGGTGGTTGGAACTGAACGTTTCCAGCAAAAACTACTTGCGGGAAGCTCCCGTGGGCCGGTTCCCGAAAAAATGCCGAATGGAAATTGAAGCGGCCGCCGCGTCAAATTCCGCGACGACTGGTGCCATTACCGCCCTATCCGGAAAGTGGGGCGGCCGGCCATACTATTTGGATGCGCCTATCGTCCTGCCCGATTCGACCAATTTCAGTGTGACCCTGAATTGGCCGAATGTGCAGGCGACGCCATCAGGATTTAATGGGCGCATCGGCATTATTTTGGATGGGTACCTGTTCCGCGCTTCGCAATAAACCGTGGGTTGTGGCTGATCGGCGGTTGATGGGGCGAAGCGTTGCACGCTTTGCCCCATTTTTCTACAGATAACGGAAGGGTAAAAAATGATTGATGAAATTCTAAGCAAATCATATCCGGGGCGGAAAATACAGCGTGATCCGTTTACGTATTCGGCGTTATTTTTAGCCCTGGCTCCAGCAACGACCGCGACATTCAACATCAATATCCAGTCTGATTCCGATTTTATGATACTGGGTCAAACGTATTTTGCCGACATCGCGGCTGCGGCACAGACAAATGCTACCGGCGTAGTGCCGCTCATTACTGTCATGTTGACGGATACCGGCAGCGGCCGAAACCTGTTCGATGCGGCAATTGCCGTTCCGTCGCTATTCGGTAACGGCCAGTTTCCGCACGTGCTCCCTCAACCAAAATTATTGGCAAAAAAATCCACGCTACAGGTCCAGGTGACTAATTTTGATGCGGCCGCAACGTACAATCTGCGCCTGTATTTTGACGGCATCAAAATATTCGACTTTGGAAAATAATCATGAATTACCGCGGGAGAAAAACTCCCTATGAACAATTAAATTTTAGGACGACGCGCGAATACGGACAGGCGGACGGGTTTACGCCGCCTCTCGTCAATCCTGGCGAAACCTCTAAATCAATGTCGGGCGGCATTGTATCGAATTTCACAGGGCAAGCGTATTCACAGGCGCCGCCGCCGATGGGGTTTTATGACGGTCTCAAATACGGTGACATTCAGCAGGTCGCGCTGAACGTAGGCCTGGTCGATCAACTCGTGTTAAGCCAGCCAGACGTGATGAGAACATTTCTTCTGGTCACCAATATCGACCCGGTCAGTACGATTTTCATCGCGTTTGGCTCAGCCGCGTCGGCACTGGTCGGCCTACCGCTCGCGCCGGCCAATACTGTATTTTTTGACTCATGGGTACCGCAAAATGATGTTCACATTATCGGGAACGCTGCGAGCGTTTTGGCGCTTCTTATGTACTCAAATAAGGCGATTTGATATGGGCGGAATTTTCAGACCTGGAGGTGGTACTGTGAGTGGATTAACCCCTACTGAGATTTTATTTGGCGCAGCCGGTGGAGGCATAGGCCAAAGCACAGATTTTATATTTGATGAGCTATCCGGGACCTTGCTGGTCGGTTCCCTGGCTGCGCCGCTGACTAGCGTAGCCTCGGTGGTCATCACCGCCACTGATTTTTCGGGAATACAATTGCAGGTCAATGCGCCGGCGACATCATCGCCGAGCATTACGTTCGGCGACACCAGCGCTATTTCACACGAGATTTTCTGGGATTTTAATGATGGCGGGTTGAAAATTGCAGCCGTTGGCGGTCCGGGAAAACTGTTTGAGGTATCCGCCGCCGGGAACGTGCTGATAGGAACATCTGCAGTTGATAGTGGGGATCAATTGCAATTGACGGGTACTCTCAGAGTTGATGGGCAATCTACCGTCGGCGCTACGGCTCCACTTCTCACTGCGAATAAACCGGGCGCTACAAACGCAATCATCGGGTGGATGGCGGTTAATATCGATGGGACCGCTGGGATCATCCCTGTCTGGAGCGCGGCATAATGGGTGGAGTCGTTCGCGGGCTGCCGTTTCTGCAACCCGAGCAAATACTGTACGGCAACGAGAATAACAACGGCGCGCTGAAGCAGGTCCCGGGATTTACTTATGACAATGACGGTTTTGCGCCGGACCTTAACGGGATGTACATCAGCCGTAGTTTCGGCGACCCCTCGGATGGCGTTATATTTATAGGACATCAGGCCAATGGAACGGCTCGGGCCGCTATCGAATTCAGAAGCGCCGGGCTGCCCATTATTTCACTGTGGCAAATTAAGATCAGCACGAACGATCCGGGAAAATTAATTCTGCGCAGTGATGTAGGCTCCAACTCGCTAGTATTTACCACAGCGGGCAACGTCCAAATAGGAGCCCTAAGTGATTTGACGCCAGACACGGGGGAGGGTCTTCAGCTCGTGACGACATCTCTACGATTCGAGGGAATGGCGACCACCGGCGCGGCCGCCCCTGTGTTGACAGCAAACAAGCCCGGGGCAACGACAGCTATTTTTTCGTGGGCGCAGATAAATGTAGACGGGACGCCGTGTGTATTTCCGGTGTGGGAAGAGGCGTAACAAAAAGGAGATTACTGTGACGGAAATGGAAGAACTAGATATCAATGCTCGCCTAAGCGCACTTGCGCAGCAACGCGAAAATGCGATGAATCAAGTGGTTTTGTTATCCGCAAAAAACGCAATACTTGAAAAAGAGAAAGCCGATCTTCACAGCGCAATCAATAGAATGGTGGCCGATGATGAAAAACGACTCGTTAATGCCGATGCTGATAGTTGCGGGGGCGCTGCTGTTCGTGGCTTTAAGAGCGCGAGCTAATAGCGCTCAAGGCGGCGAGCAAGGTATTTTCAGTTCGGGGGAAAGTATCGTGGCGCAAGATTCGGAATTTTTTGATGCTCAGCCGCCAAGCGGCGAGGGGGCGTTAAGTGTCGATCAGGACGGTATCAATTTTCTGAAAGAGCGCGAAGGATTTTCGCCTACACCGTACTGGGATCATAAGGGCTACAGCATAGGGTATCGACACTTTCTTAGAGTGGGCGAGAATTTTGAAGCTATTACGCAAGACCTCGCCGAACAGCTTTTGTTGAGTGATCTGGCATGGGCACAAAATGCGATTTTAGATTTTGTGATTGTTCCTTTGTCGCAAAATCAATTTAACGCGCTTTTGTCGTTTATTTACAATGTCGGGGAAGGAGGTTTTCTGGATTCGACATTGAGAAAAAAGCTAAATGCCGGTGATTATTCTGGCGCGGCAG
>Ga0209342_10006771_pt1 | contig 11575 bp, 9 predicted proteins | sample RifCSP16_2_FD_184023 | JGI IMG/M metagenome (GOLD analysis project Ga0209342, IMG submission 184023) | Soil microbial communities from Rifle, Colorado - Rifle CSP2_sed 16_2 (SPAdes) (version 2) | ecosystem: Environmental > Terrestrial > Deep subsurface > Rock core/Sediment | place: Rifle... | reverse complement strand
CCGTTTGCGCGGGAGCGCGGCGCTCTCCGCGTTCCGCCGCGCGAAGCTCGAGACCGCCCTCCAGGCCCGCCACGCAAGCCTCGCCGTCGCCGGCAGCACGTACTGGCACTTCGTCGAGCTCGAGCGCGGGCTGACGGCGGCCGAAGGCGCGCTCCTCGACCGCCTCCTCGAGTACGGCGACCCGCCCGGCGCCGAGCCGCGCGGCGAGCTGTATCTCGTCACCCCGCGCTTCGGCACGATCTCGCCGTGGGCGTCGAAGGCGACCGACATCGCGCACAACTGCGGGCTCGCCGCCGTCCGCCGCATCGAGCGCGGGGTCGCCTATCGCGTCACGGGCGAGGGGTCCCGCGAGCGGGTCGCGGCATGCCTCCACGACCGCATGACCGAGACCGTGCTCGACCGGATCGAGGCGGCCGACGCGCTGTTCCATCATGCCGCCCCACGCCCGCTCGCGCTCGTGCCGCTCCGCGCCGGGGGCCGTCGCGCGCTCGAGCGCGCGAACGCCGAGCTGGGGCTCGCGCTGTCCGACGAGGAGATCGACTACCTCGCCGCGGTGTTCGAGCGGCTCGGCCGCGACCCGACCGACGTCGAGCTCACGATGTTCGCGCAGGCGAACTCCGAGCACTGCCGGCACAAGATCTTCAACGCGGCGTGGATCGTCGACGGCGTGCCGCAGGATGAGACGCTCTTCGGGATGATCCGCAGGACGCACGCGGCGAGCCCGCAGGGCACCGTCGTCGCGTACGCGGACAACGCCGCGGTGCTCGAGGGTCGCGTGGCCGAGCGGTGGTTTCCCGACGCCGACGGGCGCTGGCGGGGCCACGAGGAGCTGACGCACCTGCTCGCGAAAGTCGAGACCCACAACCACCCGACGGCGATCTCGCCGTTTCCGGGCGCGGCGACGGGCTCGGGCGGCGAGCTCCGCGACGAGGGTGCGACCGGTCGCGGCGCGAAGCCCAAGGCGGGGCTCTGCGGCTTCAGCGTCTCGAACCTGCGCATCCCCGGGTTCGAGCAGCCGTGGGAGCGCCACTTCGGAAGACCGGACCGGATCGCCTCGGCGCTCGAGATCATGCTCGACGGGCCGATCGGCGCCGCCTCGTTCAACAACGAGTTCGGCCGTCCCAACCTCGCCGGCACCTTCCGCGCCTTCGAGATGGAGGTCGGGGGCGTCGCCCGCGGGTATCACAAGCCGATCATGATCGCGGGCGGCGTGGGCAACATCCGCGCCGCGCACGCGCTCAAGGGGCCGGTGCCGCCCGGCGCGCTGCTGATCCAGCTCGGCGGCCCGGGCATGCTGATCGGCATGGGCGGCGGCGCGGCCTCCTCGCTCGAGGCCGGGGCGAACGTCGCCGACCTCGACTTCGACTCCGTGCAGCGCGGCAACGCGGAGATCCAGCGGCGGGCGCAGGAGGTCATCGACGCTTGCGCGGCGCTGGGGGCGGCGAACCCGATCCTCACGATCCACGACGTGGGCGCCGGCGGCCTCGCCAACGCGCTCCCGGAGCTCGCCCACGCGGCCGGTCGCGGCGCAGCGATCGACCTGCGCGCGGTGCCGAGCGAGGAACCGGGCATGACGCCGCGCGAGATCTGGTGCAACGAGGCGCAGGAGCGCTACGTGCTCGCGGTGAGCCCCGACCGGCTCGCCGAGTTCCGCGCGCTCTGTGAGCGCGAGCGGTGCCCGTTCGCGGTCCTCGGCACGGCCACCGCCGACGGCCATCTGACCGTCACCGATCCGCACTTCGGCGACCGGCCCGTCGACGTCGACCTCGACGTGATCCTCGGGAAGCCGCCGCGGATGCTGCGCGACGTCCGGCGGGTTGCGCGCACATTGCCGCCGCTCGATCTCCGCGCGGTCGAGCTGAAGGAGGCGGCGTTCCGCGTGCTGCGGGCGCCGACGGTCGCGAACAAGACCTTTCTCGTCGCGATCGGCGACCGCACGGTCGGCGGACTGTGCGCACGCGACCAGATGGTAGGGCCGTGGCAGGTGCCGGTCGCGGACTGCGCGGTGACCCTCATGGACTTCTCGGGGTACGCCGGCGAGGCGTTCGCGATGGGCGAGCGCGCGCCGCTCGCGTTGATCGATCCCGCGGCGTCGGGACGCATGGCGGTCGGCGAAGCGGTGACGAACCTCGCGGCGGCCGCGGTCGCCGACCTCGCGCGCGTCAAGCTGTCGGCGAACTGGATGGCGGCGGCGGGCTTCCCCGGCGAGGACGCGGCGCTGTTCGACACCGTGCGCGCGGTCGCGCTCGAGCTGTGTCCGGCGCTCGGGGTGTCGATCCCGGTCGGGAAGGACTCGCTGTCGATGCGAACGACCTGGCGGGAGGGTGGCGAGGCGAAGGAGGTCGTGGCGCCGCTATCGCTCGTCGTCTCCGCGTTCGCGCCGTGCGAGGATGCGCGGCGCACGCTGACCCCGCAGCTCCGGACCGACCTCGGCGCGACCGAGCTCATCCTGGTCGACCTCGGCCGCGGGCGGAACCGCCTCGGCGGATCGCAGCTTGCGCAGGTCTACGGGCAGCTGGGGGACGCGTCGCCCGATCTCGAGAGTCCTGCGGCGCTGAAGGCGTTCTTCGCCGCCATCCAGTCGCTCAATCGGGACGGCTTGCTGCTCGCGTACCACGACCGCTCCGACGGCGGGCTGCTCGCCGCGGTGTGCGAGATGGCGTTCGCCGGGCGCTGCGGCGCGACGATCAACCTCGACCTCCTCTGCTACGATCCGCTCGCGCACGACGTCGACGGCAACGAGCGGCGGCCCGAGCTCATGCGGGGGCGCGACCTCGAGCGGGCGCTCGCGGGGCTCTTCGCCGAGGAGCTGGGCGCGGTCGTCCAGGTGCTCGCGGACGACCGGTCGCGGGTGATGAAGCGGCTGACCGATGCGGGCCTCTACGCGCTCGCGATCGGGGCGCCGAACCCCCGCGACGAGCTCCGGATCGTCCGCAATGCCAAGGCGGTGTTCGCGGAGCCGCGCGCGGGCCTGCAGCGGGCGTGGTCGGAGGTGAGCTACCGCATGCAACAACTGCGCGATCATCCCGACTGCGCGCAGGAGGAGTTCGACCGCATCCTGGACGCCGCCGATCCCGGGCTGCACGCCCACCTGACGTTCGACCCGCGCACGGACGTGGCTGCGCCGTTCATCGCGCGTGGCGCCGCGCCGCGGGTCGCGATCCTGCGCGAGCAGGGCGTGAATGGCCAGAGCGAGATGGCGGCGGCCTTCGACCGGGCGGGGTTCGCGCCGATCGACGTCCACATGACCGATCTCATCGCCGGCCGCGCCGGCCTGGACGGCTTCAAGGGCATCGTCGCGTGCGGCGGCTTTTCCTACGGGGACGTCCTCGGCGCCGGCGAGGGCTGGGCGAAGTCGATCCTCTTCAATGCCCGCGCGCGCGACGAGTTCGCGTCGTTCTTCGCGCGCCGGGACACGTTCGCGCTCGGGGTGTGCAACGGCTGCCAGATGCTGGCGGCCGCGCGCGAGCTGGTCCCCGGCGGCGGCGACTGGCCGCTATTCCTGCGCAACCGCTCCGAGCAGTTCGAGGCCCGCTTCGCGCTGGTCGAGGTGACCGAAAGCCCGTCGATCTTCTTCGCCGAGATGGCAGGGAGCTGCATCCCCATCGCCACCGCGCACGGCGAGGGACGGGCGAGCTTCGCTAGCGCCGAGGCCCGCGCGCGCGTCGCCGTGTGCCTGCGCTACGTCGACAACCGCGGCGCGGCGACGGAGCGCTATCCGCTCAATCCGAGCGGCTCGCCCGGCGGGATCAGCGGGCTCACGACGGCGGACGGGCGCTTCACGATCGTCATGCCGCATCCCGAGCGCGTGTTCCGTACGGTCCAGTGCTCCTGGCATCCCGACGACTGGGAAGAGGCGAGCCCGTGGTTGCGGATGTTCCGCAACGCGCGGGTGTGGGTCGACTAGCCCGCAGCTACTCGACCTTGGCCTTCGCCCGCAGGTCGTTCACGTTCTTCGTGAACGCCTGCTGCTGGAGCCACTCGGTGAGCTTCGGCTTCGCCTCGTCGAACGAGGGGAACTTGGTCGCCGCGCGCACGTCCTCGACCAGGATGACGTGCCAGCCGAACTGGGTCTGGACCGGCACCTCGGAGTACTTGCCCTTCTCGAGCCGGACCAGCGCGTTGGCGAACTGCGGGACGTAGCTCGACGGCGCGTTCCAGTCGAGATCGCCGCCCCGATCCTTGGAGCCCTGGTCCTTCGACTGCTTGGCGAGGTCCTCGAACTTCCGGCCCTTCTTCAGGTCGGCGATGATCGCCTTCGCCTCGTCTTCCTTCTCGACCAGGATGTGGCGCGCCTTGTATTCCTTGGCGCCGGCCTTCTGCTTCTCGTACTCGGCCTTGAGCTGCGCGTCGGGGACCGGATTGGTCCGGATAAAGTCCGCCACGTAGGCGTTCCAGATCACCTCCTGCCGGGCGAGGTCGAGCTGCGCCTGAACGTCGACGTTCTTCGGGAGCCCCTTGCGCGTCGCCTCCTGGGTGATGACCTCGCGGAGGATCAGGCGCTCGCGGAGCTCGCCGCGCAGCTGCGGGTTGTCCGGCATGCCGCGCTGCGCCTGCGCCTTGAGGATGAGGTCGATGCGGGACTTGGGGATCGCCACGCCGTTCACGGTGGCGACCTTCTCCTGCGCCGACGCGGGTGTGAAGGGCAGAGCGAGCCCGAGCAGCGAGGCGACGCAGAGGCTCAGGCGGAGGCGAGTCATCGAAATTCCTTTCGGGTGGGGAAGTGGTTCACGCGGCGGCCGTCCGTTGTTCTTCGGGCGCGAGCGCACGGATGCTGAGTGCGTGGATCTCGCGCCGCATCAGCGGCCCGAGCGCGTCGTACACGAGCCGATGGCGGGCGCGCGTGTCCTGGCCGCGAAAGCGCGCCGACACGATCGTCAGCCGGAAGTGCCCGCCGCCGCTCTTCGCGCCCGCGTGGCCCGCGTGCAGCGCGCTCTCGTCGACGAGCTCGATCGCCTCGGGCTCGAGGACTGCGAGCCGGTCGCGGATTGCCTGCGCAACGTCGGTCACGGCTTCTCCTGGACGTACTTGGCGAGGACGAGCCCCTGGGCGAGCAGGAACAGCAGCATCAGGCCGATGCCGCCGAACAGCTTGAAGTTCACCCACGCGTCGGTGGAGAAGTTGTAAGCGACGGCGAGGTTCGCCGCGCCCATGAACGCGAAGAAGCCGATCCAGCTCAGATTCAGCTTGCGCCACGCGGCGTCGGGAAGCTCGAGCTGCGCACCGAGCAGCGCCCGGAGCAGGTTGCGACCGGCGAGGAGCTGGCCGCCCGCGAGGACCGCGGCGAACAGCCAGTAGAGGACCGTCGGCTTCCACTTGATGAAGGTCTCGTTCTGGAGCACGAGCGTCGCGCCGCCGAACACCGCGATGATCGCGAAGCTCGCCCACAACATCGGCTCGACTTTTCGACCGCGGAGCTTGAGCCAGCCGACCTGGGCGAAGGTCGCTGCAATCGCAACGGCCGTCGCCACGTAGATGTCGGACAGCTTGAACGCGACGAAGAAGAGGAGGACCGGGAAGAGGTCGAACAGGAACTTCATGCGGCCGGCATTATCCCATAGCAGTCAACGACCTGCCGTGGGGAAACGGCTCCGGGGACGCCGCCGACCCGCGCCGGATCCGCGAGGCGGTGGGAGCGGCGTCAGCCCTTGTCCTTCTCGAACTTGAGCGACGCCGAGTTGATGCAGTAGCGCAGCCCGGTCGGCTGGGGACCGTCCTCGAACGCGTGGCCGAGGTGCGCATCGCAGCGCGAGCAGTGCACCTCGGTGCGGCGCATGAGGAAGCTCGTGTCCTCGTCGGTTTCGACGGCGTCGGGCCGCGTGGGTTGCCAGTAAGACGGCCAGCCCGTGCCCGAGTCGAACTTGTGCGCCGAGCTGAAGACCTCCTGGCCGCAGCCGACGCAGTGATACATGCCCTTGTCGTGGTGATCCCAGTACGCACCGGAGAACGCGCGCTCGGTGCCGTGCTTTCGGGCCACCTTGTACTCCAGGTCGGTGAGCTGCTTGCGCCACTCTTCGTCGGTCTTGCGGATCTTGTCGGCGGTCTTCTCGGTCATGGCGTCTTTCCTGGTGTGGGCGCACGCTCGTTGGTCGGGGCGGCGGCACCTCGCCTTACGGCGGCCCGCGGGGCGCGACCGCCGATGATACGACTAGGATAACCAAACGGATTCCCTGGCGGATCGCCGCGTTCACTTGGGGCTGACGGTCGGCGGCAGCTTCGAGACGACGCAGTCGATCCCCGCCCTGTTGTCGCCAGGGTAGAAGCTGTTGATCGCGTCCCGGTACTGCTGCACGTCGATCTTCCTGAAGTAGAGCCGCGACGTGTAGTCGAGAAAGGACGAGTCCATGAACAGGTTGGTGAACTGCGCGCCGCCGATCGAGCGCGGATAGCACTCCTGGATGATGCGGTTCGTCCAGCCGTCGTAGCCCGGATCGGATTTCCAGGCGTCGGGGGCGCAGGCCGCGATTCCCGCGGCCGCGACGACCAGGCAGATCGTGGTCCGCGCGCGGCGGGCCGCGACGATGAAGGGCGGGACGGCGGAGCGCATGGGGTGCATGACAGGCCTCTTTATGTTGTTCACTTGGGACGCTCGGTCGGATGGCCGAGCGGGATCGCCGCCGGCTCCGCGCGGCGCGCGCTCAACCCAGGCGAACGTACTCGTAATCGACCGCCAGGTTGTTGATGCCGCGGTCGGGCGGCGCGATCCAGGCCGCCATCTTGCCCGGTTCGACGACGCGGTGCATGAGGCTGTGCACGAAGCTGCGGTCGGCTTCGCTCGGGAGCCAGTCGCGGAGGCCCTGCGCGTAGGCTTCACGTGCGATCGGCCGGCCCTGGGGATCGGTCGGGACCCCGGCCCATGCGCCGATCTGGCGCCGGAAGCGGAGCGAGGGGAGCGCGAGGCGAAAGTCGAAGCCCGCCCGCTGGATCTGCATGTTCCAGCGCCTGAGGCCGAGCTCGCAATCCTTCGCGTAGGCCTCGCGCACGACCTCGTTCATCGCGTTGCGCAGGCTCACCGATTCCTCCTTGGCGCCGCCGGCGCCGTCGGGCAGACCGATCACCATCGTCGCGTCGGTGCAGACGTGGTCCGCGTACTGGCCTTCGTCGGGACGGCCCTTGATGCCGTTTGCGAAGGTCGTCGCGGCATTCGAGGAGACCTCCGAGCCGAACAGATCGAGCGACGACGAGAACCAGAAGTTGAGGTAGCGCTGGAGCAGCGGGAGGTCGATCGCGCCGGCGCGGCGGAGCGTCTCCGGGTCGCTCGTGCCGAGCTCCTTCATCACCTCCAGCGTGCGCTTCACGACCCGGCCGAGGCCCGTCTCGCCGACGAACATGTGATGCGCTTCCTCGGTCAGCATGAAGCGGCAGGTGCGCGCGAGCGGGTCGAAGCCCGACTCGGCCAGGCACTTCAGCTGGAACTTGCCGTCCCGATCGGTGAAGTAGGTGAAGCAGAAGAAGCTCAGCCAGTCGGAGATCGGCTCGTTGAAGGTCCCGAGGATGCGCGGCTTGTCGGCGTCACCCGAGTGGCGCGCCAGCAACTCCTCGGCCTCCTCGCGGCCGTCGCGGCCGAAGTAGGCGTGCAGGAGGTACACCATCGCCCACAGGTGCCGACCTTCCTCGACGTTCACCTGGAAGAGGTTCCGGAGATCGTAGAGCGATGGGCAGGTGTGGCCGAGGAGGTGCTGCTGCTCGACCGAAGCCGGCTCCGTGTCCCCTTGCGTGACGATCAGGCGGCGGAACTGCGACCGGAACTCCCCGGGGACCTGCTGCCAGGCGGGCTGGCCGTAGACGTCGCCGAAGCCGATCTTGCGATCCGGAGCCTGGTCGGCGAGAAAGATGCCCCACCGGTAGTCCGGCATCTTGACGTAACCGTAGCTCGCCCAGCCCTGCGCGTCGACGCCGACCGCGGTGCGGAGATAGACGTCCTTGCCGGCGAAGTCGTTCGGGCCGAGCTCGCGCCACCAGTCGAGGAACTTCGGCTGCCAGTGCTCGAGCGCGCGCTGCAGCGTGCGGTCGTTCGCGAGGTTGACGTTGTTCGGAATGCGTTCCGCGTAGTCGATGGCCGTCATTTAGACGCGCTCCCAGTTGAACTTCGCCTTGCTGCCCGTGCCGAACACCTTCAGCGCGCCGTGCTCGCCGACGGCGTTCGGGCGGTTGAAGATCCAGTTCTGCCACGCCGTCAGGCGGCCGAAGATGCGCGTCTCCATCGTCTCGGCGACGGTGAAGCGCAGGTTCGACTCCAGGCCGGTGAGCGCGTCGGGCGACAGGCTCGTCCGCTCCTCGATCGCGATGCGGACCTCCTCGTCCCAGTCGAGGTCGTCGGGCGTGAAGGTGACCAGCCCGAGCCCGAGCGCGACCTCGGGCGGCAGCTTCTCCCGGCTGCGCTGACGCGCCGTCTCGACCGGCTTCGCCTCGCCGCAGAACCGCGTCGCGAGGCGGGTGAGGTGGTTCGCCATCGGGTAGGCGCCGAAGTTCAGCTCCGTCAGCGCGATGCGCGGCGCGCCGGGCTCGCCTTCGGGGAGCTGCAGCATATAGCTCCGGTCGGCGGCGAACGCGAGCTCGGCGAGCGTGCCGGCGAAGCAGGACCCCTGGTCGATGACGGCGAAGAGCGTGCGCGAGGAGACGTCGAACCGGGCGAACGTGCGCCGGAGCAGGCCGATCGTCTCCTTCACCAGCCAGTGGCCGCGGTGCGTCTCCAGCGTCTGATCGACCGCGAGCACCGCGTCGATCTCGCCGCGCGTCTTGAGGATCCAGGTGCCGATCTCGAGGTCGTTCGTGCGCAGCATCAGGATCGCGTCGTCCAGCTCGCGCGCCATCGCGAGCGGCCACCACTTCGCGCCGGCCTGGTGGATTGCGGCGATCTCGGCCGGCTGCGGCGACTCGGGCGCGGACACGGTGATCGTGGCAGTGCGCGCCTTGCGGTCGATCGCGGCATCGACGTGCTTGTAGTGGTAACCCGCAGCGTCGATCGTGCGGTCGAGCGGCGTGAGCGCGATGCCGTGACCGCTGCCGGGCCGGGTGCTCGTCGCGGCGAGGGCGGCGACGCGCTCTTTCACGGCTTGCGCGAAGGCCTGGGGCTTCGCGATGTGATCGACGAGCTTCCACTGCTTGGCCCGGTCGGCGCGCACCCCTTCGGCCGTGGTGCAGAAGAAGTCGGCGAGGTCGCGTCGCACCTTGCGCTTGTCCGTGACCCGTGTCAGCCCGCCGGTGCCGGGCAGCACGCCGAGCAGCGGCAGCTCGGGGAGGCTGACCGTGGACGAGCGGTCGTCGATCATGAGGAGCTCGTCGCAGGCGAGCGCGAGCTCGTAGCCGCCGCCTGCGACCGTGCCGTTGACCGCTGCCAGGAAGCGCAGGCCGTCGTGGCGGCTGGAGTCCTCCAGGCCGTTGCGGGTCTCGTTGGTGAACTTGCAGAAGTTCACCTTCCAGGCGTGGCTGGACGACCCGAGCATGTAGATGTTCGCGCCCGAGCAGAACATGCGCTCCTTCGCGCTGGTGATCACCACCACCTTCACCCCGGGATGCTCGAAGCGGATGCGCTGCAGCGCGTCGGCGAGCTCGATGTCGACGCCCAGGTCGTAGGAGTTGAGCTTCAGGCGGTAGCCGGGCACGAGGCCCTTCTCCTCGTCGACGTCCATCGACAGGGTGGCGACCTCGCCGTCGAGCGCGAGCCGCCAGTGCTGATAGTGGTCGGGGTGGCGGTCGTAGGTGATCAGCGGCCGGGCATCGACGGCAGCTTGCGGGACGGCGCTCATGGATCTCTCCTGGGTGGGCTAGCGCGGCTGGACTGCGCGAGCGAGCCCGCTCAGGCTCTGCTCGACGGTCCGGCCTGCAGTGTCGATGGTGACGTCGGCCTGCGCGTACAGCGCCTCGCGGCCGGCGAGAATGCGGCGCAGGTCATCCATCGCCTCGCGGTTGCCGGCCATCGGCCGGTAATCGCCCTGCGCGGCGACGCGCGCCATGTGCTCTTCGGGCGCCGCCCGCAGCCACACCGTCAGGCAGGCCGAGAGCAGCAGGTCGTACGTGGCCGGCTCGGACACGATGCTCCCGCCGGTGGCGATCACGCAGCGATCGTTTTTCTCCAGCGTTCGCTCGAGCGCGCCGCGCTCGTAGCGCCGGTAGCCGGCCTGGCCGTGGAGGAGGAAGATCTCGTGCAGGCTCGTGCCGGCTTCGGCCTCGACCTCGTGGTCGAGCTCGACGAACGGCACGCCGAGCTGCTTCGCCAGCGCCGCGCCGAGCGTCGACTTGCCCGCGCCGCGGAGGCCGATGAGGGCGATCCGGTTCTCCCGCGCGCCGTAGGCGCTGCCGTAGTCGCGGACGAGCTGCGCCCGCACCTTCGCGAGCTTGGCGGCGGGCAAGCGCTTCAGCAGCTGCTGGATCAGCGTGAGCTCGACCGACTGGTCGTTCTCGTCGCGCAGCAAGTCGGCCACCGGAAGGTTGAGCGCCTGCGCGATCTGGCTGAGGACGAGGACCGAGGCGTTGCCCTGCCCGGACTCGAGCTGAGCGAGATACCGCTCGGAGACTCCGGAATCGCGGGCGAGGATCTTGCGGGTCATCCCGCGGCGCGCGCGGGTTTCCCGGACCCGGTCGCCGAGCCGCGGCAGGAGCGCGTCCTCCTTGGGCGAGAGCGGGCGACTGGACTCACGGCCGCCCATCAGACCACTCCTCGAGCGCTCTATGCAATATAATGCTTGCGTGCGACATAAAGTGCATTATAATGCACAAGGCTTAAAAAGCAAGCGCCGTGATGAGCGCGACCAGGAGCCCGAATGCTTGACCTGACGATCCTCGTGGGCACGATGACCGGGAACGCGCAGCTCGTCGCCCAGGAGCTCGAGCTCATGCTCGACGACGGCGAGACCCGGGTGCAGACGCGTCTCATGGACAACCTGGACGCCGCCGCCTTCGCCCCCGGGGGCCTGTTCCTCGTCTGCACGTCGACCTATGGGCAGGGCGACGTCCCGGACAACGCCAAGCAGCTCTACGAATCGCTCATCGCGACGCGGCCGGACCTCTCGAACGTGCAATACGGCGTCGTGGCGCTCGGTGACCGCACGTACGCGGAAACGTTCTGCAACGGCGGTCGCCGGTTCGACGCGATCCTCGCCGAGCTCGGCGCGAAGCGGATCGGCGAGATCCTGTTCCACGACGCCTCGAGCGGCGTGCTCGCCGAGGAAGCCGCGGCGGAGTGGATCGGGCCCTGGATGGCGCGGGTGCGCGAGCAGGCGGGCATCGCGGCGTAGCTTTCACACCCGGCCTTCCCTCGACGCCGCGGGGGAGGCGCATCATCTCGGCCGCAGGAGGAGGGGAACATGGCTGCAATGAGCCGCGCCGATCATCGCTCGGATCCCCCGGTGATCGAGATCCCGCGCGACCACAACGCCGCGCACGACCTCATCGAGCGCAACCTCGCCGCGGGCCGCGGGCCGAAGCTCGCGTACGTCGACGACGCGGGCCGCTACACCTACGCCGACCTCGCCGAGCGCGTGAATCGGGCGGCCAACGCCCTCCGCGGGCTCGGCCTGCAGATGGAAGACCGGGTCCTGCTGTGCCACCTGGACACGATCGACTGGCCGGGCCC
>Ga0209342_10006770_pt1 | contig 11576 bp, 10 predicted proteins | sample RifCSP16_2_FD_184023 | JGI IMG/M metagenome (GOLD analysis project Ga0209342, IMG submission 184023) | Soil microbial communities from Rifle, Colorado - Rifle CSP2_sed 16_2 (SPAdes) (version 2) | ecosystem: Environmental > Terrestrial > Deep subsurface > Rock core/Sediment | place: Rifle... | reverse complement strand
TGACGAAATATACATCCATGATTCTTCTGCCGCGATATATTTATCAAGAATGCGCAAGACCGTTCGCTTGATGCGGCGCGGCGCGAGGGATTTATTCCGTACCCCGCCCTTTTTATATACGACGGCAATATGCTGAACGGGCCGCAGGTGTGGATTCTTGATCGCCTTCAGATATACCACGGATGGCCCGTCATTAAAACGGATGCGTATATTTCGATTCTTGAAGAGAGAGGCCCCGATTATTTTGAGAAATCCGGATTCGAATCCTTTTATTTTATTCGCCAGTCGGAAATCATGCCCATAAAGTCAGCGGAGCGGCTGACTTCGGCAGGAGCTGGTTTTGAGACACAACTCATCGGAAGAGGGGCGGGGTTCGTATCGCTGGCGGACGGAAAAGGCAAAGAAGTTTTCAGGGCGTATCACTGGTCTGGCGGGTTTTAAAGGCGCTCGAAACCGTATATAATGTCATTGAGTCTAAGGATGTCGTGTTTCTTTCATTATGAAAAAGAAGTTGTTATTTATGGTCGCGTGCATATTCCTTCTTTTTGCGGGATGGGGGGCGTATGTCGGTATACGGAATTTTCGTGGTATTGCGCCAGCAATTCTGAATCCGCCCGAAGATATCGCGGGGCTTATTGAAGAGAAATCGGGCAAAGATCCGCTGAACATGACCGGCTTTCCGCTTCGCCTCCCCGAACGGTTTTCCATGTCGGTGTTTGCCCGGGACCTGGACGCGCCGCGCGTTCTGGTTCGCGATCCGAACGGTGTTATGCTCGCAAGCGTTCCATCCAAAGGACGGATTGTAGCGCTTCCGGATCGTGATAGCGACGGCGCGGCGGATGAGGTAGAGCCCGTTCTTGACGGACTTGAGCGCCCCCACGGCATGGCGTTTCGGTGCGGGGAGTCGTGTTCTTTTTTTGTCGCGGAGGAGGGGAGTGTTTCCGAATATGATTACGATGCAAATATGCTGAAAGCCGTGAATCGAAGAAAACTGGTTGACCTTCCCGATGACGGCGGCCACTTCACGCGCACCCTGCTTTTTCTGCCATACCCGAACGAAGACATTCTTTTGATTTCTGTCGGTTCCTCCTGCAATGTCTGCGCGGAGAAAGACGAACGCCGGGCAAAAATTCTTGCGTATGATTTGAATAGCGGCTCGCTTGCTCCGTACGCTTCCGGTCTGCGGAATTCGGTATTTATGACGATTCATCCCGTGACGGGAAGCGTATTTGCAACCGAGATGGGCCGTGATTGGCTGGGAGACGACCTTCCGCCGGATGAAATAAATATTATCCGGGACGGTCAGAACTATGGGTGGCCCTTTTGTTTCGGAAAGCGGATTATTGATGAAGATTTTCGCGGGACCGTTCGGTTTGCTCCTCCGGACTCGGCATGCGATCGAACCGAGCCGTCCGCAATCGATCTTCCCGCGCATTCGGCTCCGCTGGGACTTTCGTTTATACCGGAAGAAGGATGGCCCGAGGAGTATTGGCACGACCTTCTTGTCGCGTATCACGGCTCGTGGAATCGCTCCGCGCCGACCGGGTATAAAATCGCGCGTTTCAAATTTGACGGCGCCGGAAATTTTGAGAGCCAGGAAGATTTTATTTCCGGCTGGCTTGTTCCCGGGGGCGCCCTCGGACGTCCTGTCGATATCATGACCGAACCGGGCGGGGTCATGTATGTTTCGGATGACAAGGCGGGAGTGATTTATCGCATCTTCTACAGGCCGGATATGGATATATGACGTCTTTTTTCGGAAAACACAAGGAATTGGTTTTGGTCGCTTGCATTCTTGCGGTTGCGGTTTTTTTCCGTTTCTACCAAATTACCGAAATTCCCATCGGACTTTACCCCGACGAGGCGATGAACGGAAATAATGCTCTTGAAGCGTTAGAAACCGGGGAATTCAAGATTTTTTATCCTGAAAACAACGGCAGGGAAGGACTTTTTATCAATATCCAAGCGCTTTCGCTGTATCTTTTCGGCAATGAAGCGTGGGTGTTGAGGGTGGTGTCTGCGTTTTTTGGGACACTCACTGTTCTGGGGTTGTATTTACTTACAAAAGAATTATTCAGAGGACAATCAGTATTCGTACCAACACGTATCAATCAGTATCAAAAAATGTCGGATACTGACAGATATTCGCTTCGCGATATTTGCGGATGCGTATTGTCAAAAATTCCCACGGGCGAAGGCATTGCCCTCCTGTCCTCCTTTTTTCTCGCCGTGAGTTATTGGCATATTAATTTTTCCCGCATCGGGTTTCGTGCGGTTCTCGTGCCTTTTTTTATGACATTCGGATTCTATTGGCTCCTGAAATCATACCGGACGGGAAGGGTTTCAAGCGCTGTTTTTGCGGGAGTGTTCATCGGGCTTGGATTTTATACGTATATCGCGTTTCGGCTTGTTCCGCTGATCCTTCTCTTTGTCAGCGGCTGGTTTTTGTGGAAATGGAGGAGGGAGAGGAATGCGGATCGCCAATCGGGAACGAGTGTGCGCGGGGAAACTCCGATCGGAGATACCCTGCCCTGCGCGCCCTGCGTAACGGTTTTATTTTTATTCGTGGCGTTTGTGACGGCCATGCCCGTCGGTTGGTATTTTTTGAATCATCCGGATGATTTTTCCGGGAGACAATCGCAGGTATCCGTGTTCGCGTCCACGAATCCGATAAAAGAATTTATTATTTCGAACGCGAAACTCGCAGGCATGTTCCATTATCGGGGGGATTGCAATCAGCGGCATAATCACAATTGCGAGCCGGAGCTTGACAGGAGTACGGGAACTTTTTTTCTTGCCGGACTTTTTACGTCATTCATCGCACTGGCCCTTGGAATTAAAAAATTTCGATCCCGCTATCCGCGTCTCCGGCAAAACAAAAATGCGCATGATGAAGCTTCTCCACCTGCGGAAGAGCCCGGTTCTAATGATAATCCGATATTCCCGTACCTTTTCCTTTTCCTCTGGTTTGCCGTTATGACGCTCCCGGCGACTTTGACCACAGAGGGCATGCCGCACGCGCTTCGCGCAATCGGCCTCATTCCGCCGGTTTTTATTTTTTCGGGCATCGGCGCCGCGTTTCTTTTTGCGGCGGTTGTGTCATTTCTTGAACGATTCTCCAAGACAGACCGCGAGCGCACACACATCCTTGCCGGATCCATTCTCTTCGGTTTCCTTCTGCTCCTGCTCTCGACCCTGGGAACGTATGATCGTTACTTCAAGCGGTTTTCCGGCCATCAACTCTCCTATTTTGCATTTTCCGCGGACCTGTATCATATCGGCGAGTATCTCAATTTTCTTCCCGGGGATGTTAAAAAATATGTTATAGTGAACATGGACGGCGTTGCCGTTCGGGGAGTCCCCATGCCCGCACAGACCGTCATGTTTGTTACCGGGTCATTCAGCGAGCGGAAACGGCAGGAACTGAATTTTCATTATCTCCTGCCGCAGGATATGTCTTCCATTGCCGTAAGCCCGAACGCACGGGCGGTCATTACGTTTCTTAATCCGCGCGACAAGGAACGTGTTATTGATGCCCGTTCGGCCTTCCCCGGCTTTGCGATCTCTCTTCCCGGAGAGTTTTATGTATTAAAAAATTATTGATTGCGCATATGGTTATTGTCCGGCGATCAGATGAAAACCCGATACTTATACCCGACCGAAGCCATGTGTGGGAATCGGACGCTTCTTTTAATGCCTGTGCCGTTAAAGACAAGGAACTGATTCGTCTCGTCTATCGGGCGGAATCGCGCCCCCAGCATGTAAACGGGTCCCTCCTCACCGTATCTTCCATAGGGCACGCAAAGAGCCGTGACGGAATTCACTTTTCGGAACGCGCCCAGCTTATCAGGCCGGAATACGATTGGGAGCGGTTCGGATGCGAAGATCCGCGTGTGACAAAATTGGACGGGGCATATTATATTTTTTACACAGCCCTTTCGCGGTATCCTTTCGACCCCGATGGAATCAGGGTTGGGGTTGCGCGTACCAAAGATTTCAAAACAATTGATGAAAAACATCTGGTAACTCCATTTAACGCGAAGGCAATGTCGCTTTTTCCGGAACGGATAAACGGGAAAATCGCCGCCCTCGTAACCGCAAATACCGACAGGCCGCCTTCCCGAATCGGGGTAGCGTTTTTTAATTCCCCGGAAGAAATGTGGTCGAGGGACTTTTGGATGCCCTGGTATGAAGGCATTGAATCGCATTCGCTTGATTTGCACCGGAGCCGTACGGACCATGTTGAAGCGGGCCCGCCTCCGATTCTGACAAAATACGGCTGGCTCATGATTTATTCTTATATTCAGAATTACATGTCGACACCGAAGGTTTTCGCTATTGAGGCGATCCTGCTCGATCGAAACGACCCCCTGAAGATTTTGAGCCGGCTTGAGCGCCCACTTTTGGTTCCGGAGGATGAATATGAATTATACGGGAGGGTTCCGAATATCGTTTTTCCGTCGGGAGCAATCGAACGGGGCGGTGAATTATATCTCTATTACGGCGCGGCCGATTCGACGGTGTGTCTTGCGAAAATAAAAATGAAGGATTTGTTAGCGGAGCTTATGCCGATGAATCAGGGATCATGCCTGCGCCGTTTTGACGGGAATCCAGTTATTGCGCCAAATCCCGAACATCCGTGGGAAGCCAAGGCGACGTTTAATCCGGGAGCAATCCTTGCCGGCGGGAAGGTCCACATTCTGTACCGGGCAATGTCGCAGGACAATACATCGGTGTTCGGATATGCATCGAGCCGTGACGGCCTCCATATCGACGAACGGCTTCCGGAACCCGTGTATGCGCCCCGCATGGATTTTGAGTCAAAACTTGTGCCGGGCGGAAATTCCGGCTGTGAAGATCCGCGCCTGACTAAAATAGGGGATACGCTTTTTATGTGCTATACCGCATTCGACGGAAAAAACCCGCCGCGGGTCGCACTGACGTCCATACCGATGCGCGATTTTTTGAAGAAGCGATGGAAATGGGAGAAGCCCGTTTTATTGTCTCCTCCCGGACTTGACGACAAAGATGCGGCGCTGTTTCCGAAAAAATTCAAAAAAGCGTACGCGATCCTTCACCGCCCTTCGGGTATAAGCACCTGGATTGATTTTATAGACGATATGCGCGTATTTTCGCCCAACAGCCCGGTTTCGGGAGAGGGCATATCGGGGCGGCGCTGGATCAACGGAATAGTTCTTATGACCCCGCGGACCGGCCGGTGGGATTCAAAAAGAATTGGTATTGCGGGTCCCCCGATCGAAACCGAGGCGGGATGGCTGCTGCTGTATCACGGCATTTCCAAGAAAGAGGACAATCATTATCATGTGCGCGCGTCCCTTCTTGATAGTAAGAATCCCACGCGCGTTATCGCGCGGACGAAATACGCGATTCTTGAATCCGAAATGCCGTATGAGAAATTCGGACAGGTTCCGAACGTGGTGTTTCCATGCGGATCGGTCGTTCTCGGAGATACGCTTTTTGTCTATTATGGCGGAGCGGATACTGTTGTCGGGGTTGCGACCGTAAAATTAAAAATCCTCCTTCGCCGGCTTTTGAAGGAGACGCCGTGATGCATCCGTTTTGTCTTACACTGCCCGCATTGCTTCCTCGGCGGTGGTGAGTCCCGCAAGAATTTTTTCCCGCGCATCGTCAATGAGAGAAATCATGCCCGCTCTTTGCACATAATCCTGAAGGGTTGCCATGGAGGATCTTTCAACAATAAGCGAGCGAAGGTCCAGATCGAACGCAAATACTTCGAAAATTCCGACCCTTCCGCGAAACCCCGTGCCTGAGCACTCGGAACATCCCTTTCCTTTCACATAGCGGGTATCGTACCCTTCAAGTCCGAAATATTTGCGGGACGCACCGGACGGGTCATACGCGATTTTACAATTCGTGCAGATTTTCCTGACCAAACGCTGGGAAATGACGCCGTTGATTGCGTATGCGATAAGACTTCGATCAATGTTCATGTCAATCAGCCGCGCGATCGTTCCGATGACCGTGTTCGCGTGCACCGTCGTATAAATGATTTTTCCGGCAAGAGATGTTCGTATCGCGTTTTCGGCGGTCTCGCCGTCCCGGATTTCCCCGATCATAATGGCATCCGGATCCTGGCGAAGGATTGAGCGAATGCCTTGCGCAAAGTCGAATTGCCGGTCCGGATTGATTTGGACCTGCCGAACCCCTTCGAGATTGAGCTCAACCGGATCTTCAAGGGTAATGATGTTCCGTTCGCTTGTCAGAATTTCGCGGAGAACGGCATAGAGCGTTGTCGTCTTGCCCGACCCCGACGGGCCGGTTACGAGGACCATGCCGTAGGGGCGCGTAATCATATTTCTGACCTTCTGAAGCACGTCCTGCGACATGCCAAGTTCTTCCAGAGACAGAAGGATTTCTTCGCGATTCAGGATGCGCAAAACGATTGCTTCTCCCTCGATTGTGGGAAATGCGGAAACGCGTATATCGAGCCTCCGCTTGCCTTCGTCCAAAATTGTTTTTTCCGCGCGTTCCCGCGAAACACCCTCTTCTTCCTGAATATGCTCAACGGGTGTTTTTGAATAGAGGCGCGATACCGCATCGGTCAGGTGCGTTCGCTTGGGGGTTTCATTCCGCTTTTTTTTGATGGCTTCTGTTGGAAGTTCCACCATAAATTCAAAATGCCCGTCCTGGGGCATGGAGTGGGTTGCAATATCCAAATTCGAAAGCACTTTTATTTTTATGATAATGCGTTCAAGGTCATAGATCGGAAGCGTTTCCTGGTCCTTCAGGATTCCGTCAATACGAAAACGAATCCGGATATTCGCCCCGGCCGGTTCAATGTGGATGTCGGAAGCCCGATCTGCAACCGCGCGCAAAAGGAGATCGGAAATAAAGTTTTCCATCCGTTCTTCTTCGTCCATTTGTTCGGTGTATTTTGCCATGGATACATTATACACCGCTTTCGCGCCCTTCCCGATAAAAACTTATCCACATACCGCGCCGCATTGTTTTGGTTTTGTCTGGTATTCACTGTGTCTTATGGATCAAATGGTGGCTATTTTTTACCCTTTTTACTATAATTGTCGATAATGACTACCCTGCTTTCAAATTGGGTTTTTGTCGCGTCTCTTGCGTATTGTTTTCAGGCAGTTGCGGCAATCGGCGATAAATTTCTTCTTGAGAAAAAAATTGCGCTTCCTTCAACCTATGTGTTTTACGTCGGTGTTTTCGGCGTTTTTGCATTGTTCCTGTATCCATTCGGTTTTTTCGTTCCATCTTTTTTCGCCCTTTTTTTGGCGACGATTTCCGGTTTTATTTCGGTAGTCGCTTTTTATTTTTTCTTCGTTGTCCTGCAGAAAAGCGATGCCTCGCGCATTGTTCCGATTATCGGCGGATTCAGTCCGATTTTTGTTTTGCTTCTTTCGCGCATGTTTTTATGGGAGGAACTGAACGGTCCGGAGTTTGCGGCGTTTTTTTTACTGATTGCCGGAGGGGTCCTCATCAGCCTTGCGTTCGCGCATGACGGCATCAAAGTGAAAAAGCCGGAGACAAAAAAGATTTTTCTTACAACCGTTTTTGCGTCTTTCCTCTTTGCTCTGACGTTTGTTCTTTTTAAAGCATCGACCGATCACACTCCGTTTATAAACGCGTTCATTTGGTCGCGGCTTGGGGGTTTCTTCGCGTCTCTTTTTTTTCTCCTGCCGATGGCATGGCGGGCAGAAATTCTGCGCTCTCCCTCCTCAGGGAATGTAAAAACAACGGGCGGATTATTTCTCTTCAACAAACTTTCGGGAGCAATCGGTTTTTTTCTGGTTGATTACGCGATATCCATCGGCCATGTTTCGGTGGTGAATGCAATGCAGGGCGTTCAGTATGTGCTCGTCTTCTTTTTTGCCCTTATTCTTTCCAGGAAATTTCCCTCTATTTTGCGGGAGGACTTCGGATTGTTTCCGCTCGTGCAGAAGGCGGGCGGTATCGTGCTGGTTGCAGGCGGGCTTGCCGTGCTGGCATTCTGGGGATCGTCGTAACACGCGAGCACGTTATATGAAAAGTTGAATCGGGTCGAATATGAATTCGAATTGGTAACGCATTTATTCGCATTTATATGCGGTACGACGATGGCGGGCTTTTTGAAGAAGAAAATTATAGCGGTATCCATTGCCGGCATTGTTTTCGGAAGCATTTCCGGAGTGATATATCTTTTGCGTCCGTATCCTCCGACGGAAACATTTACGTGGGGAGTCACGTTTTCTTCTTCCTTTGCGGAGCTTCTCGGCCTCGATACGAGGGAAACATTTACGGCGATCCTTGACGATCTTGGCGCAAGACGCATACGAATTCCCGCGTATTGGGACCGGATTGAAGGGGGGCGGGGTGTGTATGATTTTGAAGAATTGCGCTGGCAGATGGATGAGGCATCAAAGCGCGGCGCGTTCGTTATTCTTGCCGTCGGGCTGAAGCTTCCTCGATGGCCGGAGTGCCACATCCCTTCGTGGGCGTCGGGACTGTCCGATGAAGAGAGAAAAGATATCCTCCTTTCGTTCATTCGCGAAACGGTTTTTGCGCTCAGGGCGTATGAGAACATAGCGGCGTGGCAGGTTGAGAACGAACCCTTTTTGCCGTTTGGCGCATGTGATCGGCAGGGATCGGATTTTTTGGAGCGCGAAATCGCGCTTGTCCGATCGCTTGATCCTTCGCGCCCCGTGCTTATTACCGATTCCGGGGAGCTTTCGCTCTGGGTGCCTGCGGCGCGGCGGGGGGATATTTTCGGAACTTCCATTTATTTCCAGACGAATACGCGCCTCTTCGGCCCGATTCGATATCCGATATTCCCCGGTTTTTTTCGGGCAAAATCCCGCATAACGGATTTTTTCGCGGGAAAGAAACAAAAGATTGTCATAGAGTTTCAAATGGAGCCGTGGAATAAGAAGCAGATATACGAAACCACCCCTGAAGAGCAATTTTCGGTTTTGAACGAATCGGAATTCGATGACCGTATCGCATTCGTAAAAAAAACCGGTTTTGATACCATATATATATGGGGGGCGGAGTGGTGGTGGTGGTTGAAGGTGAAACATGGCATGCCCGGATTTTGGGAGAAAGGAAGAGTATTGTTTATAGGTCAAGATATTTAATTCAAATGGTGCGAACTATACATTGGCACGAGGGTGTGGCACAGGTTGATATTTTCGCGCCGTTTCGCATTTCATACTACCATGGTTAACATTCCCATTCACAAAATTCCTTCGGTATTGCATATCGATTTGTACAAGGGGTACCTTGAGCATGCCGGATTCAGGGTTTTTGCCGAAAGAGAGGGGAGGGGCGGCATTGAACGAGCGAAGCGCGAGCGGCCTGGCGTGATTATTCTTGATCTCCGCCTACCCGGCCTTCACGGAACCGACGTGTTAAAAATTCTCAAGGAAACCCCGGAAACGAAGGATATTCCCGTGATTGTTCTTACGAATATGACATATGACGGAGATGAGGCGCTCGTGAAGAGCCTTGGGGCGCGGGAGATTTATGTGAAAGCGCGAACGGTGCCCAGGGATATTGCGGAGGCGGTAAAAAAATATATCAAATGAAAAAGAAAAAAATTGTCGTATTGATGGGCGGTCCTTCATCCGAACACGAAGTTTCTTTGCATACGGGAATGGAAGTCATAAAGAATCTTGCCGCGAAAAAATACGAAATTCTCCCCGTTGTCATTTTGAGAAACCGGGCATGGATGTTTCTTCCAAGCCGGAGCTTTTTATCGTCGGCGGGCGCCAAAACCGCGCCAATGAAAGGGGGGGTGACGATGCGGGAAACATCCGCTCTCGAAAAAGTCCGAAGAGAGAAATCCGACATTACGTTTCTTGCTGTGCATGGCGAATTTGGCGAAGACGGTACGATCCAGAAACTGCTTCAAGCGCACGGGATTCCATATACGGGTTCGGGGGTTTTTGCAAGCGCGGTGGGCATGGATAAGCCAAAGTCGGCTGTTCTTTTTCGAGAGGCGGGACTTTCGGTTCCGGAATTTCTGGTTTTTTCACGAAATTCATGGCGAAGCACCCCTGACAGAATCATTCGCGCTATCGCAAAGAAATTTTCTCCCTCGTGCGTCATCAAACCAGCGGATCGCGGATCAAGCGTGGGAGTGCATATCGTAAAAGTCGGAAGAGAACTTCGTGCGGCGCTCACCGACGCATTTTCATACTCCCATTCGGTTATGGCGCAGGAGTTTGTGCGCGGAAGGGAAATTACATGCGGAGTTCTTGAGAGAGCCGACGGATCAATTTTTTCGCTTCCGCCAATAGAAATTATTCCCAAAAAGGGCGCATATTACGACTACGCCTCCAAATACCACAAAGGAGGAAGCGAGCATGTAATTCCGCCAAGGGGAATCCCGAAAAAAACCATTTCAGCGATTCAAGATGCTTCAGTCGCGGCTCACGCGGTCATCGGATGCGGCGGTTATTCAAGAACCGACTTCATACTCTCGGAGGACGGAAAACTTCATACGCTTGAGATCAACACCCTTCCCGGCATGACTCAAACATCACTCCTGCCGGAGGCGGCACGCACTGCGGGAATTCGTTTTCCGGATCTTCTCGATTCTATCCTTATCGGCTCCTTGCGGCGCGCGGCATAAGGGCGCGTTTATGGTGCCGCGCTCTCCTTGTGTATTCTTTCTCTTGCCACTTTTTTTGCTTATGGTATCTTGAAATAAGTTCGTTGAAGGCATGGGAGCGGCCCATGGCGGAATACGAGTCGATGAACCGGTTTTTGGGAATTTCGCCGTCTCTTGCGGATATTGACGATGTGCTGAAATTCGCCGATGGCGCGGTTATGTTTGATCACGGCGGAATACAGCAGATTATGCCGGATCGGCTTCCTTTTTTGATTCTAAACCAAGCGGTTGTTTTTTCGAATCGCAACGGCAATAAGGCGATCATTACAACCGCCGATATTTCGTGCAGTGATTGCGAGGGGCACATCCCCGAAGAACGAATGACCCCGCTCATTCTTTTTTCAAAGGCAATCGCTCTTACCGGCAGATGTATCGCGGCTTTATTGAACGGCGGAAGTGCCGTTGTTGCGGAAGTTGTCAAAACCGGCCCCGTTGAATCCTTGTTGACTTTTTCCGACTTGCATCACGCAACACCCCCTCTGACGGCGCTTTCGTATGCGGAGGTTGTTTCCATCGAGCGTCGGCGTGTTACGAAAGTTTTGGTACATTCACAGTCGTGGATCGTGTCGGAGGATCGATTTGTGCCTGCCGGCAAAATAAGCGGCCTTGAATACGCAGTTATTCCGAAGGAACTTTTTCTTGCCGCCCTGCGCAGGAAGAGGGGTCAGCGGCGGGTTTGATACCCCGCCCTTTTTAATATATTATTATGGACATGGGTGATTACCGCATCATTATTCTTGCGACAATTGTATTTATCGTCGGCTGGCTTTCGGTCATATCGTTTCACAAATCTCCCGATCGCCGGGCCTTCAGCTTTTTTGTCGGTTCAGTTTCGTTTTGGGCTTTGACTCTTGCCTTTTTTTATTTTTCAAAGGGGGCTGCTTTTGATTTTTGGGGGAGGATGGTCTATGTGTCCGGCGGT
>Ga0209342_10006769_pt1 | contig 11577 bp, 15 predicted proteins | sample RifCSP16_2_FD_184023 | JGI IMG/M metagenome (GOLD analysis project Ga0209342, IMG submission 184023) | Soil microbial communities from Rifle, Colorado - Rifle CSP2_sed 16_2 (SPAdes) (version 2) | ecosystem: Environmental > Terrestrial > Deep subsurface > Rock core/Sediment | place: Rifle... | reverse complement strand
AGCTTTCTAATAGTACCCCAAACTAATAAAGTAGCTGCTGACCACTTAATCATTTCAGAAACATTTCTTTGAATAGCACTAAAGAAAGTTCTAAATGATTTTTGAGTACTGGTAAAGATATTACCAGCTTGATCCATAGTTAAATTAAGCCGTCTCATAACACGGCTCATACCCTCAGTACCCTCTAAAGTTCTTCTCTGTTCTAGCTGAACCACCTTATAGGAATTACCATAATCAACTACTCTTTTAATATCTGCTTGGGTAAAGCCAGACTGTTGTATTCTTTCTAGAAGCCTTTCAGTTTCTCTTAATCCTAGTACGGATTGTAGCTCTGCTTGTGTAGGAGCTGGTGCAGGTTGTCTACCTCTACCCCTTCCACCATCTCCAGGAGCTCTAGGTATCTCTCCTAAATCACCTGTAGTAGGGGGTATTCTACCTCTTCCTCCCGCTCCTCTACTTAGCTCAGCTGCTCTACTTTCCAAAGCAGCTGCAAAGTCATCTACAGCTTTTCCTTCTTGAGCTACGTTCTGTTGTGTTTCTCTAGCAGCTACTCTATTAATATTAGTTCTTTCTTTAATAGCATTTATAAGATCAGCTTGTACTGGTTGCTCTTTAAATGGAGCTCTTGCAAACTCTCCTCCAGTAGTAATAGTAGGTCTAGCAACACCAGCTGCACCTGTAACAGCTCCTACTAAGCTAGCTTCCTTAGATGCTACTTCTTTAGATAAAACTGCAGCTAATTTAGAGCTTTCACGAAAATCAATTAAGGCTCCTATTATTTGGGTTAAAATAGGGCCAATTTGTCTTTGGGTTTCTTCTGGAATTAAAGTGGATGGAATACCAGGAGCTCTACCACCACCAGCTGCAAACTGTCCTCCTCCACGATAAATAGTACCAGGAACACCACCAGTAGCAGCTGCCTGCTGAATAAAACCAGTAACACCAGCTCTAGTAGGAGGTAAACCTCTAGCTTGTGCAGAAAGAACCTGCTCCAGCTCTTTTCTTAATCTAGCTACTTCTGATTGAGCTGAGCCAGCAGACCGTTTAATTTGATCTAAAGCTTCTTTAACTTGATTTAAATTTTGAGCCATAAGTTACTCTATTTCCCGATCCAAGATTATTAACTCGGATGTATCAGTTGGTTTTCTATTCATAACACGATCTAACCATTCCTCTATTTCTTCTGGACTAGAATCCCAAATCATATATTCCGGTACTCTCTTATCTTTTGGTAATTCATTTAAATTATCTATTTGAAGCCGTTTCTTAATTACAAAGGAAATCGTGTACGGTATATCTATAAGTTCTTTTATCTTTTTATCTAGGGGAATCTGCAACGCCTTTGATAAAGTCCATATACCTGCTATGGCGTTGCTTCTGGCAATTTTTTTAGTTCATCTGTATCAATTGTTAAACTAGAATAAAACTCAGCTAATCTTTCTTTTATAACAGATGGTAAGTTCTGGTACTCTTCTATAGAATGAAATAACCTATTTCTGTATTTACTATCCCTATAACAAGATGAGTATACACACATATCCTGAAAATTATTATACATCTCATTTTCACAAAGTCTATTAATCATAAGGGTTTCATACTCCTTCTTAAGCTCTTCTGGTGAGAGTTTATCTAGTCTTTTTCTCTCAACATTAGATTCTTTTTCAATAAGACCTTGTATTTTCTTTTCAATGTACTGAGGCCAGTTATCTACTTTCTTTTGATAATCTTCCTGTTCCTCTAAAGTAACATCCGAATCTGGTTCCTTTGGATATTTAACTTCCATATTTTTAACTGATCTATCGGAAATATCTCTTATAGTTAATAATATAATAGTTTCAATAACCTTATCTTTCTCTGCTACTTCTATCTCAGGAAGTAAACCTAACCTCTCATCAGTTCCTTCTGTTTTTAATTTCTTTCTTAATTCAGCACTCTTTCTTAGAGAGTAGACTCTAGCCATATTAATATCATGTTCACCAACTACTCTAATCCATGCTGTAAAAACTACTTCCCCACCTGAATTTTTAATATCAAACTTATCTCCCCAATTAAAAAGTTTGATAATATTGACCTCATTTTTTTCAATGCTCTTAATCATTTTTTCTCCTATCCTATTGAACAAAAAAAGGAAGCCTGAATAGAACTAGGATGAACCCTAATAATTGTCATTCAGACCTCCTTTGTTCTATTAATCCTTTTATCTAGGTCTTATTTCTAGATATTAAATTGTTAGTTATACTTACTGTTACGCTCTAGCTCCAGAGTAAACTACACACTGTGCTGTAATACTCTGCCAGTTAAATGTTTGAGTTGCATTTTCATTTACGTTAGAAGTAAATGCATCACCTACTACACGGAACGATGGAATATAAACAGTCTTTAGAACTGTAGTAATATCACATGGGTCGTACAATTTAACTTCAAGAGCTAAACCAGATGTTACACAGCCAGCCTCAAAAGCAAATTCTGTATCACCAGAAAGAATAGAACCTGTTACTAGTAAGTCAATCAATTCAGTATCCGTATCAAGAACTGTTACAGTACCAGATACCTCAGGATTCTGACGTTGATAACCTACAATGTTTTCATTGTGTAATTCACGAACTGGCTGAGTGTTAAGAGTACCATTAACTGTAACTGCCTGTACTCTCTCCATACTATTGACACCAATCAATAGCTCAACATTCTTACCTCTAATAGCTGCTGGCATACTGGCATCACCAATATCAGTCCACTCATCACCAGCAAATGCTACCTGATAAACAGCAACTACTTCAGCTGTTCTAGAATCAAATGTAGTTAAAGTAGTACCAGCAACACTATATTCACCTGTAGCTGGGCCTGCGGCTACTTCTGTTAAGTAGTCACCATCCAAGATTACGGTTAATAGTTCATTACCATTCTTTAGTGTAACAGGGGTTTCACTTAAAGCAAAGGAAGTAGTTCCAGTATCAAATACATCTACAACTACATTATTCTTAAACCAACGCTTTTCAGAACCTACAGCAGTATACTCTTCGGTAGATTCACCATCAACAGTATAGTTAAAAGTGAAGTCTCTAACTTGAAGTCGTCTTGCATGTGCTGTCTTAACATAATCAATTACATCTTCATCACGAACATAGATAATAGCGTCAATCTCTCTTAATTGGTCAATATCTACACCAGCTCCAGGATAAGCATCTGCGTCAGTACCAGTTAAGGCAGAGAAAATCTTGACACCAACATCAAAAGCTGAGAATGTCAATGTAATATTAGGAGTATCAGTTACAGTACCAGCATGTAATGGGTTTCCCAACTCATCAATGTTGGTAACTGGAATATCCGTATTGATATTCAATCGCTGAACTCGACTAGCCATGAAAGAGCCAGCTCTGCCGACTACTCTCAATGCAAGCTTCTTCGATGCGATTGCTAAACGTTTTGCCATATTATAAATCTCCTCTAAATAAAATTATTTAGTACGGCTTCAAAAGACACAACTGCTCTATAATAGAGCTTTGTAGTAAGTTGTGGTAAAATTATTATTGGGTCTAACTTTATTCTTGTAGGCAATAGACCACCTATTTGAGTTGGGCTTACAGCAGGAGGGAAGCCCTCATCATAATCATATACTGGAATTGGATATTGTAGAGCGTCTATTATACGATAACCAAAATCATCTCTTTGTGATTTGTTAATAGCAAATACATTAATGTACCATACTCTATCAAATAGCTCTCTTTGTGTTCCTAATTGAAAGGGGTCTAAAGATATATTTTTATATTCTATAGAAACAGTTGGAATGACTAACTCTCCTACAGGAAACCCATCTACAATATTTATATAAGATGTATCAGAAAACAAATCTACCAACCAGTGATATATTGAAATGTCCTTTTTTCGTTCAATGTGCAACTTATTATCTCCTGATATTTCTAGATAGTGAATATCTTAAACCAATTCTTCCTGCTGATGTTAAATAAAGTTCCCAAGCTTTTTGGTCAGCATTAATCTGATCTATAATTTTATAGATTGGGGCTGTTTTTCTCTGTCTCTTTAGTCTAGGAATGATATTAGGATTATATTCATTAATAGCTTCCTCAGCTGCTCTGGTTAATTCAATACTTTCCTCAAATTTAAATGCAGCTAAAATATCATCATAAAATTTATAGAAAGCAATCTCTATTGAACGAATTGCCATATCAACAAAGTAAGTGGGAGCTATTGTTGGATATGGATCACCTTCTCCACCAAAGTTAGTATTACCATAATTTATAAATTCCCACCAAGGAATCTGTTCTGAGCTAATTTTTGCTAATCTAGATTCTATAGTTTTAGTCCATAAACCTTGATACTTTTCAGTAACATCCTCACCATCATGCTCTACTGTTCCACCCTCTCTATCAGGTCTGTAAATCTTTTCCATCCAGATATGAGATCGTACATCAATATCTTGAATACCCCTTGATTTAGGGTAGGTTTGTTCAGCAGCCCTTAACCAATCAGCAGCTGTTCCTAATGAAGTCATTTTTATTTTAACTTCTATTCTCCCAGGTCTTTCAGCTTCTATTAGTATTAGTCTTTGATTTTCTTCCCAAACTTCAAGAGCATTATTTGTATGATTTATAAATAAGGAATGGTTATATTCTTCTGTATCTACAGTAGCCCTAATAAACTCATTTTTAAAATAGATAAAAGCAAATTGACCTACATGATTAATAGCTGCTACATGAGCTTCTTTTTCTACTTGCTGTTCTAGCTGTACTTCATCATATTTTTCATCTAGACCTTCTAAATCTTTTATAGTTTGTTCTATATCTAGACGTAAATCTGATAAAAGATTCTCTTCTTCTAATTGAATGAAGTTTGTACTATAAGTAAAGTTACCCATTTTCTATTTAATCATAAATTCAATATCGCCAAAGATAGTTCTTACAACAGAGCGAGTATAATTATTAAAATTGTCTAAAATAATCTTTCTAATTAATTGATATTCTTGAGAATCTTTATCTAAAACTTCCTCTACTTCTGAAAGTACAATAGCTTGAAATTTTTTATTCTTCCTAGAAATATAAGATACTATATCTAATAGGTCTAAACCTTGAATAATTGTATCTTTTTCCATCCTTACCTCCTTTAAATTATCTTTCTCTTTCCTTTACGTCAATTAAGATTCTGTTTAGGGATTGAACGCCTCTAGGTATGATGGATTTAATATCCATTATTTTATCATCTACCACCATATAACCATTATCTTGTACTTGCTCTACTATAGTTATATGTTCAGAAGTTCTTTTAATTTGAACTCTAGCGTCACCATCAAAATACTTTCCCCCAACTTGCCACCCCATTAAATCAACATCTCCCCAGGTAATATGACCACTAATAGAATAACTCGACCACACGGGTATCCAATATACACCAGAACAAACAGGACAAAAAGAATCTACAGAAGTATCAGTAACAGGGTCTAAATCACATACAGGACAAGCTATACTAGAAGCTACTACATAGAAATCTACCAATCTTCCAATAGCTCCTCTAATAGCATCTATAACTTCTTCTGTGTTTTCTGGAAAAACTATACTAACCATTAATCATCAAGTATCCAAATCTTATGTCTAAAATTAGGGTTGTTCTTTCCACCCCCACCACCACCCTTAGGAGGCTTAATAAATGGAGGTTTTTTACCCTTGGAGCCTCCTCCACCACTACTTTCAGCTGGTACAAAATCTACAAATGCCCCAACCCAAGAAAGTTGTGTCTTTGTCCCATTATCTTTCTCAGTTATACCAATTTCGATTGAATCAAGTGCGCTTACTGCCCAAGCTGCACTAGTAGCTGGGTCTGTTTCAAAAATCTTAGATGCCATTTGCCAGTTTAGTTGTGACCCAAATGCGACTGATTCACTATCTGTTGTACCACTACGGAACAAAACAGCTGCGTTTGCGCCTGCTCCATTACGAATTATAAAGGTAGACGCTTGTACTGCTTTAATCGTCCCACTAATTCCAGCGTTAGCTGCGCTCTCTAAAGCTGCGGTATATTTCTCGTCTATAACTTGGGTTGTTAATAAGTAAGATGTAGTTGTATCACATCCAGGTCGTTCATCTACTTGCTGATATAATTGTCCTGAACCTGCTCCAATAGTTGCACTAGTATAGTTTCCATTACCAGTTGGCCCCATGTACTCAACTTGTCCTGGCCCTGGATAAGCTGCGTCATCAATACAAACATCATCAAAGTATATATCATATCCCTGACCATTTCTATTGGTGGCTTTTCCAATGTATAATTCTGAACCAGTTCCATCTGTTAAGTTACCAGTTCCAGAAAGTTCTGATGTACCATTAATCTTAACTTCATATGGCCCATTAACTGATCCTGTACCGCACTTTGCCTCAATCATTGTCCAGGTATTCAAAGGTATAACGGTTGTACCATCTGAACCCAGCTGGGTTGTACCATCTGATGCATATGCCTGTAACTTTCCATCACTAGTAAGTCTGATGGTCATTTTTACACCAGCACTACCAATAACCTGAGCAATTTCCTCACTATTAGCTGCTGGACGTGTTACAACATAAATATAAATACGGGGAAAAAGATTAGTAGCTAAAAATACTTGTGCAGTTCCATTAGTAGCAAAGCCGGTTAATCCAATAAACCCTATTCCAGTTGTCGCTGGATTAACTCTAAGAGCATAATCACCAGTACGCTTTATAGTTGTTGAAATGGATATATTTCCAGCAGAAGCTGTATTGACTTCACCTCCACCATTTGCTAAGGAAAGCAACCCAAGTTCAAAGCCACATATACGTCTAACAGTCATAGAATATTATCTCACTCGTAATCTAGTCCAGCAAACGCCTTCACCATTAACAGTAGCATCAATATAAATATCAGCTAAATCCTGTACATTATAATAAAGCAGCTCTTCTTTAGCACTTAATTGATAACCACTAACAGCAGCTGTATTTACGTCTCCTACTTCTATAATTCCAGTATTAGCAGCTAACGCTTTAATATACAACATACCATGTACTTCACCAGCACCTAAAACTACCTGTGTACCAGCTGTAGTTACAGTTGTTCTTCCTGATAAATTTGCTATAGTCATAATTTCCTCCTATGCCTTAATCCAACAAACGCCATCATTATCTACGAGAGAGTCCACAAATAGTTCATTCATATTATCAATATGAGCAACAATAGACTCACCAGGAGAAAGCTCATAACCATTAGAGCTAGTTACATCATCAGCACCATCATTACCAACAAATACTTGTAGCAAATTATCATCCAAAGCTCTTACGTAGAATCCATTAGTACCTGCTACATTTGGGCCTTGAACAGCTGTTCCTGCCGTGGTTACAGTAATTTGTCCAGAAAGTTGTCCTGAAGCTGTTACAATAGATGTAATTAAAATACCTTCTATTGCAGTTTTAATATCTGATAAATCAGTTTGAACTGTACCAGGTAAAGTTAATACATCTACCTGTCCCTCATTACCATTAATAAAATTATCTAATATTTCAACAGCCACTTTAATTGCAGTTATATCAGCTTCACTAGTTCCAGGCAAGCTGGCAATATCTACATTACCAATATTATTATTACCAGCTGCAATACTAGCAATATCAACTTCATCAATATTAATATCACCTTCTAGAGTAATTCCAGAAGCTATTACAACTTGTAGTCTGCCTTCTGAATCAATAGCTAGATCAACAAAGTTTCCAGTATCTTGATCTATTAAAGTTATAGTCATTATTATCTCCGTTTATAATACATTCATAAAGAGATTATTCCAAGTCTTTGCAATTTTTTCCCACGAATATTCTTTACTGGTAAATTTAGCTAAAGCTTTTTTAGATAAACTATTATACAAATCTTTATTATTATAAAGAATTTCTAATTGTTCTGCTATAGCTTCAGGAGTTACTAACTTACCAAATGTAAGGGTATGCTCAAAACACAATTCTTGACTGGTAGGTATAAGTAATCCACAATCCCTAAAAAGTTCTTGACAAGAACTATGATCTGGTACAATTTGAGGAGCTCCGGTTACAGCATGTTCTACATTTGTCAAGCCCCAACCTTCTCCTAAAGAAGAGTTGATTCCAACATCAGTAGCATTATAAATAGCATTTAATTTTTCATCTGTAACAGTTTGAACACCTTTTACTGTATTAGTTACAATTAATCTTTCTTCTAAGTTGAAGTTATACTTTTTTCCAAACTTTTTAGCTAATCTCAAAATATCATAACCAACATCAGAAATACCTGCATGATGATAATATTTTATTGATTTAGGCTTATCTTTAGCAAACTGAGCAAAACCCTCAAAAGCCAAATGGATTCTTTTTCTAGGTTGGTTACGATTAGCATTTAGCACTATCCAGCTTTCTAGGAAATTCTTTTCTGCTGGAAAAATACCCATCTTACATTCTATTTTAGGTTTATCAAACTTATAAAATGTTTTGGTATCTATACCATGAGGAATTATACTTAAAAGTATTTCAGGATGTACTTCTTTTACAGCATCATAACCAAATTGGGTATATACTACGGCTTGGTCTACTACATCAAAATGCTCAAACCAATCATGGTCGGGCATAGTAGAATCCATTGGCATGTAAGTTACAATTCTTGGAATCTTTTTAAATTGCTTTTTTATTTCAGATAAATATTCATGGATAATCCAGAGATCATTCAGAATAAAAATTAAATCAATATCTTTATTTACAAAATCACCTATTCGGTTAAACCCATAAATATGTCCTTTAGTTCCTGCTGGATATACTTTTAAGTAATCATATTTATGAGGATCACCATAATAGTTTACTCCTAAACATAAAATTTCATATTTATCTCTTGGTAAATTTTCTATAATAGAGTGGTTTACTCTACTAAAACCAGTAGGAGTTATAAAATCTCCGATCCAAAGCACCCTAACCTTCTCCTTATTACCTTTCATTTTATCTCCTTAAAAATCTGTTTTATTTTCGTACTTATTTCCTATATATCCTTTTAGACTCTGCTTTCTAGCTTGGGCTAATCTTTTTACAGGTGGTTTTAGAATATCTGTTAATAACTTCCAATCTCTATCTATTGAACCTTCTTTTGAACGATTACCTTCTATATTAGAATAAGATATTTCTGCATCTCTCCAACTACCTACAGCCCAAGAGTTCTGTTCTAGAGAGCCTTCTTTAGTAATGATAGATGCCATAAGAATAATAGGTTGTTCATCACCATTTTCTATAATAGGGGGTTCAGGAAATAAGTAAGTAAAATTCTGATTACGATAAACATTATAATCAGTATCAACTAAATACTTATAGTTCCACCATCTCTGTAAAGCTTTTACAGACATAACTAAAGCGGTTCTTAACCACTCATCTGCATATCTATAAGTAGCTGGGGTAATATCTCCTAGATGTAATCTAAGACCATCTATAAGGTAATCTAGATTTGTGGAGGTTTCAATAGGCATTATTTAACTCGTAAATTCCACTTGCTGTAACTCGGCTAACCTACCTTCTAAAGCTCGAATAATCTTTTCAGACTTCTCTTCCTGTCTAGCCATATCTAATAATCTCATAACAGGGGCTTGAGAAGTCATCTTATTATAAGCATTTTGTAATTTGAAGAATGGGCTGTTTAAAAGCTCAAATAACTCTTCATCAGTCATTACATTAAAAGGATTTACATCAGATTCAACAGGGTGTTTGGTACGATCATATAAAATTAAAACCCCCTCTTTAAAATGACTAGGGTTCATTCGCCGTAAGTAAACATCTTCCTTCTCTGACCAAACATCAACAAAGCAACCCTCATCACTTCGTCTAGGATCGCCTTGTAACATAATATCAGATGGAACCCCCTGTTCTGCTCTAAAGGGGTCTAATATCTTTACATAAACCTTACCCAAAATAGTTTTCTTATAAGTCCTAAATGGACTTCCTATCTGCATAGCAGAGTACGTTTGTACGTCACTCATTTTAATATCTCCTGTCCTTTGTATACTTTAAATTTAGAAAGGGGAGAGAAAAACTCTCCCCTTATGAGTTAGCCTGTAGTATCGACTTCTATTGTAACAATACCCTGAGCTCGGTCAATAATCATGCCGTGGCGTTGATATACTTCTAAGAACCACTGAGGAGGTGTAGGGGCCATATCTGACCACTGCTTCCATTTAGGTTCACCATAAGTAATAAACTCACCAGCTTTGTGACCGATTACCAAAATACGAGGGGTAGGTAGGATTAAGGCATTGTAATCTTCTGGATTATCATATACCTGTTCTAGAGCAACCAATGGAGCTCCATAATACTTACCTAAGAAGCCTCTCTGCATAACTTCTTCTAACTGACTATCTACACCAGCAAAAGTAGTACCATCATTCCAAAATGCACCAAATTTGGTGATTGGAGTTAAGGCAGCTCGTGTACCTACTACAGCTTTTACTCCACCAGCTTGCTGATTAACAAAGTCAATCGCATCTTCTAATGCAGTAGCAGTAATAGTAGCACCAGCATCAATGTAGTTATTAGGTGTATTGACAGCTGTCCAGATTGTAGTTAGAGCAGTATAGACTTTGTTCATATAAAAGTCTCGTAGCTTAGCTAACATTTCTCTACGAATTTCATCTACAGTACCTAGTTCACCAGATTCCATTTCCCATTCATTCCAAGTTACCTTAACATCAGAACCATCTAGAATATAGTTGGCTCGTTCCGCTACAGTAATCTCACTAGCTAGGTGAATAGAACCAGGAACCAAAGTTCGTACTTCGATACCTTTACGTAGTTTCTTTACGAGAACGTCACCCTCCCTCAAATTGCGAGTATCTAGCAATAGACTAACAAAGTCAGTCGTAATATGATTAGGTTGAATATACTCAATAATCAATTCAGCTAGGGCCTCACGATTCTTTCTATCCTTTGCAAGTGACGCAATTGCTTCTCTTAATTGTTTCTCTTCCATTATAGATTCTCCTGAAATTTATTTAACTGTTACCAGTTAAGTCGGAAGGTTAATTTATTATCGGTAGAATTGTAGCGTTCTACCTGAGCGAATCCACCCTCAGAATAGTCAGCATCTACTTCTAGTTTACCAGCATCAACACCGTTACTAGATACCTGTAGCCAAGTACCAGGAACCTCAACGTCTGCACTATAAATAAATGCACCAGAAGGAACAGTGAATACACCAGGGCCAAAAGCTAAAGCTAAAGCACCAGATGGAATAGTTCTACCTTCTGTTACAGATAGTGGGGTTAAATGAACATCTACACTTGTTAGGGGAACATTTGCAGCTTGGTCAAATCCACCACGTAAAGCGAACGACAATTGTGGGTATGGTACATAAATTGGGGGTTTGGTATTATCTACGGCGTGAGTAACTACAAAGTGTGCTTTCTTTGCATCGGTAGCATCATCAGGTAATTTAGCCCCAGGTAAGTCAGTTTGACTACCAAAATTGATGGACTGGCTGTGCGAAGTAAGCAAAACCATTCGACCATCAACAATATCTTCTAGGACTACTACACCTGTAATATCTGTGTACTTATTAATTTCCATTGTTTAT
>Ga0209342_10006761_pt1 | contig 11583 bp, 8 predicted proteins | sample RifCSP16_2_FD_184023 | JGI IMG/M metagenome (GOLD analysis project Ga0209342, IMG submission 184023) | Soil microbial communities from Rifle, Colorado - Rifle CSP2_sed 16_2 (SPAdes) (version 2) | ecosystem: Environmental > Terrestrial > Deep subsurface > Rock core/Sediment | place: Rifle... | reverse complement strand
GGACCCCAAGGTCGCGATCGCCGTGAATCTCGCGGAGTTCGATGCGCCCGAGAGCCGCTATTGTCCGGCGGGGGTCTACGAGATCGTCCGCGACGCGGATGGCGCCAACCCGCGGCTGCAGATCAATGCCCAGAACTGCGTCCACTGCAAGACCTGCGACATCAAGGACCCGACCCAGAACATCAACTGGGTGGTGCCGCAGGGCGGGGGTGGGCCGAACTATCCGAACATGTGACCGTCTCGGAGGAGGTCACAATCCTAATCTGACGTGTGAGGTTTATATCCTAAGCTAATGTTTATATTTACTAATACTTCCTAGAACTGCTCATCAGCCAGCGCCAGCACGCCCGGCGCGCCCTGGACCACCGCATCCCGCAACCCGGGTGCCTGCGAGAGGATGTGGTCGGCGAAGAAGCGGACGGTCGCGACCTTCGCCTTGAGGAACCCCGCGTCGCCCGGGCCTTTCCCGAGCTTCGCCTGCGCCGCCAGGGCAGCCCGCGCCATCTGCCATCCCCCGCAGACGATCCCGGCCAGCTCGAGGAACGGTACCGCGCCGGCGTGGACCGCCTTCACGTCCTTGCCGTAGCGCTCGACGATCCAGTCGACGCACTCGTCCATCGCGGCCGCTCCCGCGGCGAGCCGCGACCGGATCGCCTTGAAGTCGTCGCCCGGGGCCTTGGCGAGCTCGGCGTCCAGTGCCCTGATCGTCTTGAGCACCTCCTTGGCCGTCAGCCCCGACTCGCGTGCGATCTTGCGCCCGACGAGATCGTTCGCCTGGATGCCGGTGGTGCCCTCGTAGATGGTCGTGATCCGCGCGTCGCGCAGGTACTGCGCCGCGCCGGTCTCTTCGATGAAGCCCATCCCGCCGTGCACCTGGATTCCGGTGGAGGCGACCTCGATCGCCGTCTCCGTCGACCAGCCCTTGACGACCGGGATCAGGAAGTCGACCAGGCGCTGGTTGCGCGCGCGCTCCTCCTTGTCGGGATGCACGTGCGCCTTGTCCAGCGCCGCCGCGACGACATAGGCGAGCGCCCGGGTCGCCTCCGCGTACGCCCGCATGCTCATCAGCATCCGGCGCACGTCGGGGTGGTGGATGATCGGCACCGGCTTCGAGCCGCTGCCCCCGAGCTCGCGGCTCTGGATGCGCTCCTTCGCGTAGGCGACCGCCTTCTGGTACGCCCGCTCGCAGAGCGCCACGCCCTCCATGCCCACCGCAAACCGCGCGGCGTTCATCATGATGAACATGTACTCGAGGCCGCGATTCTCCTCGCCCACGAGCTGGCCGATCGCGCCGTCCTTGTCGCCATAGGCGAGCACCGCGGTCGGGCTCGCGTGGATCCCGAGCTTGTGCTCGATCGAGACGCAGCGCACGTCGTTGCGCTTCCCGAGCGCGCCGTCGGCGTTGACGAGGAATTTGGGCACGATGAAGAGCGAGATGCCCTTCACGCCCTCCGGCGCGTCGGGCGTGCGCGCGAGAACGAGGTGAACGATGTTCTCCGCCAGGTCGTGCTCGCCGTAAGTGATGAAGATCTTCTGCCCGAAGATCCGGTAGTGGTCGCCTTCCGGAACCGCCCGCGTCTTGACGAGCGCGAGATCGGAGCCGGCCTGGGGTTCGGTGAGGTTCATGGTGCCGGTCCAGGTCCCCTCGACCATCTTCGGGAGATAGGCCTGCTGCTGCGCCGGCGTGCCGACCAGGAGCAGCGCCTCGATCGCGCCGCCGGTGAGCAGCGGGCAGAGCGAGAACGACAGGTTGGCCGACTTCCACATCTCCATGACCGGCGCGGCGACGAGCTTCGGCAGGCCCTGGCCGCCGAACTCGTGGGGAAACTGGAGCGCGTTCCAGCCCCCTTCGACGAAGTGCCGGTAGGCTTCCTTGAAGCCCTTCGGCGTGCGCACTTCGCCGTCGCGGAAGACCGACCCCTCCTGGTCGCCGGGGGAGTTGAGCGGGGCCAGCACCTCGGCCGCGAACTTCGCGTTCTCCTCGAGGATCTGCCCCACCAGGTCCGCAGAGAGCTCCTCGTTGCCGGGAAGCCTGGCGACCTCGCCGAGCCCCGCGAGCTCCTGCAGCACGAACTGCATGTCGCGGAGGGGTGCCGTGTAGCCGCTCATGCGTCGCTCCGATCGGTCAGCCGAGGTCCTTCACGAGCTCCGGCACCACCTTGAAGAGATCGCCGACGATCCCGTAGTCGGCCACCTGGAAGATCGGCGCCTCCTCGTCCTTGTTGATCGCGACGATCACCCGGCTGTCCTTCATCCCGGCGAGGTGCTGGATCGCCCCCGAGATCCCGACGGCGATGTAGAGGTCCGGCGCCACGATCTTGCCGGTCTGCCCGACCTGCCAGTCGTTCGGGACGAAGCCCGCGTCCACTGCCGCGCGCGAGGCGCCCATGGCGGCGTTCAACCGGTCGGCGAGCGGCTCGAGGAGCTTGAAGTTCTCTCCCGAGCCCATGCCGCGTCCGCCGGAGACGATGACGCGCGCGGCGGTGAGCTCCGGGCGCTCGCTCTTCGTGAGCTCCCGTCCGACCAGAGTGGAGAGGCCAGTGTCGGCCGCCGCTGCGATCGTGGCGATGGTCGCGGTACCCCCGGTCGCCGGCACCGCCTCGAAGCCGGTCGAGCGAACGGTGATCACCTTGATCGCGTCCTTCGACTGCACGGTCGCGAGCGCGTTTCCGGCGTAGATCGGGCGGACGAAGGTGTCCGGACTCTTGACCGCACTGATGTCCGAGACCTGCGCCACATCGAGCACCGCCGCCACCCGCGGCATGAAGTTCTTGCCGAAGGTCGTCGCCGGCGCGAGCACGTGGCCGTAGTCCCTGGCGAGCCCCGCCACGAGCGCGGCGAGGTTCTCGGCGAGCTGATCCTTGTACTGCGCCGCATCGGCGAGCAGCACCTTCCCCACCCCCGGGACCGCGGCCGCGGCTTGCGCCACCGCCTGGCACCCCCGCCCTGCCACGAGTACGTGAACGTCGCCGCCGATCTGTTTCGCGGCGCCCAGCGTGTTCAGGGTCGCGGGCTTGAGCGCGGCGTTGTCGTGCTCGGCGATGACGAGGATCGTCATTCTCAATCTCCAGCTGGATCCCGGCGTACGTCGGGATGATCTAGCTCGCGCGCACTCGCGCGCCCCGCTAGATCACCTTCGCCTCGTTCTTCAGCTTCTCGACCAAGGTCTTGGCGTCGGGCACCTTGACCCCGCTCTTGCGCTTGGGCGGCTCCTCGACTTTGAGGGTCGCCAGGCGCGGCGCGACATCGACGCCGAGCGCATCGGGCTTCAGCGTCTCGAGCGGCTTCTTCTTCGCCTTCATGATGTTCGGCAGGGTCACGTACCGCGGCTCGTTCAGGCGCAGATCGGTGGTGATCACTGCCGGCAGCTTGATCGACACGGTCTCGAGGCCGCCGTCGACCTCGCGCGTGACGTGCGCCTGGCCGCCCTCGATCTTCACCTTGGAGGCGAACGTCGCCTGCGGCCACTCGAGCAGCGCGGCGAGCATCTGACCGGTCTGATTGTTGTCGTCGTCGATCGCCTGCTTGCCCATGATGACGAGCTGCGGATTCTCCTTCGCTGCGATCGCCTTGAGCAGCTTCGCCACCGCGAGCGGCTGCAGCTCGGCGTCGGTCTCGACGAGGATCGCGCGGTCCGCGCCGAGCGCGAGCGCCGTGCGCAGCGTCTCCTGGCAGGCCGGTGCACCACAGGACACCGCAACGATCTCGGTCGCGACGCCGGCCTCCTTGAGCCGTATCGCCTCCTCGACGGCGATCTCGTCGAACGGATTCATCGCCATCTTGACGTTGGCGAGCTCGACCCCCGTGCCGTCGCTCTTCACCCGCACCTTCACGTTGGCGTCGACGACGCGCTTGACCGGGACGAGCAGCTTCATTGGATTGCCTCGCGAAGAGGTTTGATTCTAGCCGAGGCGCTTGCGGTACGCCGGCCGGCTCCGTACGCTTGCAAGCTCTCGCCCCTCTCGCCCCCGCCATGCCGCGCCCGCTCTCGCACATCCGCGTCCTCGATCTCACCCGCATCCTCGCCGGCCCCTGGGCCTCGCAGACGCTCGCCGACCTCGGCGCCGAGGTCATCAAGATCGAGCGGCCGAAGACCGGCGACGACACGCGCACCTGGGGGCCGCCATGGCTGAAGGACCGGGACGGCCGGGAGACGCGCGAAGCCGCCTACTACCTCTCGGTCAATCGCGGCAAGAAATCCGTGACGATCGACCTGTCGCAGCCGGCCGGCCAGCGCCTGGTGCGCGACCTCGCGGCGAAGAGCGACGCCCTGATCGAGAACTACAAGGTCGGGGACCTCGCACGGTACGGACTGGCGTACGACGACGTCCGCGAGCTCAACCCGGGGATCATCTACTGCTCGGTCACCGGGTTCGGCCAGGACGGGCCGTATGCGCAACGCCCGGGCTATGACTTCGTCTTCCAGGGCATGGCCGGGCTGATGAGCGTCACCGGCGAGCGCGACGAGCTGCCCGGAGGCGGGCCGCAGAAGGTCGGCATCGCGGTCACCGATGTCCTGACCGGGATGTACGCGAGCCTTGCGATCACCGCAGGGGTCGCCTACCGGCAGCTGACCGGCGTCGGCCAGTACATCGACATGGCGCTGCTCGACACGCTCGTCGCCTTCAACGCCAATCAGATCTCCAACTACTGGTGCTCGGGCGAGATCCCGAAGCGGTACGGCAACGCCCACGCGAACATCGTGCCGTACGAGGTGTTCCCCGCTGCCGACGGGCACATCATCCTCGCGGTCGGCAACGACAGCCAGTTCGCGAGCTTCTGCCGGGTCGCGGGACGAGAGGACCTCGCCCGGGACCCGCGGTTCAGCACCAATCCCCAGCGCGTCAGGAATCGTGGGGTTCTGATTCCGATCGTGCAGGCGATCGTGAGGCAGCGGTCCAAGGGTGACTGGATCGGCGCGCTCGAAGCCGCCGGCGTGCCCTGCGGCCCGATCAACAACATGCAGGAGGTGTTCGAGAATCCGCAGGTCCGGCACCGTGGGATGCGCGTCGACATCCCGCACCCGGCGGGCGTCCCCTGCGCCACGGTGGCGAGCCCGATGCGGTTCTCCGAGACCCCGATCACCTACGACGTGCCCCCGCCGCTGCTGGGGCAGCACACGCGCGAAGTCCTGAGTGGAGTGCTGGGCCTCAGCGACGACGAGATCGCCGCACTGTCTGCCCAGGGCGTCGTCTAGCGGTTCTTCCAGTCCGCCGGGCGCTTCGCCAGGAACGCATCGATGCCCTCGGCGGCGTCCTCGAGCATCATGTTGCAGGCCATGCCCTCCGAGGCGAGGTCGTAGGCTTCCGGCAGGCTCTTCTCGACCTGCGCGTAGAACCGCTGCTTGCCCAGACGGACCACGGCCGGGCTGTGCGCCGTGATCTTCCGCGCCAGCGCAGCCACCGCCTCGTCCAGCTCCGCGAGCGGCACCACCCGGTTCACGAGCCCCCAGCGCTCGGCGGTCGGCGCGTCGATCAGGTCGCCGGTGACCAGCATCTCCATCGCGTGCTTCCGCGAGAGATTGCGCGCGACCCCCACGCCCGGGGTGGTGCAAAACAGGCCGCTCTTGATTCCCGGCAGCGCGAACTGGGCGACGTCGGCTGCGACTGCAAGGTCGCACATCGACACGAGCTGACAGCCGGCTGCGACCGCCACGCCCTGGACCCGCGCGATGACCGGCTGCGGCAGCGCCACGAGGCTCAGCATCATCCGGCTGCACTGCTCGAAGAGCGCGAGCTGCCAGCCCTGGTCCGGGTGGGCGCGCATCTCGCGCAGGTCGTGGCCCGCGCAGAAGTGCTTCCCGGCCCCGGCCAGAACGACGACCCGGACGGAAGCGTCCGCAGCGACGCGATCGAGCTCCGTCTGCAGCGCCGACAGCATCTCCGTCGACAGCGGATTCAGCCGGTCGCCCCGATTCAGGATGAGCGTCGCAATCCCGTCGGCGTCCTGGCGCAGCACGTAGGCGCCCTGGATCTCGGCCTTCGCCGGAGCATTCATGGCTCTCTCCTCCGTCCTCACTCGATCGCCGCCGCCGATTTTGCCTGCTGGCGCAGCGCGAACTTCTGGATCTTGCCGGTGGAGGTCTTCGGCAGCGGCCCGAAGATCACCACCCTGGGCGCCTTGAAGTGCGCGAGGCTCGCGCGGCAGAGCGCGACGATCTCGGCCGCGGTCGCGCTCGCCCCCGGTTTCAGCTCGACGAACGCGCAGGGCGTCTCGCCCCACTTCGGGTCGGGCTTTGCCACCACCGCCACGGCGAGCACTGCCGGGTGCCGGTAGATCACGTCCTCCACCTCGATCGACGAGATGTTCTCGCCGCCGGAGATGATGATGTCCTTCGCGCGGTCCTTGATCTTGATGTACCCGTCGGGCTGCATCACCGCCAGGTCGCCCGAGTGGAACCAGCCGCCGGCGAACGCCTCCTGGGTCGCCTGCGGGTTCTTCAGGTAGCCCTTCATCGTGATGTTGCCGCGGAACATGATCTCGCCCATCGTCTCGCCGTCGGCCGGCACGGGCTGCATCGTCCGGGGATCCATCACCGTGACGCCTTCCTCGAGAATGTAGCGCACGCCCTGGCGGCCGTTCCGCTCGGCTCGACCGGCCGCGTCGAGCTCGCTCCACGCCGCATGCCTCGCGCACGCCGTCGCGGGGCCGTACACCTCGGTGAGCCCGTAGACGTGCGTGAGGTCGAAGCCGATCCGCTCCATCCCCTCGATCATCGCCTGCGGCGGCGCCGCCCCGGCGACGAATGCCGAGACCTTGTGGGTGATGCCCGCGCGCAGCTTCGGATCGGCATTGATGAGCGCGTTGTGCACGATCGGCGCGCCGCAGTAGTGCGTGACCCGGTGGGCCTTGATCAGCCCGAAGATCAGCGCCGGGTCGACCTTGCGCAGGCAGACGTTAGTGCCCGCATTGGCGGCCATGCTCCACGGGAAGCACCAGCCGTTGCAGTGGAACATCGGCAGCGTCCAGAGGTACACCGCGTGGCGCGGCATGCTCCAGGTCAGGAGGTTCGCGACCCCGTTCAGGTAGGCGCCGCGGTGCGAGTACACGACGCCTTTCGGATTGCCGGTCGTGCCGGAGGTGTAGTTCAGCGCGATCGCCTGCCATTCGTCGGCCGGCGGCTGCCAGGCGAACTCCGGGTCCCCCTCGCCGAGAAATGCCTCGTAGTCGAGGCGGCCGAGACGCTGGCCGGCGCCGGAGTACTCGGGGTCCTCGACGTCGATGACGAGCGGGCGCCGATCCAGCTTCTCGAGCGCCGCGGCTACGGTGCCGGAGAACTCGCGGTCCGTGATCAGCACCTTCGCGGCGCCGTGGCTCAGCATGAAGGCGATCGCGTCCGCGTCGAGCCGGGTGTTGAGGGCGTTCAGGACCGCGCCCGTCATCGGCACCCCGAAGTGGCATTCGTACAGCTCCGGCGTGTTCGACAGCATCGCCGCGACTGTATCGCCGAGGCCGATGCCACGCCCGGACAGCGCACCCGCGAGGCGGCGGCAGCGCGCATACGTTTCTTTCCAGGCGAACCGGCGCCCGCCATGGACCACCGCGTCTTGCTCGGGGTAGACCGACGCGCTCCATTCCAGGAATGTGAGAGGCGTCAACGGCGCGAAGTTGGCCGGGTTCTTGTCGAGGTCCTGCTCGTAGGGATTCAGCCGTGCCATGGCGCTCGTCGCTCCGTCTCTTCGGCCGCAAAAGTATAAATCACGCCGCCGCGGCGTCTTCCTCCCGCCAGAGGACCCCGCCCCTCGCTTCCTTCGCGATCGACTCGAGGACCCGGATGTGCTCGGCCAGCTCTTCGTCGCTCGCGCAAACGACGACCAGGCGCGGGCGCTCCCCGCCGCCCGCGCGCGCTGCCACCGCCGCCCCCGGCGGGGCCTCGAGCTCGATCGCCAGGCTCTCCTGGCCGCGGGTCATCGCGAGGTACGCCTCGGCGAGCAGCTCCGCGTCGAGGAGCGCCCCGTGGAGCGTGCGGTGCGAGTTGTCGATCTGGTAGCGCTCGCAGAGCGCGTCGAGCGAGTTCCGCTTCCCCGGGTGCAGCTCGCGCGCGGTCGCGAGGGTATCGATGACGTGGGCGACGTGCGCCTCGATCCGCTCGAGCCCGAGCTTCTCCAGCTCGATGTTCAGGAACTCGACATCGAACGCGGCGTTGTGGATGACCAGCTCCGCGCCGCGCACGTACTCCAGGAACTCGCGCGCGATATCGGCGAACCGCGGCTTGTCCTGCAGGAACTCGTTCGTGATCCCGTGGACCCGGAGCGCGCCTTCCTCGACCTCGCGCTCGGGGTTGAGGTAGCGATGGAAGTGATTGCCGCTGAGCCGCCGGCTCACGAGCTCGACGCAGCCGATCTCGAGGATCCGATCGCCCAGCCGGGCGTTGAGGCCCGTCGTCTCGGTGTCGAGCACGATCTGCCTCATGCGCGATGCGCCGCCGGGGCGTTCGCCGCGGCCGCGGCCGGCTCGCTCGGAGTGTGGCGACGCGCGATGAGGCTGTAGACCGTCGGCACGACGAACAGGGTCAGCACGGTCCCGACCAGAATCCCGCCGACGATGACCCAGCCGATCGGCTGGCGGCTCTCGGCACCAGCCCCGTGCGCCAGCGCGAGCGGCAGCGCGCCGAGCACCATCGCGCCAGTGGTCATCAGGATGGGCCGCAGCCGCAGCACCGCCGCCTCGACCACCGCATCGCGGACCGCGAGACCCTTCTCCTGCATCTGGTTCGAGAACTCCACGATCAGGATGCCGTGCTTGGTGATGAGCCCGACCAGCGTCACCAGCCCGATCTGGCTGTAGACGTTCAGGGTTCCACCGGAGAGCTTGAGGGCGGCGAGCGCGCCGGCCATCGACAGCGGCACGGTCAGCATGATGATGAACGGATCGCGGAAGCTCTCGAACTGCGCCGACAGCACGAGGTAGATGAACGCCAGCGCGAGCAGGAAGGTGAGGTACAGGCCGCCGGTCGACACGCGAAACTCGCGCGACACGCCGTTGTAGTCCAGTGCATAGCCGAGAGGAAGGACGCGGCGCGCGACCTGCTCGATGTCCTTGAGCGCGTCGCCGAGGGCATAGTCGGTGGCGAGCAGCGCAGTGACCGTCGCCGCGCGCCGCTGTCCGAAGTGATTCAGCTCCCGCGGCGCGACCCCTTCGCGGACCGTCACCAGGCCCGAGAGCGGCACCATGGCGTCGCCCCGTCCGCGGACGAAGATGTTCGAGATGTCGGTCGGGCTCGCTCGATCACCCGCCGCCATCTGCACCAGGACGTCGTACTGCTCGCCGTTCTGCTTGAACCGGGTGACCTGGCGCCCGCCGAGCATCGTCTCCATCGTCCGGCCCACGGTCTCCACCTGCACGCCCGCGTCGACCGCGCGGTCGCGCTCGACCTGCACTTTCAGCTCGGGCTTGTTGAGCTTGAGATCGGTCTCGATGTTCCGCAGGCCGGGGATCTTCGTCAGCTCCGCGACGAAGGTGTTCACGACCCGGTCGAGGCCCTCGTAGTCCGCCGACGTGATGACGACGACCTCGATCGGCTTCGTCCGCGGCCCTTGACCCAGCGACGCGGGAAGGATGGGGAACGCGAGCACGCCAGGCAGCGCGCTGAGCTTCGGCGCGATCTCGGCCGCGACGTCGCGCGCCTTGCGGCTGCGCTGGCTCCAGTCGGTGAGACCGACGAACGACACGCCCTGCGAGACCTGGGGGAACCCCGCCACCACGAAGTAGCGCTCGACGTCCGCAACGTCCTTCCAGAGGTTCTCCAGGCGCCGGGCGTACTGGTCGGTGTACTGGATCGTCGCGCCCTCGGGGCCGACGAAAATGGCGAGCACGACGCCCCGGTCTTCGGTGGGCGCCAGCTCCTGCTTGAGAGTGGTGAAGAGGTACACCATCGCCGCGGCCGGGATCACGAACGCCGCCCCGATCACGAGCAGCCGATGCTCGAGCGCCCAGCCGAGCGCCCGGCGGTAGCCGCGGGTGAGCGCCACGATGCCGGCCTCGATCAGGTTGTAGAGCCGGCCGTGCTTCGGCGCGTGACGCAGCAGCTTCGAGCACATCATCGGCGAGAGCGTCAGCGCCACGAACCCGGACACCAGCACCGCGCCGGCCAGGGTCAGCGCGAACTCGATGAAGAGCTTCCCGGTGCGGCCGGTCATGAACGCCACCGGCGCGTACACCGTCGCGAGCGTCAGGGTCATCGCGACCACGGCGAAGCCGATCTCCTTCGATCCGAGCAGCGCCGCCTTGTACGGCGGCATGCCCTCCTCCACGTGGCGGTAGATGTTCTCGAGCATCACGATCGCATCGTCGACCACCAGCCCGATGGCGAGCACCAGCGCGAGCAGCGTCAGCGTGTTGACGGTGAAGCCGAGGAGGTACATCAGCGCGAACGCGCCGATCAGCGACACCGGGATCGTGACGAGCGGCACGATCGTCGCCCGCACCGACCGGAGGAAGACGAAAATGACCAGCGCCACGAGCGCGACCGCCTCCAGGATCGTCGTGGCGACCGCCTTGATCGAGCGGTCGATGAAGATCGAGGAGTCGTAGGCAACATTCACGCTCACGCCCTCGGGCAGATCGGCGACGATCCTCGGCAGCTCCGCGCGGATCGCGTTGGAGAGATCGAGCGGGTTCGCGGTCGCCTGCTTGATCACGCCGAGCGCGACCGCCGGCCGGCCGTTGAAGCGCACCACCGAGCGCTCGTCGAGCGGCGCGACCTCGACCCGGCCCAGGTCCCGGATCCGCACCGGATAGCCGCTCACGTAGCGCACGACCACGTTCTCGAACTGATCCGGGCGCGACAGATCGGTCTCGGCGACGACCGAGAACTCCCGCGCCCGGCTCTCGATCCGGCCCGCCGGCACCTCCACGTTCTGGCGGGCGAGCGCGTCCTCCACGTCCGCCGGGGTCAGGCGGTAGGCCGCGAGCTTGTTCCGGTCGAGCCAGATCCGCATCGAGTACCGGCGCTCGCCGAAGATCCGCACGTCCGCGGCGCCCGGCAGCGTCTGCAGCCGGGTCTTGACCAGCCGGCTCGCGATGTCGCTCACGTCGAGCGCCGACAGGCGGTCGCTCGACAGCGCGAGCCAGATGACCGGGTTCGCATCGGCCTCCACCTTCGCGATGACCGGCTCGTCGATGTCGACCGGCAGCTTGCCACGCGTCCGCGACACCCGGTCCCGGACGTCGCTCGCGGCGGCGTCGGGATTGCGCTCGAGGCGGAACCTGACCGTGATCTGGCTGTTCTCGGCCCGGCTGATCGAGGTGAGCACGTCGACGCCTTCGATCCCGGCGAGCGCGTCCTCGAGCGGCTTGGTCACGCGCGACTCGATCACGTCGGCGCTCGCGCCGCGGTACTTGGTCTCGACGGTGACGACCGGCTCGTCGATCTTCGGATACTCCCGCACCGGCAGCCGCTGGTAGGAGACGACGCCGACGAGCACCACGACCAGGCTCAGCACGGTCGCTAAGACGGGGCGCCGGATGCAGAGGTCCGAAAGGATCACGTCACGTTCCCTGCTTGCCGGCCGCCTTCCCGGGCGTTCGCGCGGCGGCGGGCGCTTCCGGCGTCGCCCCGATGCGCACCGTGGCGCCGTCGCG
>Ga0209342_10006759_pt1 | contig 11583 bp, 9 predicted proteins | sample RifCSP16_2_FD_184023 | JGI IMG/M metagenome (GOLD analysis project Ga0209342, IMG submission 184023) | Soil microbial communities from Rifle, Colorado - Rifle CSP2_sed 16_2 (SPAdes) (version 2) | ecosystem: Environmental > Terrestrial > Deep subsurface > Rock core/Sediment | place: Rifle... | reverse complement strand
AGAAACCTGAAATATTATTTCAGGTTTTAATGCCTTATCATAAAGTTTGCTTGTGGGTCAACTATGCTATAATTCGTTTTTCCTATCTCGATATCTATCTCTTAACCGATGACACTTACCTGGTTATCCCCGTGACCACATCTGTCCTGAAATCAAAAACCGTTACGCACTCATCACTGCTGCATATATCAAGCCTGTGCGAATCCTGGATCATGCCAATGCATGCTGCGCTGTATCCAGCCCCCGCAAATAGCCCGATCACCTCGGATTCGTGTTCAGGTGTGCACGTCACCAGGAAACCAGTGGCAGGATGCACCTTTAGCCACTGTATGAAATCAATGTTCTCCGGAGACGGGATCTTTGTAAGGTCCACGCGCGCACCCATCCCGCTCGTCTCAACCAGCATCCCCAGAGTTCCGATAATGCCGGGGTTGCTTATGTCCTTGCCAGCGGTCACAAGATGCCTCTCGCCCAGTGTCTGCATCACCCTGTACTTCTCCCTCACCTCTTCTGGTTTCTTCATGGTCGTGGAATCAAAGCTGTATGGAGAGTTGGGTCCTAATTTCCCGTCCATATCATATGCAGCGATCACAGAATCACCGGGACGCGCTGTGCTGCTCCTTATCTCGCATCTTTTTTTCACTGTGCCAATGATCGCCACAGAAAGCGAAGTATAGGGAGTATCTGGATGCAGATGACCTCCGACCATGGGCACGCCAAACTTCGCCACTCCGTCTCTGATGCCTCTCAGGAGCTCCCTGCACGTCTTTTCATTATCAGATGACAGCACGTTCACCATTGCCACAGGCTTACCTCCCATGGCAGCGATGTCGTTGACGTTCACAAGCACAGAACTGTAGCCTGCCCACCACATACTCGCCTTGATCAGCCTTGTCCAGATGCCGTCTGCAGCGAACAGTATATAGTCGTCGCCCCTGATATCAATTACAGCAGCGTCATCACCAAAGTCCACGACAGAATGGGAATATTCCAGGCGTACGCTCTCGAAAATATTGATGAGGTTTGCGATGGACTTCTTGCGCGTCACTCCCTCGAATTCCCGGATTTCTTTTGCTATCTTCTGTAGGTCCATGGCACTTGCAGAGGTATTAATTATAGTTCAAATGCAGTTGACAGCGGAAATATGAGTTAATAATCCTGCAAACCTCCATTTTGTTGCTTTCATCACTTTACCTCTAAATCGATTCATACCCTTATAGTTATTTCGGGGGTTGGGGGCAGAATTATAGTCCTCAGCTTATCATAACTAAAAATGCACCTAACCTTTCAATTGAATAAGAAAAGTGTGGACTAAGACCTTATCCGAAAAATCAATCATTGGTATTTTTCCAAAAAAACCACAGAGGGCAAGAGAAACGGAGAATCTTTAAACGCGCCTCTACGTCTCCGTGTCTCTGTGGCTTTAACTTTTCGGATAGATTCTAATAACAGAGCTATCTTCTTAATCCCCAAAAATCACTGATATTCTTATTATTCGTTATTTTGAAAGATATTTTGTTATCAGTTGTGCTCCTGTCCAGGACTTTGAGTTCTTGCATCGAACCTGGTATTTGTCCCGTTATATACTTCGCACAATCTTCTGGGTCATACATAGTTTTCCTCCGTTTAGAGTTCATCTCTTATTATAATACATATATACACCGATTTATATTTGGTCATGTTCATTGAAATGATTTTCATGTAAATCGAAATCAATCGAATTTATGAGACTGAGATGATTTCATGAGATTCTCCTGAATTGCATAATACATTTTTCTCAAATAAACATGCCGACAATTTGTTTTATTTTTTTGAGCTCTATTGAAGTTTTTTTCAGTTTTTTATTGTATATTAATTGATATTGATAAGAAATAGATTATTGAAATGACGGCTTTTGGTTTTTCATTCAAAATCACTATTGTTTAACTATCACCTCCTTTTAATATTGTTAATTCATTTTCAAAACTCCGAACGAGACGATCAATATACTCCTTAGAACCGATTTGATTAATGTTTAACCGTAGTCTATACGATTCCCTCAGTTCAATTTGTTTTATTTGTTCGTTTTTATAGGTCTGGATAGATACTTGCTTAGACAGTGTAATAAAATCTAAAGTTTCTATTCCAAGCAATTCAACAGGTGATTTACCATCCTCATTTTTCTTAAAATTCATGAGATAAACAGCAAAAGGTCCATGAAAACTGATCCATCTATTAACATTGTAAAATCCTGTAATTCGTTTCCATATCCTTTTAAAATCTTTAATAAATGCCTCTAAATCATTGTTAGTAGACGGAATATAATCAAACTCATAAGTATAAAAAAGTCCATCCCAGTATTTTTCTAAACGAGAAACAATTTTCTTGAATTCGACGTCTGCTTTTGATCTTGTTTTCATCTCGGTAAGAAATCTTCTTGCTCTTTTTTCCACCTGTTCTCGAGTAGCTTTCCCTGAGCCTTTAACATCTCTAAATATTTCGCACAACCTATTAAAGAAATGGTAGTAACGCTGCAGTTTTTTGACCATTATTTTAATAGATTTATCAGCTACAACTGCTGACAGCAGTCTATCTAACTTTACTAAAGTTTCAAGATATTCAGAGTCAGCGTCAGCGTCACACATTTTAATACATTTTCTGATACCCCTTCTTACCTGCCAGTATCTTTTGAATAGCTCAACATAATACAACTCAAAAGGTGCCTGCATTGTGGTAACATTAAGAAGCATGCAGCAAAAGAGGAAGATTATTTCGGCTATCCTGTCATCTTTTTTTTAACTTCTACTTCCTTTTGTACTTTCACGATTTCTTTTTTAACTTCCTTATTTCGGATCATCGTTCCAAGCTGCTGATGCTTCTCCTTAAGAATAGCATTACCCACATTTTTTAAAAAATGATACTGACAATATTGATGGGGTACACCAGGAAATGCCTCGGCTACCGATCCAATAATTGCATCTTGCATATCGCTTATTACTCCAAGCGGTATTCCAAAGGTATCGCATACATATTGAACCAGTGGTTTGACATCATCTTTCTCGTCTCCAGCCAGAGCTGCATATAATACAGTACCGCTTATATTATCCCTAAAAATATACAATGTCTTTGTTTTAACTGAGACTGTTCCATCTATTTGCAGTACATATCCTCCTTGTTTAGCCAACCCCTGGCGAATTTCCTCTATTTTTTCTTTGTGATATCCTGAAATCAGAGCAAGGTATTTGTCTAAATGTTTTGATACTGTAGCTCCGTTGGTATGAATACCATGTTCAGAAAGACCAGCTAATATCTCATCAATTGTTTTATTATCTTCAAATCGAAGCGCTCCCTCAAGTGCTAACACATCAATACCGAAGGTCAAACCTTCCAGAGTGAGTCCTTTAAATTCTGCTGAATGAAAGGACATCGAATTACCTCTGCAGTTCTTATTTCTACATTTCAAAACCCTTTCCCAACAGATCAATTTTCCATTTAGTGTAATTACTGTTTTTTCAGGAGTATTATATTTTTTTACAAGTTTTTCGCCACATATAGGACATTCCTTGAGATCGGGTTGAAACATTGTGCTCATGAAAAAAGAATACGCTGTAGCTTTATTTAAAGAATACGATAGTTAATCAATAGCTAATATACTCTAATTAGGCATAATCATTACTATTTTTACTTAGGATTTGATTTAAAAAGTCAATGATATATTTTTTCTGAAAAAAATCCATAATAATCTCTGAAATTAAAAAACAAATGCTATTCTTAGAAATGGTACAGGCTCAAATAGTTCCACTTTTTTATTTTTGTTGTAGGAGTAGGAGTGACCTTGGACTGCCCCTCTCGTAGTGGACAGGTAGTTTTACTAATGAAGGTACAGCTCCTATATTTTCACTATTTCCGCATTCTCAGAATCGAGTCCCTTCCATTTCACCCTGTAGCCGAGAACATCAAGTATCTGCTGGCTCTTTAAGCCGTATTTCCCGAAAATTTCGAGGGCATCGCTGTGCTTTTTCACTCCCTTCAATTCGTTCTGGACGGCTTTAAGGGTTTGATTATTAACAAGCTGGTCTCCGATCAGCAAATAACCATCCTTATTGTTCTGCTTATTCACCACTTTCAGGGCATCCACGCTGACGCTGTATTTTTCGGCAGTTTCACAGAGATTGACCACGCCTCCCTCCAGAGCGATTTCAATATATTTGAGCTTCTCAACTTCTTCAGTTAGCTGCTTTTCCTCATATTTTCTCAGGATTTTGAGCATCTCCAGATAAGGTATTTTCCCGTCATAGAAAATCAGGTTATCAGTCCTGAACTCCGAGCCTGAACAGGCAAGATTCCTGTCAACAAGCAGTATCATGTTCTCTTTTTCTTTCAGCAGGTTTATCTTCTGAATCTTGTTTCTGAGATATTCAGGAGTCCAGAAGCCGATAATCTCAACATACACCGTAGTACCATTTCTCTCAAGTGAAAAATCAGGAATAAAAGCATACTGACCAGCCTGCAGTACAGTGGGTTCTCTCCTGACCAGCCAGCCGTTGAAACTGAGCATTGATAATTCCTTTTCGATGGCACTGTCAAACGATTCCTCTGAATCAAAATCGGCAAATATCTGCCTGGTATTATCCAGAGTAAAATCATAAATCCTCTTTCCCTGCATTGTTTTTTTTAAGATACTTGCTTTTAAACTCCATTTGTTGCACTTCATGATAGTTGGCAGCAGTTTTGCCAGAGCCGTGCCGTATCTTTCGGTCATCTTGAATAAGGAAACTGCTCCATCCAGGCATATCCTACCATCCTGAATGGAGTACATTAATCCAAGCTGCTTAACCTTCCAGAAGACTTCTTGGTAATTTTCCTCTATTTGAATGTCCATACCTGTTGCCTTAAAAAGAAGGGTCTGCGTCAGGGATAGATTGTATTGCCTGAGCAGGGCTTCAGAGGTTATGGTCTGGAATTCCTTAATTATCAAGTTATCTTCCATATCTGCCCATAGAGCCTTTTCCAGTGAATCAGGTTCGACAGATAACTTTCTGGCAGTCCTTTCTATGACTTCCTTTCTTTCCTTTGCATCGGAAACTGAACCCTTACATTCCTCAAAAACACTTCTTCTGGCAGTGGCTGGCTCTATGACCGAATCCATCTCGATAATACATCTTCTCTCAAGTATCTGAGTCAATCCCCTGATTAATCGGTAGTCAATCTCCTCAATTCCTTCGATTTCCTCTATAATTTCCCCGTATGTTTTCCCGATATGTTGTTGGAACAGGTTAATAAGCGAGCCTGAAATTTCAAGATTCTCCTTGTCAAGCTTAGCATAAATAGGTTCAATTTTTCCTTTGTAACTTTTTGTAACAAGAAGGTCACTGGTAAGCATTTTTTCTACCTCAGAGCTTTATTTCTTCGTTTTGCTGTGTTTATTTCGCTTGTCTCTGCCGATACGATTTCATACAGGACAGCTTCTTTTCCTTCCTTCTTTCTAAGTATCCTTCCTAAACGCTGAATAAAAGCCCTTCCGCTACCTGTTCCGCTCAGGATTACACCAACATCTGCCTCAGGAACATCTATGCCTTCATCCAGAACCTTCGAGGTAACAACAGCCCTGTATATACCCGACCTGAACCTATCAAGGATTTCGCTCCTTTCCTTACCTACGGTTCTATAGGTAATGGCTGGTATCAGGAATTCCTTTGATATTTTATGGACAAGCTTGTTGTGCTCGGTGAAAATGAATAACCTGCTATCTGTATGCTTTTTTAGGATTTCCCTGAATTTTTCTATCTTCGAGACGCTGTTCAGGGCGATGTCCCTTGCTTTATTCCTGGCAAGAAGTGCCTTCCTTGCGTTGGGGTCTCTTCCGCTTCTGATAACAATTTTCTGGAAATCCAATGGAGTCCTGATTGTTATGTTACATCTCCTGAGATAGTCTGCAAAAATTCCCTGATTGTGCTCATATTCTTTTTGTTCTTCCTCAGTCAGTTCAACCGCAATCTTTTGAAGCCTGAAAGGAGATAAGTGCTCTCCTGCAAGCTCTTTTACCTTTTTCTCAAATACCTTTCCACCTACAAGCCTGTTAAGCTCGCTATGAAGTCCATCTTCTCTCTCATATGTAGCCGTTAGACCCATCCTGAAAGGTGAAGCAAACATCTCGGCTATATGCTTGTAGCCCTCGGCAGGAAGATGATGCACTTCATCAAAGATTATTAAGCCGAATTTGTTCCCCAGCCTTGCGGCATGGATATATGCAGAGTCGTATGTGGATACAGTTAAAGCTTTTATTTCCTGCTCCCCTCCACCAAGGATTCCAACCTCTATTGTAAACTCTTTCTTCAGCCTGGAACGCCACTGGTCAAGCAGGTCAAGAGTTGGAACAATCACAATTGTCGGAATATTCAGCAGGGAAATCGCCTTTATCCCTATGACCGTCTTACCGCTTCCTGTCGGAAGCACTATGACGCCACGTTTGCCGTTCAGAATCCAGGCATCCAGAGCCTGTTTTTGATAGTCCCTCAGTATCATGCTGCTCTGAAGTTCGGGACATGGCATAAGGTCGAGGACGCTATCTGTAAAGCCGATGCATGAATTATTCAGGTAATCAATAATATCCCTGTAGTGCAGAGCCATTGCTCTGAAGGCTCTGGAACGTTCATCCCAGGTAGAATTCGGGATTCGCACATCTCCTCTAACTGCAATTGTGCCCCGGTTAAAGGTGAGCTCCATGATATGAACAGCAATGGAACTTGTAGATTAATAAGCGTTGGGAGTGCATAGTGAAAGTAATGCGACCTGTAAAAAATCCGAATATTGATACGCTCATTAAAAAAGGTGAAAAACATCTTAAGAACAGGCAGTTTGAGGATGCACTGCGTATATTTAATTTTGCCCTTAAACTCGATGAGAAAAATGAAAAACTGTGGGAATACAAGCTGGCAGCACTGAATGAATTAGACAGGGTTGATGAAGCGTATGAATGTCTGGAGCAGATTACAAAAATTAACCCAGAAAAGATGAAATGGCTTGCTGAAGTGCGAAAAAATCCAGAAATTCAGAGGTGTGATAAACTTATGGAGGACGCTCAAAGACTTGTCGCTGACCAGCAATACGAGAAGGCAATATCCTGCTATAAGGAGGTAATCAAAAGCGACCCGACATGCACAGATGCATATATGAATCTCGGAATCTGTTACGACCATCTTGGGGATTATTCCTCAGCAATTGATTTTTACGATATGGCTTTGGAATTATATCCGCAGTATCCTAAAGCATGGCTGAATAAGGCAATCACATATCAGCATATGGAAGACATTAATGAAGCGTTAAGATGTTTTGACAAAGCAGTTGATCTGGATAAGAATTACAGTCTGGCATATTATAATAAGGGCGTTCTTCTAATAGAAAACGGGGACTATAGGCAAGCTCTGGAATGTTTCACAAAGATCCTTGAAATTGACCCCGAAAAATGAAAATGCGAAGTACAATGCGGAAGCATTCATTCATGCTTTAGAATAAATGCATTAATACGCATTGGGATTGGACTGCGCCCTCAAGTGTGGAGGCAGTTAAGCTGTTGTAAAGCGATAGCTGTATCCATATGTACAGTTTGTTGCTGAGGTGCTGTATATTTTCGGCAGGAGATTGAACTATATCTCATTTAAGGGGCTACGAGGATGCGAAATGAGGGGTTATTTTGAGGAGGGTAGTGGAATGGTGCTATTGCAGGCAGCCAGCCTGTTATACTTTTGTGCAATCGAGGAGCTGCATTCTTTCACAATTGGGTTAAGATTTTAGCCAGGACCTGACTAGATCCAGCTGAAGTTCTCCTGCAGGCCTGTGAGATTGCATGCCTGTGGAGCTGATAAAAAGCTCAGAGCATTGCGATTGTACAATCAGGATAAAGCACATCTTTTTTATTCGAGTACTGGCCAGATTAGACTTTACCTCATTGCCTGGTAAATCATCACTGCCACTGCCACCACAAAAGAGCGCAGGCGCCACGGTTAAAGCCGCAAAACTCACAGACGATGAAGCTGAAAAAGTGGATCTGGTCAAGAAGATGCTCGGAACGGATAACACATCAGAGGCGTTGCGGTGGTGCATCAGGGCTGCCTGGGCGACCTATGGGGAGCAGGTAGAGGAAATCGTAAAGAAGAAGGAATCAGTTTCACCGATTAACCTGTAGAAACTTAAACCAGTTTAAAATTTAACTGGTTTAAACTTTAACGCAAATCATATTTACCTGAGGGATGTTGCCTCCCCACATAGAAAATGGAGTATCTCGGTTGGTGTTCGTCACGGACCACGTAATGAATTTTGTAGGGCATCAGGAGGATGCTCGAAGTGTTTGAAATTCTTTTCTATTTTTGTATCAGTAAATTTGATTCAGGCGCAAACACCTAAATTAAACTTCATAATAAACAAACAAAATAACTGATAGAAGAAAAAAATGGTGGGGCATACGACTGAATAATGCCCCATTTTTAGCTCATACCGTTTTGCAGAGCTTATTTGTGGATGACTATGCTGCCGCCACCGAGAGCAGTTGTCGGATCTGCATCTTCGAGAGCATCCATCTGGTTGTCATATACAACTTCTCCTGTGCCTTTATTCCAAATCTTGATGCGGAATTTATCTACTCCACCACCGCCATTGACCTGACCATCGATTGCACTCAACATGAATCCGTAATCCCCTGCGCCATTGATATTACCTGAACCCCTATACATCGCTTTTGGGCCAGCTACGACAAGCCAATCATAACTACTTGAATGGAAGTTAAGATTACCTGCCTTGAACTGGAATTCTGTCTGTCCAGTTGGAGTCGTAGCGCCTTTCTGATATTTAGAGACAAATCCAAAGTTGGCTTTTCCTATCAATGACGGATCTGCCACATATGCACCTGCTGGAGAATTTATCCAGCCACCGCCTGTTACAAATCCTGCGCTTGGATCGTAGACTACCACATAATCAAGCATACATTCCGTATCTTCACCTGCGTCATCGTCCGCAACCTTCAGGCAGATGGTATAGACACCTGGTACACTATATGTATGGGCATGCGACGCAGATGTTGATCCTGCAGACAGAGGATCACTATCTGTTGTTCCGTCGTCCCATGTCCAGGAAGCTGTGAATGTGTCCTGAACGCCAGGATCGCTGAATGCGCCGGTCACCGTGATAGGTGTCCCAACCTGCACGAGATATGATGATGCGGATAGTGAAGTTATGTCTGGAGCCACATTATTGACAGTCACGTCTGCCGTGTCAGTATCAGAAAGCGAGCCATCGGTTACCTCTACAGTTGCAGTACCTGAGAAGTCGTCGTTCCATGTGTTGGATGCTGCCGTGCTTGATGACCAGGCAGTGTCCCATGTTCCATCGCCGTCAAAGTCCCACCTGTATTGCAGGGAATCTCCATCAGGGTCTGAAGAGCCTGCTGCGCTGAAGGGAATTGAAGAACCTTCATTTTCAGTATATGGACCATTGGCTTCCGCCACTGGGGGTTGATTAGTGCAGGTATCAGTAGTCTCACTCTGAGTCGTTGGCGGTGTTTGGTCGGTGTCAATTGTAGCACTGTTAGTTATTGTTGTTCCGCCTGGCGTACCTGATTTGATCTGTACATCCACAGTAACCTGTCCGGAAGTTCCTGCGGTAATACCTCCAATGTTCCATGTGACGACATCTCCAGATAGTGTTCCTCCATTAGATGCTGATACAAAATCCACCTCAGGAGGAAGTGTGTCTGTGATTGTTGCTCCAGTCACATCATATGCGTTTTGATTGTCATATGAAAGCGTATATGTTACAGTGCTTCCTGCATTGGCACATGCAGATAATCCGTCGGTCTTTTGTAGGTTTAAGGGGTTATATGATATCTCTTTTCCAGGAACAGCAATTCCTGTTGGATTTCCAATATCTACAGTTGCATAAAGATAATTCAGTCCAGAATCGAATACTATTATTCTGTCTGAACCTCCAGATCCTTGATTTCCTGTTGTAATATATAGCAAACTTGTCGCTGGATCAACTGCAAGTCCTACAACATTGTCAGTTGAAACACCACCTGATAATGTTCTTATATCTTTTGATTGCTCGATATTAGTATTTAAATCATATTTGCTAAGCAGATGTGTGCTTCCATAACCTTCGTATGCATTTCCAGTATATACTAATCCATTCTTTGTGTCTACAGCTATGCCCATGGCACCCTGGCTTACAGTGATAGTACCTGCAGATGACCAGTCAGCAGTTTTGAAGATTTTAACATTTTTAGACAAATCGGCTAAGTAGAGCAGATCATGTACTTCATCAAGTGCTATCCCATATGCACCACCTGAAGCAATTCCGGTTAAGGGTATATAATATGGCGATGCCGTGACGTCGTTTGTTAGCGTTTTGGTGGTTGCATCCCAAGAATATACATATAAGTGATTTGTGCTTCGATCTACAGAATAAACTTTCTGTTTATCCTGATCAACAACAATACCAGCTAAGTTATTTGCATTAGGTGCTGTAACCGTTCCTAATTTTGCCAGTGTTTTTGCATTTACGATATCAACTGTACCATATCCTTCGAATGTCACAAATAAAATCTCCGAGTCTGTATCAATAGCCAGTCCTGCTCCTCCGTAGTGAGTTGGAACCGATGTCATTTGATATACTAAATATGTTGGCGCTGGTTGTATATCATAGGCTGATATCGGACTATTAGCATTTAGATCTTTGTTCACATATAGCGATTTCGCCGATGCTGTTCCAACCATAGCAATTGCAATAATCGATATGATCATAGACCACACCCATATTGCAGATGCTTTGGATTTCCACGTTTCTCTCGTATTCATTTTATTTCCTCCTTTGACTTCTCTTCATTTACCCATTCGCAATCATCGCAGAAAGAGGAAATATTTATATTCAAATCCCACAGATTAATACCTGCAGTAAGTCGACCGACATGCTGCAGGAAATGCCGTAAGGTATTTCCTCTCTGAAAGGTTGTGTTCGCGCACGACCTTTCAATTCTACTCATGCATACTGATGTGCTTACCCAGTCACCTTATATGGTAGGATCCCGCACATCTCGAACCATTTAAACCTGGGTTTCTTATGAAATATACATAAATAAACCAACAGAACATTATTTTTTTATATATTATTGTTAATTTTTTCCCTCCTAATGTAAGTATAATATGGACCCAATATACCACCTATAACAAACGGTTTTTTGATAATGATGATTATAACGATATTTGAATCATATATATCTTTCGGATCTTATATCACATAATAATTATAAAAATCTTACTAATAGCATTTTTTTTGATTTGAAAGAGTAGAATTTTTAAAAGATTCATAACTGGATTATATGACCGCACCGCCACCAGATAAGATAATATATATCAACAAGTATTATTTATATCCCACATTCCGCAGATACCTCTAACACAAATACATTTTCTCATAACTTGAACCCAAGAGCGCCAATATCTTCCTGTGTATTTCTCTAAGAGCTTGTCTGAATATTCCTTCATTGACTTGAAGCTTGAATGCGTGATAGCCGCTTAACCATCAGGTGACTCATCGCAGCATAAATCATTGACT
>Ga0209342_10006758_pt1 | contig 11586 bp, 9 predicted proteins | sample RifCSP16_2_FD_184023 | JGI IMG/M metagenome (GOLD analysis project Ga0209342, IMG submission 184023) | Soil microbial communities from Rifle, Colorado - Rifle CSP2_sed 16_2 (SPAdes) (version 2) | ecosystem: Environmental > Terrestrial > Deep subsurface > Rock core/Sediment | place: Rifle... | reverse complement strand
GGGACATCCTGCGCCGGAGTAACGTGGGCGTGATCGCAACGCGCCGCTCCCCGGCGGTGAGCGGTCGGGGCTCGAACGAGGTCTACGGGGTCGACGCCAACTTCAATTTTTTCGCCAACTCCGCAGTCAACACCTATTACGCGCGGAGCTCGACCGACGACCGCTCTGGCAAGGACGCAAGCTACCGGGCGCAGATCGACCTTAACGCCGACCGCTACGGGTTCGAGACCGAGTACCTAGCGGTCGGCGAGAATTTCAACCCCGAGATCGGCTTCCTCCGGCGAGAGGACTTCCGCCGCAGCTTCGCTCGCGCTCGCTACAGCCCGCGCCCCAAGTCTCTTCGCGGCGTGCGCAAGGTCGGCTGGGAGGGGAGCCTGGAATACATCACCGACGGGGCGGGCCGGCTCGAGACGCGCGAAGCCCAGGCCAAGTTCACGCTGGACTTCGAATCGAGCGATCAATTCGTGGTGGAGTACTCGCGCAACTACGAGTTCCTCCCCGAGCCCTTCGAGATTGAAAGCGGTGTCGTGATCCCGGTAGGAGGGTATAGCTTTCAAGACGTCCGCGCCTCTTTCCAGATGGGGCCTCAGCGGAAGGTCTCGGGACGGCTCAGCCTGCGACGGGGAAGCTTCTACGACGGCGAGCGGACCGAAGCCAGCTATACCGGCCGGGCGGAGATTTCTCCCCGGCTCACCCTCGAGCCCCGACTCTCCTGGAACTGGGTCGACCTCCCGCAGGGCCGCTTTACCACCAAGCTCGTGAGCACCCGGGTCAATTTTTCGCTCTCACCACGCATTTTCGTGGGGGCGCTCTTGCAGTACAGCTCCAGCAGCGATTCGCTCGCAACCAACGTGCGCTTCCGCTGGGAATACGAGGCCGGGAGCGATCTCTTCGTGGTTTACACCGACGGGCGCAACACGGAAGGGCCGGGTTACCCTCTCCTCCAGAACCGGAGCCTGGTCGCCAAGTTCACCCGCTTGTTTCGATTCTAAGATCTCCTTACTTCACCGGAACCGCCAGCGTGTCGTGGTGCGTGGCGATGAGGGTCCTCAGGAACGGACCGATGGCATCCACTCCCAGGAAGCCCGCGGCGCGCGCCGCGGTTTCCAGTTTCTCGCGCGGAACGTCACCGCTTTCGGCAAAGTGCTTGAGGTCCCGAAAGAAACCGATGGTGAACAGATCCCAGCCCGCTCCCTCGACGTGGGTGAAGATGAGGGTCTTCGGGCGGCCGATCTTCTCGAGAAACGTGTTTTCCATCTCGCGCTCCCGCCGCAGCTCGGCCTGCTTGCCAGCGAGCGCCGTGAACATCTCGATGTGGAAGAGCCCCGCCCCCTCGAACGCTTTCTTGAGGTCTTCGACCGACGGGCCCTCGACGTAGACTTCTTCATGCCAGGCCATCCGCTCGCGCACCATCTGCCTGAAGTCGCTGGGAGCGGGGAGGCCTTGCTCTTGAGCGGCGGTGGCGCGACGAGCCACGCGCTCCTTGTCGAAATATTCGGTGAAGCTCTCCAGGGGAACGAGAAGCATGAGATCCCACTGGTCACCAAGGTAGTGACGCATCCACAAAGGAGGCTGGTCGCCCGCGGCTTCGAAAACGGGAATTCTCTCCTTGTAGAGCGCGATGATGTCCAGGAGCCTCCCGGGGGCGGCCCGCACCAACGTGGCCCGGTACAGCGTGGCGGCGTCAGCGGTGGACGTCACCGAAACGAGAGCAATGGCAGCTAGAAAAGAGCGCACCGTCGCCTCCTTCGGGGTTGCCAACTGGCCCATTATAGAATTACGTCCTCACATTTGCTCTCCGTGTGAATAATCGGGAAGCGCGAACGACCTGCTCAGGAGAACCGACGGTATTGTAGTGCCTACGAGCCCTCACGAAAAACTCATAAAGACCTCAGCCTGCGTCCATTGAGGCGCAGGCAACCGCAAGCGAGAATTCCCCCGAACTTAACTCAAGGAGGTTGTGACATGACTCGACTCGTTGGAATCGCTTCGCGGCTCGTCGTACTGGGCGCCTTCGGCGCGCTCATCGCCCTCGTCCTTCCGGCCGCCTGGCCAGCAGAGCACGCCGGCGTCCCCCGCGGACGGCCACACCGTCCACGTGACGGCCCTCACGTGGTGGCCGGCAAAATCATGGGACCGTACGATCATTACTGCAAAGTGCTCTCGCACGAACCGATGATCGAGTGTCTCTGTTACCGTTGGAGCGATCCCAGCGCAAGACTCGAGCAAATCGAGTACATCATCGCCAGGTCCATCACGCGGACGGACGCCGTCACGCTGAACGACTGGAACAAGAACTGGCACGACCACCAGCAGGAAAGAAACGGTACCCGCGTCGCGGAACGGTCTCGATGAATCGCGGCGTCTCGGCGTCGTCGGAGAGGGCCGCCCGGATCTGCCGGATGCAGTAATTCAGACCCTGGTCGAAGTTGACGAACGTGTCGTTGGTCCAGATCTCTTTCTGGATCTCTTCTCGTGGCACGAGCTGCCCGGCGCGGCTGACCAAAAGCGAGAGCACTTTCAAGGGTTGAGGCTGAAGCTTGATGAACCCGCCGCCTTTGCGCAGCTCACCGTTCACCGGATCCAGCTCGAAAGGGTCAAACCGCAGCCGCGCCACGGCTGCAGTTATGGGCGGCCCTCGGGAAAAATTCATCGAATCCTCATGGCCCGCGCATTGCCAGGCGAACCGGCGCGGTCGACAACGCCCCCTTGGCCTCTGGAAGAAGACGATCTATAGTCGCGCCCGAGGAAGGACCGCGTCCCCTTCTCAGGGTCGGAGAGAGACGTTGTCTCGAAGGAGAAATCGCAAGAAAAACCGAGCCTACGGCCGCACCGTAGAGGCTTCTCCCGCGGTGCGCGGGAGCTTCGAGGAAGGGGCGGCGCTCGTGAGCGGGCTCCTGGAGGCCCGGCAGCTCAAGCAGGCGCTCGAGGAGGCAAAGTCTCTCCACCGGCGGGAGTCGTCGCCCTCGTCCGAATCCCTTCTCATCGAGGCCTACCTCGCCAAGGTCGATGCGTTCAGCCCTTCGATGGCGACCGAGGCCGCAGCACTCCTCGACCTCGTCGAAGGGCGCCACCCGCAGGCGCGCACTCGGACGGCGCGCCTGAGGCTGAGGCTCGCCGCGCGCGCGGGTCGCTTCGAGGACCTCTTGCGGACTCTGGCCGATGACTCGACGCCGAAAGAAGTCCGTGAGGACATCGAGCGGATGATTCGGGAGGATGCCACGGATCTCGACGCTCTCGCCGCCTGCCCCTCCCTCCCCCCAGAGCACGCGCTCAGGGTCGCTGCCTCAGAGGTCCTGCGGGCGCTCTCGACCGTGACCAGCGAGCCCATTGAAGACGAGTCTCTCTCGGGCCTCCCGCTCTCCCGCCGGAGTCCCCTTGCGCCCTGGAAGTTCCTGCTCCGAGCCATTGGGTGTTTCTACCGCGAGGAAGACGAGGCGGTGGAGGAGCTGGCCGCTGCCATCGAGCCCGGCGCTGCCCCCGCGCCCCTCGGCCGGGCGCTCGTCGCGATGGTGAAGGGCGAGCGTCTGGAGTCGCCCGCGCTGCGCTCGCTCGCAACTTCGGTCGGGGGAGACGTTCGAAGCCTTCGCGAGGCCCTCGTCGAACTAGACCGCGCGTTCGAGCGCGAGAACCCTCGGCCGATCCGGGAGGCGACGCGAACGGCCATTCGCCTGTGCCGAACCGAGCGGCCCGAGCTCGCCGAATCCCTGAAGCAGCGGATTTCCGTGAAGGCCTTCATCCTCGGTGTCCCCGCGGAAAAACTTCAGGCGACCCTGGGAGGTCCCTCTCTTCACGATGCTCGATTCTGGCGCTTGCTCGCCCACGCCCTCGAAGGCGACGGAGACGCTGTCCTCGCCTGCGCCGCGTGGGAAGAGTTTCGCAGGAACGCCCTCGAGGAGCGATGGTTCGAAGCGGGAGGACCCGAGGAGGCGGCAATCTACTCCAAGATGATTGGGCTCATGCTCCGGCTGGATCGGGAAAGCCGCCGGAAGGTGAAGGAGCACTTTCCGCGCGCGTTCCCGGGCTTCGGCGCGTTCTACGTCGATCAGCCGGAGGCCATACGAGCCCGCGCCCCCCCGGGGCGCCCGGATGCCTATTTCCTGGACCTCGAGACGCTCTTCGAGCGCTGCGCCGAGTGCGATCCGGATCCGGAAACGTTTCGCCAGTGGCTCTCCTGGGGCAAGACGGAGCCCGGGTGGAAGTCCGCGGAGAGGGCGGCGCTCGCCTGGAGCCGGGCGCGGCCCGAGGACGCGGCGCCTCTCGTGCACCTGGCGTTCGCTTGCGAGGCGCGGAGCGCGCTCAAGAAGGCCATCTCCTTCCTCGAAAGGGCCGAGAAGCTCGACCGCCTCCATCCCGACGTCCGGCGCGCGCGGCGGAGGCTCCTCACCGCGACTGCCGTGAGGCATTTCCAGAGCCGAAATCTGGGACTGGTCTCGAAGGACATCGCGGAGATCGAGCGGCTTTCCGATGCCGAGGAGGGGGATCGGCCCGCGCTCACAGCGGCCCTCGGGTGGCTCCGAGGCGCTCTCGCGGGAAATGGAGAGGAGCGCGTCCCCTATGACGCCGTGACGCGCGCATTCGAGGACGAGATGGCGGCCTCGTGCTTTCTCCATGGGTTGGCAGAGGCCTCGAAGCTCGGCGGGCCGCTCTTCATGGCCCCGCTTCCTTCCCCGGCTTCCCCGGCGCAAGGGGAGGCGGGCCGGCTTTCGAAGGCGATCGCGCGCGCCGCGGCTCTGGGAGTGGACGTGGGTCTCTCGATACCGATCCCCCGCGGCTGGGAGGATCCGCTCCGCCGGGATCTCGAATCGTCGAGCGCCAGGCTCGAGCCGCGGGAGCTTCGGATGCTCGCCGAAGTGGCGCTCGGCCGGGAGGAGAACGAGATCGCGTACGTCGCTTCGGGCCACGGGCTTTCGCACGGCGAGCCCCACACGGCGCGGTTTCTGCTCTTGAGGGCGGAGAGCCTTCCCCCGTGGGAATCGGATCGCATCCGCGACTGCCTGTCCGCGGCGGTGGAGCTGGCGCGCGGCCACCGGGACATGGAGCTGGTGGCTTCGATCGTGGACGCGGGACGATTTCGGACCGGGCTTCGTCTCGGCTTCGGGTTTCCGTCGGACGCGGCGGCCTCCGCGGAAAAGGCGATCCCGGACGTCGTGAAGCGGGAGAGAGAAGACAAAGCCTTCCCCCGGTGGTCGGGGTCCGTCCCGGAACCTTTGGTCGAATGCCAGTGCGACTTCTGCCGGAGGGAGAGACGGGCCGAGACCGCGCCGTTCCAGCGCCCGCTCTTCGAGGATGACGAGGACGAAGGTCTCGTCTTTGATGAGCTCGACGACTCGGAGGACGAGGAGATCCCGCCCGAGGTCCTCGGCGTGCTCCTCGAAATGGAGAAGAAGTACGGCCCGTCCGTGGACCCGGAGTTCATCGCCCGGAAGGATCCCGCGATCGCGCTGCGGCTCGCGGAAGCTCTGGAGCGGTCGGGCTTCCGCAACAGGGGCAACGAGCCGCCTCCGCGGCGGAAGCGGCGGTCCAAGAGGAAACGCAAGGGAAAGCCATAATAATGATGGTGGAGAATTCGGACCCTCGAGCCGTCCTCGGCGTTTCGGTCACTGCGGGCCCGGAGGAGATCCGGGCCGCCTACCTCGAAGCCGTCAAGCGACATTCGCCGGACCGCGATCCCGAAGCGTTCGAGCGCATCCGGGACGCCTACGAAGCGCTGCGGGATCCCAAGCGGCGGATCCAGTTGGTGCTGCTTGCGGAGGATCCGCGGACGCCTCTCGCGGAGTGGCTCGACGCCCAGACGAAGAAGCGGCGTTTCGTCGGCCCTCGCCCGTGGCTCGATGCGCTGAGGAAGACATGATGGACGAACGCGACGACAGGGCGGCGGCGGAGAAGGGAAGCGCTCGAGAGGACATCCTTCGCCGCTTCGAAGCCTGGCTCGACGAGACCCTCTCCTCGGAGGAGCCTCCGTCGGGCGCCGCCGCGGAAATCCTCGCCGAGATCGAAGACGAGGAAACGGCCGAAAGCGCCCACGGCCCGTACGGGCTTTACGGTCTGGACGCGCTCTGGTCGGCGATGACCGCGCTCAACCAGGAAACGAAGCTTCAAGGGCGCGCCTTCCAGAAGCTCCACGACGCCATCGCCCCCTGGGCCGAGGAGGCGCGGCGAGAGCCCTCGGTGTGGGAAAAAGAAATAGCCGAAGCCCGACATCACGCCCAGCGGGACGCGGTGCTTGCGCTCGTGGATCTGCGGGATCGCCTGGTCCGAGGGGTCGATTCCGCCGGCCGCCACCTGGAGCGAGCGGAATCCAAACGCCGCCGTCGATGGCGCTTCTCCCGCCTCGGAGGGGACAGGCGCGTCGAGGACGAGACGCTCGAGGCGGCGCGCGCCCTGTGGAAGGGATCGGTTCTGACCCTGGAGCGGCTCGACGAGGCGCTCTCGCAGTTCGGAGTCCAGGAGATCGAGTGCCTGGGGGGTGAGTTCGATCCCGGGATCATGAAAGCGGTCGACGTCGAGGAGACGCCGGCGGAACGGGAGGGTGAAGTGCTGTTCGTCTATCGAGCGGGGTTCGAGTGGAATGGCGAGCTTTTGAGGCCCGCGGAGGTCAAGGTGGCGAAGTCGATCGGGGAGACGGGGTCATGAGCGAAGGGGACGTCGTCGTCGGGATCGACCTCGGGACCACCAACTCCGAGGTTGCCGCGTTCTTGGAGGGTCGGGTGCAGGTGCTGGGAGCGGGAGAGGCGAAGATGGTCCCCTCGTCGGTGGGACTTTCGCCAAGGGGCGAGCTCCTCGTGGGAAAGGCGGCGCGAAACCAGCAGCTGCTGTATCCGGAGCGGACCGTTCGCAGCATCAAGCGCCAGATGGGAACCGATGTCGAAGTCGAGATCGGCGAAAGGAAGTTCACGCCTCAGGAGGTCTCGGCCGTCATCCTGAGGGCGCTGGTGGAGCAGGCGGAAAGAGACCTGGGGGGGCGCGTCAAAAAGGCGGTCATCACCGTGCCCGCCTACTTCTCGGACGCCCAGAGGCAGGCGACCCGCGAGGCGGGAGCGCTCGCGGGCCTCGAGGTGGTGCGGATCCTGAACGAGCCCACGGCGGCGAGCCTCGCCTACGGTTACCGCGAGGCCCGAGGGCACACGGTCCTGGTCTACGACCTCGGCGGGGGTACGTTCGACGTGTCCATCGTCCACATCGAGGGCGAGGTGACGGAGGTTTTGGCGAGCCACGGAAACAACAGTCTCGGCGGCGACGACTTCGACGCTCTCCTTTTGGATCGGCTGGCGCAGGAGTTTCTGCGGGAGCACGGGGTGGACCTCCGAAGGGGAGAGCGCTCGGCTCACTCTCGGCTGTGGTGGGCGGTGGAGGAGGCGAAAAAGCAGTTGAGCGCCGAGCCCTATGCGAAGATCCGGGAGGAGGCGATCGTCTCGGTCAACGGAAAGCCCCTTCATCTGGAGAGGGAGATCTCCCGCGAGGAGTACGAAGAGCTGATCCGTCCTCTGGTGGAGTCGACGCTCGAGAGCGTGTCGCGCGCTCTCGCGGATGCGGGGAAGAAGCCCTCGGAGCTGGACGCGATCCTCCTGGTCGGAGGCTCGACCCGCACCCCTCTCGTCTCCCGGGTGCTCGAGGAGCGGACCGGCCTCGTCCCTCGCCAGGAAGTCCATCCCGACCTCTGCGTCGCTCTCGGCGCCGGGATCCTCGCCTCGCGACTTTCGGGACGGGAGGTGGAGCGGGTGCTGGTGGACGTCTCGCCGTACTCGTTCGGGCCCTCTTTTCTCGGCGAGCGCGGGGGCTATCCCTACCCCCACTGCTACAAGGCGGTTGTCCGCCGGAACACGCCGCTGCCGGTGACCCGCGCCGAAAGCTACTACACGAGCTCTCCCTTTCAGAGCACGGTGGAGGTCCGCGTCTATCAAGGCGAGGACGAAGACGCCCTGAAGAACGTCCTCGTCGGGAACTTCACCGTCGAGGGCCTGACCGAGACGAGGGAGCCGAACGAGGTCCTCTGCCGCATGAGCCTGGACGTGGACGGCATCTTACGGGTGACGGCCATCGAAAAGCGCACCGGGAAGTCGAAGCAGATCACGATCCAGGACGCGCTGCGGGAAAAGAGCGAAGAGGAGATCGCCGCCGCCCGGAAGCGGCTGGAAGAGCTGTTCTCGACGGCGAGGGCGGGCGGAATGGAGCTGTTCGAAAAGAGCGAGACGCCCTGGGAGGGGACTGAGGAGGAATTCGACCCCGAGGAGTCGTTCGATGGCGAGGAAGGAGGGGCGCCCGTTGAAGAGGTTGAGGAGGACTCGGGATGGTCGGAGACAATCCGGGAATCGTATCGGCTGGTCGAGCGGTCGAGAAGCCTGTTCGGGAAGATGCATGACGACGACAAAGAAGAGGCCATCGACTTGAACGCCGAGGTCGAGACCGCCATCGCCCGAGAAGACCGAGAGGCGCTCGAGAAGGCCAGACGATCCCTGGAGGAGCTTTTGTTCTTTGTGGAGGGGAAGTGAGCTTCGGAGAGGAGAGCCGGGAGAGCTGCCCGGTCTGCGGCGCGCGCTTCCGGGAGACGAGGCTCTGCTCGCGGTGCGGCGCCGATCTGTCGCCTTTGATGTATCTGGTGACGAAGGCCCATCGGCTGCGCGAGCGGGCGAGAGAGCGTCTCTTCGAGGGAGACGCCCGCGAGGCGTGGGAGCTCGCCCGGGCTGCCGAGAGCGCGGCGCCGACTTTGGCCGGAAAACGCCTGGAGCGGCTCGCGCGGTGGCTCGGCTCCGGGGCGACGTTGCGATAGCGAGGAAGATCGCGATCGTCCGCGCACCGACCCACTCCTCTGTTCCTGCGGAGGCAGGTTTCGCGTCTCTTCCTTCATCACTTTCGCAGCAAGAAGAAATCCGATGGCGTCCCCATAGCCGCCGACCACGAATGTAAGAATTAGGCCACGCTCTACCCAGCCGATGTACTTCCCCGCGCTCGGGAGGCCTGGCTTTAGATCCTTGGTGCCCTCGCTTATCTGCTGGAGGAAGGACTGGGTGACCTTTTGCACGAAGAAGCCGCCCCCGAAAACTACGGCGACATATGCAGAGAGATAGAGGAACAGATCCTTACTCTGCCCAGCCACCTTCAATGATTCAGCGACTCCGCTCGAACTTCCCGCCGCCAGCCAGAGTGAAACCAAACCAACGGCGAGCAGGTGAGCGGCCTGATCCAAAGTGAAGGCGACCCACGTGTCCTTTGAAAGCCTCGCCTTCACGTAGTCAAAGAGCACGTGCACTAGTGCCAGCAGGGCGACGCTACCCGCGACGCGCTGGTTGAGACCGAGGTTGATGGCAACGCAGGCAGCTCCGAAGTGGATGCCAGCATGTGCGGCCAGAGCGTTAGGTTTCCGCTTGTTCTTGGCGATCCAATCGGGCTGCAGCAGGAAGTCAGCGACGAGATGGGCCAAGCACAACTGGAGAAAGATAAGCACTTCAGCGCTCCTGCACCCTGCGCCTGGTGCGACCGAGTTCTGCACCTGTTTGAAGGTGTGCGGTGTCCTCAAGGAGCTGCCGCAAGAAATCAGCAGCTACTTGGAAGTGTAGCCAGCCAGCCGCGTGCAGCGGCTTGGTAACGTTCTGGTGAGCGACGTCGAGTTTTCTTGCGATCTCTTCGCGCTTGAAATCGAGCAGACTCCATCGAATCGCTTCCCACTGTCGAGTCGTCCAGCCTTGCATCATGTAGTCCGCAAGACACAGCACGGCGTCGGCCGCGGCATCGGACTCCGACGCGCCAGTGATCAACTTCGTCCATCGGAGCGGCCCTCGGCCCTTGGTGACGGCTTGCAGACCGAGTCGAGAGCGCGCAAAGGCACTACCATCCTCTTCGTAAGGACTGTCGCGCTTCGAGACGACGATGTCGCCCACCCCGATAGAAGCTCGAAAACGTGGGACCGGCACCAGTTCAGCGCCGGCGACGACGGCTCGGAGATACATTAGGGCATCAAAGGTCTGGGAAACGTCCGACATGACCCATTGAAACTCATCGCCCGCTGTTATGCGAAAGGTCATCCTCGTGTGGACTGCCTTGGGATAGCGATGCTCGACCTCCCGGAACGCCCGCCGGAGTACTTGATCCAGTTGCCGGCGGTCGCGAGCACCGTAGCGCGAGGAGCCGATAACGTCGGCAGTCGCGACCGCAACTAGTCCCGGGTGAGAAAGACCCACAGGGTCCAAGCCGAAGCCAGTCGGCGAGAGCCAGCATCCACCGCGGCCGTCGGAAGCCCTCGGATTCGAGCGCTCGGTCAGACGGAAAAGGGGCGAGGGCCGCAAGCCTCCTCCCCAGATGCGCTAGCCTATCGAGCGGGGTTCGAGTGGAATGGCGAGCTCTTGAGGCCCGCGGAGGTCAAGGTGGCGAAGTCGATCGGGGAGACGGGATCCGGGAATCGTATCGGCGGGTCGAGCGGTCGAGACGCCTGTTCGGGAAGATGCACGACGAGGACAAAGATCAGGCCACCAACATTCCGCCTTGTGGTACGTTCGAGGAGCCCAAGCGGGCTGGCCGAGCTTCGACGGGTTTGACGGTTCGAAAGTCTTGAATCCGGGGCTCCCGTGAAGCTACCATGGGCGGTCGGTTGCGGTGAGGGCCGGTCAGCATGGCGTTACTGTCCCAAAGGAAATGGCAGGTCCTGGCTATTCTTGCCTTTGGCGCTTCTCTCGTCGCCATCGCCTTTGCTCAGTACCGATGGATCAGGGAGCTGCGCGCTCGCTCCGAGATGGTCGCCACCCACCAGAACCGCGAAGCGGCTCTGCGTGCAGTCTCGCTCCTTGCCGAGGAGATGCAGGGCGCTCGCTTGCAGACTCTTCCCGCGGTGGGACATACCGACCTCGCACAGCTCCGCCTCGAGCCTCTCAGGTCCGTGTTCGAGGACGGATTGAAGAGGTTCCCGTACGTCGATCGCTTTTTCGTTTGGGCAACACCCAAACCATCCACTGAGACGCTCTTCTTTTTTCCGGAAGAGAAGCGCTTCCGCACCGATGCCGGGAAGCTCGTTCGCTTTCCCCCGGAAGTCTGGGAGCTCTACGGAGGCACCCTTCGGTGGGCGGAATTTCAATGTGTCGCTCCCGGTCCTCCTTGCCAGATCGTCGTCCACCGTGTCCTGGACGAGGAACGTTCCTCACTCGGGGCGATTGCCGGATTTACGGTGAACCTCGACGCTTTCGGGCGCGAGTTTGCGCCGGCGTTTTTCGAGACTAATATCCGTCCCGCCCTCGAGGAGCTCTTGGCCACTCAGGGCGTTTCCGTCCGGCTGTTCAGCGACAGCGGAGAGTTGGTCTTCGGCACTCGCGAGGGCGGGCAAGGGCCGGCTGGATCTTCGGCCGAGCTCCCGATGTCCTTCGCGGTGCCCACGGAGGGCCCCCAGCGCACAGCCGCAGGCCCTCGCTGGCGCCTTTCGGTGGGCGAGGCGCACGACGACCGCGTCGAGGAGATCGTTCGGCGCGGAGCTTTGATCAACCTGGCGATCGTGGGCCTCGGCATCGTCGTGTTGGCGCTCGGCGCCGCTCTCATCGCTCGCTCACAATCTCGTGAGGCCAAGCTGTCGGAATTGAAGTCGCGGTTCATTTCCGGCATTTC